>FWWL01000118.1_pt1 | contig 124392 bp, 99 predicted proteins | sample 2228331 | NCBI WGS metagenome assembly FWWL01 (sample SAMEA103939775, study PRJEB20133) | metagenome | reverse complement strand
GGGCGACCGTACCCTTCGCTGCGCTTCGGGTATCCGCTCGCCTTAGCGGGCCACCGTCCCCCCTTTTTTAGGACTACGGGGGGGCAGGGACGCCCGGCTATAAGCCCATCAGAGGCGATTTCAATCGCTATGAGTAGGCAGTTACACCTATGGGCTGAATCCCGCGGCGTTTGAGATGCGCCTGACGTCCACGCCGTGAAAAAAGGTGCGCTAAAACGCTCGTTGTGTGCTACAATAAAAAAAGCGGGATGGATGCTCCATCCCGCTTTTGTGAGCTACTGGGGCCGCGGCAGGTCCTGTGGTGGGGCCGGCGGCGGGGTGACGGGCGGCGTGTAGTACGGCGGCGGGGTGTAAGGCATGGATGCCGCGGGATAGGTCGGCGTGGGCTGCGTGCCCGGGTAGGCTAGCTGCCGCTCCTGCGCCAGGCGCAGGGCGCGCGTGTTTTCCTCAATGGCCAGCAGGACTTTGAATACGTCCGCCAGGGCCTGCAAGAGGACGAAGTACATCAGGGCCGTGAAGAGCAGCGCGATGAAGCCGACCGCCGCGCCCAGGGTGGTCAGGACGGGCAGCCCGTAACGCCCCAGAGCATCCAACCCGTCCAACAGGGCGCCGATGAGGAGCGCGACGGCGCCCAGGACGCCCGAAACCAGCACCACCCAGGCCAGGATGCGGAATAACACAACCAGAATGTTCAGCGCGGTGAAGCGTTTTTCCATAGACAGAGCCTCCTTTCTGATTCTGATAGGGTAAACCATGCGACAGCGTCATTGTAACACGATTCGAGGGTGGCGACAACGCGGAGCCGTGTGGCAGCTCCTGCTCCTGCTTTTGCTGAGCGGCCTGAGGGCGGCCTGCGCGTCCCCGACGCCGACGCCCACGCTCACACTTGAAACCCCAAGCAATGGAGGTGAAGCGATGCAACTGACCAGCCCGGCTTTCAACGAAGGGGAGCCCATCCCCACCCGCTATAGCTGCGACGGCCTGGATGAGTCCGTCCCCCTGGTGTGGACCGAGCCGCCCGCCGGCACGCGCAGTTTCGCCCTCATCATGGACGATCCTGATGCGCCGATGGGCACCTGGGTCCATTGGGTGCTGTACAACATCCCGGCCACGACGCGCGAGCTTCCTGCCGGTGTGCGCGCCGATGCGACCCTACCCGACGGCAGCCGTCACGGCAAGAATAGCTGGAAGCGCCTGGGTTACGGCGGGCCCTGTCCGCCACGCGGTACCCACCGCTACTTCTTCAAGCTCTACGCGCTGGATACGCTGCTCGATCTGGCGCCGGGCGCTACCAAAGAGGAGCTGCTCAAGGCCATGACGGGCCACATCCTGGGCCAGGCCGAGTTGATGGGGACGTATAGGCGCTAAGCGATGGGACGCCTGATGCGGCCTTATCTTCGCCTGATCTGGCCCGTGGCTTTGGGCTTGCTGCTGGTGCTGTTCGCGTTCCGCGGCAGTGCGGCGCACCTGAGCGCGGCAAAGCCGGCGCCCATCACCGGTACGGGCACACTGGAGGGGCGGCAGGTTGCCATCGCCTCGGAACTGGGCGGGCGGATTGTGGCACTGGAGGTGCAGGAAGGGGATCGCGTCCAGGCGGGGCAGGTGCTGCTGCGCCTGGATGATAGCACGGCGCGCGCACAACTGGCCCAGGCGGAAGCGGCGCTCGCCGCGGCGGAGGCCAATCTGGCGATCCTGCAAGCGGGCGCACGCCCCCAACAACAGGTGGCGGCGCAGGCCCTCCTCAGCGTCACGCTGGCCCAGGCGGAAAGTGCGCGCGCGAGCTATCTCGCCGCGCAGGACGCCATCAGCCGTCCCCTGGAGCTGAACCTGAACCTGGCCCAGGCCCGCACACAGATGCGCCTGGCCGAACAGGGGGTCGCTCTGGCCCAGGCCGAACGGCATGAGCTGGAGCTACGCTATCAGGCTGCCCTGGAGGAGAACCCGCAGATGGACGAGAAGGAGCGCGCCGCCTGGGAGCTGCGGCTCAAGGCCGCCGATGCCAGCATCGAGCAGGCGCAGGCACAATTGAGCGGCGCACGCGCCACCTACCGCGGCTACTACGCCCTGCGCAATGACCCGGTCCAGGCGCAGATCAGCCTCATCGCGGCACAGAGCGCTTACAGCGTCAGCCTGGCGGCGGTGCAAAAGGCCCAGGCGGACCTGGACGCGCTACGCCGCGCGCCGCGCCCCGAAGCGCTGCGCATCGCCGAGGCCCAGGTGACGCAGGCGCGCGCCGCGCGCGAGCTGGTCCTCATCCAACTGGATATGTTGACCCTGACCAGCCCCCTGCATGGCCAGATCGGGGTGTGCAGTTACCATCTGGGCGAGATCGCGCCGCCCGGCCTCACGCTCATCACGGTGCTGGACCTGAACCCCATCTACCTGACGATTTACGTCCCGGCTGATCGCATTGCAGAGGTGCGCGTTGGTCAGGCCGCCCAGGTCCAGGTGGATGCGTACCCCAACCAGATCTTCGACGGCGTGGTGGAGTATATCGCCAGCGAGGCGGAGTTCACGCCACGCGGCGTGCAGACGGCGGACGATCGCGCGCGCCTGGTGTTCGCCGTGCGCATCCGCATCCCCAACGCTGATGGACGCCTGCGGCCAGGCCTGCCGGCCAGCGCGACCCTGATGCCGTAATCCCGCGCGAGTCCGCGGGCCGGATCAGGCACGCGGTGGGCCCCGTGGGGAAAGTTGCCAAAATTCACGTCTGTGCTATAATCCCGGCTACGTGGGCGGTTAGCTCAGGTGGCCAGAGCGCCGCGTTGACATCGCGGAGGCCATAGGTTCAAGTCCTATACCGCCCACCACCAGCCGGGGGGAAACTTCCGGCTTTTTTTGTACCTGTAGCACGGCCTGATCCAACGCAAAAACAGGAGGAAGCCCGTGGACACCCCCATCATTGTCCTTGAGCACTTAACCAAGTACTACGGCAAACACCGCGGCATTGAGGACCTGAGCCTCACGGTGCAGGCGGGCGAGATCTTCGGTTTTCTGGGCCCCAACGGCGCTGGCAAAACTACCACTATCCGCCTGATGCTGGACCTGATCCGCCCCACCCGCGGGCGTGCCCGGCTCTTCGGCCTGGATAGCCGCGCCGACAGTCTGGCCATCCGCCAGCGCTGCGGTTACCTGCCCGGCGACCTGGCCCTGTACGACAGCATGACCGGCCTGGAGCTGCTGCGTCATTTCGCCGCCCTGCGTCACCGGGCCGATTGGCCCTTCATCGAACACCTGACACAACGCTTCCAGGTGGAGCTGCAGCGCCCGCTGCGCACCCTTTCGCGCGGCAACAAGCAAAAAATCGGCCTGCTCCAGGCCGTGCTGCACCGCCCGGATCTGCTCATCCTGGACGAGCCCACCAACGGCCTCGACCCGCTCATGCAGATTGAATTTTATCGCCTGTTGGAAGAGCTGCGCGCCACAGGCACGACGGTGTTCATCTCCTCCCACAACCTGCCAGAAGTGGAGCGCATCTGTGACCGCGTCGCCATCATCCGCGCAGGGCACCTCATCACTGTGGAAAAAATCAGCACCCTCAAAGAACGTGCCCTGCGCCACATCAGCGTGGAGTTCGCGGGCCCTGTCGCCGCGGAAGCCTTCCAGAACATCCCCGGTGTGAGCCAGGTCACCGTGGAAGGGAGCAGCCTGCGCTGCACCGTCAGCGGCAGCCCGGATGCGCTCCTCAAAGCCATCGTCCAATGGCCGGTGCGTGACCTGCTCAGCCACGAAGCCAGCCTGGAGGACATCTTCCTCGCCTACTACAACGGAGGTGACGAGCATGCTGGGTAACATCTTCCTCAAGACCCTGTGGGAAAAGCGCAAGGCCCAGCTCTGGTGGGCGCTGGGCGTCTTTGGCCTTGGCTTTTACATCATGCTCTTCTATCCCAGCATCCAGGCCATGCCGGAACTGAACGAGATCCTCCAGAGCATGCCCGAAGCGCTCATCAAATCCCTGGTGGGCGACTATCTCGACTTCGTGTCCCCGGCGGGCTACGTCACCACCGAGCTGAACTTGACCATGGCGCTCCTTTTCATCACATTTGGCGTCGTGCAAGGCGCCCAACTGCTGGCGGGGGAGGAGGAAAGGGGCACGCTGGACATCCTGCTCGCTAACCCGCTCAGCCGCTGTCGTCTCCTCCTGGAAAAAAGCGCGGCCCTGGCGGTGATGCTGGCGCTGCAGGTCTTCATCTTGTGGGTCTCCATCGTGCTGGGCGCCATGGCGGTCAAGATGGAGATCGGCTGGGACAAGCTGGCAGCGCTATGCTTCATGGGCTGGCTGCTCGGCATCTTCCACGGCGCGCTGGCGTTGGGGCTGGGCGCCTATTTTGGCAAGCCCGGCGTGGCTGGTGGCCTGAGCGGCGCGGTAGCGCTCTTCGGCTACACCTTGAACACCATGGCCCTCGCTATCGAAAAACTGGAGGCGTGGAAAGTTCTTTCGCCCTTCTATTACTACATGGCAAACGATCCAGCGCGCAACGGCCTGGCCCTGCGTGATGTCAGCGTTCTGCTGGGCTGCGCGCTGATCTTCATCGCCGTGGGCCTGTGGCGTTACGAGCGACGCGACCTGGGTGTGTAGGGGCACAGCAAAGGGGCGCAGGAAAGGGGCGCGGATTTGCTGCGCCCCTACTGCGCCCCTACGTTGTGTCTGCCGTCAGGCCAGGGCGGGCAGCGCCGCCGTGCCGTCAGGCCAAAACGAGCAGCGCCGCCGTGCCGTCAGGCCAGGCGCGCACACCTAGGCCAATCCGCCGCGCTGTTCCACCGCCTCGCGCACCTGCACCAGGAGTGACTCGGCGCGCGTCACAATCCGCTGGCACTCGCTCAACCAGGCCTGCTTCTGCGCCGCATCCTCGACCGAGCCGGCATTAATGCGCACATTCAAGACCGCGCCCTGAATCGCCGCCATGGCCATCCAGGCCGCCGTGCCGGCATCACTGATGGCGTTGGTGTTGCCTTTGCGCGCCACCACCAGCGCCAACTCCAGGGCCGTGAGCGCATCCTGCGCCGTGCGCAAGGGCACCAGTGACGCCGCGACCAGCGCCTCCTGCACCGCCGCCTGACGCGCCGCCTGTTCCTCCGGCGTCTCCTTGGGCAACTTATAAGCCGCCATCACCTTGTTGAAGGCCTGGGTATCCTCATCCATGCGCGCCAGCAGGGACGTGCGCACCTGTTCGCCCAGCGTGATGAGCTTCGCCATCTCCTCGGTCACGTCCGCGTACTTGCGCTTGCCCACCGTGAGCCGGGCCACCATCACCGCCAGCGCTGCGGCCAGGGCACCGGCCAGGGCCGCGACCGCACCACCACCCGGCGCCGGGCTATCGGACGCCACCGCCTCCACAAAGCCCAGCGGTGCGCCTTCGTCCAGACTGTACAACTTGTGCTCCAGAATCTGATCCGGGCTGAACAAATCCAACTGCATGTACCAGCGCGCCGCATCCACCAGCGCCGCCTCCGGCACCAGGCCCACAATCTCCGTGTGCGTGATGCTCAGGCCGTAACGCGCAGCCTCGCGCCGCAGCGTCTCCAACACGCGATGCAGGGGCGTCTGCGTGAAATCCGTCATGTTCATGGACACCTGTGCCTGCCCGGCCACCAGCACCCCCATCGCTTTGACGTAGCGGAAGCCGCCGTTGGAATGCCGCAGCGCCCGCGCGATGCGGTTCGCCTTATCAACATCGTCCGTGTTGAGATAGGCATTGAAGGCCACCAGGAAAGGCCGCGCGCCGATCACCGTCGCCCCCGCCTTGCCCAGCTTCGCCGGTCCAAAATCCGGCACCCGATCGGGATTGGTCTCAATCTCCGCCTTGAGTCCCTCATACTGACCGCGGCGGATATTCTCCAGATTCACGCGGTCGGGGCGGGTTGCCGCGGCCTCGTAAAGATACACCGGGATGCCCAGCTCATCGCCCACACGCCTGCCCAGCGTGCGCGCCAGCTCCACACACTCCTCCATCGTCACCCCGCTGATGGGCACAAAGGGCACCACATCCGTCGCCCCGATGCGCGGATGCGCCCCACGATGCTCATCCAGGTCAATCAGCTCCTGCGCTTTGGCAATAGCGCGGAAATCCGCCTCCAGCACCGCCGCCGGCGTGCCGACGATGGTCACCACCGACCGATTGTGATCAGGGTCGGATTCGACATCCAACACCTTAACCCCCGGCACGGCGCGCATCTCAGCCACAATGGCCTCGATCACTTCCGCACGCCGCCCCTCACTGAAATTAGGCACCGACTCCACTAAAGGTTTCACAGACACCTCCTCCGTCATGACATGATACACACCTCTGCGCTTTTGCGCAGGTTTAAGTCACCATCGTAACGACTTGAACCATTGAAATCATCATGGTAGAGACGGGTTCGCCACGCGAACGATGTCATGGGCGACAGGTCACCGCCCAACCAGGGCCTGTGCGGATCCAAGCTACACTCTCACAGAGCCGCGTGTGACCTCAGGCGCCCTGGAGTGACTCATCCTCACCCGCAGCGGGCGTTTCCGGCCCGTCTGACGCCTTTTCCGGCGTCAGCTCGATCACCTCGCCCTCGACAATCTCCTCATCATCCTCATCCTCCGCCGGACGCAACAGCCCCATGCGCAGCAAATGCTCATCCACCAGCCAGCGCGGCGTGAGCGAGATAAAGAGCTTAATCGCCAGCACAAACAGGCTGATATCGTCCAACTGGCCGAGCACAGGCACCACATCTGGCGCCACGTCCAGGGGAGAGAGCATGTAAACGAGCCAGGCCAGCGGGATCAGCTTGGGCAACACGGGTGCCCGACCATCCCAAAACAAACGCCAGGCCAGCTCCACATCGTAAAAGAGGCGCTGCAAGAAATTCAAGCGCTCTTCCTCATTCACCGGCACCAATCCAGTCCTGCCACCCGTTTGCGATGCACCGTTCATCTCACCCTCCTGTTGGGATTCAACTTCCTGAGAACGCCGGTCTCCTGGGAACACGGGCCTCTGGCCCGCCACGCGCCCCTGGGAACACCCCCTGGGAACGCGGGCCTCTGGCCCGCCTACGGCTTAAACCACAACGCCACCAGCTCTTTCCCGTAAGGCATGGGATTGGTGCGGTAAAAATACCACGCCAGCGGAAAGCGACACAAGGGCGGCCAGGCCTGCGTGCACCCCGGCACCCGCTCTGCCGGGCGCAGCACGGCGACGTAAGGCCGCCCGATCCACCCCTCCAGCGCGGCACCTTCCGCACCCGTGAGCGCGTACGCCGTGGTCACATCCGCCCAGCGCGCGACCTGCGACGTCGCCACATCCCGCAAAGCCCAGCGCGCCGCCAGGAGCGCCTCCGTATCGCCCGCGCCCACCAGAGCCAGCTCCACATCCTCAAGATGCGTCGCGCGCATCGCCAGGGTCTGGCGCGCATGCGCCAGATCCGGCGAAACCAGCGCCCCCGTCAACGGCTCGTTGGGGTTAGCCGCGCGCCAGAACGCCACCGCCGTGGCCGTCCCCGCCTGAAGCAGCAACAATAATCCCGCCGTACCGGCCAGCAGCCCGCGCCAGGCGCGTTGCGGCTCCAGGAAAATCAGGCGAAAGCCCGCCACCACCAGCCCCTGCATGAGCACCACGAGCAACGCGATTGCCCACTCCCAGCCGGTCGCCGCCCACGTCGTCTGGCGGGCCAGGGCCAGGCTCGCGTGCACCCACAGCAAGAAAGCAATCCCCGCGTGCAGGCCCTCACCGCCGGCCTGCCAGGTGCGCCAGCTTTGGCGGACTGGCTCCGCAGCCAGCCCGGCCAGCAACGTCAAAGGTGGCAGGCAACTCACCACCGCAAGCGGAGCAGCGCCCGGCCTGAGCGTGACCAGCAACAATGCCCCAAACGCCCACAACCAGGTGAACACCGCCCAGGGTGAGGGGACACGCAGGGCCCGGCCAAAGGCCAGCAGCGCCAATCCCACCGTGAGCGGTTCGTACAAGAGCGGCCACAACAGACCGTAGCCGACGCGCACCGCGCGCCACGACGCGATCCAGGCCGCCAGGCCCACCAGGGGGGCATCCGCCCCCAGGCCGGCGACCCATCCCGCCGCGGCCAGGGCCGCCGCCCCCGCCAGCGCCGCCTGCCACCAAAAGGCCTCAAAGCGCGGACGCAATACCTCCTCGGCCTCAGGGTAAGCCCAGGCCGTCAGCCCCCAGGCCAGGATCCCGCCCAGCAGCGCATCGTAGAAGACCGGCCCTCCGCCCAGCCCGATGAGCCAACCGGCAGCCACCAGCACGCGCTGCAGACGCCCTTCCACACCGGCCAGCGCCGCTGTCCAAAGCAGAGCCGCGCCCAACAAGCCCAGTCCCTCCGGCGTCGCACGGCGCGCCGCGCCCAGGGCCAGCGGCGAAAGCACCAGCAGCCCCATCGACACCAACGCCGGCACCTCCCCGATGCGTCGGCGCCACAGCCAGGGGAGCAGCAAGAGCGCGCAGCCGGCCAATGCCGAAAGCCAGCGCGCCGTCCCCTCCCCCGCGCCCAGAATCACAAACGCCCCGGCGTTGACCAGCGTGAGCAACGGAGCCTCCGTCACCACAGCCCCCTGACCGCGCGCCACCTCCAGGGCCGCCCAAACCGCATGCAGTTCCTGGAGATTCAACGGGGCCGTGGGCAAGCCGAACAGACGCAGGCACACCCCCAGGATCAGCAGCCCCCACCACCAGGTTCGCGTGGACATAACATGCACCCTCACCTCCTCTATCTTACGGGCCGACCTGATAAATCACCACGCCGGCGTTACGGAACACCGCCGGATACGTCGTCTCCAGGAAAGCCAGGACCTCCGGCGCGTAACGCTGGCGCTCCGTCGGCCCCACGTAGACGTACTGCACGGCGTAACGCTTAAGCGTCATCGCCCAGAGCTGCGCATCCGGTGTGATGAACAGATGCCCCAAGAGGGCATCGCGCGCGGCCTGCTCATCGTAGGTGCCGCGCCATTGCAGCTCGTGCCCGGACCAGCCCAACACCGTCGGCAGCCCCGTTAGGGCCGAAACGCGCCCCTCGTAGACATAGCTGGCAAATGAGGCGGCCGGCGCTTCCAGGATGACCGGCGCGCCGCGCACGTGAGCATTGAGCCAGGCGATGGCCTCAGCCTCATCCGGTTGAGCCATGCGCAACCAGGCCGCCCCGTCCAGCGTCCAGGGCGTGCCGTGTTCCCGCGCGCGCGTCGGGATGGCCAGCACGGTGTAAACCAGGCCGACAAGCAGCAGCACGCCCGCGGCCACACGCCAGGCCACGCGCCGTGTCCGCGCCAGCCACCAGGCACCCGCCAGGCTCCACAGCACCCAGGCCTGGAAATAGAACTTGAAGATCGTGTTCATGCGGTGATTGAACACGTCCTTGAGATAGACAAACTCCGGCGCGAGCACGAGCAGCATCCCGCCCAGGGCCATGAGTAGCGGGAAAGCTCCATCCTGTTCGGCGCCACCGCGCCGCATCAGCACGCTCAAAGCCGCCCCGATGCCCAGGGCCAAAACCAGGGCCACCCAGGGACGCAGCAGACGCTGCACCAGGGCCGCTTTGAAGACCTCCAGCGGCACATCCACGCCTGGGATGGGCGTCCCGGAAAGCATGGCCTTGAGGTATGGATAGCCGCCAGTCAGGCCGAGGACCAGCGCGCCGAGAACAATGAAGGTGAGCACCCCCAGGCCCCAGGTCAGAGCGGCGCGCGGCGTCACCTGGCCCGCGCGCACGGCGTGCCCCAGCAGGCCGGCGAGCGGCAGCAGCAGCGGGGCGAACATCACCACCGCCTGCGGCCAATGGGTGGCATTAAACAGGTTGGGAAGGAAGCCGCCCGCCTGGGAGCGCAGGCCGATCCAGAACGGGGCGTAAAGCAGCACACTCAGCAGGGCGAGCAGCGCCGCCTGCGGCAACCAGGTGCTCCACCGATCCAGCAGCGCCAGCAGGTCATCCTCGTGCTGATGCGCGAGGCCCAGCAACCATGCGGCCACCATCAACAAGCCGTAGATGGGGAAGTCCCAGGTGTTGAGGAAGCCCAAAGCGCCCAGCATCCCCGCGTAAGGGAGCCAGTCCAGGAGCGCGCGCCACGTGAGCTGTGGCGCATCGGCACGGGAGCGCGCCACCAGGTAAAGGTGGTAGGCAAAGGCGATAGCAACCAGTACAAACGGCAAGCCCAGGACGTGCGGGTGCATGTCCCCCAAAATGAAGCTAAAGGCGGGGAATTCGTCTATGATTTCGATGGCCTCGCCCCAGGGCGCCACGTCCCGCAGGGTGCGCGAGGCCTGCCACCACCAGAAGAAGCGCCGCGGCATGCAGGTGAAGGGCGGCGTCGGCGGGGTGTTGAGCATGCGAATATCCAGCCAGCGCCAGAAGGTGGCCGGCAGAAAGCCGCAGGCGTGGAAGACTTCGAGCAGGCCCTCGCCGTTGCCTGTCAGCAGGAGCATGAAAGGCGCCAGCAAGGGAGCGTGCAGACGTTTGCCCGCCAGCAGGTCGTAGAGGATGGTATAGGCCACCACCGCTGCCATGCTGAACCAGGTGGCGTTCGCCAGGTTGAAAGCCACGGTCGCGGCAATGCCGCTCAGGCGCGTAAACACGCCCATCAGGACATAACCCAGATAATAGTAGGAGATGGCGTACCCGGAAAGCCATGGGTCATGCGGGGGAAAGTAGCGCGTGCGCAGGACGGCGTTGAGGAAAGCGATTTCCATCCACTTTTCGCCGCCAGCAGTCTCCAGTTGGGGCTGGCTGGCGCGGACCAGCGCCCAAATCAACCAGGCCCCCGCCATGAGCAGTTCGACACGCCACACAAAGGCGCGGTGCTCCGTCCACCAGGCGCGCCAGGCGGCACGGTGTGGCCACAAGAGCGCAAGTCCCACCCCCGCCAGAGCCCCCATCACCAGAAGGATGCCGCTGAGCGTGAAGGGGAAAAGGTGCAGGATGCCGCCCCACCAGACCAGGACGCCGGTCAGAAGCACGCCCAGCGCTTTGGTCAGGCCGTATCCCCGCGAGGGCAGGCGTCGCAGCCAGATAAACAGCAAGGGCCAGACGGCCAGCGCCATGGCTTGCCAGGCCAGATACCAGGAGAGCAAGGTCATAAAAGCCCATCCCTTATCGTGAAAAGTTTAGTCCAGCACAAGGCTATTTGTACCACAAAGGGTTAAATGTTCAATTGGGCAAATCGCCCCTGGGCGGGGTGGGAACGAGGGGGGATGTGAGGGTGAGAGGGCGGGGATAGCGGGGCAAAGGGGCAGGGATGGCGGGGCGAGGGGGCGGAAATGGCGGGACGAGAGGGCGGGATGGCAGGGCGAGGGGGCGGGGATGGCGGGGCAAGGGGGCGGAGGCAAGCCCCGCCCCTACGCGGCCCCCCACACGATCGCCCTGGTAATTTCTTCAATATGCCAACAACCTTGCCAAAAATCTTGAATCATGGAATAATACCCTCAAACTTTTATCGGAAGCGAGTGGGTATGGGATTATTCCTGGCTAATCTGGATACGGTGGAAAAGCTCGTTGGGCTGGCGGTGACGGTGCTTTCGCTCCTGGGTTTCAATGAGTATACCCGCCGCACGGGGGCATGGGAACGGGTGGCCGCATTGGCGGTGCACCTGCTGCGCGCGGCGTTTATCGGGGCAATTTACGGCCTGATTTTCGCCCTCACGCTGGCACGCGAGAGCTTCTGGGCCAATGTGATGGCCGGGGTCGCGCTGGTGACCATGCTGATGAGCGGTCTGGCCTGGTTGATTGCCGCGCTGTTCGAGGTCGAAAACGGCGGGGCGTGGACCGGGGCACTGGGTGGCTTGAGCCTGTGGTTGATCTTCAAGTTCATCGAACGCGCACCCTTGAGCAACTGGATTGAGTTGCTGGGGTTTGTCATGCTGGGCGCGCTGACCGGTCTGTTGCTGCAATGGATCGAGGTGCCGCCCCGATTGGCACTTTGGAAGACGCTGCAAACGGCGCTGCGGCGTAAAGGGCGCCCCAGGCCGCGCCCCCGCGCACGCGGTAAGTAGCGGCACCCCTTGCGGGTGCCGGGGCGGTACCCTACAGGCATCAATTTTCACACCAGGCCACAAAGGCGCCAAGATTTTTTAAACATCCAGAGACATCGCGGGGATACCGGGACAACGGGCAGGGGCAATGCGCATAGGGTGCCGGCGCGGGTGCCACCAGGACGTTGCGCAAGCGCACCATCGCGTTATAATGAGCGCATGGCACGGTTACGGTTAGCTCGTCCACTTTGGTATGCGTTGCTGGTGCGCAAACGGGAACGGGAGCGCTTACGCCAGCGCACCGGTACGCGGCGCACCTTGCGGATCAGCGGTGCGGCGCTTGTCGGCGTGCTGCTCGCCAGCGCCATGGCCCTGGGCCTGGCCTTCAGCGCTGCGGCCACAGTCTACGCCGCCTTCACGCGCGATTTGCCCGATCCGGAAATGGTCGAGGCCAGCGTGACACGCGACTTCGAGACCACGCGCATCTACGACCGCAGCGGTCAGTACGTGCTCTATGAGGTCATTGACCCCAACGCCGGCGATCGCACCTGGGTACGCCTGGAAGCCCTGCCCGATTACGTTTCCTGCGCCACCGTCGCCATCGAGGACCGCACGTTCTGGGAGAATCCCGGCATCAATCCGCGCGGGCTTTTGCGCGCCCTGGTCTCCAACCTGGAGGGCAATCCGGTTCAGGGCGGCTCCTCCATCACGCAGCAGGTGATCAAAAACACGGTCATCCCGGAAGAGGAGCGGTATCAACAGACTTACACGCGCAAGGTCAAGGAAATCCTGCTTGCGCTGGAGCTGACCCGTCGTTACAGCAAGGCGCAAATCCTGGAGTGGTACCTGAACACGAACTTCTATGGGAATCTGGCCTATGGGATTGATGCGGCGGCGCGGGTCTATTTTGGCAAAAGCGCGAGCGACCTGACGCTCAACGAAGCGGCGACCCTGGCCGCGATCCCCCAATATCCCCTGCTCAATCCCTTTGACGCTCCGGATGAGGCCCGCCAACGCCGCGATCTGGTGCTGGATGCGATGGTGCTGCAGGGGTGCGTGACGCGCGAAGCAGCGGAAGCGGCGCGCGCGGAGCCGTGGCAGCTCGCCACGCGCCGCGTGCGCTTCGACATTCAGGCGCCGCATTTTGCGCTCGCCGTGCGCCAGCAGTTGGAGGCGATGTACGGGCCGGAGGTGGTGGCCGGCGGCGGCCTGCGCGTGTACACCACGCTCGATCTGGCCGCGCAACAGCAGGCGGAATGCGTGACGCGCGCCTACTTGCGCATCCTTAAGGGCGAGGCGCCGGCGGAGGTGATCGCCGCAGCGCAGGCGCAGGGCTGTTCCGCGGCAGGCTTCCTGCCCGACGTGCCCGAATCCATGCAGGGGAAAGATTTGCAGGTCAACAACGCGGCCATCGTGGTGATCAACCCCAGCACGGGCGAGGTCGTGGCCCTGGTCGGCAGCGCCAATTATTGGGACACCAGCATCAACGGGCATTTTAATGTGGCTATTGATGGAAGGCGCCAGCCGGGGTCGTCTTTCAAGCCGTTTACGTATGTGACCTTCCTGGCGCAGGGTGGGAACGCAGCGCATGTGTTTTACGATGTGCGGCGTGCCTTTACGCAACCCAATGGCGCGCCCTACGTGCCCGAAAATTTCGACCGGCGCTACAATGGGCCGGTCACGCTCCGGCAGGCCCTGGCGCGTTCGCTTAACATTCCCGCGGTGGAGGCCATGTCCATAGCGGGGGTGGGAAACGTGCTGCGCACGGCGCACCGCATGGGCATCAACACCCTCGATGAGGGGCTGGATTACTACGGCTTGAGCCTCACGCTGGGCGGGGGTGAAGTCAGCCTGCTGGATATGACTTACGCTTACAGCGTGTTCGCCAACCAGGGCCTGATGATCGGTCAGCCCGTGCCGGAGGATCGCCGGCGCTCCGGCTATCGCGAGCTGGACCCGGTGTTCATCCTGCGCGTCGAGGATCGCCAAGGCAAGGTGCTCTATCAGTACCAGCAGCCGGAGATGCGACCCATCCTCGATCCGCGCCTGGCGTATCTCATCACCGACATTCTGGCCGACCGGGAAGCGCGCCGGCCAGCGTTCGGGTCACCCAATGCGCTGGAATTGAGCAACAATCGCCCGGCAGCCGCGAAGACCGGTACGACCAACAATTTTGTGGATAACTGGACGTTGGGCTACACGCCGCAGTACGTGGTCGGGGTGTGGATGGGGAACACCGATAACAGTCCCATGACCTCACTGCCGGGTTCACGCGGGGCGGCTTACATCTGGCACGCGGTGATGGAGTACCTGCATCACGACCTGCCGGTACGCGATTTCCCGCGTCCCGAAGGCCTGATCGAGGTCAAGGTGTGCCCCAAATCCGGGCTGCTGCCTAACGGGAACTGTCCCGTTATCACGGAGCTGATGATTCCGGGCACGGAGCCGCGCGAGCGGTGCCAGGTACATCAAGTTTTCGAGGTGAACAAGGAGACCGGACGCCTGGCGACGATTTACACCCCGCGCGAGCTGGTTGAGCGGCGCGTTTTCGAGGTGTATCCGCCGGAAGTGATGGAGTGGATTCAAAGCCTGCCGGAAAACCGGCGTCCCTCCATCCCCCCCACCGAATACGACACGATTTACGGGCCGGTGCTGACGGGCAAAGACGTGGCAATTATCACGCCTACCGCTTACAGCTACGTGCAGGGCCTCGTGCCCATCTACGGCAACGCGCGCACGGAGAATCTGGTGGCCTATCGGCTCTACTACGGCAAGGGGCTGAATCCCACCGATTGGATCCAAATCGGCGCGGATCATGAGATTTCGGTGACGGAAGGGCTGCTGGAGACCTGGGATGTGAGCGGGATAGCCAACGGGCTTTACACCCTGCGCCTGCAGGTCATCAACGCCGATATGAGCCTGCAGGAGCACGCCGTGCAGGTAACGGTGGATAAAACGCCTCCTAAGATCGCCATCACCTACCCCGAAAGTGGGGCCACTTTCACGCTGGGGCAGCAGGAGTGGATCAACGTCAACGCTGAGGTGAGCGACAACTACGCCATCACGCGGGTAGAGTTCTACGTGGGGAACAGCGAACAGCCGTTTGCGGTGCGCACCGTGGCGCCGTACAATGTGAACTGGACCCCGACCCGCGCGGGCACGTACAAGTTGCGCGTCATTGCCTACGATGCCGCAGGGAACAGCGCCACGGCCTGGACAGGCGCGATCACCATCCTGCCCAGGCCGTAGCGGATCATCTTACGCCAGCGCCTCCAACGCCTCCAGGCTGATGCCGTCGAGTACCGCAATGCCCTTGGAGCGGAGATAGGCCTCAACGCCCAGCAGGAAGTCCGTGATGTAGTCCCGCTGGCGCGCCAGGCCGATGTGCCCCACGCGCAGGATGAGGCCGTGCAGGTCAGCCAGACCACCGGAGATGACGACGCCGCGCGCGCGCAGGAACGCCTGCAGCTCGTCAGCATCGGCGCCGTCCCGCATGCGGAAGGCGGTGGTGAGCGGACAAGCCCAGGGTTCCGCCACAAAGGGCGCAAATCCCAGCGTCTGCAAGCCACGGCGCACGGCCTGCGCAGCGCGACGATAAGCCGCGTAGCGCGTCTCCAACCCTTCCGCCATGAGCGCTTGCAGGCTGCGATGCAGGGCAAACACGTTGCTGGTGGGCATGGTCACAGGCGTGGGGTGCCAGGAGCCCCAGTTCTCGGCGTACCAGCGCCAGGTCTTAAGGTCGAGATACCAGCCGCGCGGAGCCTGGCGCCGCTCGACCGCCTCCCACAAGCGTGGGCTCAGGGAGAGCAAGGCGAGCGCGGGCGGAGTCTCCAAGGCCTTGTTCGCCACCGTGACGCAGGCATCAATGCCCCAGGCGTCCACAGGCAAGGGCACACCGCCCAGGGAAGACACGGCATCCACGATGACCAGCGCCCCATGGTCGCGGGCGACGCGGGCTATCTCAGCCAGGGGATTGAGGACCGTGGTTGACGTCTCGTGGTGGACTACGACGACCGCTTTGACTTCGGGATAGCGTTCAAGAGCCTCGGCTACCGTCTCGGCCAGCACCGGCTCCCCCCAGGGCGCGTTCACGTAAACGATGCGCAAGGCCAGGCCCTCGGCGACCTTGCCAAGCCGCTCGGCAAAGAAGCCGTTGTTGGGGATCAGGATGGTATCACCCGGCTCAAGCGCGCTGCCCATGACGGCCTCCAGGCCCATGGTCCCAGGGCCCGCCATCATGTAAATATCGTGCTCCGTGCCGAAAACCTGCTGCAACATGCGCCGCGTGTCGTTGTACAGCTCCATCCAGGCAGGGCCATAGTGCAACAATGACGGCGTGCCCATGGCTTCGCGCACGGTTTCGGGTACATCCACCGGTCCGGGAGTCAATAATTTCATGCTATCCCTCCTGCGGTTGAAGAAGATGCAAAACCAGTATGAACAGTGTAGACCCGTTGCCAAAAAAGGCAAGCTTGACCACGGCGCACGCTCCCTTTCACCGCGAAACGCCCCCCGGTCTCGCTGCCCGGCACACAAATGGGGGTAGATGATAAGCATAAAAAAGCGAGCAGCCCCCTCACGTGAGGGGGCTGCTCATCAGGTGCTGATTAGTGGCTCTTGATCTTGATAGACTTGGGTTTGGCCGCCTCGGCCTTGGGCAGGGTGATGGTGAGCACACCGTTCTCGAAGCGCGCCTCGGCCTTATCCGCCTGCACCGGGATGTTCAGGAAGAGGGTGCGGCTGAAGCTCCACCCGGCCGCGCGTTCCTGCAAGATGTAGTTGACATTCTCCAGGCGGGCCGGGAACTTGCCCTTGATGGTCAGGGCATCCTCTTCCAGCGTGATCTCGATATCCTCCGGCTTCAGGCCGGGCACAGAAGCGACAATCACGACCTCGTTATCCGTGACATACGCATCGAGCGGCAGGCGGTACCCCTCAGCGGCCTCGCGCCAGCGCTGCCAGCGGCCCAGGGGCCACAGCGAATCCTCGAAGAAGCGATCCACCAACTCGCGCATGGACATCAGTTCGCTCATGGGTTCACGAGTCAGCAGCGACATACGCACCTCCTCCATACCTCAGGATTTTGTATTTGATTTGTAAGCTGTCTCTGTTTTCAGCTTACGCCTATATCATAACAAGCATGCATTAGAAAAAGCTTAGCGCAACATTAGAATTGGATTAGCGTTTTGATGAAGTTCATCAAAAAACGGCGCGGGGAAAGTCCCCGCGCCGTTTCACCTGTCAGGCTTTCAGTCACTGCGCCGCCTGCCGCTTAGCAGGGAGGCGTAATACAGCATTGTCAAGATGGCCTGGGCGAGGGCCGCCACGTAGGTAAGCGCCGCCGCGCTGAGCACGGCACGCGCGCCCTTCAAGTCCCGTGCGTCCACAATGAGGGAGCTTTGCTGCAACAGGCGCAGCGCGCGCCGGCTGGCATCCAGTTCCACCGGCAAGGTCACCAGCGCAAACACCACCGCGCCGGAGAAGAAGATTAAACCCAGTTGGGCCAGTTCAAGGATGTTAAAGAAAAGACCGGCAAAAAACATGAAGGGCGCCAGCCAGGATGTGATGTTCACCACCGGCACCAGGCCGGAACGCAGACGCAGCAGGCTGTAGGCCTGAGCCTGTTGTTCGGCATGTCCCACCTCATGCGCGGCGATGGCTATGGCAGCAATGGAAGGGGAATAAGCCACTTCCTGCGACAGGCGCAGCACGTTGCGCCGCGGGTCGTAATGATCGGTCAGCTTGCCGGGCGTCCCCTCGATGTTAACCGCCAGGCCCGCCGTGTGCAGCAGCAGTTGCGCCGCCTGTGCACCGGGAATATTCCGCGCGTTGGGCACGCGCAAGTATGTGTTATAAGCGCTCTTCACGCGAAACTGGGCGTACAAAGCGAGCAGCAGACCCGGTAACGCGAAAAGATAGTACATGGGATCGAAATACATATCCCCTACTCCCTACCCCTCTAACACCTGTACCAGTTGTGAGAGCACGCTGCGCACGCTTTGCTTATCCAGGGCTACGCAAGGTAAGAGATGCGCATCCTCAGCCAGGCCAAGGGCACGGAGGATCTCAGCATTACTCAAACGTGGTGCAGTGTCCTGTTTGTTAGCCACCACCACAAAAGGCACTTTGGCCTTTTTCTTGAAGAGACGCAAAATCTGTTTGGCCTCCATGAGGCTGGAGCGATCCTGGCTATCAATGACCAGAATGAAGGCATCCATTTCGCGCGATAGAATATCCCACATGAACTCGAAGCGCGCCTGTCCGGGCGTGCCATACAGGTGGAGCAGCACTTTATCAACGCGCGTTTGACCGTAATCCATGGCGACGGTAGTCTCTTCCTTCACGCCCTCCAGCGAGGGATCCGTGATCTTGCGTTCAGTGGTCACGATGTCAATATCGCTCGCCGTGCGTACAAAAGCTGTTTTGCCAGCATTGAAAGGGCCGGTAACCAGGACTTTATAAGATTTCATGCGCAACCTCCTTTCGTAAGCATCGTCACATCAAAGTCTGCGGGATGTTCAACTCCCAGCAGCCTGTTCGTCTCGTTTTTTGAAATCCACAAAGCGATACCCGATACCGCGCTCGGTAAAAATATAGCGCGGATGCGCCGGATCGGGTTCAATGCGGTTCCGCAAGTAACTGATGTAAAGGCGCAAATAATCCAACTCATCGCGGTACTCCGGTCCCCAAACCCTGGATAGCAAAACTTCGGAGGGAACCGTCCAGCCGGCATTTTCGATGAGATGGCGCAGCAGACGGTACTCCGTCGGGCGCAACTTGATGCGTTTTCCCTCGACGATCACCTCGCCCGTGTTCACATCCAGACTGAGCCGCTCGTCAATTTCAATGATGGGGGATTTTTCGCCAGGCGGCTGGACACGTCGCAACACCGCACGCAAGCGGCTGACCAGCTCCCGTGGGCTGAAGGGCTTGGTGATGTAATCATCAGCGCCGCCATCCAGGCCCCGTACCTTATCCTCCTCGGCATTGCGCACCGTTAGCATGATGACCGGCGCGTTGGTTATCTCGCGCAACATGCGCAAGGTTTCAAAGCCATCCATTTCCGGCATCATCACATCCAGAAGAATGGCATCAGGCAAGTGCTGCCGGACCTTGTCGAGCGCCTCCAGCCCATTATGGGCCTCGATAACGCGAAAACCCTCCATTTCAAGATTGACACGCACAAACCGAATGATGCGCGGCTCGTCATCAACCACCAGGATCAGAGGGCGAAGCGCGTCATTCGCGGACGAAGGTGACAATCTCTTCCTCCTCCTCGCCCGGCATGATTTCGACGCTATGGATGCGATGCCAGGGGAAAATGGCTACGTTAGTTTCGGCCAGGAAGTAAGGGACATCGCGTCCGTCGCGCAGGCGCGGGCTGGAAACCTTGAGGAACTGCGCGGTGGGATCCGGCAACTCATCAATTTCGCCCAGGACTGCATCCTCATTCATGACGTGAATCAAGATCGTATAAGGCATAGCCTCCTCCCTTAACGGTTCGATGTGTGGATGTTAATCTTAAGACGTGCCGTGCCCAGGGTAAGAACATCCCCATCATTTAACGTGTAGGGCAGGTAGGGCGTCAGGCGTTCAGAATTGAGATAAGTCCCATTGGTGCTGTCCAGGTCTTCAACGTAGCACACACCATCCCGGCTGTAAATGCGCGCATGGCGCCGCGAAACACCCTGTTCAAGCCCGCCCTCCGGGGCCATATCCAATTCGGGGAAAACACCATGCGCGGCATCCAGACGCCCGATCAAGATCTCCCGTTCCGCCGAGAGCAATACCCGGCGCCCACTGTGCAATATCTGAATTTCCAGCGTTGTTACCGGGCTTACGCGAGGCGTGCTTCGCGCATCCCATGGCCGTACCCCACGCTCATCCTCCGGTTCCAATAAAGGTTCCGTGCGCAGCGGCCCACTTGAGGGTAGATAGGTCCCGCACTGAACACAGAAAAGCGTGCCCGGGATGTTCGCCGCATTACATGATGGACAAATCACATTTTTGTTTTGCATGATCCCCTCCATCAGGGAGCCAGCTCCTCGCAACGAAATGTGTAGAGCCAGCTCCTCGCAACGAAATGTGTAACGGCTCAGGCCCCAGGATTGCTACAGCGCAAAGAGCAGGGAACGTGTTAAGAGCAACCAGTCTTTTGACCAGGTCATAAGCCCCCCCAGCCTGACGTCCCTGCTCATCAAGCGGCAATTCAGGGCCGTTGCAGTTTTTTAATCTTACCGCAGGTTGGCATTTACGCAAGCTTAATTCTTGCGCGGAATAGTCAAACTACGGGTCCCATAACGTACCTGCTTGCGTCCACGAGAGCTCGCCTGGTCCCCCTCTTTCACCCGTTGCACCTCCAACATGGCAATATGCCCCAGGTCGTTATAGCCCATGTCAAACAAGCGAGTTGCAGCGGACTCCAGGAGCTTTGTGGCGCGCTGAGTGTCGCCAGATTCGAGAGCTTTCCAGGCCTGATCCTGCAGGCGATACACGCTCAAGCGCGCAAGTAAATTGACCAGGCGGGGCGGAACCTCCTCCGCCGCTGGATGGAACACAAAAGTGACATTGACGTCACGGCGTATACTGACCACTTCGTGCGTGTCGGGCAACTCCCCCACCAGTTCAAAACGTCCCAAACGCCGCTCGCCCTGTTCCTGCTCCCCCTCAATGACCCACTCAAAAAGCAGGGCCAGCGGCTGATCTTCGCTCACATCGCCAAGCTCAAAGACAACTTCCTGATACTGATCATTTTGCATCCGCAACTGTTCCATGTAGGGAAGCACCCGAAAAGCCGCATGGATGCGCGCATAGTTGACCATTTTGCCCTTGAGTTTAACGTGGCGCAACACAATGCCGGCAAGATCGCCCAGACGCTTCAAAAGCAGCTCGCGAATCTGACGCGGTGAGCTAATGTACTCAGAAACGCCGCCGCTCCGCCGTGCCACCTCATCCAGCAGCGCGTCGTTCCAATCCTCACCAATGCCCATGGCGATAATCCCCACGTTCTGGGATTTAGCCATTGCCGCCAGATTGAGGATCTTATCATCGTCTCCGTAAGTATGCCCGTCGGTCAGTAAAACAACGTAAGTTACGTATTTATCGGTAGGATAAGCACTCACCTCATGCAAGCCGGCCAACAATCCCTGATAGATCTCTGTACCGCCACCGGACATGAGGCCCATCACCGCCGAACGTAAGGCCACTTTATCGAGTGCACCACTCGCTGTATACTCCACGCGCGCGCGGTCGCTGAAAGAGATGATGGAAAGGCGATCTTCGGGTCGGAGATAATCAATCAGATCCACCGCGGCCATCTTGACGTTGTCAAGCCGCGTCCCTTTCATGGAGGTGCTGCGATCAATCACCAGGGCCAGATTAAGGGGCAAACGTTTACGGGCTGGCCCCTGACGATGTGCGTCAATATCCATCAAAACATACAACATTTGCGGGCCCGGCATGATAGGGACATTGGTCCGGCTTAGCATTACCTCACAGGATAGCGGAGCGGTACGCACCGTGCCGCGTGCCAGGCGCTGCCGATCATAGGCCCGCCGTAGGGGTTCCTCGCGCAAAACCTCGTAAGCTTCCTGGACCAGACGGAACTTTTCCTCATCGCCTTCAGGGCTATCCGGGTGATAGCGTCTGACCAGCTCGCGATAAGCGCCCTTAATCTCCTCGGGTGTTGCCTCCGCATCAATCCCGAGAATGGCGTAGTAATCTTTGGTGGGATCAATGGGCCTCATACAATCCCCGGTCCCATACGGGCCAGAATAACGGTGATGTTATCCGGTCCCCCGGCATCGTTAGCAGCATCCACCAGGCCGTGAACCGCTTCATGAACGGAGGGAGCTTTGTAGATGATCCTCGCAATCTCATCCTCTGGGATAACACCCCACAAGCCATCGCAACACAGAAGCACATAATCCCCTGGTTCAAGGACTTCGGTGAATACATCCACCTCCAAAGCAGAAGCCTGTCCCACGGCTCGATAGAGCACGTTGCGCTGCGGATGGGCATTCGCCTCCTCTGCGGTCAACTGGCCCATTTCGACCAGGCGGCTTACCAGGGAATGGTCATGGGTCAAAGCGCGCGGCGGGTCAGGGGGGCGCACAATGTAGGCGCGGCTATCCCCGACGTGGGCCACAAAAAGCCGCCCGCCGAAGATCATGCCACAGGTCAAGGTAGTGCCACTTCCCGGCAGGGCATGCACAACGGCGCGATTGGCGCGGTTCACAGCGTTGACCATGACCTCGCTAATCGTAAGCTGAGCTGAGGCACGTTCGCGGACCTCCAGCAAAGGGATGTAGAGTTCGTTGATGAGATGGGCTGCAGCGGTGCGACAGGCCAGGGCGCTGGCCTGCTCACCAGCCTGATGGCCCCCCATTCCATCTGCCAGAAGCAATAAGGCGAAAGGTGGTACACTATCCGAACCTTCTTGCTCGCTGGTCAAAATGAACAAGGCATCTTCATTGCGCCGACGAACCCGCCCTACATCGGAATGCCATGCCAGCTCAAAGGCCCCTGTAAAAATTCGTGGGGGAGCTGGAGACTGCTCCTGCTTCACGGCAGCGGGCGCTTCTACCGGTTCCACCCCCTGAGCCGTAGTGACAGGCGCGGCTTCTTCCGCTGATGCACCGGCAAGCGCGTCGAGTTCGCGTTTCACTTCTACCGAGAGCTCTTCCAGGCTTCGCTCAGGGACAGATGATGTCCTGGACCTAAAGCGTTGTCTCAGAATTTGCCACAGATTTTTCATGGAATTCCTCCATTTCAGGCGGGGAAGGCGTATACTGCATTGTCCGTCGCGCCCAGATAAAGTACTCCATCCACCACTAACAGGGTACCCGCGATAGCGCCATCAAGCTTGTAGCGCCAGCGCAGCCCCCCATTTTGTGCATCAAGACAGTACAGATTACCCTCTATGTCCCCAAAATAGACGCGGTCGCCGTAAACAGCCGCCGTACACGTGACTTTTGACTCGCATTCATAGCGCCACACGACCCGCCCTTCATTGACGTCGAGGGCGTAGAAAGCGCCATCCGTGGAGCCAAAGAAGACGGTACGCTGCAAGATGACCGGCGAGGAAACAACCGGCCCGCCCGTACGATAACGCCAGACCACCCACCCCGAACGATTGTCCAGAGCATAGAAGTTCCAGTCCATGGAGCCTAACAAGACCAGGCCTTTGTACATGAGGGGAGATGACATGAAAGCGCGCCGCGCGCGGAAACGCCACTTGTTTTCACGGTTGAGGCCCAGGGCGTAACAGTTCCCCTCAGTGTCGGCAAAAATAATCAAGTTTTCTTCAATGAAAGGACGGGTACGCACTTGACCATCCGTGGCAAAGTTCCAGACCTTGCGTCCGCTCCCCAGGTGAATGGCGTACAGATTGTGATCATCCGAGCCGATAAACACATGTCCATAAGCCACCTGGGGTGAGGAATAGATACGTCCTTTGGTGGGCATGGACCAGGCCAGGCGTCCGTTACGCGCGTTCACGGCATAAACGACACCATCCGTCGAGCCAAACACGACTAACCCTTCCGCGACACAGGGGGTTGTGCCGATTCCCCCTTCCGTCGGGTATTTCCACACAAATTCACCGTTTTCCGATTCAATGGCGTAAAGGTTGTTGTCATAAGAGGGCACAAGCACCAACCCCTCATAGAAAGCCAGGCCTGCACGCACCTCGTCCTCGCAGGCGAAACGCCACAGAGGTTTGATGGTGCTATCAATGAAAGCGGCGGTCTCACCGGCACGCGGAGATGGGCCAACTGTCCCGCTGAGGCCACGCGCGCTGGGAAGCGCCAGCAAGGCGCGCTTCAACTCTTCCGCTGTGTTCCAGCGCTTGTTGATGTCGTACTCAAGGCAGCGATTGATGACCTCGATCAATTCACGAGAAACAGTAGGATTGGTCTTGTGGATCGGCCGCTCGTGAAACGAGAAGGGCGGCTCCAAACGCGGATCTTGCTTGCTGAGGAGGTGATGCAACGTCGCGCCCAGGGCGTAAATATCACATCGCGGTTCCGCAATACCCCGATACTGCTCCGGTGGCGAGTAGCCTTCCGTACCGATCATGGTGCCCTTTTCGCCGCTTTGGAACAGTTTCGCGATGCCGAAGTCAACCAGGCGAATGCGCCCATGATCATCCAACATGATGTTGGAGGGCTTGAGGTCACGGAAAACGATGGGCTTGGGTTTGTTATTGTGCAGGTAGGATAGCACATCGCACAGTTGTACAGCCCAATCTACAACCGTGGCCTCGGAGAAAAATCCCTCAGTATCCGCCAGTAAAGCCTCGAGGTCCTTGCCGGACACGTACTCCAGCACGAGGTAACTGCGCGATCCCTCGGTGAAGAAGTCGTATACTTGAGGGATGGCGGGATGGCTCAGCGTAGCCAGGATACTGGCTTCTCGCTCGAAGTTGCGCACGATCATCTGGCGCACTTGCGGATCCGTCGCGGCGTTGATCATTTCCTTGACCGCGCAGAAACGCTGCACATTGGCAAAGCGCAAGTCCTGAGCCCTGTAGACGGCTCCCATACCACCAACGCCAATCACCCCCAGAATCTTATAGCGCCCCTGCAGGAGAGTGCCCTCCAACAACAGGCCCTCTGCCGGAACGGGCTTCTGGGGTTCGCGATGAATCTGGCGAGTTTCTGGCGCCGCGACGGGTGCAATACCGGCGCTCGCATCAACGGGAGGGGCGCTTAATTTTTCGACGGGAGCGGCGCTTTCCGAGATCAGGCGTGTGGCAGGAGCCTCGGATCCCCCCTGGGCAGGGAAAGGCCCTTCGGGCGGCAAATTGGACTCCAGAGAGAGGGGACGCCGCAGACGTTGAGAGAGGCCGCGGATTTGTCGCGTCTCCAAACTACGGTCGCGATCCACGCTGGGATTGCTTTCTTTCTTCTCGTCTTCTGGTTGTTTTTCCATGGCCAACCTCTAAGCTGGACTTGTAAAAATTATAAGATCAAAACGTGGAAAAGCAACCTTGCGCCCGGTCACATCAAACTTATCAGCCCTGCCTGGGACTGTTCAAAACACAGGCTGGTTCCGCTTCACGAAAAAAGCCGCTCTTCGCCCGGCCACATTTTTCGGAGACGTTGCTAACCTTAATCCTGTATGGTATAATGCTCTTTGCTTTAAGAAAATTGTAACTACTCAGACGTGGCGATTGAAATCGCCTCTGATGGGTTTATAGCCCGGCGTCCCCTTACGGAGACGCCACTACGGCGACCGCGCAGGTCGCGGATACCCGAAGGGGCGGGATAAATTCCGCCCAGGAGGCAGGGACAAACCCAGCCCCTACAGCAGAGGCGGTTTTAACCGCTAACCGATAAGCCGCGGTGAGTAGTTACAAAAAATTAAGTTTATGGACATGAGGTAAATACGTGTTCAATCCGTTAGATGCATTGATGGGCCTGTTCTCACTGGACATGGGCATTGACCTGGGAACGGCCAACACGTTGGTTTACGTGCGCGGGAAGGGCATCGTCATCAACGAACCTTCCTGGGTGGCGTTAGACGCGCGCACCCGTCGCCCGCTCAAGGTCGGAGCTGAGGCCAAAGAGATGGTGGGCAAAACGCCCACCAACATTATCGCCGTGCGCCCCTTGCGCGATGGCGTGATCTCCGAGTTCATTCTGACCGAGGAAATGCTGCGCCAGTTCATCCAGAAGGCCCATCAAAAGCTGGCCATTCGCTTTCCCCGTCCGCGCGTGGTCATCGGGGTACCCAGCGGCGTAACGGAAGTGGAAATGCGCGCCGTGAAGGAGGCAGCGCTCAATGCGGGGGCGCGCCAGGCCTACCTGATCGAAGAACCCATGGCTGCCGCGATCGGCGCCGGTCTCCCCGTCACCGAGCCTCAGGGTTCCATGGTCGTGGATATCGGCGGCGGCACCACGGAAGTGGCCGTTTTCGCTCTGAGCGGTATTGTTATCAGCCGCAGCATCCGCATTGCAGGGGATGAGCTGGACGAGGATATTATCAATTACGCGCGCCAGAAATATAACATGGCTATCAGTGAACGCATGGCCGAACGTCTTAAAATCAACATCGGTTCGGCTTACCCGCTGCCTGAAGAGAAAACTATGATGATGCGCGGGCGCAACCTGGTATCCGGCTTACCCGAACAAATCGAGGTCAGCAGTATCGAAATTCGTGAAGCCATCTCGCGTTCGGTCAACGTGATCGTGGATCTTGTGCGCAACACCCTGGATGAAACCCCGCCGGAGCTGATTTCAGACCTGATGGAGACCGGCATCACGTTGACGGGGGGCGGTGCCTTGCTGAAAGGCCTACCAGAACGCATTGAGGAAGAAGTGCACATCAAAGCTCGTCCGGCATCTGATCCGCTGACGTGCGTTGCGCGTGGCGCTGGCGCCGTGCTGGAACATCTCGACGTGCTGGGACGCACCCTCGCCATCGAAGACTGGGAAAGCGGCGGCTCGGCGTCGTATTAGTTTTGAGTCACAGGAGCGGCACGGGTCGCTTTAGGGAACCATGAAACCTTCGACGCGAAGCTGGCTCCCCTACGCCTTGCTCGTAGGGGCGCTGTTAGTGGTGGCGCTGGATACCGTCGGGCTTTTAGCGCCGGTACGTGTGGTGTTGGATTACGTCACCGCTCCCGTCACCAAACTGGTGTCCGGTGGTCTTGAGCGCGCAGGCGGATTGTTCAAAACCGTGCGCGATGTGCGCGCCCTGCAACAACAACTGGAGACGCTCCAGGCTCAATATGACGCGCTGCTGGTGGAAAACGTGCGCCTACGGAAGCTGGCCGCGGACAACGAGACCTATCGTGAAGCGCTCGGTTTTGTTGCGCAAAATCCAACATACAGCTTTTTTGGCGCGGATGTCATTGCCTACGGGTGCCAGACCCACACGTGCGCCCAGGTTGTCGGCAAAGACACGAACCCCTATCTCCGCTACCTCATCATCAATGCAGGCGAACAAACGGGCCTGGCGCGCGGCATGCCCGTGGTGAGCAGCGGCGGCGTGATGCTCGGACGGATTGCCCAAACCACCCCGCACCTGGCTTACGTCCAGCTCATCAATGACCCCAAAAGCCACATTGCCGCCATGTCGCTCGACACGAAAGCCGGAGGCATCGTGTCGGGACAGGAAGATGGCACGCTGGTGATGACGGAAATCCTGCCGGAAGACACCGTCAACGAGGGTGACCTCATCGTCACCTCCGGCCTGGGCGGGCTGTTGCCCCGCGGCCTTGTGTTGGGCCAGGTGGAAAGCGTCTCATATCAAGAAGCGGATCTGTTCAAAACGGCAGTGCTGCGTCCTATTGTGGACTTTAATCGGGTGGAGATGGTCCTGATCATTGCGCAATTCAACAGCATCCCCACGGAAGAGCTTGAGGGCGGAGGCACAGCACCGTGATCATTTACCTTGGTCTGCCGCTGCTGGTGACAAGCGCCGCATTGCAAAGTGCCTGGTTGGAACGGCTTTCCATTCTGGGCGGACGGCCGGATCTGGTATTGTTGATTGCCCTCTGCTGGGGAACGATGCGCGGCTTGCAAGAGGGCATGCTTTGGGCTTTTGTGGGGGGAGTATGCCTGGATGCGCTTTCCGCTGCTCCCTTCGGCATATGGACCCTCACCCTGAGCCTCCTGGCTTTTATCTCGAATCAACATTGGTTCGAGGCCCTGGGGCCGACCGTCATCCGCCTGGCCTTAATCGGCGTATTCGGCACTTTGCTGGCACACGGTCTGGTGATCGCGTTGACCGCGTTACTCGGTTTTGCCCCCAACCTGCATGATGCGGGGACGCGCCTTCTCGGTTCAGCCGTGCTGAACCTTGTGCTGGCGCCCTTTGTGTACCGCTTTCTGCATATGTTCCACGTTGCCTTTCCGGCTTGAGCCATGGCACGCACCTGGATTGAGGAACGCCTGAGCCGTCCGCCAGAACGCCCGCAGCCCTGGTTTGTTCAAACGCCGCGGCTATTCATCCTGGGCTGGCTGTTCATGGCCATCCTGGGATTTTACGCCATACGCTTATGGCAACTGCAAATCATCGAAGGGGGCTCTTACGCCTCACAGGCCGCGGCTCAGCAATACACCATTGTGCCCCTCAGCCCGCAGCGCGGGGTTATCTTTGATCGCAATGGGGAACAACTGGTCCGAAACGTGCCAGCATACAACATCGTAGTCACGTTGGGAGAGATGCCGGAGGATCCCGAACAGGAACGGGCAATCCTGTTGCGCCTGGCCACGATGATTGACATGCCTTACGACGAACTGCTGGCCAAAATTGCCCCTGGTCGCGGCAGACCTTACACCCCCCTGACGGTGGCCCGCAACGTGGCGCGCGACAAAGCCCTCCTGGTAGCCCAGGAAAGCGGAGTCACCCTTCCCGGCGTGACCGTCGCCACGGTAACGCGACGCAGCTATCCCGCAGGCGAACTCACCTCCCAGATCCTGGGGTACATGGGGCCAATCAGCGCGGAAGAAGCAGAAGCTTACAAAGCCCTGGGCTACGACCCCAACACGGATCTGGTGGGCAAAGTGGGCATTGAAGCGGTGGCGGAAAACAACCTGCGCGGGGTCCCAGGCCGCAAGCTGGTCGAAGCCGACGTGCTGGGGCGCGAACTGCGCGTGTTGGACGTGGTCGAACCTGTGACCGGGGACAACGTCTACCTGACCCTGGACATGGAACTGCAAAAGATAGCTCAAGAGACGTTGCAGAAAACGCTGGAGAGCCTGGGGGGCAATCGGCGCGGAGCGGTGGTCGTACTGGATCCTCGCAGCGGCGAAGTGCTGGCCCTGGTCAGCCTGCCGACATACGATAACAACCTTTTCGCGCGCGGCATCACCGCCAAAGAATATCAGGCTTTGTTGGATAATGTCCACAATCCGCTGTTAAATCACGCCATCTTTGACGCGGCTCCGCCCGGCTCTACCTTTAAGATCGTGACCGCCTCCGCGGCGCTTCAGGAAGGGGTCATTGCGGCGTGGCAGGAGTTGTACTGTCCCGGCACGATTAAGCTTCCAAACAAGTTTGCTCCCAACGATCCCGGCCTGGCCCAGACGTTCTACTGCTGGAACCGCGCCGGCCATGGGTGGGTGAATGTATATCAGGCCCTTGCCCAATCGTGTGATATTTATTTCTACAAAGTAGGCGGCGGCTTTGAAGAAGCCGAGCTGAAAGGGATAGGCGTCCAACGCCTGACGGACTACGCTCGCCGTTTTGGCCTGGGCTCCACAACCGGCATTGACCTGTATGGCGAATCCGCGGGGCTGGTGCCGGATGACCGCTGGAAGCGCCTGGTTTATCAGGAGACCTGGTCCACGGGGGATACCTACAACCTCTCGATTGGCCAGGGCTTTCTGACCACCACGCCCATCCAGATGGCGAATGTCGTGGCGGCGATCGCCAACGGCGGCACACTCTATCGCCCACAGCTCATTCACCACATCGTAGACGCGGAGGGCAATCTGATTCGTGGCTTCCAACCGGAGGTTATCCGCGAGCTAGAGCTTTCACCTGAAGTCATTGCCACCGTCCGAACAGGGCTGGAGCTGGCTGTCTCTGAGGGAACGGCCTGGCGCACCCGCCTGGATGGTATCCGCGTGGCCGGCAAAACCGGCTCGGCGGAGTACTGCGACGATCTAGCGATTAAGGCGGGACTCTGTCCCGTCGCTCCAGGGCAGACCCTGCCCACTCACGCCTGGTTTGTCGGTTACGCACCCGCCGAGGCACCGGAGCTGGCGATCGCGGTGTGGGTATACAACGGCGGCGAAGGGTCGAGCGTCGCCGTGCCCATCGCTAAGGAAGTGTTCCAGTATTATTTTGATCGTCAGGCTGGAAAACTGGCAATACCGACGCCGACGCCGTGAACGCGCAAGCCTCACTTGCGGGCTACAATCACAAGTTCGGCTTCTAAAATGGTGCGGATAGATTCTATGCGCAAATGATGCCCTTCCAGCGTTTTTATCAGCCCCCGTCGGGTATAATGGGAAATGTGTTCATCGGCATAAGCATTGGGCGCAAAGAACTTGTAAGCCTGTTCGATCAAGGGCCAGATCCACGTCCCATAGTCGGGTGTTCCCAGGATAAGCTTGCCACCGGGTTGTAAAACACGCACTAGCTCTTCAAAAATAAGCGGATTTTGTGGAATATGCTCAATGACCTGCGAACAAATAACACAATCGAAACTGGCATCAGGAAAAGGCAGGGCTATGATGTCGCCCAACACCAGATGCGCATGGGCATGGCGACGTTGATAGCGCAGTTTATTTAATTGTATGTCCAGGCCCACCACTTGACCAGGTAAAGCGTCCAGAATTTTGCTTGAGCCACACCCCACATCGAGCACCCGCGTGGTGCCTTGTGCAGCCTGCGTGATGATATGAAAACGGCGTCGCTGCCAGAAGCGCTGCAGAGGTATCCAGCTTTCATAAGCGCGGGCATCATAATCCGCACAAGCGATTGAATTCCTGAGTAACCACATTCTGGAAAACGTCTTCAAGTATCCAAGCCCAAACCGTAAAATCTGGGCATGAGAATCACCATGTCGGCGCGGGTGATAACACAAAGGGATTTCGGTTACCGCATAGCCAGCAGCATAAGCCCGCATGAGAATCTCTATGAGGATAGCAAAATCTCGCCTTTCGGGTTGCATCGTTTTGACCACTTCTGCGCGGTAAAGGCGGAAACCACTGGATAAGTCGCGAACACCAGACGCCAATAAACGGCTAAGAAATTGATTAAGAATAACACTAAGAAATTTTCGTAACCACTGTGTATGACTTTCCCCACCGCGAATGTAGCGCGAAGCAATCACCACATCCGTGTTATGCCGATGAAGTGCCTGCCAGAGCTCTGGAATGAGAGCCGGATCGTGAGACAAATCTGCATCCATCGTTATAAGATAAGCCCCCTGTGCCGCGGTGAAACCAGCCAGCAAAGCTCCGCCATATCCGGGTTCACGCTGTTGAATAACCTGAGCCCCTAACGCCGCAGCTACATGCTCTGTCCCGTCAGTTGAAGGCCCATTCACCACGATAATTTCGTAACTCAAGCCCATTGCTTTTAACTGCTCGTGGATCTTCGGGATCAACACCTTCAGATTCTCTGCTTCATTAAGCGCTGGTAAAAGGATGCTTAACTCCATATTTTCTCCCCAAAAAATTAGTCTATTCTTGTGTAAACTTGATAATGCTCTGTATTGAGAATAAGATGCCAGGTTTGATTCTGCAGAAGTATTTTATCAAGCCCCCAAAAGCGACTCATGAAACCAATGACCAGATACTTTACATCAACCTCTTCTAGCGGCTCATAAGCAATTGGGACATCGGATGCGAAAAAAAGGCGTTGATTTAATTGATGCTGCACTTCTGCAGACGGATAGTGATAAGGATGCTCCAACAAAAAGTATAATTCACTCTCGTATGTTTCGATGCCAGTATCAGCCGTTTGATTAAGAAACCACACCACTTCGTGAAAGCCTCTGCTCCTCATGAGGTAAACCTGAACTATCCGATGAACTGTCAGACCGATGCTGCATACCGTTATCAAAAGCATAATAGTGATGATAAAACTTTTGACAGTACGCCTGGGGCCCAGGAGCATGGCACCCTCTTGCAGAGTAGCCTTCACATCAAGACCATTCGTTAAATCATAAAATAGCCTGGCAGCAAATGGGCTTGAAAGGATGACCGCTGGGAAAACATACCGTGACCAGCCTATAGAAAAACCAATGAACCAATAATACCAGGTGGCCCCTAGAACCCATAAACACACCTTGAGCACCGTATCCTTTTCATGCAACACAGGCAAAGTATCATGGTCTTTAAGCCAACGCCAGCCAACATAAATGAGCCCCAGCAAAGGCATTATACCTATTAACAAGAGTAAATTCGTAAGTGCAAACATGCGGGCTCGAATATTTAGCGCCATCACGTAGGTAAAAAGCACCTTGACATCGCCAAGCATGCCGTAGGGATCATTGCCGCCCCCCAACACAGCGGCCTCCCAATATCGGATAGCCATACTGACCGCCAGGCTTCCTAAAAACCCGCTGCCTAAACGCAAAACCACTGGCCATTCTTTTTGCGCTGTCGCCAGAAGAGCAGGCAAAACCAAACTTGCTATCAAAAATGGCGCCGTTTGGGGCTTGGCTTGCAAAGCAAGTCCCCAGGCCACCATGGCCAAAGTAAGGTAAATGACCTGCCCCCAGCTTTTCCATAACGCCCAAAAGCCAGCCAAGAGATAAAAGACAACATACATCTCACCCATCATCTGCCGCCCCATAATGATGGGATGCAAATTGGGGTGTACAGCCATGCCTAAAACCACAAGCCAGGTGAGCCACATTACTTTGGCACCGTATAACCTGGTCGTCAGTTTCTCGAGCAAAAAAAGAGCCAGAAGGGTCAGTAATACCCCAGGAAAACGTCCCTGCCATACCCCCACCCCCAGCAAGCGAAAGCTTAAAGCCACGGGGGCAATAACAGGAAAGCCTGCATTCAAAATCGTGATTTGAACAGGCTCTCCCATCAACAGATGCCCATAATGACCGGCAACTACCCAATTCCTGGCCAGAGATAATGTCCAACCTTCATCAAACCAGGGCACAGGAATATCCTCCAAGCTGATGAAGGCCATCAACAACAAAAGCAACCATAAAATCGCGCGCGCAAATTGCTGTTTACGCATAGCAACTCTCTCCACCACAACGGCTCATCACCTTTAAACGTCGCCGGGCGTAAAAAGCCAACGCAGTAATCACAATTGGAAACCAGAACATATCCAAAGAGTCATTCCCTAACGTCGTAAAAAATTGCACATAGTATACGATGATAAAGAACCCTATCAAAACCCTTGATGCTCTACCATCAATGCCCTTCATGGCTTTGAGACGATCCAGTACCCACATATAAAGAGGCCAAAGCATTATCTGGTCATAATGCCAACCATAGGGCGCCACCACCAGGGAAATAGCCAGCACAAAAAACAAGTTTGTGGGCCAACTCATGTTCGAAAAAAAACGTACAAGCCATGGCATCAAAAACAGCCCTGCAACTAAGCCGAGGAATTGTGTCCATGCTTGATTTGGGAAAAACATGACATGGATCCATCTAAACAAAGTGCTCGCCTGATATTGCAAAGGCGGTTGTTGCCAAGAAAGAAGATAATCCTGGATCCAACCCGGATAGATCAACGTGATCCCCCCCAGGGTCATTCCCATTCCTGCAACGCCACCATACAAAATCGCCCAACGTCTGGTTTTTACGATTCGGTACGCAATGAAAATCATGGCCAACAAACTTACATGAGGCTTAAAAGCAGTTGCCACCAAAGCCAGGCCAGCTCCAAAATCGAGTCGTTTACGTTCAAGCACCACAAAAAGCACAAACCCTAAAAGACACCAGATGGTGATCTGCTGCCAGAATAAGAGGGCCAGAAACGGGGGAAACAGGAAAGTCAACACCAATGCCTGGTTTGAAGAAAGATACTGCCATTCACCTCTGGTTAACATAACCAGGAGCGCAATCAGTGCTACCGTCATAGAAACCAGTACTTTCAGGACAATCTCAAAAGGGAGGTAGGTTAAAGGGAGATAAAGAAGTTGCACCATTGGCGGTGTCCAAAGCCCCAATACCCGTGCCGTTTCAGGATAATAACCGAGGCTGTGGGCTATAAATGTAAGCACTTCAGCATCCCAGGGATTCATCTGCTCACGCAAAGCATAACTCGATGCCAAATACACAGCGCCATCCAGAGGCCAGGGAGTCACAGGGATCTGCAAAAATACAAAGACAGCAAGGCTTAAAAGAACCAGAAGGATCAGGGATTTTAGCAAACTCATAAACTTATGTATACTCCGAGCAATTCCTAAAAATAGAATGGTCCGTGTTTTAGCGCACCTAACTACAGAGTCAATTCTTTTCTGTTCCTGAAAAGGGCCCATCCGCCACCTCCCCCCTCCAGGCCAGCCAGAAAGCTCCCCCCAGGCCCGCCACCGTGACCAGCCACACCCCCATGACACTCCAAAAAGGCACCGCCTGGGCTTTATCTCCCCCCGTCAACAGCACTTCCCACACATAGTCCGGCATCACCAACAACGCGGTAATTACCATCCAAAGCCACGTCTTTACTTCCGGCCAGCCCTGCACGCGCAGGCGCTTTACCCCCAGAGCCAGAGGCCATAACGCCAGCACAAAATAATGGCGCCACACTACCGGGCTGAGTAGCAAACTACCCAGCCATCCTACCCCAAAAGCCCCCTCTTCGTCAAGCCTACTTTGGTACCAAAAGCTACCGACCAGAATCACTCCGGTTAGCACAAAAGAAACGACAGGTGCTAACGCCGGGACGTTCATCAGGGGCGGGGCGGTGACAGAAAGAATGAGCGCCGATCCTGTGCCCTCAAATAGACGATACCCCAGGGTCAAGAGCGAAAAGTTGAAAGCAAAAGCGCGATAGTAAGGAGCCACCAACACACCGGCGCGGAAATAATCCACTACACCGGCAGGACCAACGACCAGCAGCGCCGCCCCCCACAGGCTCCCCCAGCTTACCAGCGCTGCCCCCAAAGCCTTAAACTGACGACGCACACCCCAAATCAAGAGCAACGGCCAGAAAATCGGCTTGATGCCCATCGCCAGGCCCAGCCATAGCCCACTGCGCCAGGGCCTGCCGTGACGTCCATCCATCCACGCCAGCGTCACCACCAACAACAAGGGGACCATCCACTGCCCGTACACCAGGTCCTGAGCCAGTGGCGCAACGGCCACCAGGAGCCCCATCAACAGCCCCACCTCCCCCACCCTGACCGGCCTTTCCGCCTTCCACCACCGCACCACCAGCCAGACCCAGACGAGCAGAAGCGCGACCTCCACGCTTAACCAGAGCCAGGCGGCAAGCCGATAAGGTCCCAAAACCAGCGGCAAGGTCAACAACAACGCGGTAGGTGGGTGCGGCGTGGGATGCGGTAAAACAGGCCCTGACCATTCAGGAACATAGCGCGCCGCCAGGTGAGGTAAAGGCAGGTAAGGCGAAAGGCCATCCCCTATCGCCCTGGCCGCCAGGTAGTCCTGCAGCACATCTTTGAGATAAAGATGCTCTGGACCGAACGATGCCCCCAGCACAATTAACCAAAAAACACTGACGCCCAGCAAAACGCCGCAGGTGACCATGCGCGCCCAACGCCACCTGGGAGACTGACTCTCCAACAAAAGCCCCCACCATGACCTTTTGCAGGTCGCCATCCCCTATCCACACTCCTTGACTTTACACCAGAAGGGGCGGTTCCCCCAAAGAGAAACCGCCCTGAACTCAAACTGACCTGGTGCTTTCCACCAGAGACCGCCGAAGCTGGTGCTCACCCCGGCAGCGCTACCTCATCACCCCAACCCGCACGTTGCGGAAGCGCGCCGGCGACGCGCCATGGCCGGTATGTGCCACCTGACCGGGCTGCCCCTTGCCGCAATTCGGCGTGCCCCACACCTGCCACAATTCCGCATCGCAGACCGCGTCACAACTCCCCCAAAACTCCGGCGTGATGCCGGTGTAGGTGGGATTTTTGAGCAGGCGCGTGAACTTGCCGTGCTTGATCTCGTAGGCGATCTCCGTGCCGAACTGGAAATTCAGGCGCAGGTTGTCAATGGACCAGGAGCGGTTCGTCTCCATGTAGATGCCCTCATCCGTATCCGCGATCAGGTCCTCAAAGCGCCAGGGCCCTGGTTCAATGTTGATGTTGGTCATGCGGATGATGGGCAGCCGGTTCCAGCCGGAAGCGCGCATCGCGCCACCGGAACGGGCCAGCGCCGGGTCTTCGCCCCGCAGCTTCGCCAGCTTGACCGCGGTCTCGCGCGATGTGAGGTAGCCCACAAAGATGCCCTCGCGCACCAGCGGGACGCGCTGCGCAGGCACGCCCTCATCATCGTAGCCGAAGGTGCCCAGGCCCCCCGGCGTTGTCGCATCCGCCGTCAGATTCACCACCTCCGAACCGTAGCGGAAGTGCCCCAGCTTGTCCGGCGTGAGGAAACTCGTTCCGGCATAGGCCGCTTCGGTGCCAAAGACGCGATCCAGCTCCGTCGGGTGACCACAGGATTCGTGAATCTGCAGCCCCAACTGCGAACCGCCCAGGATGAGCGTCGTCACCGTGCTGGGGCAGGGATCCGCTTTCAGCAGCGCTGCGGCCTCGGAAGCAATGCGCGGCGCGTTCCCCACCAGATCAATGCGCTCGATGAACTCCCATCCCGCCGTGCGCTGATCGCGGAAAGCGTGTGGATAAGTACGTCGCTGGATATCCCCGTCAGCAATCGCCACACTCATGATGAAGCCGCCCGTCTCCACAATCTCCTGCTCGATCTCGGAGCCTTCAGTGCTGGCAAAGTACTGGTGCTTGCGCAGGGCCAGCAGGTTGCCATGCGTCACCTTGACCTGCGCTTCCTGACGCATCAACGCATCGGCGCGCAAGAGCAGCTCCAGCTTCTGCTCCAGCGGAATGCTGAACGGGTCAATCTCCACGGGGGTGCGATACGTTCCGCGGTGCACCTCGGGGGCGCCCAGCTCCACTTTTTCGCGCAGGAAGAGGGCACTGGCTCGCGCAATGGCTACCGCCTGCGCGGTCACCCGTTCCACTTCAGCAGGCTCAAGGCGCGCGCTGGCAGCGAAGCCCCAGGCCCCATCCACCAGCACACGCACCCCAAAACCGGCATTCTCAAGCTCGTTGGCGTGCTCCACCACCCCATTGTGGACTGTTACCCCCTGTTCACGTACCGTCACGATGCGGATATCGGCATACGTCGCACCCGCAATCTGGGCTTGATTGAGCGCTATAGCGGTTAAATCTTTCACATCGACCTCCTGAAGCTAAGGTAAGCTAATGATAGCACAAGCCCCTGAGGATGCAAAACAGCACGCCCGATGGACCACGCTGTCCCGCACGGCTCAGCCAGCGCGAAGATGAGCGGGGCATGTGCCACCTGTTGCCCTGCCGTCGAATTAGGCTATACTTGAAGTAACCCTGTTGGCCAGGCCAACGGGGCAACTCATTGCGCTTAAGTCCCTTGGTCACGAAAGGAGAACGCCATGCAACGCACGACTTTTCTTAAAAACGTAGATGTCTTTCTCGATATGCGCCCACTGCACATTCAAAAGCTGGCCAACATCTGCAAAGAGCTCACCTTCCAGCAAGGTGAAGTGATTGTCCGCGAGAATACCCCCAGCGATGAAATGTACGCCATCGTCCAGGGCGAGGTGGACATCGTCCTCGATCCGCGCACGGTGGGAGGAACGGGCGAGCCGAAAGTCATCGCCACCCTGCGCCGCGGGCAAACCTTCGGCGAGGTGGGCCTGGTGGATAGCGGCTACCGCTCCGCCAGCGCCATCGCCCGCAGCGATAACACCATGCTGCTCGCCCTGCGCCGCGAGGACCTGCTACGCCTGTGCGAGGAGGATTTCGAGTTCGGCTACATCCTCATGCGCAACATCGCTGCCGATTTGGCCTTCAAGATCCGCAACACCGATCTGATGGTGCGCGAGAAGCTCCTGTGGGAGTCGCAGCGCAACAACGCGAAATAGGAGGCGAAGATGGCACTGCACCCGCTGGCTGGTAAACCCGCTCCGCGCGACATGCTGATTAACGTACCGCGCCTCATGACCGCTTACTACACCCTCCACCCGGATGCGACGATCGCGACGCAGCGCGTGGCGTTTGGCACTTCCGGTCATCGCGGCACGTCCCTGGAAGACAGCTTCAACGAAGATCACGTGCTGGCGATCGCTCAGGCGATCTGCGAATACCGCCGGGCACAGGGCATCCGCGGCCCGCTCTTCATGGGCATGGATACGCATGCCCTCTCCGAGGCGGCCCACGCCACCGCGCTGGAGGTCTTTGCCGCTAACGGGGTCGAGGTGATGATTCACCGCGGGTTGGGGTACACGCCGACGCCGGTCATCTCCCACGCCATCTTGAGCTGGAACCGCCGCGGAGGCGAACAGGCCGATGGCGTGGTGATTACCCCCTCCCATAACCCCCCCGAAGATGGCGGCTTTAAATACAACCCGCCCTCCGGTGGACCGGCCGGCCCCGAAATTACCGAGGTCATCCAACAACGCGCCAACGCCATCATCGCCGACGGCCTCAAGGCCGTGCGCCGCATCCCCTACGCGCAGGCTCTGCGTGCGGAAACGACGCACGAGTATGACTACATCACCCCCTACGTGAGCGATTTGCGGCACGTGGTGGATATGGATGCTATCGCCGCCGCCGGTTTGCACATTGGCGTGGACCCGCTCGGCGGCTCCGGCCTGGCCTTCTGGGATGTGATCGCCGACATGTACCGGCTGAATCTGGAGGTCGTCAACCGCTACGTGGACCCGACCTTTAGCTTCATGACCGTGGATAAAGACGGCAAAATCCGCATGGATTGCTCCTCGCCCTACGCCATGGCCGGCCTCATCGCCTTGCGCGAGCGCTTCGACATCGCCTTCGGCAACGATCCGGATTACGATCGGCATGGCATCGTCACCCGCGCTGGACTGATGCCCCCCAACCACTACCTGGCCGTGGCCATCCAGTACCTCTTCACGCACCGCCCCCAGTGGAGCGCCGAAGTCGCCATCGGCAAGACCCTGGTCTCCAGCTCGATGATTGACCACGTCGCGGCCAGCCTGGGGCGGACATTGGTGGAAGTGCCGGTCGGCTTCAAGTGGTTTGTGGACGGTTTGCTGGCAGGCACCCTGGGTTTCGGTGGTGAGGAGAGCGCCGGCGCTTCGTTCCTGCGCCGGGACGGCACGGTATGGAGCACGGATAAAGACGGCATCATCCTCGACTTGCTGGCGGCGGAAATCCTGGCCGTGACCAGCACTGATCCGGCCACCCACTACGCCGGGCTGGAAGCGCGCTTCGGCGTCTCGTATTACGAACGCATGGATGTGCCCTGTTCGCCCGAAATCAAAGCCGTGCTCAAACAACTCAACCCGGAACAGGTGAAGGCTAAGACCCTGGCTGGAGAACCCATCCACGCCTGTCTGACGCGCGCGCCGGGCAACGACGCCCCCATCGGCGGCCTCAAAGTCGTCACCGACTCCGGCTGGTTCGCGGCCCGTCCGTCCGGTACGGAAAACGTGTACAAGATTTACGCCGAGAGCTTCAAAGGGCCGGAGCACCTGCACCAGATTCAACAAGAAGCGCAGGCGCTCATCGCCAGTGTGCTGGAGGCATGATGGCCAGGTGCCTCTGCCCTACCCCTTCCACCATCGAAGAGCCGCTCTACCCGGCTTTTAAACCCTTGACGCTGGAGGATTGCGCCGTCATCCGCCCGCGCCTGTGGGCCTACCAGCCCGAAGTCTCGGAGCTGAATTTCACCAACCTCTACATCTGGAGCGGGCTGCGCCCCGTCACCTGGTCCCTGCTGGATGGAGCGCTGGTCATCCGCTGCTGCTCCGAAGCGGGTGGATACGCTTATCAGCCCATCGAAGGGACACAGCCGCGTGCGGATCTGGTGCGTCGCTTGTTGCGCGACATGGCGGAAGCCGGGGAACCCGATCCGCGCATTGAGCGCGCCGATGCACGCCTCATCGCGGCCCTGGGGGAAGCGCCCGACCTGGAGATCACCCCCGATCGGAACAACTTCGATTACGTGTACGAGACCGAGGCCTTACGCACCCTGGCCGGGCGACGCTATCACCGCAAGCGCAATCACATCGCCCGCTGCCAGGCGGCCTGTCCGGACCTGCGCTATCGTCCCATCACCCCGGAGGATTTGCCGGCCTGCCTGGAGATGGCCTGCCGCTGGTGTCAGGTGCGGCATTGTGATGAGGATATGGGGCTGCTGGAAGAAATCTGGGCCGTGCGCACCGCACTGACGCATTTCGTTGAGCTGGGCCTGACGGGGGCGCTCATCGAAATTGAGGGGCGCGTGGAAGCCTTTACCATCGGCGAGCTGCTCAACGCCACCATGGCCGTCGTCCACATCGAAAAAGCCAACCCCGACATCCCCGGCCTGTACGCGGTCATCAACCAACAGTTTGTGGTCAACGCCTGGGCCGATACCCGCGAAATCAACCGCGAGCAGGACCTGGGCGATGAGGGCCTGCGTAAGGCAAAAGAGTCCTACTACCCCAGCCGGCTGGTGGAAAAATACACCATTCGCCTGCGCGCCTAGCGCGTTCGGGCGCAGATGAAGGGATACCGTTGGAGGGAAACATGAGCCTTTCAGCAAGCGAACTGATCGAGCTGCTCAATGCTGCAGCGCCGCTCATCGAGCAGGCGTTGCGTGAGGACATCGGCAGCGGGGACGCCACCAGCCTCAGCACGCTGCCTGAAGACCTGGAGCTCACGGGGCGTATCGTCGCTAAAGCGCCGGGCAGCATTGCCGGTTTGCCGGTGGTAGAAGCGGTCCTGCAACGGGTGGATCCGCGCCTGCGGCTGACCACCTATCTCCAGGACGGCCAGGACGTGAGCGCCGGCGAGCTGATCGCCGAGGTGAGCGGCCCGGCGCGCAGCCTGTTGGCAGCGGAACGCACCGTGCTCAATTTCCTGCAGCATCTTTCGGGCGTGGCCACACTCACCGCGCAATACGTGGACGCGGTGGCTTATACCTCCACCCGCATCCTGGACACGCGCAAGACTTTGCCCGGTTACCGCGCCCTGGAGAAGTACGCCGTGCGTATGGGCGGCGGCTTCAATCACCGCATGGGCCTGTACGACATGATCCTCATCAAGGATAACCACATTGATGCCGCGGGAAACATTACCGTGGCCGTCGAACGGGCGCGCAAGGCGTATCCCGATCTGCCTGTTGAGGTGGAGGTGCGCACGTTGGATGAGCTGCGGGAAGCGCTGGCCATCGTCCCCCCCTTAGACCGCATTTTGCTGGATAACATGGACCTGGAAACGATGCGCGCCGCGGTGGCCTTGAGCGCCGGGCGCGTGCCGCTGGAGGCTTCGGGCAATATGACGCTGGAGCGCGTGCCCGCGGTGGCCGAAACCGGGGTGGATTTCATCTCTGTGGGCGCGCTGACGCATTCCGCGCCGGCGCTTGACATCAGCATGAAAATCGCCCCACCCCAGCTAAGCCCGGAGGAACGTTTGCGTCGCCGTGCGGGGGAGCTGAAGGCGCGCCTGCGCGAGCGCATCGTGATTTTGGGCCACCACTACCAGCGCGATGAGGTGATCGCGCTGGCAGATTACCGCGGGGACTCGCTCCAACTGGCGCAGGATGCGACGCGCACCTCGGCGGAGGTGATTGTGTTCTGCGGGGTGCACTTTATGGCGGAGACGGCGGCCATCCTGGCCAAACCCGGGCAGCGGGTGTTGCTGCCGGAGCTGAGCGCGGGTTGCTACCTGGCCGAAACGGCATCACGCGCTGCCGTCGAAAAGGCCTGGCAGCGGCTGGATGAGGCATTGCAAGGGCACGCGGAAGACGAGATTACCCCAATCACCTATGTAAACTCGGACGCCAACCTGAAGGCGTTCTGCGGGCGCCACGGCGGGATGGTGTGCACCTCAAGCAATGCCGCGCGCGTGCTGGCGCATGCTTTGACCCTGCGCCCGCGCGTGTTTTTCTTCCCCGATCAGCATTTGGGGCGCAATACCGCGCTCAAGATGGGCCTGAAGCCGGAAGAGTTGCTGCTCTGGTGGCCCAACCGCCCACCGGACGCGGATGCGATCCGTCGCGCGCGCGTCATCCTGTGGCCCGGCGCCTGTAACGTGCACCAGCGCTTCACGGTAGAGGATATTGCGCACGTGCGCGCCGCGTATCCGGGCGTGCGTGTCATCGTTCACCCCGAATGTAAGCACGAGGTAGTGGCCCAGGCCGATGATGCAGGCTCGACTTCTTACATTATCAGGCAGGTGCGCGCCGCCGCTCCGGGGACAGTGTGGGCCATCGGCACCGAGTCGCGCCTGGTGCGGCGCTTGCAGGCGGAGCATCCAGAGCAGACGATTCTGCCGCTTTCGCCTATCACGCCGATGTGTCCCACCATGGGACGCATCACCCTGCCCGCCCTGGTGCGCGTGTTGGAGGGACTGGAACGCGGCGAGCTCATCAACGAGATCACGGTGCCGCCGGACGTTGCCCAGGAGGCGCGCCTGGCGCTGGAGAGGATGCTGCAGTTGAGTTGAAGAAAGGGCGCCCATGCGGCCAACAGAGGTGAGTGCATTGTTGAGCCAGATTAGTGCGATCCAGGTGCTCGAAGCTTTTGCGGCTGGCGTGGTGATCATTGATCGCGAGCAGCGCATCGTGTACGCGAATCGGCGCCTGGAAAGCTTCTTTGGATACACGCCGGCGGAGCTCTTGGGGCAACCTCTGGGCGTGCTGCTGCCGGCGCGCTTTGTGGAGCGCCATGCCCGCCACGTGGCAGCTTATTTCCAGGCGCCGCGTTTACGCCCCATGGGGATAGGTCTGGAGCTGGCGGGTCTACGCAAAGATGGCAGCGAATTTCCCATCGAAGTTGCGCTGAGCTATTTACTCGAACCCTACCCCCTGGCCATTGCCTACATCCACGACATTACCCAACGCCGAGAGTTAGAAAATGCGCTGGAGCTTCACCGCCAGGAGCTGGAGGCTTTTGCTCACACGGTAGCCCATGATCTCAAGAACCCGCTTTCGCTGATTAAAGGCTACACGGAATATCTGCTCGAAGGCATGGCCGATCTGACCCCGATGCAGGTGCTCATGAGTCTGGAGCAGATTCGCCAGGCCAGCACGAAAATGCACCACATCATTGATGAGCTGTTGCTCCTGGCCAGCGCCCGCCGTGACGATGTGGTCATGGGGCCAGTGAATATGGACGCCACGCTGCGGGAGGCGTTCAAACGCCTGCCGGACAGCTTTGTCGCGCGCTGCCAATGGCCAGAGCACCTTCCACCCGCGCTGGGATACGCACCCTGGATTGAGCAGGTCTGGATAAATTATTTGAGTAATGCGCTGAAGTATGGTGGGCCAGAGGTGAAAATTGGCGCCACGCATCTGGACGACGGGCGTATCCGCTACTACGTTTGGGATTCTGGTCCCGACCTGACGCCGGAGCAACAGGCGAAACTTTTCATCGAGTACAGTCGCCTGAAGCAGATCGGCGAGGGATCGGGCCTGGGGCTGTCCATTGTCAAGCGGTTGGTGGAGCGCATGGGCGGCACGGTGGACGTGATCAGTGCGCCAGGCCAGGGCACGAGTTTCGGCTTCACGCTGCGGCCTGCACAGGCCGCGCCGGAGGGCCGTGATGGGGAGGCCTGAATTGCAGCGATGTTGCCTTGCAACGTGCTCCCCTGTCGCCCTTCTCAAGGGGAATACCTCCTGTGGTCCCCCCTCAAGGGGGGACGCCCGCCCCTGCGCCAGATGAGGGTACGGTCGCCCGGGCCGGGACAAGCCTGGGGCCGGGCTTGTCCCGGCCCCTACAGCAGGGGCGTTTTAACCGCTTGCCAATAAGCCTCGGTGAGCAGTTACTAAACTTTTAAAACGACTTTCGCAGTAACTGCCTACTCATAGCGATTGAAATCGCCTCTGATGGGCTTATAGCCTGGCGTCCCCCTACGGGGACGCCACTGCAGCGACCGCGTAGGTCGCGGATACCCGAAGCGCAGCGAAGGGTACGGTCGCCCGGCGCGTAGCGCCCTATAGGGGCGGTTTTAACCGCTAGCTGATGAGTCAAGGTAGGTAGTTACCTTTCGCAGATTTTTCATAAACGTCAGGGACACAGCAACCACCTCGAGAACGGTTTAAAAGTCCGGTTTACCGGACGTATTTTGTGGTAGCCTGGCGATTTATCGCCAGGGGACGATTTATCGCCAGGGGACGATTTATCGCCAGGGGACGATTTATCGCCAGGGGACGATTTATCGCTACAATTTAGTCAGTTTTCAAAAGGGGGAACGGCCCGCCCTATGCCAGGTGCGGTTAAAAAATGTTTTCCCGTGACGGAGTTCGCCAGGGTGTTCAAATGCTAAGGAGCATGCCATGAAAATCACGTTTCTGGGCGCAGCGCAAACCGTGACCGGTTCCATGTACCTGCTTTACGTGAACCGGCATTACATTCTGCTGGAATGTGGGCTTTACCAGGGTAAACGCGATGAAACTTATGCGCGCAACTGGAAATTCCCCTTCGATCTGCGCCGCCTGGATGCGGTAGTCCTTTCACACGCGCACATAGACCATTCCGGCAACTTGCCAAACCTGGTGAAAAACGGCTTCGATGGCCCGATTTACGCCACGCCGGCGACGCGCGACCTGTGCGCCTCCATGCTGCCGGATTCGGGCCGCATCCACGAACAGGATGTGATGTACGTCAACAAGAAGCGCGCCCGTCAGGGCCTGCCCCCCATGGAGCCGCTCTATACGGAAGAGGATGCTGTGCACTCCCTGAAACATTTCACCACGCTCCCCTATGCCAGGCCGCACGAAATCATCCGCGGGGTGCAGGTGACCTTCCTGGATGCCGGGCACATTCTCGGTTCGGCGATGGTGGTGCTCGACATCCATGAGCGCGGGCGCGACATACGCCTGCTCTTCAGCGGTGACCTGGGACGCCTGGGCCTGCCCATTGTGCGCGATCCGACCCCCATGCCCGCTGCAGATGTGCTGCTCATCGAAAGTACCTACGGCAACCGTGAGCACCCGCCCATCCAGGAGACCGCCATGCAGCTTGCGGACATCATCAACCGGGTGATTGGCCGCGGCGGGCGGATTGTGATCCCGGCGTTTGCGGTGGGCCGCACGCAGGACCTGATTTACGACCTGCAACAGCTCAGCCGCGATGGACGCATTCCCGACGTGCCCATCTACATTGATAGCCCCCTGGCGCACAGCGCCACCGAAGTGTACCGGCTGCACCCCGATTGCTACGATCGGGAGACGTGGGAGCTGATCAAGAGCCTCAATGATACCAGCCCTTTCCGCGAGGGACTGTTCCGCTACGTGCGCGATGTGGAAGCCTCGAAGGCGCTGAACGAGGACCCGCGCCCCATGATCATCATCAGCGCGTCCGGCATGGCAGAAGCAGGGCGCGTGCAACACCATCTAAAACACGCTATCCCCGATCCCAAAAACGCGGTGGTGATTACTGGCTGGCAGGCGCCGAACACCCTGGGACGCCGCATCGCCGAGCGGCAGCCGTATGTGCGCATTTTCGGCGAAGAATTCCCGCTTCGTGCTGAGGTATATGAGCTGTACGGCTATAGCGCGCATGCTGACCGTCAAGAGCTGCTGCGCTGGGCGGAGCCGCGCGCGGAAACAGTGCAACAGACGTTTGTCATCCATGGGGAGCCCGAATCAGCCAGTGCCCTGGCCGAGGCTCTGCGCGAACGAGGGTATCGGCGCGTCAGCGTGCCGGAACATAACGCCAGAATCACGGTATGACCCCAGTCCTTATCCTTGCCGCCTTGCTTTTGGGCAACGGCCTGTTTGCCATGGCCGAAATTGCTATCGTCTCCGCGCGTAAGGTGCGCTTACAGCAGCAGGCTGCGGCGGGGGATGATAAGGCCCGCCAGGCCCTGGCGCTCATGGAAGCGCCGGAGCAGTTCCTGTCCACGGTGCAAATCGGCATCACCCTGGTTGGGATTGTGGCGGGCGCCTTCAGCACCAGCGCTTTTGCGGAGCCGCTGGCCCGGCAGTTGGCGCGTATCCCGCTGCTGCGTCCATTCAGCGCCAACCTGGCCTTTGGGCTGATCGTCATCCTGACCACTTACCTGTCCCTGGTATTGGGCGAGCTGGTCCCCAAGCAACTGGCCCTGAACAACCCCGAGGCGGTGGCGCGCGCCCTGGCGCCGCCCATGCGCATGTTGAGCCACCTCACGGCACCCGTGGCGCGCTTTCTCACTGTGTCTGCCGAGCTGCTGGTCCGACTGATGGGCTCACGTCCCTCCGCGGAGCCGCCCATCACCGAGGAGGAGCTCAAGGCCCTGGTTGAGGAGGGCACCGAGGCCGGGGTCTTTGCGCCCAGCGAGCAGGACATGATCAGCAACGTCTTCCGCCTGGGCATGCGCCGCGTGGATACGCTCATGACGCCACGCCCGGACATCGTGTGGCTGGACATCAACGACCCGATCGAGACGCTCCAGGCTAAAGTGATCGAGTCCGCCTACTCGCGCTTCCCGGTGTGCGATGGGGACCTGGATCACGTGCTGGGCATTGCCCGCGCTAAAGACATGCTGGCCCAAATCTGGCGCGGCGAACCGCTCGACTTGCGCGGTCACCTGCAACAGCCGCTCTTTGTGCCCGAAAATCTGCCTGCGGTACGTCTGCTGGAAACGTTCAAGACCTCATCCGTGCACATCGCCCTGGTGCTGGATGAATACGGTGGGACGCAGGGCCTGCTTACGCTCAAAGATGTGCTGGAGGCCCTGGTCGGCGACATTCCCGCGGGTACGGGCTATGCCGAACCGGCTTTCGTGCAACGCACGGATGGATCGTGGCTGGTGGATGGCATGACGCCCATGGACGAGGTGGCAGCGCAGCTCAAGCTACCGCAAGCCACCGCACAGGAGCAGCGCATTTATCAGACGCTCGCGGGGTTTGTGCTGCACCGCCTGGATCATATTCCCCATGTCGGGGAGGCTTTCACCTGGCGCGGGTGGCGTTTCGAGGTGGTGGATATGGACGGCCTGCGCGTGGACAAAGTCCTCATCTCACGCGCCGAAACAACGACCGCGTAGGGGCGGGGGCAACCGCAAGGGTCGCCCCTACTTGACAAAATTCCATTCGTGAGTAGTTTTACCAGGTGTTGCAGCCGATACCTGGAAAAGGAGTACAGAAAATGGCAAATTTGTGGCATGACTTACCGCCAGGACCTAATCCACCAGAACTGATCTATGTGCTTGTGGAGATTCCCAAGCGCTCGCGCAATAAGTTTGAATATGACAAGATCACCGGCTTTATTAAGCTGGATCGCGTGCTTTATTCATCCCTGCACTATCCAGGTGACTACGGCTTCATCCCGCGCACGCATTACGACGACGGTGACCCTTTGGATGTGCTGGTCATGACCAACGAGCCATCGTTCCCGGGATGCGTCATCGAAGCGCGGCCCATCGGCATCTTCCGCATGCTGGATCGCGGCCTGAACGACGACAAAATCCTGGCCGTCCCGGCCACCGACCCGAATTTCGATAATATCAGCTCCATCCACGATGTGCCCCCGCACTTCCTGGAGGAGGTCGCACACTTCTTTTCGGTGTACAAGGACCTGCAGCACATGCGCGTGGAGGTCCTGCGCTGGGAGGACCGGGAGGCAGCCCTGAACGAGATCGAACGCTCCATCGGGCTTTACGCCCAGTACATCCGTACCAGGCGGTGACATGCGACCCTGGCGGTTGCTCCTCCATCCCTATCCCGTAGACGGTGCACGCAACATGGCCATAGACGAGGCGCTCCTGCAATCCGTATTGCAGGGCGCCCCGCCTGCGCTGCGCCTTTACGCCTGGGAGCCTCCCACGCTTTCGCTGGGACGCGGCCAGCCCCTGAGCGATGTGGACCGCGACGCCCTGCAGGCTCACGGCTACGGCCTGGTACGCCGTCCCACGGGCGGACGGGCGGTGTTACACGCGCAGGAGCTCACCTACTGCGTCACCACGACGGAAACGGAGGCGGGGCTTGAACCCGGCCTCATCGCCAGCTACCGCGGCCTGAGCGCCGCCCTGCTGGCAGCCTTCCGCCACCTGGGCCTGGAGGCTCTGGAGGCGGAACCGCGCTACGCGAATCACCGCCAGGCCGGACCGGTCTGTTTCGAGGTGCCCTCGGATTACGAAATCACCTGGCAGGGGCGGAAACTGGTCGGCAGCGCGCAGATGCGCAGTGGCAACGCCCTGCTCCAGCACGGCGCGATCCCGCTGGATGGCGATCTGGCCGCCATCGCCGCGGTGCTGCGCGCGCGCCCCAACCCCGACGCGATCCGCGCGCGTACCGCTACCCTGCGGCAGGCGCTGGGCCGACCGGTAAGCTGGGAGGAAGTCGCCCACGCCGTCGTGGCGGGCTTCCGCGAGGCGCTGTCCATCATCCTGCAACCCGATGACCTGACCCCGGCAGAGCAGGAGCGCGTGGATGCGCTGGTGAGCACCAAATACGCCCATGCGGAATGGACGGAGCGCGTGCCATGAGCCTGATCGTCGGGGTGTGCATCATGAAGCTGTACCTGCCCGGCGTGCTCTCGCTCAAAGAGAAGCGCAGCCGCTTGCAGCCGGTGCTGAATACCCTGCGCCGCACTTACGCCGTCGCGGCCACGGAGTACGACGAGCAGGACGTCTGGCAGACCGCGCGCATCGCCGTCGCCACCGTAAGCAATGACAGTGCCCAGGTCTACCGCGTGTTGCAGAGCTGCGTCCAGTGGATCGAGACGGAAGCACGCGATGTGGACGTGCTGGAGTGGAAAGTGGAGCTACGCTAGGCGATGGATGTAATTGAACAGATCAAAGAGCGCCTGCCCCTGGCGGATTACGTGGCGCGCACAGTGCACCTGCAAAAGTCGGGGCGCAACCTGCGCGGCCTGTGCCCCTTCCACCAGGAAAAAACACCCTCATTTTTCGTTTTCCCCGACGCGAACCGCTGGCACTGCTTCGGCTGCGGGCGCGGCGGCGACATCTTCAATTTTGTGATGGAGCAGCAGGGGCTGGATTTCCGCGGCGCGCTGGAGGAGCTGGCGCGCCAGGCCGGCGTGGAGCTGCGTCCGCAAACGCCGGAACAGCGCGCCGCCGAGGCAGAACGCGAGCGCCTGCTGGCCGTGCTGGAGGCGGCCACCGAGTACTACCATCGCCTGCTGCTCAGCGCGCCGCAGGCGCAGCAGGCCCGTGCCTATCTGGCGCGAAGGGGGTTCACGGAAGTGACCTGGCGCACGTTCCGCCTGGGCTACAGCCTGCCCACCTGGGACGCCGCGCGCACGCATCTGTTGGGCCAGGGCTTCTCGGTAGCGGAGCTCATCAAGGCGGGGATGCTGGTGCAAAAGGACGATGGCGGCACGTATGACCGCTTCCGCGGACGCCTGATGATTCCCATCATGGACGGGCACAAGCGCGTGATCGCCTTCGGCGCGCGCGCGCTCCAGCCGGAAGATCAGCCCAAGTACCTGAACTCCCCACAATCGCCGCTGTTCGATAAGAGCCGCGTGCTGTTCGGCCTGGCCCAGGCGGCCCAGGCCATACGCGAGGCGGACGCGGTGGTGATTGTGGAGGGTTATACGGATGTGATGATGGCACACCAGGCCGGTTTTGCCAATGTGGTGGCGCCCATGGGGACGGCCCTCAGCGAGGCCCATTTGTTGCAGCTTCAGCGCCTCACGCGGCGCTTTATCCTGGCCCTGGATCCGGATGCCGCCGGCCTCAGCGCCACGCTGCGCGGCCTGGAAACGGCACGCACCACCCTGGACCGCGAGGAGCGCTTCATCTTCGATGCCAGAGGCCTGATGGCCTCAGAGGCCCGGCTCAAGGCGGATCTGCGGGTGCTGAGCCTGCCCGACGCGCGCGACCCGGATGAGCTCATCCGCGACGAGCCGACGCGCTGGCAGGAGCTGGTCGCCAACGCGAAGCCGGTGGTGCAGTTCGTCTTTGAGTACCTGCTGACACAGGAGGATGCCAGCGATCCGCGGGGCAAGGCGCGCATCGTGGATCAGATTTTGCCGCTGCTGCGCGACGTGGCGAACAGCGTCGAGCGCGACGCTTACGCGCAGGATTTCGCCACACGGCTCGGCCTCGATCCCATGCTGCTGGTGGAGCGCTTGCGCGTGCGTGAGCGCGTCGCCGCCTACCAGAAGCAAAGCGTGAGCAGTGCCCCGCCCAAAACCCAGGCCGACCTGGAAAAGCACATTCTGGCGATCCTGCTGCGTGCGCCTGACCTGGAACAGGCGCTCAACGCATTCCTGATGATGTATGAACTGGAGCCATTCCGTCCCCAGGACCTGACGGGACAGGCCCGGCTGGTCTGGGAGAGCTGGCAACAGGCAGCCCAACAGCCAGCCTTGCCCCTCGAAACGTGGTTGCCACCGGATGTGGGGGAATGGCTTAGCACGGTGCTGCAAAGCTCCCTGCCCGACAATCGCTCCGAATTGGAGCATGCGTTACGGAATAGCCTGCTGCGCCTGCGCAAGCGGCGCGTCGAAGCCCTGATCGAGAATCTGACGCAGGCGGCGCGACAGGCGCAGGCAGAGGGTCGCCAGGAGGATCTGCATCAGATCATGGCCCTGCTCCAGGCCCAATCCAGCCTCAAGAAGCGGCTGGATGCAGCCCTGGTGGAACGCAAGGCCAAAGCCTCTGGCGGCTGACCCGCTTGAGACATTTTCGCCATGGAGACAGGTTAAGATGAGTAAAAGCCAGTCCGATAATGAACGCATGGATGACGTGATCGCCCCCGACGGCCTTTCCCTTCCATTGGCGGAAGGAGAAGACGTGAATAGCCTGGAAGCGGAACTGTTCGACGAGAACGCAGATTTACACGCCGAAGAGCCTCGGTCGCTCTTGCCTAAAGATACGCCACCAGACGAGGAAGAAGTCACCGCTCCCCTGGATGAGCAGGAACTGGAGCGTCTGATTGAGCTGATTGACCGCGACGAGGAGAACGCCGAGGAAGAAGACATAGACCTCGAGGAAAACGGCGAGGAAATCTCTGAGGAAGCGGAATGGGAAGAACCCTCCGCCCGCGACCTTGATCGCATTGAGCGCGAGGCTTACGATGACCTGGTGGACGATCCGGTGCGCATGTACCTGCGCGAAATCGGCCAGGTGGACTTGCTCACGCCGGAACAGGAGATCTGGCTTTCCCTGGTGCGCGAGGCGTCGCGGCGCATGGAAGAAGCCCGCCGGGACATTGGGCCCCTGCCGGCGCCCGAAACGGTGTGCGCTCACGTGCTCAAGCTCTACGGCGACGCCGAGGCCGCCTGGCAGGCGCTTTCGGAAAAGAGCTTCAACGGCTGGCTGGATGTGCCCTCCATGCCGCAGTTGCTGGACGAAATCCGCCGGCATCAACAAGATTTGCTCAGTGATGGACCATCGCCTTTGTACGACATTCTGGGCGCGAACCGCTGGAGCAACGACGATGAGATGCGCGGGTTCGTGCTTGACCTGATCGAGCTGGTGATCGCGCTCTATCTGCTGCCGCCGGCGCTGCTGAGTTACCTGCAGGAAACCTGGAGCGCGCATCGCGCCTGGCCACCCGAAGACGCCATGGCGCCTCACGTGGATCCCGAACAGGCCCTGGAATGGTGGGAGCAGATTGACATCCTGGCTGCGGAGGCCCAGCAGTGGTTGGTGCGCGCCAACCTGCGCCTGGTGGTCAACCTGGCCAAGCGCTTCCTGGGGCGCGGCGTTTCATTCCTCGACCTGATCCAGGAGGGCAACATCGGCTTACTGCGCGCGGTGGAAAAGTTCGACTTCACCCGCGGCTACAAGTTCTCCACCTACGCCACCTGGTGGATTCGGCAGGCGGTCAGCCGCGCCATCGCCGATCAGGCGCGCACCATCCGCATCCCCGTCCACATGGTGGAAACCATCAACCGCCTGGTCAAGATTCAACGCCGCCTCACCCAGGAGCTGGGGCGCGAGCCCACCCTGGATGAAATCGCGCTGGAGATGGATCTGCTGGAACCTGAGGAAGTGAACATCATCCTGCAGTCGCGCGTCACCGACACGCCGCTGCCGCCCGCGCTGGAGCGCAAACTGCAGCGCGCGGTGGACAAGATCGAGCGCATCATCAGCATCTCACAGGAGCCTATGTCCCTGGAGACACCGGTCGGCAACGATGAAAACAGCGAGCTTTCGGATTTCATCGAGGATGAGAATTTGCCGGCGCCGATGGATGCCACAACCAACCAAATGTTACGCGAACAACTCCAATGTGTGCTGAATGAGCTGGGGGAGCGCGAACGCGAAGTCCTGGAGATGCGTTTCGGCCTGAAGGATGGCCGCCCGCACACCCTGGAAGAAGTCGGGGAAGCGTTCGAGGTCACGCGCGAACGAATCCGGCAAATCGAGTCCAAAGCGCTGCGCAAACTGCGCCACCCGGGACGGAGCCGCAAACTGCGCGATTTCCTGTCGTGATTGAGGAGCTCATCCCCCTATAGTGGCCGATCACGTCCGGTGAGCACCAGCCACACAAACAGGGGCAACACGCGCTGCCGCTTCCAGCGCCAGGGCTGCATGAGCAGGCGATGCAGCCATTCCAGGCCCATCCGGCACATCCAGACGGGGGCACGGGGCGTGACGCCGGCGATGAAGTCGAACGCGCCCCCTACCCCCATCCCCAGACGGGCATCCGTGCGCGCGAGATTGCGCGCCAGCCACAGCTCCTGCGCCGGGGAACCGTAAGCTACAAAGAGCAAATCGGCGCCGCTGTCCCGCACCCGCGCCGTGATGGCGTCCTCCTCGTCCAGCGCAGGGGAGCCGGCATAGCAGCCGGCCACATCCAGCCCCAAATAACGCGCCTGCAGAACGGCAGCGGCCTTCTCGGCGACACCGGGCGCCGCGCCCAGGAAGAAGGGACGCCAGCCGCGCTGCGCCGCGCGCGCGCACAGAGCCTCGCACAGCTCCACGCCCGGCACGCGCTCCGGCACGGGCACCCCGCGCCGCCGCGCCGCCCACACCAGCCCGATCCCGTCCGGCACGTTGAGATCCGTGCGCTGCAACGCCTGCCAGAAAGCGGCATCCACGCGCGCGCGCATCAACATCTCCGGGTTGAGCGTCACAATCCAACGCGGACGCTGGGCCGCGTCGAACCAGGATTCAACGCAACCCAGCGTCTCCGCCATGCTCAGGGCGTGCACCGGCACGCCCATCACGTAAGCTATACGATCCCGCGCGCAGCTACCCAATCGCCCACCCAGACGTAACGAAAATCTTTGCCGTCCGCGCATTCGATCGCGCCGTACACCCCGTAGCCCAGGGCAATCAGCGGCAGGGGAATCAGCAGCAACGTCGCCACCAGGGCCAGCGGGATGAGCAGGATGCCGATGAGGATCGCGCTCAGCAGGCCCACCGCGCCCCACATCACGCCCAGCAGCACGCCCACCCCACCCCAGGCAATCAGTTGGAAGAGAAAGGCCTGGAAAGCCTGGTAACCGACGTAACGCGAACGGTTCCTGAAGGCCAGGTAAATGCCCAGCGCGGCAAAAACGCCCAGAAACCCCGTCACCAGATTGAGCAGGACGCTCAGATGGGCCAGCATGGCCCAGGTGCGCTCATCTTGAGGACTGAGCGGCTGTACCGTGGGCGTCCCCGTTCCACCCTCACCCGCGTAAGTCATGATGTGCCTCCTTGTGCATGAGATGTCAGCTTACCATACGGAACGCAGGAGGCAAAGTTGCTACGCGGATTCGGCGAACTTTTCCACCTGGTACACATACACCTTCGCCTCAGGCCAGCGCCAGGCATTGGACGGCAGCCCCACCTTGAGGCACAAATGCGCCAGGAAATCCTCCGTTTTGGGGAAGTGCTCCCACACCTGCGGCAGAAAGGTGGCGCGCTGCCAGCCCAGTTCGAGCAAAACCCCATCCACGCCGGGACGAAGCTTGCGCACCAGCTCATCGGCATTGCGATGGCCCAGCGGCTGGTAGGGCGTCAGCAACGAGATCTCGATGCGCGTCTCGGGCAACTCGTCCGCGCTCAGCGGCGGGAAGCGCGGATCCTCGAAGGCCGCCGCCAGCGCATTTTCCATCACGTCCTCGGCCAGGGGGCGATGCGCCACCAGCGACCCGATACAGCCGCGCAGCTCCCCATGCTGCGTAAGCGTCACGAAGACCGCGCCCGGCTGCAACAGGCGCGCATCCAGGTCCGCAGGCAGGCGCGGCGTCTCGCCCCGCAGCACCTGCTCGATGCTGCGCCGCGCCAGGCGTAAGAGGGTTTGTTGTTGTTCCGGCGTCAACTCAGCCATGCGTTACCTCCGTATAAGCCACCGCGGCATAGCCCACCACCTGCCGCCGATCGCCCGCCGTGTCACCGGAGTTCCGGTAATCCAGCACATGCGGACGCCAGCCGAAGCGCTCCGCCAGCTTCATCAGGGTAAGCAAGGGCAACATACCACACGCCTCACCTTCGAGCACGCCGTGCATGTTCCCCTGCAGCAGGGCCTGGAGCAGGTCCTGATCCATGGCCCGCGCTTCAGCGTAGCTGTAATAGTGGCTCAGGTCCGAACTGATGATGATCATATCCGCCGGCGTGAGGAGAGACGCCAGCACCTCGGCGACCTTGAGGCTATCCACCTCGCCGAACAGCAAGGGAACCACGGGCGGCACCTCATCGTAAATCACCTGCAGGAAGGGCAATTGCACCTCCAGGCAATGTTCCGGCGCATGGGCCAGCAGGTTGACGCTGAACAAGGTGGCGTGCGCGCGCAGGCGCTCTATAGCCTCGCTATCCACCGGCACCACGCCCAGAGGCGTCTCCATGCCGCGATAGTCACCCAGGGCCACGCCCAGGAAGGGCGCGCGATGCGCCGGCCCCAACAAGTAAATCCGCTCCGGTTTGGGTTGTGCTGCCAGCACCTTGTAGGCATAAGCCGCCACGGGGCCGGAGTAGATATAGCCGGCATGAGGGGCGACAAGCGCGCGTACCCCGCTCAGAGCTGACGGGCGTGCCGCTTCCAGGTACTGCGTGATAATCTCCCGCAGCGCAAAAGCATTGGATGGGTAAAACATGCCCGCCACAACGGGCACACGAATCGAGACAGGGTTCATAGCACCTCCTCCCAGCGAAATCTCAATCCATCTGCAGCCACGCGGCGCTCACCCTCAATGCCAGACGCCCGGGATGCTCGTCCCGCAGGCGCGGCAGCGCCCTGGCTCCGTCCACATGGGGCGCGTCCAATACCCACTGCGCTGAATCAAAAGCGCGCCGCATTGCGGGCAACGGGTCTGGCTGAACTCCGTATCCCGCACATTCCCCAGATACACATAGCGCATCCCGACCTCGCGCGCGATCTGCGCCGCACGCAACAACGTGGCGATGGGCGTCGGCGGGCGATCCGTCAGGCGGTAGTTGGGGAAGAAAGCCGAAAAATGCCAGGGGATGTCGGGACTCACCTGGGCCATCCAATCCGCCGCCGCGCGTAGCTCCGCCTCACTATCGTTGAGGCCAGGGATGAGCAGCGTCGTCACCTCAACCCACACCGATGGCGTGTGCACCAGGTCTGCAATGTTGCGTTTGACCGGCTCCAGCCGTGCGCCGCAGTACTCGCGATAAAACGCCTCGCTAAAGCCCTTCAGGTCAATGTTGATGGCGTCGAGATACGGCACCAGCGCCTCAAGCGCCTCGCGGCTCATAAACCCGTTGGAGACGTACACGTTGCGCAATCCCGCCGCCCGCGCCAGACGGGCAATATCCAGCGTGTACTCGAAAAAGATCGTGGGCTCGTTGTAGGTGTAGGCGATGGCCGCCGCTCCCTGGCGCTGCGCCTGCCGCACTGCATCCTCGGGCGTCAGCACGTGCCCGCGCGGCAACCCGACCTCCTGCACCGAAAACTGCGAAATCTCCCAATTCTGGCACCATGGGCATTGGAAATTGCAGCCCAACGTCCCCAGGGAATAGATACTGCTGCCGGGCAAGAAATGATACAGTGGCTTTTTTTCGATGGGATCAAGATGCACGGCGATGGGATGGCCGTAAACCTGCAGCAGCAGCCTGCCCTCCACATGCTGACGCACGCCGCACTTGCCCCACGCCCCCGGCGGAATAACGCAGAAGTGCTCGCACACCCGACATTGCAACGCGCCATTGCGCAATGAACGCACCAGCTCAGCCTCGTTCGACATAGGCAGCTCCTTATGAAAGCGCGCACGGTTTAAACTTATGGTAATGCGAAAGCAGGCGGATGTCAAGAGTCAAAAGCGCGGCGATAGTTACGGCTGCGCATCTCAGACCCTACGCAAAAAAACCCTCATCCCGTGCCCCTTTCTCCCGCATCTGATGGTATAATCTACCCCATAATGTGCCTACGAAGGAGACAACAAGGAGCATGAAATCATCACGACTCAGTCAATGGTGTGATGGTCTGTTAGAAGCCGGGTGGCTTCTGGGCGTGATCATCACCCCCGTGTTTTTCAACGTCTTTTCCGACCGCGTCTTTGAACCGGACAAGCTGACCACGCTGCGCGCGCTCACCGTCTTCATGGCCGTCGTGTGGCTGGTGCGCTTCGTCGAGCGCCTTGCCCTGGGGGAGGAGCCGCTGCGCTTCACCTGGCGCACGCCCCTGGTTCTGCCGGCGCTGTTGACCATGCTCGTCTACCTCATCAGCTCGCTTTTCTCCCTGGTCCCTTACACCAGCTTCATGGGCTCGTACCAGCGCCTGCAGGGCACCTTTACCCTTTCGGCTTACCTGGTGATCTTCTTCTCCATCCTCACCGTGCTCAAAACGCGCACCCAACTCGATCGGCTCATCACCACCCTCATCCTGGCCAGTTTGCCGGTCGCGTTGTACGGCATCGTCCAGCACGCAGGGGGCGATCCGCTGCCCTGGGCGGGGGACGTGCGCACGCGCGTCGCCTCGAACATGGGCAACTCCATCTTCGTCGGCGCGTACCTCATCATGCTGGTGCCGCTCACCCTGGCGCGCGTCGTGAGCAGCTTCCGCGACATCATGCTGCGCAGCGAAAGCCGCTTCACCGACCTGGCACGCGCGTCATCCTCCATCTTCATCCTGAGCGTTCAGCTTCTCACCATCTGGTACTCGCAAAGCCGCGGCCCGTGGCTGGGCATCCTGGCGGCGCTCTTTATCTTCGTCTACCTGGCGCTCCTGGTCTTGCAGCGTCAGGGCGTGGGTGATGAGGGCCAGCCGTGGGCGAAGGCCCTGCTGTACGGCGCGGGGTTTGGCCTGGCGAGTCTGCTCGTGACCGCGTTGGCGGGCGGGTTGGGATACGGCCTGGCGCGCCTGCTCCAGCTCAAGGGCGGCTCCGTCATAGGGGGCCTGCTGGGCGGCCTAGTCTTTGCCTCGCTCTGGCTTTACGTCGTCGTCGAGCGCAAGGGCTGGCGCTGGCTCTGGATTAGCTGGGGCACAATCGGCCTGGTTATCGCGGCCCTGCTGCTGGCCATCAACCTGCCAGGCCCGCTCAAAACGCGCGTTCTGGCCAGCGACCAGTTCCGCCGTCTGGCCGAAATCACCGAAGTGGAAAGCGGTACCGGTAAAGTGCGCACCCTCATCTGGCAGGGCACCGTGCGCCTGATTGCCCCCCATGAGCCGCTCGTCTACCCGGATGGGCGCAAAGATACCTGGAACGCGCTGCGCCCCCTCATCGGCTACGGCCCGGAATCCATGTACGTGGCTTACAACCGCTTCTACCCGGCGGAGCTGGGGCACTACGAATCACGCACGGCCTCGCCCGACCGCTCGCACAACGAGACGCTAGACTCCCTGGTCAATGCGGGGCTGCTGGGGCTTGGCGTGTACCTTTTCACATTTTTGGGCGTGTTCGCCTGGGGCTTCCACTGGCTGGGCCTGTTGCGCAACCGACGCGACCTGATGCTCTATCTGGGCCTGGACCTCTTCTTCGTCGTCCTGCTCACCGTCATCGGCTGGCAGGCCAGTGGGTTGTACCTGTTCGCCGTGGGCGTGCCGTTGGGCATCCTCCTGGGCTCTATGGTTTACCTGACCGTCCAGGGCATACGCGCCATGGGCACACGTGAGGCGAAAGAAGTCCATCCCTACGCGCTGCTCATCATCGGGGTGGTAGCCGGTGTCTTCGCCCACTTCATCGAGATCAACTTCGGGATCGCCATCGCGTCCACGCGCACGGTGTTTTGGGCGTTAAGTGGCATGCTCGTGGTGATGGGGTCACGCTGGACAGAGGCAGCCTTGCCGATAGCAACGCCACCCCCCGCCACAGCGACGACGCACAGCGGCGATCGCCGTTCACGCCGCCGCCCCGCCCCCAGCGCGCCCGCGCGCCCGACACTCGCGGCGCCATCGGCCACGCAGCGCTGGCTCCCCTCCACCCTGGCCCTGGGATTGGTGCTGGTGTTCCTGGTCGGCACGCTGTGCTACGACTTCATCAACAACCCGGACCGCCTGACCCAGGCCAGCCAGGTCTTCATCCGCGCCTTTACCTGGCTGTACGTGCAGGGCCGCACCTCGTACGGCGGGCTGATGATCGTGTTCTTCCCGCTGGTGATCGGCGCCCTCTACGGCCTGGGCGAGCTGGATAACGAGGGCCGTTTTGGCCAGAAAACTCACGGCATCTGGTGGCTGGCCCTGCTCATCGTGGTGGGCATGGGGCTGCTGGGATGGGCATTCTACGGCAGCACCCTGGCCGGACATCAGGTGTCCCTGCTCCGGAGCACCATCCTGTCCATCGCGGACGTCGTCAAAACCGGGCAGCGCCTGGCCAGCACCCTGGGGCTGTATTACAACTTCATGATCCTCATCTGGCTAACGCTGGGCTGGGTGCTGAGCTTCGAGCCGACGGAGCGCCCCAAGAGCATGGCATCGGCCCCCGCGACGGTGGTCCTGCTCGTGGGCGCCATTGCCGGAGCGCTGATCGTCCACGCCGGCAGCTACAACCTCATCCGCGCGGATATTCTGTTCAAGCAGGGCAAAGTCTACGCGGAAATCGAGGAGATCAACCAGAAGCTCATCGGCATCGCCCACTACGAAGCGGCGCTGGACCTGGCCCCACGCGAGGATTACTACTATCTCTTCCTGGGGAAAGCATCGCTGGAAGCAGCCACCAAACACCCCGACACCGCGACCCAGGCCGCCATGTACCAGCGCACGGAGCAGATCCTGCAGAAAGCGCTCAGCATCAATCCGTTGAATACCGACCACTCCGCTAACCTGGCGCGCTTCTATCGGAGCTGGGCAGCTGTCACTAAAGATGCCGCCCGCCGCGCGGAGCTTTTGGCGCTGTCCGAGCGTTATTATCTGCAGGCGCTGACGCTCAGCCCTCAGAACCCCATCTTGTGGAACGAGCTGGCTATCCTCAGGGGTTTCGATATGAAGGACAAGGAGGGGTTTGAGGCGACGCTGGCCCATTCCCTGGAAGTGGATGAGGGCTTCGAGCAGACCTGGATGTTGCTGGGCGATTGGCGCTCTTCGGAGGGGGATTACATCGGCGCCGCCGAGGCTTACGAGCGCGCTTTGAAGATTAAGCGCAACTGTACCGTGTATTACGTGCTGGGGTCCCTGTATGTGCAACAGTCGGCCTGGCTCACGGCCACCCAGCGGCTGGAGGAAGGGATCACGTTCTGCAAAACGTACGAAAACCGCTGGGATATGTACCGTCTCCAGGCCGTTGCCTACAGCTACCTGGGAGAAAAGCCCAAAGCGCTGGCGGCGCTCGATCAGGCCATCGCGCTGGCCCCGACTGACCAGCAAGCGTATCTGGAACAGTTGCGCGCCAGTCTGGAGGCCATGCCCTGATGACGCGTTATCTGGTCGCCTTCGCGGGCGTGCTGCTCCTTTCGCTGCTGGGGACACCGCTGGCACGGCGCCTGGGCCTGCGGCTGCAGGTGCTGGATCAGCCTGACGCGCGGCGCAAGGTGCACAGCACCCCGACACCCCGCCTGGGTGGCGTGGCCATCTTCCTCAGCACCTTGCTGGTGGTGCTGCTGCTGGGCGACCAGCTTAATGTGGAGCAGTTGGGCAGCATTCTGATCGGCGCAACCGGTGTCTCGGTGCTGGGCCTGTGGGATGACCGCCGCTCCATCCCCGCCTGGAGCAAGTTGCTGGGACAGTTGCTCGCCGCCGGCCTGCTGGTGGCGACGGGGGTGCGCGTTTCCGCGCTGCCCTGGGCGTGGCTTAATGTCGTGGTCACGGTGGTGTGGGTGGTCGGGATTACCAACGCCATGAACTTGCTGGATAATATGGATGGGCTTTCGGGGGGCATTGCCGCGATCGCTGCCGGGTATTTTGCGCTTATTTGCGCTTTTACCGGGCAATATCTGGTCGGCACGCTATCCGTGGCCCTCATGGCCGCCTGTATCGGGTTTCTGGTGTACAATTGGAATCCGGCCACGATCTTCATGGGGGATTCGGGCAGCCTGTTCATCGGCTTCATGCTGGCGGCGCTGGGCATTAAGGTGCGCTTTCCGCAAAACGTGCCCTTTGTCACCTGGGTGGTGCCGCTGCTGGTGCTGCTGGTGCCCCTTTTCGATACGAGTCTGGTGACGGTGTCACGGCTGCGGCGCGGATTGAATCCGCTCACTACGCCGGGCAAGGATCACAGCTCGCATCGTCTGACGTACGCCGGCCTGACCCGTCGCGAGGCGGTGCTGGTCCTGTACGTGGTTGGCTTCATCGGCGGCATGCTGGCCATGTACGTGATGCGCGCGTCGCGTCTCGAAAGCGTGATCATGGGCAGCCTGACCGCCGGCGCTGGCCTTTACGCCCTGTGGCGCTTTGAACGTCCGCCTTTCTGGCCACCGCCGGAAGGGTAGCGTTACTTTACCCTATTTCTCAATTCAAAACTAAGTAAGGAGTCACTATGGTTAAGATTACACGCACACTCATTATTGTGGGAACGCTGTTGATGCTGGTTCTTGCTGCCTGCAAGCCTGCCGCGACACCGACGATCGCTCCAACGTCCACGCCGGCGCCGACCACGAGCGAAACGACACCAACCGGGCCGGTGGTCATCGCGACGCCCAGTGAGCCGGGCGAGTGCTACATCAATCCGATGGGTGAGGTGGAGGTTACCCCCGTTGGGCCGGATGACCACGTCAAGGGGTCAAGCTCACCCAAGTACGTCATCATCGAGTACTCGGATTTCCAGTGCCCTGGGTGCGCCGGCATGGCGCCGATCGTTCACGAGTTTGTGAAGAACCATCCCGACGTGCAACTGGTTTACCGGCACTTCCCGCTTTCGTTCCACCAGAACGCGCAATTAGCCGCGGAAGCGGCGGAAGCCGCCGGTGCGCAGGGCAAGTTTTGGGAGATGCACGATAAGCTCTTCACCGATAACGCCTGGAAATCCATGGAGCCAGCCGACGCGCGCAAGCAAATGAGCGTCTACGCTCAAGAGCTGGGGCTGGACGTAGCCAAATTTGATGCTGAGCTGGACAATCATACCTACAAAGCCCGCGTCGAGCGCGACCTGAACGAGGCGATGGCGCTGCAGCTTCAGGGGACGCCCTCGTTCATCGTGAACGGCATTATCTACCCCTTCGATATGCCGCTGGCTTACGAAGGGCTGGAGTCGTTCCTGCGCCTGCTGGCCCTGCGTGACCGTCAGTATCAGAACCCGCCGGAGCAAACCCTGGACATGAACAAGACCTACCGCGCCACGCTCAAGACCTCCAAAGGCGATGTGGTCATCGAGTTCTTCAACGCTTCGGCGCCGGTGCAGGTCAACAACTTCATCTTCCTGGCGCGCGAGAAGTGGTACGATGGTGCAAGCTTCTTCCTGGTGCGCAGGGACTTCGTGGCCGTGAGCGGGGACCCCTCCAACTCCGGCTACGGTTACCCCGGCTACTTCTGCGTGGGCGAGACCAACAGCACGTTTGATCGCGCCGGATTGGTGGGGATGCTCCCCAATGGCCAGTTCTTCATCACGCTGGGCACGCAGGCAAACCAGCTCAGCAATGAGTTCTCCCTGATCGGGCAGGTCGTCTCCGGCCTGGAGTACCTCCAGGCGCTCAGCGACCGCATCCCCGGCGATGGGTCGCTCACTGCGGCGGATTACATCGAAAGCGTCACCATCACCGAACAGTAAGCTGTTTTGGCGGACGGGGCACGTGGGGTGCCCGTGCCCCGTCCATTCTCCTGGCTGTCGCACCTCATCCTCATAGGAGTCTTGCATGAGCAAACGTCAAGTCGCCTGGTTAAGCACAGGCCTGATCGCCCTCCTGTGGGCCCTCCTCAGCCTGAGCTGCCTGAGCCTGAGCTTCATTTTCGCCCTGATGCCGCAACCCGTCTCCATCAATCGGGCGGGGCCGGTGGCCCTGCTCGGCATGGCCGGCCTGAGCCTGGTGCTCGCCGCGGGGGTGCTCCTTGCAGCCAGCAGCGGCTTCCGCAACCGGCCAACCCGTCCCTGGGTGCCCCAACGCCCCTGGCCAATCGTGCTCAGCCTGATGGTGCTGGCGGCGCTGGTCTTCAGCAGCCTGATTCCGGTGCGCTGGCAAACCTCGCTCGGATTTGCGCCGCTCCATGCGGGCCTCATCATCGCCAGCGCCCTGGCCATCCTTTTCGCCGCGGCCCACGCCGCGGGCAAACACCTGGCGCCGACGGCCCGTCAATGGTGGCTCACCCTGGGCGCGGGGGCGCTTTCGGCCCTGCCTGCTATTGCCCTTGAGCTCGTGGCTGTTTTGGGCATCATTTTCATCGTCAGCCTGGCGCTGGTCATCCTGCCGGGCGGCATGGAACAGCTTGAAACCTGGCGCGCGCAACTGGACCAGTTGCGCCTGTCCCCCCAGACCGCCAGCCCGGACCTGGTGATGGAGTGGCTACGTTCGCCCTTTATCCTGGCGGCCCTGGCGCTCGCGCTGGGCGTCGTCGCCCCGCTGGTCGAGGAAGTGTGCAAAACGCTGGTGGTAAGCCTCCTGGCCTGGCGCGAACGCGGCGCCTCCCTCACGCGCGCCTATCTGTGGGGCGCGGCCTGCGGCGCGGGCTTTGCCATGCTGGAGGGCATCGGCAACGGCGCCAGCGGCCTGGGAACGGGTACCTGGTGGGATTGGGCTTCCGGCATTGCCACGCGCGTGCCCGCCTCGGCGATGCACATGCTGGTCAGCGGCCTGGTGGGCCTGGGCTGGGCCTACTTCTGGCGCGGTCAACGCTGGCGTTTGCCCCTTTTCTACCTGCTGGCGATCGGTTTCCATGGCCTGTGGAACCTGATGGCGGTGGGGTTCATCGGCGGCAGCGCCTTTGTCTCCGATGCGCCACTCACCATTACCCTCCCCCACGGCATCGTACTCCTTTCCATGGCCGGATTGGGGGTGCTGGTCCTGGTGGCCCTGCTGGTCACGCCATTGCTCCCCCTGTGGCTCAAGCGCCTCGACGCGCCCCTGATCGTTCCGGAGCCAACGCATGAGCCTGGAGACGCTGCTGGAGCAATGGCGCTCTGACGCGCGCTTCATGCGGCAGGTGACCACCTGGCGCCTGTTGCGCAGCATCCCCGCGCGCACTGCGGCCTGGCCGGAGGAGCTGGATGAGCGCCTCATCAACGCCGCGTTGGACATGGGCATCAGCGCACCTTACCTGCATCAAGCGCGCGCCATGGAGGCCATCCTCGCCCAGCGCCCCATCGTCCTGGCGACAGGCACCGCATCGGGCAAGAGCCTTTGCTACATGCTCCCCATGCTCCACGTGCTGATGCGTCAACCGGGGAGCACGGCGCTGCTCATCTACCCCACCAAAGCCCTGGCCCACGATCAACTGAGCCAATTAGAGACCTGGTTGCGCACCCTCGGCCTGGCGTTGCCCATCTTCACCTACGATGGGGACACGCCGACAGGTCGGCGCAACACCATCCGCAACACGGCGCGCGTGCTCATCACCAACCCGGACATGCTGCACCAGGGCATCCTGCCGCACCACACGCGCTGGGCGCGCTTCTTTAGCCAGTTGCGTTTTGTGGTGTTGGATGAGGTCCACACGTACCGGGGCGTTTTTGGCAGCCACGTCGCCAACGTTCTGCGGCGGCTCAGACGCATCGCCCGCTTCCACGGCAGCGCCCCGCAGTGCGTCGCCGCCTCCGCCACCATTGCCAATCCCGGCGCGCTGGTCGAAGCGCTCTGGGAGACGCCGGTGGATGTTTTTGATGAGGATACCGCGCCCTACGGCACACGTCACGTAATTTTCTACAACCCGCCGCTGGTCAATCCGGCCTTGGGACTGCGCACCGCCGCAACGGGAGAAGCCGTCCGCCTGGCCCTGGACCTGCTCGCCCACGATGTGCAAACCGTCATCTTCACACGCTCACGCCTCAGCGTCGAGCTGTTGTTGCGCGAACTGCGCGCCGGTGCTCTACGGCTCGGCCTCGATCCGCAAAGCATCCGCGGTTACCGCAGTGGCTACCTGCCCTCAGAACGGCGCGACATCGAACAGGGGCTTCGTTCAGGCCAGGTACGCCTGGTCGTCGCCACCAACGCCCTGGAGCTGGGCGTAGACATCGGCTCCCTGGATGCCGCCATCCTGGTCGGATATCCGGGCAGCATCGCCGCCGCGCGGCAGCAAATGGGGCGCGCGGGACGGCGCACGCGCACCTCCCTGGCGGTTCTCATCGCCAGCGCCTCACCGCTGGACCAGTACCTCATCATGCACCCGGATTATTTCTTCGGGCGCTCGCCAGAAGAAGCGCGGCTGAATCCGGACATGCCGTACCTGCTCACCGCCCATCTGGCCTGCGCCGCCTTCGAGATGCCCTTCCAGGCGGGGGAGCCGTTCGGGCGCGCGGAAGTAGCCGCACAACTCGACACCCTGCGCACGCAAGGCGTTGATCTCGCCGGCGCGCAGCGCTACACCTGGGTCGGCGATGGCTATCCCGCCCAGGCCATCTCCCTGCGCTCCGCTACCCAGGACAAAGTGGTAATTCAGGACACCACCCAGCAGGTCATCGGCACCCTGGACAGGCCCGGCGCGGCCATGCTGGCGCACACGGGCGCCGTGTACTTCCACGAAGGCGTGGCGTATCTCATTCAGCATTTGGATTGGGACCACGGCATCGCCACAGCCGAGCCAATCGAGCCCGCCTACTACACCCAGGCCACGGCGACCACGCGCCTCACTACGCTCGCCGTGCGCCGCACGCTGGGCCCGGGCAACGCGCACCTGCTGTTGCGCGATGAAACCGTCAACGTCACCTGGCGCCCCCTGGCCTATCGCCGCATCACCTTTGAGCGTCACGAAACCGCCGGCTGGGGAGAGCTGGACCTGCCAGAACAGAGCTTCGAGAGCGAGGCCTTCCGCCTGATTTTAGGGCCGGCCCTGACCCAGGCGCTGGGTGAAGAGGGCATTTACGTAGACGAGCTGGACTACGGCCCGGATTGGCCCTCCATCCGCGCCGCCATCCTGGAGCGCGACCGGCACACCTGTCGGCTCTGCGGCGCAGTCGGCACACGCGAACGCCCGCTCGAAGTCCACCACCTCATCGGCTTGCGCCACTACCTGGAAGCCTATCCGCGTCCCGTCGCCTGGCGATTGGCGCACACAGCGGATAACCTCATCACCCTGTGTCCAGATTGTCACCAGCACGTTGAACGCGCGCGCGGAGCGCGCACCGCGCTAGGTGGCCTGGCCTACCTGCTAAAACATCTGGCCCCCGTCTTCCTCATGTGCGATCCGGCGGACCTGGCCACCCTCACGACACTGGACACCGAAACGCGCCAGCCCGCCCTGGTGATTTACGACACCGTCCCAGGTGGCGCCGGCCTCGCCCCCCACCTGCTCGATCTGTGGCTGCGCCTCTCCGAAGCAGCCTGGGATCGCCTCAACACCTGTCCCTGCGAAGACGGCTGCCCCTCCTGCGTCGGGCCGGCAGGCGAACACGAACCCGGCGTCAAAGCGGCCACACGCCGCCTGCTGGAGCGGGTCGCGTAGCTCTCCCTTCTCAAGCGTCGCAAAGTGTGCTATACTCCGCAACACGTAAGGAATGTTGAAAGGAACGTGACATGCTTGACGCTAAGCGCATCCGTGCAGACTTTCCGATCTTTGAGCAAACCATCCATGGGCATCCATTGGTGTACCTGGATAGCACTGCAAGCGCGCAAAAACCTCGCCAGGTGATTGAAGCGCTGGCAGATGTGTACCAGCGCTATTACGCCAATGTCCATCGTGGCATTTATCCACTGGCCGAAGAAAGCTCCCTCGCTTACGAGGCGGCGCGCCAAAAGGTGGCCGACTTCATCGGGGCTGCCGAGGCCGCGGAGATTATCTTCGTGCGTAACACCACCGAGGCGCTCAATCTGGTGATGTACGCCTGGGGATTGCACAACCTGCAAGCAGGCGATCGCATCGTCATCACCGAGATGGAGCATCACAGCAACATGGTGCCCTGGCAGCAACTGGCACGCTGGAAAGATGCGGAGCTGGTGTATGCTCCCGTCACGGACGAGGGCGAGCTAGACCTGGACGCCATGGCCGCGCTCATCCAGGGCGGACGTACGCGCCTGGTTGCTTTCACCGCCATGTCCAACGTGTTGGGCACCATCACGCCCGTGCGGGAGATTGTGGACCTGGCTCACGCTGCGGGGGCGCTGGCTGTCGTGGACGGGGCCCAATCGGTGCCTCACTTGCCGACCGACGTGCGCGCTTTGGGTATGGACTTCCTCGCCTTCTCCGGCCACAAGCTGGGCGCACCGGGCATTGGGGCTCTTTACGGGCGCCGCGAACTGCTGGAAACTATGTCGCCTTTCCTCTTTGGCGGGGATATGATCCTGAGCGTGACCAAAGCTGGTGCGACGTGGAACGATCTGCCTTACAAATTCGAGGCGGGAACGCCAGCCATCGCTGAAGCCATCGGCCTGGGCGCAGCGCTGGATTACCTGCGCGCCCTGGGCATGGATGCGATCCACGCGCACGAAGCGGAGCTGGTGCGCTATGCCATGGCGCGCTTGAGCGAGGTCCCCGGACTGCGCATCCTCGGCCCCGGCCCGGAACGCCGCGGTGGCGTGGTCGCCTTCGCCCTCACAGGAGCCCATCCGCATGACATTGCCGATATTCTGGGCAGCATGGGCATCTGCATCCGCGCGGGCCTGCACTGCGCCGAGCCGTTGCACCGTCGCTTTGGCCTGCCCGCCACGGCGCGCGCGAGTTTCTACATCTACAACACGCCAGCGGATATTGACGCCCTCATCGCAGGTCTGCACGAGGTGCGCCGTATCATGGGCCTGGCTCGCTAAAACCAGGAGGTCTTCATGAGCGAAGTTTATCGTGAACTTATCATGGAACATTACCATAACCCCAGCAATTTCGGGGTGCTCGATCCCGCCGACGTGGACATTGAGCTGGACAACCCCACCTGCGGGGATCACGTCCACATCACCTTGCGCCTGGATGAGGAGGGCAAGGTCGCGGCGATGGCCTTCGAGGGCAACGGCTGTGTGGTGAGCATGGCGGCCGCCTCGATGCTGACCGAGGCGGTGGTCGGCAAACCCCCCGCCGAGTTGAAAACCTGGGGGCTGGCTGAGATTCAAAATCTGATGGGCGGCATCCACCTGAGCATGGGCCGGGTCAAATGCGCGACCCTGGCCATCGAGGCCGTGAAACGCGGCCTCAACCAGGCCGGAAAATAGCCGGGGAGAGACGTAGCCAGGGGGCGCAGCTTCTTGCGCCCCCTGGTTGTTTATGGGCGGAACTTCTGCGTAATGGGCAGGCGGCGGTCCTTGCCAAAAGCTCTGGGGGTGATTTTGACCCCTGGCGGCGCCTGGCGCCGCTTGTACTCGTTCACATCTACCATGCGCACCACCTTGCGGACCAGCGCCTCCTCAACGCCTAAGCGCTTCACAATCTCAGGCAAAGCCCAATCTTCCTCCACGTAGGCCTGCAGGATGGGATCGAGAATCTCATACGGCGGCAGCGAGTCCGTGTCCTTCTGGTCGGGGCGCAGCTCGGCGGATGGGGGACGGGTGATGATGCGTTCCGGGATAACCGGGCCATCGGGACGGGCGTTGCGCCAGTGCGCAAGCTGATAGACCAGCGTCTTGGGCACGTCTTTGATGACGGCAAAGCCGCCAGCCATATCCCCGTAGAGGGTGGCATAGCCGACGCTCATCTCGCTCTTGTTGCCCGTGGTGAGCACGAGCCAACCGAACTTATTGGAGAGCGCCATCAACAAATTGCCGCGGATGCGGGCCTGCAGATTCTCTTCCGTGGTATCCGGGGCCAGGTCCGCGAAGGGGCCGCGCAGGGTCTCCAGGTAAGCCTGGAAGACCGGCTCGATGGGGATGGTCATGAAGTGGATGCCCAGCCGCTGCGCCAGATCCTCCGCATCGGTGAGGCTGATGGAGGCGTTATAACGGGAAGGCATGGCCACGCCGGTCACATTCTCTGGCCCAAGCGCGTCCGCCGCGATGCAGGCCACCAGCGCGGAGTCAATGCCGCCCGAAAGGCCCAAAACCACCTTGCGGAAGCCGTTCTTGCGCACGTAGTCGCGCGTGCCGGTGGTCAAGGCCTGGTAAATTTCCTCCAGCGGGTCCAGCGGAACCGCGCGGTGCGGTTCGATGGCGGGCTGGGCCGGCACGGGCGGTGGCGTCAACGGGATGACGGGCAAGGCGTATGGATCGGTCTTGCGGCGGCGCGGATCGCGTAACCGCTGGCGCAACACGGCGCCAGTATCCACATCAGCCACCACAAAATCTTCTGCAAAAGCAGCGCCGCGCGCCAGGACCTCCCCGCGCGGCCCCATGATGAGGCTGCTGCCATCAAACACCAGCTCGTCCTGGCCACCCACCAGGTTGCAGAAGGCGACGATGGCGACGTTGTCTGCCGCGCGCGTGCCAAGCATTTGTTCGCGGAAGGCCCCCTTCCCCGCCTGGTAAGGCGACGCCGAGATGTTGAGTAAAAGCTGCGCGTTGCCGTGCATGGCCTGGGCTTCGGGTGGGCCATCGGGATACCAGATATCCTCGCAAATGCTCACGCCAAACATCAGGTCTCCCATCTGGAACACCGGATTCTCGCGTCCAGGCCGGAAGTAGCGGTCCTCATCAAAGACGGCGTAGTTGGGCAGGTAGTGTTTGTAGTAGGTGGCGACCCAGGCCCCATCGTGGAGGATGGCCGCGGCGTTGTAGACGTCGGTATCCAGAGCAGGAAAGCCGATGACCGCCGTCAGGCCGCGGGTAAGGGGAGCCAGATCGAAGAGCGCCTGCCGATTGGCCTCCAGAAACGCCGGACGCAAGAGCAAATCCTCAGCGGGGTAACCGGCCAGAGCCATTTCGGGGAAGAGCACAAACTGCGCGCCCACGGCCTGCGCACGCGCCAGTCCCTCCCGAATGCGCGCCGCGTTGCCCGCCACGTCCCCAACCACGGCATTCATCTGCACCAATGCGATGCGATAGCGTCCCATACGCCCTCCTGTTGGCAAAGTCCCAATTTTCTGTTAGACTACGGGCACAGTATACTCGAATTACCCACTTGTGCGAATTAAGAGGTGAACCATGACAGTACCGGTCTTTGCAGGGTTGATCTGGGATACGGAGGGCAAGCTGGTCGAGGTGCGGTACGTAGGGAACGAGCCGCACTATGTCGTGGATGATGCAGGTTTTTTACGCCACATCCCCGCCGCACAGATTGACCGGCAAATCCTGGAGTTGTTCAAAGCCCAGGCGTTAGAACATCGCGAGGTGATTGTCGAAAGCACGCTGAAATGGCTGGGGCGCGATGATCTGTTCACCAAAGCCGCGGTTGAGGCCAGCCTGGCGAACATGGATCGAAACATTGCCCAGGTCCTGGAAACAGGGTTGCCCGATGACGCGCGCACCTTGCTGGGGATGATCGGCTTTCGCGTCATCGTGGATATGCACGGAGAGATTGTCGAAATCCGCAATCCCGGCGCAGTAACCGACGAAGAGTGACAACATAAAAGCCCGTCCGCTGAGGGACGGGCTTTTTGGTGGACCTGAAGGGATTCGAACCCTTGACCTCCTCAATGCCATTGAGGCGCGCTCCCAACTGCGCCACAGGCCCATGTTTCTGCGGGTGACCGCGATGGAGCTGAAGGGATTCGAACCCTTGACCTCCTCAGTGCGATTGAGGCGCGCTCCCAACTGCGCTACAGCCCCGCTAACCGGCGCAGATTGTACCACGTTTGTGTAGAACGTCAAGTTAGCTTTGAGCCCAAAAAGCGCAGCACGTCAAAGCGTATCCACCCGCCGCCGGCTCAGCTCGTCACCTCTTCACAATACACCAGCTCCCATCCGTGATACACCAGCACCACGCCTTTGAGCCTCACCCGCTCCGCCACCGCACGAATGCGCTCATCCGCCAGATAGCGCCGCACCTGCGCCTCCGCCTCCGCGATGAGCTGCGGCATGCGCGCCTCCTTGTCCTCACCACGCCCCAAGTACTTCAGTTCGATCAGATACCCATACCCGATATCGGGATACCGCGCTAGCGACGGCTCCAGATAGATATCCGCAAACCCGCCCCCCATCTCCCGCTCCGACCACGGCACGAACAACGTGCTCACGTTCAAATACGCCAGCAAAAAGCCCTGGATCACCTTCTCCCCGTTCAGATAGTCCCGCACCGACGTCTGCTTCCCCACCTGCTCCGCCAGAAAGTCAAAGAACCCGCGCCATTCCCCGCGATACGCCATCTGCCCTAGCAGCTCCGCCAGCCGCCCCGGCTCCACCCGGAACACGTTCGTCTCGTAGTACCCATCCCGCAGAAAGCCGTACATCAGCTCTCGTATCGTCAGGTTGGGGATGCGCAGCACCGGCAGCCCATCGCGAATCCCGTCAAACGTCAACAGCCCCATGTAGTACAGCAGCGACACAAAGTTCTCCGCGCTCGTCAGCCGCTCCAGCGGAAAACTCACCGCCACATTCCCCACCGTCTCCCCGGACTCGATGATCTCCCGCAGCCGCCCAAAGTTCCCGTTCAGCCGCCTGTCCACCGTCAACAAGTGCCTCAGCTTCCCGTAGTCCGTACGCACATTCTGATCGAGCAACGTGTCCGGCATCCCGCCCTGGCGTAACGCTTGTTTCACAAAGTACCAAACCATGTCCGTATTAAACAGGTACTCTGTGGCCCGCGTCGCGAAACGATACCGCCCATACCATGTCCGCATCGTCTCCAGTGCCTCGTCCACAGCTAATCCTGCCAATCCTTCTCTCTCCCGATAATAGCTCAACACCTCCCGCACTTCTTCTTCCGTGAAGCCGAGCAGCGCGTTGAAGTCAGGCTCCAGGCTGATGTTATCCCCAATGTTGAACCCGCTGGTCACGTCATCCATCGTGATCGGCGACACCCCCGTGATGAACATCCGCCCGATCGCCCCCATCGTCCCGGAGGTCGCGCCCTTCAACAAGTTGAAAAAGTACCGGAAAAAGCCCGCCTCATGCGTCAGCTCGTGATACGCCCTCTCCCCAGCCGTCGTCAGAATCGTGTTCGCAAAATTGTCGTACTCATCTATCAACAAGTAAATTCGCAAACCCTTGCGATTTGCATAGAAGAAAGTCTCCCGCAGCATGTCCTCAATAGTGGGTAAAGCGAGGATTGCTTCTTGCGCGTGAACGTCAAAAAAACGGCGATAACGGCTTAAAAAATCTCGCACCACCGCGCGGCCATTTGCTTCAAAAGAGTCCTGTACTCGACGCGGATCAGGGTTGACGACCGCAAAATTGAAGCTCATCACCAGATAACTGTTGCGCTCCGGCGTGGGATGGCGCCCGATCCACGTATCCCCAAACAGCACCTCGAACTCATCCGCCGCGTTCACATCGTAATACGCCCCCAGCAGCGACAGCAGCAACGACTTCCCAAATCGCCGCGGACGAATGAAAAACAGGTAATACGGCGCGGCCTCTATCAACGGAATGTAGCGCGTCTTGTCCACGTAATACATGCCATCCGCCTTCATCCGCTGATAGTCGGAAATGCCGTAGGGAATACGTTTGACAGGCTGCATCCTTTCCTCCAAAGCAACCGGCATGACCCCGGTACCATTAACGTATTAATCACTTGTATTGTACTCTCTTCCAGAGTGACACGCAAGTTTCAAAAAATATGCAAAAAACGCAGCTTGACAAGCATCCATAAAACGCATACAATGAATATAACCCTGTCGGACAAGGACATGGTATGAGCCTCAACAACGAACAAAACAAACTACAAACCCACAAAGGCGGGCTGGGACGCCGGACGTCTTCGTGGGTTTTTGTGTACCAAAACCCATCACGAAAGGAGGTGATGCGCCGTTCATAAAGCACCCTGAATTTTCACCCTAACCCGTCAGCAACATTTTTCCAGAAAGGATAGAGCTATGTTCGACGAAAAGACGTTGCGCGAGCTTGCTATGCTGGAAGCCCAAGGACCGGTGCTGAGCCTGTACCTGGATGTGGATCCAACCCAGCGCACGGTGGACGAGTACAAACTCACCTTGCGCGAACTCCTTAAACAGGCGGAAGGCCTCGCCGATGAGGCAGACCTTGAAGCCGTCAAACACTATGTAGACTTTGAATACGACTGGAGCGGACGTGGCCTGGTGATCTTCAGCCGCAAAGCCGAGGCCTTGTGGCGCGTTTACCCCCTGTCCATCCCCGTGCGCTCCGGTGTGACCGTAGCCAACAAACCCTACATTTCGCCGCTGGTCGAACTGGTGGGCCTGTACGGACGCTATGTCGTCGCCCTGACCGACCGCCAGCAGGCGCGCTTCTATCTCTTTGAAATGGGCGAGCTGGTCGAACTGGCCGAGGTCATCGGCGACGAAATCCGCACCGTTCGCAAGGGACGCGGCTCCTCGGTAGTTGGCATGCGGGGCGGAGCCCCCCTCTCGGGACGCAAAGAAGCGGAAGCGGTGCAGCGCAACCTGCGCGACATCGCCGCCGCCCTTGAGGACTTTTGCCAGGAACACCGTCCGCGCCGCCTGCTGCTCGCCGGTACAGAACGCACTCTGGCGCAGCTCCGCGAGTACCTGCCGCAACACATCCGCGAAGTCATTGTCGGCACCTTCAACGCGGATCTGGACATCGGCGAACTAGAGCTGCGCAAACAATCCCAGGCAATTTTGGAAGAACTCCAGCGGCAACGTCACGCCGATCTGGTCGAGATGGTCATCACGGCAGCCGCCAAGGGCTCCAACGGCGTCATACGCCTGGACGACACCCTGAGCGCCGCGCACGAAGGCCGGATCCAGGTCCTGGTCATCGAGCGCAACTACCATGCGGTAGGCTACCGCTGCCAGAGATGCGGTTACCTGACCACCCAGACGCTCACCACCTGTCCCTTCTGCGGCAACACCTTCCAGGCCATCCCCGATGCGGCGGAAGCCGTGGTCAGTCAGGTGGTCGAAAAAGGCGGCACCGTCGAAGTTGTACCCGATGGCATGCTGGGCGAAGCTCACATCGGCGCTATCCTGCGCTACTAAAAGCAATCGGGGCGGGGTCGGCGCGGTAGCCGGCCCCGCTTTTATTTTTTGTGGAAAGAGGCCCCATGACGCAGAACCCGCTCATCGTCCACATCACCACCCGCCACGCCTGGCAGGAGGCCCAGCGCCTCGGCCTGTACCAGGGTGACACCTTGCATCCGATCTGATTCATCCACTTCTCCACGCCGTCCCAGGTGCTGGGCGTTGCCAACACCCTTTACCATGGCCGGCGGGACCTGGTCCTGCTAGTCGTAGACGTCACGCGCCTGCACGCCCCTCTGCGCTACGAGGATTGTTACGCCGCAGGCCAGGCCTATCCGCACCTGTACGGCCCCCTCAACCTGGACGCGGTGATCGCCGTCTACGACTTTACGCCTCAAGCAGATGGAACCTTTAGCTTGCCCCCCACCCTCACTTAAACTCCACCTCGCCAGGCGATTGCATCCGATTGAAAAATCGCCTAAACCCTGTATAATCACGGCCATGCGTACAAAAACAATCATGACCTGGATTACCCTACTCACCCTCATCCTGGCCGGATGCGCAGCGCCAGCCAGGGGTGAGGTTAACGTTACCCCTGAGCCGGTCATCACCCTGCAAAACAAAGGCTCAGATACCATGGTCAACCTGGCCCTGGCCTGGGCCGAGCGCTACCAGGAAGTCAATCCCCAGGTACGTCTGGCGGTCACCGGTGGCGGTTCAGGGACCGGCATTGCGGCCCTGCTTAACGGCACCGTAGACCTGGCCAATGCCTCGCGCCAGATCAAAAAAGAAGAGATCGCCGAAGCACAACAAAAGGGCATCACACCCGTGGAATTTGTTGTGGCACGCGACGCTATCGCCATCATCGTACATCCCGATAACCCGGTAGACCGCCTGACCCTGCAACAAATTTCGGACATCTACCAGGGGAAAATCACTAACTGGCGCGAAGTCGGGGGAGAAGATCGCCCCATTGTTTTGCTCTCACGCGAGACGAACTCCGGCACCCACGTCTACTTCCTGGAACAAGTCATTCGCCTGGGTCAAAAAGCACCCGAGATCCTGTTCTCGCCGGAAACGCTGCTCTTGCCCTCCTCCGAGGGCATTACGGCGGAAGTGCGACAAAACCCCAACGCCATCGGGTACGATGGCCTGGGTTACGTCACGCCTGACGTTAAAACCATCGCAGTTGGACTCAGTCCCGAAGGTCCGTTCTACCCCCCGTCCATCGAAACGGTTAACCTTAAACAATACCCAATTGCGCGCGATTTGTATATCTACACCGCGGGTGAACCGCAGGGTGCCATTGCCGACTATCTGGCCTGGATTCTAGGACCAGAAGCTCAAGCTATCGTTAAAGAAATGGGCTTTGTCCCGATCCTTAAACCAGGACCGTAACAGGAGTTTATGCAAAACAGGCGAGCTTTTGAATACGTGATCGAACGTGGCATTCAGGCCTCTGGCATCTCTGCCATTATCCTGGTTGCACTTATCTTCATGTTCCTCATGCGAGAAGGACTCCCCGCCTTTCTCCAGGTCCCTCTCGCGGAGCTTATGAAAACGCGCTGGTACCCCATTGAGGAGCACTTTGGATTATTGCCCCTCGTCCTTGGCTCTTTGATTGTCACCCTTGGTGCAGCAATCGTTGCCCTTCCCCTAGGCCTGCTCACCGCCATCTACATTGCGGAAATAGCGCCCGAGTGGGCACGCGAGATCCTCAAGCCCTTCGTGGAAATCCTGGCGGGCATCCCCTCCGTGGTGTTGGGCTTCTTTGGGATGATCGCCATCGCGCCCCTGGTGCGCACCACATTAAACATTCCCACCGGCCTGACCGCCTTCACCGGGTCGCTCCTCCTGGCCTGGATGGCGCTGCCTACCATCGTCAGCGTGGCCGAAGACGCCCTAGATGCGGTTCCCAACACCTACCGTGACGCGGGGCTGGCCCTGGGCCTCACGCACTGGCAAACCATCTGGCGCATCGTCGTCCCGGCAGCGCGCTCCGGCATCCTCACCGCCATGATGCTGGGTGTGGGACGCGCCATCGGCGAAACCATGACCGTGATGATGGTGACCGGCAACGCCGCGCGCATGCCCCTCACGCTAGATAGTCTTTTCCGCCCGGTGCGCACCATGACCGCCACCATTGCCGCCGAAATGGGCGAAGTCGCGCGCGGCAGTACCCATTACCACGTGCTGTTCGCCGTTGGCTTAACCCTATTCGTTATCACCTTTATTATCAACATGCTGGCAGCGGCTTTCGTGTTCCGCCAGGTCCGCCGCTCCGAACGCATCCTTTCCTGAGAGGGAACGATGGACCGTCAAACGATCCAACGCATCGGCTTCTTCCTGGTCACGCTGGTGGCCGTCCTTGTTATCGTGCCTATCTTCTTCATCGTTGGCTCAATCGCCTGGCAGGGACTGCCAGCCATTTCGTGGGACTTCCTCACCTCATTTCCAAGCCACGGTATGAAGGAGGGGGGCATCCTGCCGGCGATCGTCGGTACCTTCTGGCTGACGTTGGGCACCGCGCTGGTCAGTGTGCCGATCGGCGTGGGGGCCGGCATTTACCTTTCCGAATACGCCAAAGATTCTCCTCTGACCCGTGCCATTCGCATCGCCATCATCAACCTGGCGGGCATCCCCTCCGTGGTGTATGGCCTTTTCGGCCTGGGTCTGTTCGTGCTCTTCCTGGGCTTTGGCACTTCGATCGTGGCCGGATCTCTTACCCTGGGCATCATGACCCTGCCAGTCATCATCAGCACAACGGAGGAAGCCGTGCGCTCTGTGCCGCAGGCCTTCCGTGCCATCAGCATCAGCCTGGGCGGCACGCGCTGGCAGACCATTTACCGCATCGTCCTGCCGCAAGCCCTGCCCGGCATCATGACCGGCATCATCCTGGGTCTGGAGCGCGCCGCGGGCGAAACCGCCCCCATCCTGTTCACCGTGGCGGCTTTCTTCTTGCCACGCCTGCCGCACTCCATCTTCGATCAAACCATGGCGCTGCCCTATCACCTGTTCGTCATCAGCACCCAGGTGCCGGGCATGCCGGTGAAAATTCAATACGGAACGGCGTTAGTCCTGCTGACCTTCGTGCTTTCCATGAACTTCATCGCCACCATGATCCGCAGCCGCTATCGCCGTAGTCGAGCGTGGTAACCATGGAACCCCAAATCAAAATCCGCATCGAGTCTTTCAGCCTGCGCTACTCCGATGGCGTGGAGAGCCTGCGCAACATTACCCTCAACATTTATGCCAACCAGATTAACGTCCTGTTTGGGCCGGCGGGTGGCGGCAAAAGCTCGCTGCTCCGCGCCATCAATCGGCTTAACGATCTGGTTGATGTGGCAGAACGTCGCGGGCGTATCCTGCTAGATGGGGAGGATATTTACGCGCCCGGCTATGACGTCATCGCCTTACGCCGTCGCGTCGGCCTTGTGTTCGCGCGCCCTGTTTCCCTGCCCCTGAGCGTCTACCGTAACATTACCTATGGCCTGGAGCTGAAAGGCGTGCGCGACAAGACCATCCTCGACGAGGCTGTCGAACGCAGCCTGCGTCAGGCCGCGCTGTGGGATGAAATGAAAGACCGCCTCCACGATCCCGCTTACGCCCTCTCCGGCGGACAGCAGCAGCGCCTCTCCCTGGCGCGCACCCTGGCATTGCAACCCGACGTGATTATGCTCGACGAGCCCACCTCGGCTTTGGATCCCATCTCGACCGCCAAGATCGAGGACACGCTCCAGGAGCTGAAGCAAACTTACACCATCCTTATCGTCCCGCACAACGTCCAACAGGCCGCGCGCCTGGCGGATTGGGCGACCTTCTTCCTGCAGGGCGAGCTGATTGAGCACGGGCCTGGACGTAGCCTGTTCCTCACCCCCAAGGACAAACGCACGGAGGACTACGTCGCCGGCAGATTCGGGTGATCTCAGGGGCTCTGCACAAATTCGGCCCCCAAACACCGAAAGATATTTAAAAGATGGAATTTGCCCTTTAATTTTGAGGGTATCCGGGGTATAATAGCCCAGGTTAAACTTTGATTATGCTTATTTTCGTAAGGAGGCATCTATGAGTAAACGTGCTATGGTGACCATAGATGGCAATACCGCAGCGGCGTATATCGCGCACAAGACCAATGAGGTGATTGCCATCTACCCCATTACTCCATCCAGCGTAATGGGCGAATTGGCGGATGAATATTCCGCGCAGGGCCGCAAAAACATTTGGGGAACCGTGCCTCTGGTTGTGGAAATGCAGTCCGAAGGCGGTGCCGCGGGTGCAGTGCATGGCGCCCTGCAAACCGGAGCGCTCACGACCACCTTCACGGCCTCCCAAGGCCTGCTGCTCATGATCCCCAACATGTACAAGATCGCCGGCGAGCTGACCTCGACCGTATTCCACGTGTCGGCGCGCAGCCTGGCCGCGCAGGCCCTCTCCATCTTCGGCGATCACAGTGATGTCATGGCCGCGCGCAGCACGGGTTGGGCCATGCTGTGCAGCGGCTCCGTGCAGGAAGTGATGGACTTTGCACTGATTGCCCAGGCCGCAACGCTGGAGGCGCGCGTCCCGTTCCTGCACTTCTTCGATGGCTTCCGCACCAGCCATGAGGTCAACAAGATTGAACAGCTCAGCGACGACGACATTCGCGCCATGATTGATGATAATCTGGTGCGCGCGCATCGCGCCCGCGCGCTCAATCCCGATAAACCCGTGATCCGCGGCACGGCCCAGAACCCGGATGTCTACTTCCAGGGCCGTGAAAGCGCGAATCCTTATTACCTGCGCACTCCTGAAATCGTACAAAAGGCGATGGACAAATTCGCCGCGCTCACGGGCCGTCAGTACCACCTCTTCGACTACGTCGGCGCGCCGGACGCCGAGCGCGTAATCGTGATCATGGGGTCGGGCGCTGAAATCGCTCACGATACGGTGGAATACCTTAACGCCCAGGGCGAAAAAGTCGGCGTACTCAAAGTCCGCCTCTTCCGTCCCTTCAACGCGGCGGCCTTTGCGGCAGCGTTGCCCAAGAGCGTCAAGATCATCGCCGTCATGGATCGCACCAAGGAGCCCGGCGCAGCAGGTGAACCGCTTTACGAAGATTGCGTCACTGCGCTCTCCGAGCAGGGCCGCACGGACATCAAAGTGATTGGTGGGCGCTACGGCCTGTCCAGCAAGGACTTCACCCCCGCCATGGTCAAGGGCATCTTCGACGAAATGGCGAAGCCCGAGCCCAAGAACCACTTCACCGTCGGCATCATTGACGACGTGACCTACACCAGCATTGACTACGATCCATCCTTCAACATCGAACCACCGGACGTGGTGCGCGCCCTCTTCTACGGTCTGGGGTCGGATGGTACCGTCGGCGCCAACAAGAACAGCATCAAGATCATCGGTGAAGAGACCGACAACTACGCCCAGGGGTACTTTGAGTACGACTCGAAGAAAGCGGGCACGGTGACCGTCTCGCACCTGCGCTTTGGGCCGCGCCCCATCCGCCAGAGCTGCCTGGTCAGCTCCGCCAGCTTCGTGGCCTGCCACCAATTCTCCTTCCTGGAGAAATACGACATCCTGGCCAGCGCTGAGCCGGGCGCGGTGTTCCTCCTCAACGCCCCCTACCCCGCGGACGAAGTGTGGGACAAGCTCCCCCGCCGTGTCCAGGAGCAGATCATCGCCAAGAAGCTCAAGTTCTACGCCATTGACGCCTACCGCGTCGCGGCGGAGAACGGCATGGGCTCGCACATCAACACCATCATGCAGACCTGCTTCTTCGCCATTTCCGGTGTGCTCCCGCGCGATGAAGCCATCGCCAAGATTAAGGAGCACATCAAGAAGACCTACGGGCGCAAGGGCGAAGAGATCGTGCAGAAGAACTACATCGCTGTGGATAACACCCTCGCCAATCTGCACGAAATCCCCTTGCCGGAACAGGCCACCAGCACCATCGAGATCCCGCCCATCGTGCCTGACGAGGCACCCGCTTTCGTGAAGGAAGTCAGCGCCGTGATCATGGCCCGCCAAGGCGACACCCTGCCTGTTTCCAAAATCCCGGTGGACGGCACCTGGCCGACGGCCACCACCCAGTGGGAAAAGCGCAACATCGCGCTGCAAATCCCCGTCTGGGAACCCGATCTGTGCATCCAGTGCGGCAAGTGTAACATGGCCTGCCCGCACGCCGTCATCCGCATGAAGATTTACGATTCGGCCCTGCTGGAAAAGGCCCCCGCAGGTTTCCGCGCCACCGAGGCCAAGGGCCGCGAGTTTGCTGGCAAAATGTTCACCATCCAGGTCTCGCCGGAAGACTGCACGGGATGCGGCCTGTGCGTTGAGGTCTGCCCGGCCAAGGACAAGACCAACCCGAACCGCAAGGCCATCAACATGACGCCGCAGCCGCCCATTCGCTTCCGTGAGCGCGATTACTGGAACTTCTTCTTCAAGGAGATCCCGGACTTCCCGCGCGAGGAAGCCAACACCAAGACCGTCAAGGGGTCCCAGCTCCTGCGCCCGCTGTTTGAGTTCTCCGGCGCGTGCGCGGGCTGCGGGGAGACGCCCTACGTCCGCCTGGTGAGCCAGCTCTTTGGTGACCGCGCCATCGTCGCGAACGCCACCGGCTGCTCGTCCATCTACGGCGGCAACCTGCCCACCACCCCGTGGGCGCAGAACGCCGAGGGCCGCGGGCCGGCCTGGTCCAACAGCCTTTTTGAGGATAACGCCGAGTTCGGCTTCGGCTACCGCCTGACCCTGGACAAGTACGAAACCTTCGCGCGCGAGCTGGTTGAAATGTTCCGCCAGGAAATCGGCGAGGAGCTGGCCGACGCCATCCTCAACGCCACCTTCAACTCCGAAAAAGACTACAGCGCCCAGCGCGAACGTGTCGCGCAACTGCGCATCCGCCTGGCCGAGGTGGATCACCCGCGCGCCCGCGACCTGCTGAGCATTGCCGATGTGCTTGTCCCGCGCTCCGTCTGGATCATCGGCGGCGACGGTTGGGCCTATGACATTGGCTACGGTGGTCTGGATCACGTGCTGGCGCAGGGCCGCAACGTGAACATCCTGGTGCTCGATACCCAGGTCTACTCCAACACCGGCGGTCAGATGTCCAAGGCCACGCCGCGCGGCGCCATCGCGCGCTTCGCTGCGGGCGGACGCCCCCTGCCCAAGAAGGACCTGGGCATGATGGCGATGACCTACGGCAATGTGTACGTGGCCCAGGTCGCCATGGGTGCCAATGATGCGCACGCGCTCAAGGCCTTCCTGGAAGCCGAGTCCTACCCCGGCCCCAGCCTCATCATCGCCTACAGCCACTGTATCGCGCACGGCATCAGCGAGATGCGCTTTGGCTTCAACCAGCAGAAGGCGGCGGTCGAAAGTGGCGCGTGGATCCTCTACCGCTACGATCCGCGCCGTGTGGCCGAGGGCAAGAACCCCTTGCAGCTCGACTCCAAGGAGCCGACCCTGCCCATCGCGGAGTACATGTACAACGAGACGCGCTTCCGCGCCCTGCGGCAGACCAACCCCGAAGCCGCGGAACAGTTGCTCAAGCTGGCGCAGGAAGACGCCATCGCCCGCTGGAACCTCTACCGCCAGATGGCGGAAATGGACTACAGTTGGGCGGTCCGCAAGGAGTAAAATCCGCATAACCAACGGCGCCGGTCACTTTGACCGGCGCCGTTTCATTTTCCTCCAGGCACGTCCTCAGCGCGAAACCGCTCGCTGCAAATGCTCCCTGGCCGCGGCCACATCGCGCTCCATCTGTGCACACAGGGCCACTGCCGACTCAAAACGCATTTCAGGCCGTAGATAGACTTCAAAGTGCAACGTCAGCAGCGTACCGTACAAATCACCGACAAAATCCAGCAAATACGCCTCGACCGTGGGCCGAGAAGCGGGATAGGTAGGGCGTACGCCCACATTGACCACCATCGCATAGCGGCCCAGAGGCGTATCCGCCCAGCCCCCATAAACCCCGTACGCCGGCAAAAGCCGCTCCGGCGGAACCTGCACATTCGCCGTAGGGAAGCCCAACTGGCGCCCACGGCCATCGCCGCGCACCACCGGCCCGCGCAGACGGTAGGCGTACCCCAGACAGGCGTTAGCCTCGTCCAGGCGCCCTGCAAGCAGGGCCTGGCGGATGCGGCTACTGTGGATCGGCGCCCCGTCCCACAAGACCGGCGGCACAGCCCGCAAAGCGTACCCATGCCGCGCCGCATGCTCGCGCAAAAAAGCCACGTTACCGGTGCGGCCACGCCCCAGGGCGAAATCCTCCCCCACCCAGAGCGAATGGAGTGGCACCCAACGCAACAACTCCGCCAGGAAATCCTGCGGCACCATGTCCGCCAGGGCGCGCGTAAACGGCAGCACCAGCGCCCCCGCGAGGCCCTCATCAGCCAAAAGCGCCAACCGCTCCTCCAGGGTTGTGAGCAGCCCATTCCCATTCCCCCCCAGCACCTGCCGGGGCAGGGGATCAAACGTCAAGGCCCAGACGGGAAGGCCCGTTTGGGCCGCCGCACGCAACAGCGCGCGGTGGCCGCGATGGACCCCGTCAAAGGCACCGATAGCCAGCGCCACCGGCCCCGTTCCGGTAAACTCGGAAAGAGCGCGCAAAACCTCCATCACGCCGGCTCCCACACCAGATCAGGATGCCACAATCCCGCCTCAGCGGGCGCCAGGATCGCCAGCCAACGCCCATCCGCATCGCAAGCCAGCACGTAGGGGGCATGCAGGGGTTCGGGAAGGGGGACACGCATCCCATGTTGCACCGCGCGCGCCAGCTCAGGGGGCAGGGTGACGCGGGGCCAATCGGCCAGCGCCGCCATGGGCGACAGCAGGGCCGTTTCCAGCGTGCCCTTTTCGGCCAGCGCCGCCACCTGCTCCAGCGTGAGCGCGTCCCCCACGCGGAACTGCCCCGCCGTCTCCCGCCGTAAGGCGCGCACATGGCCGCCACAGCCCAGCCGCACACCGAGATCGCGCGCCAGACTGCGCACATACGTCCCCGCGGAACAGGTGATCGTCACCAGCGCATCCGGCGGACTCCACGCCACAAGCTGCAGCGCGTAAAACGTCACCTTGCGCGGGGTCAAGGTTACCTGCTCCCCCTTCCGCGCGCGGCGGTAGACGGGCGCCCCATCCACTTTGATGGCGGAATAAGCGGGCGGTACCTGCTCCTGCTCGCCCAGGAATCCCGCCAGCGCCGCCCGAATGTCCTTGGCAGTGCAGGTCACCGGTGCCGATGCCAGTACCTCGCCCTCCGCGTCGTCCGTCGTCGTCGTCTCCCCCAGGCGGATCAACGCGGTGTAGGTCTTGGTCGCGTGCTGGAGATACGATGCCAGGCGGGTGGCGCGTCCCATCAGCAACACCAGCAAACCCGTCGCCAGCGGATCGAGTGTGCCGGCGTGACCGATGCGCCGCTCGCCGCTCAAACGCCGCACGCGCGCCACTACATCATGCGACGTCATACCCGCCGGCTTATCCACTAACAAAAGACCGTCCATGTAAAGACTCCCTCAACAAACCGCCAACCCGCCGTACAAGCCTTGTACACGCCTTTCAAGCATGCCGCAGGCCTATCCAGCCTCGGCGCGGCGGGCGTGCTGCTCCTGCATGGCGCGCAGATGCGCCAGCACCTCCTGCGTCGCGGCCTCCAGCGGGCCGGGCATCGAGAACCCCGCAGCCTGAGGATGTCCACCCCCCTGATACAAGCGCACGATGGGCGTGAGATCATAGCCCTTGCGGGCGCGCAAGCTCACCTTGACGCGCCCGTCGCGCATCTCGATGAGGGCCGCCATCAGATCAGCCCCGCCGGTTTGCGCCAGCAAGTTCCCCAGCTCCAGGTCCTCGTGATCCTCCACCCCGAAGCGCAGCTTCTCCTCCAGCGGCAAGGTCGTCCAGGCGATGCCATCCTCCAACTGCAGGCGGCTGAGGGCCACGCCATGCAGTTTGAGCACGGCATAAGGTCGCGCATCCAGCGCCTGCGCCGTGACGAGGTGATAATCGCCGCCGGCACGCACCAGGCGCACCACCAGCTCCAACACCTCCGGCGTGACGTTGGCCGTGCGCAAGCCGCGCGTGTCGGTCAAGAGGCCGGTGAGCAGGGCGGTGGCGATGGGCCCGGCCGGCGCCACGCCCAGGGCTTCGATCACGCGGGTCATCACGCAGGCGGTAGCCACGGCGTCCTCTTCGATCAAGTTCACATCCCCAAACCCATCGTTCGTCTTGTGATGGTCAATCACAAGCAGGGGAATGACGCCGCGCCACTCCGGGCGATAGAGCCCCCCCGTGCGCTCCAGGTTGCTCTGATCCACCGCCACCACCATATCCGGGACCAGCTCCGAAGGCAGCGTGGTCACCATCTCCTGAGCGCCGGGGAGGAATTCAAACGTCTGCGGGATGGGATCAGCGCAGGCGACAAGCGGCGCTTTACCCAAAGCCAGCAAGGCCAGACGCAAAGCTAAAGCCGACCCGATGGTATCGCCATCGGGTCGGGGGTGACACAGCAGCAACGGGCGCGCGCTGTTAAGCAGCAGGCGCTTCGCTTTCGTCAGCGGCTTCATCTTCTTCCTCGAAGAACAACTCGTCCAGCTCCACGTCGGGCAGGGATTCCTTTTCGTCTTCTTCCTCGAACCCGGCCTCATCCGCAGTGTCCGCCGTCACGTCGCCCTCCTCCGCGGGCAGGGTGGCGCGCAGGCGCTGCAGCAGCTCCTCGATATGCGCTCCCTGCGCCAGGGAGGGGTCATAGCGGAAGACGAGCTGCGGGATGTTGCGCAGGCGCAACACAGGGACCAGGCTGTTGCGCAGCCAGCCCGCCGCCTTGTCCAGCGCGCGCTGCGTTTCCACCACCTCATCCGCGCTGCCCACCAGGCTGTAATACACCACGGCGCGCGTCGTGTCGCGGTTAATCTCCACCCCCGTCAGGGTGATGCGACTCAGACGCGGGTCATTGCTTTCCTCCAGCAAAATCTGGCTCAAATGGCGTAAAATCAGCGCATTCATGCGCCCTTGAAATTTCTTGCTCATTGCCCCTACTCCGTTTTCTCACGTTCCATGACATAGAACTCCAGGCGATCTCCCACCTGGACTTCGTTGAAGTTGTGAATGCGAATGCCGCACTCGAAATTCTCGCGCACCTCGCGCATATCCTTATCGAAGCGCCGCAGGGAGGCCACCTCGCCCTCAAAGACCACGTTCTCACCGCGGAAAACGCGCACTTTGGCGTTGCGGCGCACCACCCCATCGGTGACGAAGCAACCGGCCACACGCCCCACGCTGGCGATGTCGAAGGTCTGGCGCACCTCGGCATGACCGATCACCCGCTCGGCGTAAGTCGGGGCCAGCAAGCCCTTCATAGCCTTTTCAATGTCGTCCACCAGCTCGTAAATCACGTCATAGAGCTGCACCTGCAGATGCTCCATTTCTGCCAGGCGCCGTGCGGCCGCATCGAGATCCACGCGGAAACCCACCACGATCGCGTTGGAAGCCACCGCCAGGTTAATGTCCGACTCGTTAATGTTGCCCGTCCCGCTGTGGATGATGTTCAGGCGCACATCAGGGACCTTGAGCTGCTGCAGGGAATTCACGATCGGCTCAATCGAACCCTGCACATCGGTTTTGAGGACCAGCGCCAGTTCGGTTGCCTGGCCCTCGCGCGCACGCGCGGCCCAATCGTCCAGAGAAAGGATGCGCCGCTGCGCGGCCTGCGCCTGTTCGCGCGCCTGTTCCTGGCGCTTCTGAGCGATCGCGCGCGCGGTGCGCTCATCCGGCATGACTTCCAGATGGTCGCCGGCGTTGGCCACCTCACTCAGGCCCACCACCAGCGCCGGGGTGCCGGGCCCGGCCTCCTTGAGGCGGCGACCATTTTCATCGTAGAGCGCGCGCACGCGCCCATACGTCACCCCCATGCAGAAATAATCGCCCACCTTGAGCGTCCCGTTTTGCACCAGAACGGTAGCCACGGGGCCCATGCGCTTATCCAGCTTGCTTTCCAGCACTGTACCGAAAGCCAGGCGATCGGGGTTAGCACAAATACCCATTTCGTCCGCCACCAGCAGAATCGCCTCCAGCAAATCCTCAATGCCCAGCTTCTGCTTGGCAGAAACCGGGATAATCATGGTGTTTCCGCCCCACTCGTCCGGTACCAGCCCCTGCTCGGCCAGTTGTTGTTTCACAAAATCCGGGCGCGCGTTGGGCTTATCAATCTTATTCAAGGCCACAATAATGGGGACGTGGGCCGCACGGGCGTGATTGAGCGCTTCGATGGTCTGGGGCATCACGCCATCATCGGCGGCGACGACGAGCACCGCAATATCGGTGATGTGCGCGCCACGCGCGCGCATGGCGGTGAAGGCCTCATGACCGGGGGTGTCCAGGAAGGTGATCTTCCGCCCGTTGTGTTCCACCTGGTAAGCACCGATGTGCTGGGTAATCCCGCCCGACTCCTGGGCCACAACGTTGGTGCGGCGGATGGCATCCAGCAACGAGGTTTTCCCGTGGTCAACGTGTCCCAGGATGGTGACCACCGGCGGACGCGGCTTGAGGCAGGACGGATCCTCCCCCTGCGTGAGCACCTGCCACGGGGCAAGCTGCTCCTGTTCGCCCGGTTCCGGCTCGCTAAAGGGCAACTGCGCTTCAAAGCCAAATTCGCTGGCCACGAAGGCCGCGGTATCGAAATCAATCTGCTGGTTGATGCTCGCGATGACACCGTTTTTAATCAAGGTTTTGATGACCTGAATGGGGGTAACCCCCAAAACGTCCGCCAGGTCACGGACGGTGATCACTTCGGGTATGGTCACTGTTTTCTCAGCCATTGTATCTATCCCTCCTTTGAGTCCGCCGTGGAGTCGTCTGCGTCCAACGTGGCGGGTAATTGCTGCGCGTAAGCTTGCAACGCGCTCAAACTTTCTGCGTTCAAGGTGGTCTTGAGTGCACGCGCCAGAGCCCCGGTCTTGAAGGCCTTTTGCCAGCAGCTTTGCTGCGGGCAGAGATAAGCCCCGCGGCCATTGAGCTTGCCGGTGGGATCCACCACCACCTCTCCCTCGGCGACGCGCACCAGGCGAATCAGGGCGCGTTTGGCTTCCGTGGTGCGACAGGCCACGCACGTGCGCAAAGGCACGTGCTTTCTGCGCCCGGTACGTGTTTGCGTCATGCCGTCACCTCCTTTCACATCAAGGTAAAGCCGGAAAGGCGCCTATCCTCCTGACCCGATCATGCATGGGCAGCTTCCCTGCCCTGCCAGCCATCAATCCCTCTGTAGAGGCCATGTTTTTACCGCCCCCGGTCGTCCCCCTTTGAGAGGATATACGCAGACAGCCGAAGCGCGGCGAAGGGTACGGTCGCCCAAGGTAAGCTCCTCCACGTAACGCGGTTTCAACCGCCAGCCGATGACTCGGCAGAACACGTGCGCCCCGCCAGCGATAAATCATCCGGCTAAGCCAGGACCCGGCTAAGCCAGGACCCCGGTCACGAGGGTCGCACCTCACCAGGTTTTCGGGCGGACGAGACGTCCGCACTCCTAATGTGCGCCCCGCCAGCGATGAATCATCCGACTAAGCCAGGACCTCGGTCACGAGGGTCGCACCTCACCAGGTTTTCGGGCGAACGAGACGTCCGCCCTCCCAGTCTGCGCTCCCAGGACGAGATGTCTGCGCCATTCGATAAAAAACGGACGCCAAAGGGCCCTGGCGTCCGTTTTTTAACCCAGCCGCTAAGAGAGCTGACAGGGGGATTAGTCCATGTGCTTCATCCCCATGGTTCGCTCCAGAGTCCAGGCCAGAGCCGGTAAAGCGTTCATGCCCAACTAGTCCAGATAATCCTCATCCCAGTCCGCCTTGCCAGGGCGACGGACCACGTATTTCCCTTCGTCTTCATCATAGAAGATGGGGCGAGCCTTGCGCTTGCCCTTGCCCTTGGGCGATTTCTTGCCGCGATCGCGTACAGGCTCTTCCTCTTCTTCCTCGACTACGTCCACCGGCAACTCGAAGCGCCGCTTGTCGAAAAGGGTCTCCAGGTCAGCCGGGACTTCCTCGATGGCAGGCGCGGGCTCTTCCGCTGCGACCTCTGGGGCTTGCGCAACGTCCTCCGGCGCCGCCTCCGCCACTTCGGCGGGAGCTTCTACGACGGCCTGAGCGGGCGCGGGCGTTTCCACAACGGATGACGGCGCTGGCTCGCTTATGGTGGCGACCCGCGGCGTAGCTTCCACGACGGGGGCCGCTGGCGGCGTTACCCCTTCATCCAAAAGCTTAAAACCAGATGCCGCCAGGGCGGTTTTGATTTCGCTTAGCACCCGGCTGCCAAAGCCGTCCAGGGCCAGCAGGGCTTCATCGCCCTGCGCCAGGCGCTCCATGACGTCCCCGATGGTGCGCATGGAGTGACGCAGCAGGTGCCCACGGGTCTTGCTGGATACGTCCAGGGTCTCGATGGAGCGCTGGTAGGCTTCCGCCGGGACGCGGGCGCGCGCATCGAGGGCCTGACGCGGCCTGGGTTTGGCCTCGGCCTGCGCTTCTTTGCGCTCGGCAGGGCGCGGGGCGCCGTGCTCGCGTCGGTTCCAGGCCCCACGTACGGCCTCCAGGAAGGCTTTCAGGATGTGTTTCTCCTCGTCTGTGTAAGGCGAGGGGTTTTGCTGATGGTCGTGCATGATTTCACGCACGCGCTCAAGCGAGATTTTGGCCGGCAAGAGGGCCGGGTCTTCGGTGACGCGCTCGATGGCCCAGGTGATGGCTTCTTGTAAGCCCTGGATGTCCACGCGCCAGCCGGTGAGTTTGGCGGCAAGGCGCGCGTTCTGCCCGTTTTTGCCAATGGCCAAAGACAGGTGCTCGTCAAGGACGACGATGGAGGCGGTGCGCCCGGATGGGTGCGCCTCGTCCAGGACGACGCTGAAGACGGCGGGCACGCTCAGGGCGTTGGTGATGTAGCGTACCGGATCCTCGCTCCATTCGATGACGTCCACACGCTCGCCGTTCAGTTCGCGCGAGAGGTTTTGGATGCGTACGCCGCGCGGCCCAATGCACGCGCCGACAGGGTCGAGGCCCGGGACGCGGCTCGACACGGCGACTTTGGCCCGGCTGCCCGCTTCGCGCACGACGTTGCGAATTTCTACACTGCCGTTGCGGATTTCGGGCACTTCAAGTTCCAACAGGCGCTTGAGCATGTTGGGATGGCTGCGTGAGACGATGATTTCAGGCCCACGCCCAGTGCGTCGCACTTCCAGCACGAAGACGCGGATTTTGTGGTGAATCAGGTAACGCTCGCCGGGGATTTGTTCGGCGCGCGGGAGTTGCGCTTCTTCGTTGCGGTCAAGGTGCAGGATCACGGCCTGTGCGGTGACGGATTGCACGGTGCCGATGATGATTTCGCCCACTTGACGCGAGAGGCGCGTGTGCTGGCTCTCACGCTCAGCTTCGCGCAGGCGCTGGGTGATGACTTGCTTGGCGGTTTGCGCGGCAATACGGCCAAAGTCGCTCGGGGTCACGTCGAGCATCATGATTTCGCCCAGGCGCACGCGCGGGTTGACGCGCCGCGCTTCCTCCAGCGAGATCTGTTGGTTGGGATCCTCGACGGTCTCCACGACTTCTTTGGACACGTAAATACGCGCTACACCGGTATCCAGGTTGATGTCGGCCGTGATGTTCTGTCCCTGTGGCGGATTCCAATCGCGCCGATAGGCCGTAACCAACGCCGCCCGGATAGCGTCCAATACCACCTCCCGCGAGAGGCGGTATTCAGAACAAATTTGATTAAAGGCCAGCGCAAATTCGCTTTTCATGGATGTTACTTCCTGTGCTTACTGTTATTTGCAATCCTCTCAGTGATCAAGTCGCAAGCGACTTACAAAGAAAAGTGGGGTAAGTGGCCCCACTTTTCTTAAACGAACCCAATCTGTATGCGACGCTGCAAATTATAACACAGGGCGCAGGTTTGTGCAAGGGTTCGCTTGCGGTCCAAAATTGACATAACGCCCTTTGCGGTCGCCCCGCACCACTTTGTTGCCCAATCTCAGAGCAAAGGTAACTATCTACCTTGTCTCATCGGCTTAAGAAGTTCACACAAAGCCACAAAGACACAAAGATTTTTAAAATTTGTAACTGCTCACCGAGGTTTATTGGCTAGCGGTTAAAACCGCGCCTGCTGTAGGGGCAGCAGGGCTTGTCCCTGCCCCCTGGGCGGGATAAATCCCGCCCCTACTGCGCTTCGGGTATCCACTCGCCTTAGCGGGCCACCGTCCCCCCTTTTCAGGGGGGACTACAGGGGGGTCAGAGACGCCCGGCTATAAGCCCATCAGAGGCGATTTCAATCGCTATGAGTAGGCAGTTACGAGCAAAGTCAGAACCATCCTCCAATGATTTGTTGACAAAGCGCCGACTTAATGCTAAAGTAATATCAGATTACATACTACCAGGTGGGCCTGAGCTACGAGACCTGAGGAGGGAGCTATGAGCATAGTCATCACGGTTTCACGTCAACTGGGTAGCCGCGGGAGCTACATTGCCGCGGAGGTAGCACGGACGCTAGGGTTGAAGTACATGGATCGCGAGATTTTGCACCGTGCCGCAGAGATCGCCGGCGGGTCCCCCAACGAGCTGATTGCCCAATTGGAAGCGGCTGAAAAGGCTCAGGTGTTGTTGCCGCGCTTTTTACAGGCCCTCACGGGCATGCCTCAGATTCCCGCCGTGCCCAGCGCCACCTTACGCGAGGCTTATACGTACGACGAGACGATCGCAGCCCTGATGCGCGAGGGGTTCCCGCGCGAGGAAGCGATTCGTCGCGTGCCGGAAGCCAGCAAAATCGAAGCGTTCTCCACATACGCGGATCTGGTGCATCAGGTGATCCTGGAAATGGCGCAACAGGGTAACGTCATCATTGTCGGACGCGGGGGCCATGTTATCCTCAAGGATATGCCCCACGTGTTACGGGTGTTGATTGTGGCCCCGGAGGAGGTGCGCGTGCAGACTTTGATGGAGCGCATGGGGATTAATCAGAAGGAAGCCCAGCGGCGCATCCGCCAGAGCGATAAGGAACGCGCAGCCTACCTCAAGCGCTATTTCGGGACTGTTCATCTCGATCCCATCAATTATGACCTGGTCGTCAACACCGGGCATCTGTCGGTCGAGAGTTCGGTGCACCTGATTTGCGAAGCAGCGCGCCGTGTGTGCGGCAGTGGCTTTTAGGGCCTGCTCCAAAGCCAGGGACGGGCACAGCTTTCCTGTGCCCGTCCCTTTGTTTTGTTGATGATAGCTGCACCAGGCGCTCCGGCCTGACCGAGCCGTTCCATGTGGGGCTTAAAGCAGGGTGAGCTGGCTGTGATCGCCCAGGGTCAGCTTGAGCACGCGCGGACGCAAGGGCGAACGGCGCACGGTGACGTTGCGGCCAATCAGGCTGTCTTGCACCCGCGCCGGCAGTTCCTCCAGCACGCAGTTCTCCAGCACGATCGAGCGCTCGATTTCGCTGTCGCGAATCAGGCAGTCGTGATAGATGGAGGTGAAGGGGCCGATGTAAGAGTTCACAACACGCGTCCGTTCCCCGATGATGGCCGGCCCACGAATGACGCTGTTGATGATCTCCGCCCCGCGCTCGATGGTGACGCGCGAATCCACCTCCGAATCGCGATCCACGTAGCCGGCAATGTAGGGGGTTAACTCCTCCAGGACCAGGCTGTTGGCCTCCAGCATCTCATCCGCTTCCCCCGTGTCAATCCACCAGCCGCGGTGGATGTGCGGGCGCACGCGGTAGCCGTTGTCAATGAGCCATTGGATGGCATCGGTAATCTCCAGCTCGCCGCGCCAGGAGGGGCGGATGGCGTTCACCGCCTCGAAGATGTGCGCGTCGAACATGTAAATGCCCACCAGCGCCAGGTTGGATGGGGGGATCTTGGGCTTTTCAACCAGCCGCGCCAGGTTGCCCTCCGCGTCCAGCTCGGCCACCCCGTAACGTTCGGGATGGCTGACCTCGGTGAGGACGACCTGCGCGTTCCAGTCTGACGAAGCAAACTGTTCGATAAGGCTGGAGATGCCGCCCTGGATGACGTTATCGCCCAGGAACATGACGAAGCGCTCGTCACCCAGAAAATCCTGGCTGATTTTCACGGCATGCGCCAATCCCAGCGGGGCTTCCTGGTGGATGAAGGTGAAGTTGATGCCGTTGAAATTGCTGCGCCGCAACGCCAGCTTGATTTCATCGGCAGTGCTCCCCACGACAATGCCGATGTCCGTGATGCCCGCATCACGGATGGACTCGATGACGCGAAACAGTACCGGCTTGTTGGCCACCGGGATCAGTTGTTTCGCGCTGGTATAGGTCAGTGGATAAAGGCGTGTCCCCTTACCTCCGCTTAGAATTAACCCCTTCATAAAACGTTCCTCACCTCAAAGATTAACCTTGACTCCGCCCGCGCAGGCGCAGACGGGCCTCACGACAAACGGGACATTCCGTCCCCTGATATTCACGGCCACAGGTGCGACAGAATTTTGTCTCCATGGGGCGCTCGTCCTCAAAATCCAGATAGATCAAAGCCACCTCGTGCCCCTCGTAACGCTGCAAGATCTCATCCAGGGACTGGGTGCCGACCACCCAGCGCCCCTCCGCGTCACGGCGGATGATGCCCTGCAAGGTGTGACCGTCAAGCTCGTAGGCTTGTGAAATTAACTCGCGAATACTCGCCTTTCGGAATCGCATCGCTTCCCCCCTTTCGTTTGCAGGAGCTCATTATAACTTACCCGTAGGGTGAATGCAAGCAGGAACTTGACCTGTGCGGAGCTTCCCCCCACGCTCTACTTTTCCTGAATCACGGTATAATTCCCCGCATGGACAAAACCGAACGTCACGTCACACGTGCGGCCTTCGTGGTGATGGTCGCCTTTGCTTTGAGCCGGGTGCTGGGGCTGGTACGCCAGGCCATCTTCGGCCATTACTTTGGCCTGAGTGTGGAGATGGATGCCTACGTCGCCGCGGCGCGCATCCCGGAAATGCTCTTCATGGTCATCTCCGGCGGAGCGCTGGGCTCGGCTTTCATCCCGCTGTTCAGTGCCCGCCTCACCCACCGCGATGAGGCCGGCGCCTGGCGCCTGGCCTCGGCGATCATGACCTGGCTCATGGTCATCCTTATCCCCATCACCGCCCTGACCGCCCTGGCGGCCCCCTGGCTGAGCACGCACATCGTCGCCGCGGGCGCCGATCCGACCATGCAGATGCTCACGGCGCACTTGATGCAGGTGATGCTGCTCTCTGTGCTCATCTTCAGCCTGAGCGGCGTGCTGATGGGCGCCCTGAACGCCTACCAGAGCTTCCTCATCCCCGCCCTGGCGCCGAGCGTGTACAACCTGGCCCTCATCGCCGGCGCGGTGTGGGGCGGACACAGCCCCCTGGGCATCATGGCCGCCGCCATCATGATGAACGTCGGCGCCCTGGCCCACCTGTTGATGCAGGTCTTCGCGCTGATCCGCTACCGCCCGCAGTATCGCATCACGCTGGGACGCGAGGATCCGGGCGTGCGCGACGTGGCGCGCCTGATGGGGCCGCGCGTGTTGGGCATCGCCGCCGTGCAGTTGAACTTCGTCATCACCAACAACCTGGCAGCACGCCTGGGCGCGGGCGCGGTCTCGGCCCTCAACTACGCCTGGAATCTGGTGATGTTACCCCAGGGCATCCTGGCGCAGGCCGTGGGCATGGCCGTCTTCCCCACCTTCTCGGAGCAGGCAGCGCGCAACGACCTGGCAGGCCTGGGTCGCACCCTCAGCGCCATGCTGCGCATGATCGTGGTGCTCACCCTGCCCGCCACGGTGGGCCTCATCGCATTGGGACAGCCCATCGTCGCCCTGCTGTTGCAACGCGGTGAATTCGACGCGGCCTCGACGGCGGCGGTGAGCTGGAGCATGGCCTGGCTCGCGCTGGGCCTGATCGGCCACGCAGCGATTGAAATCCTGGCGCGCGCCTTCTACGCCCGCCAGGACACCTGGACGCCGGCGGCAGCCGCGGGCATAGCGGTCATCGTCAACGTGGCCCTGGGCGTGACCCTGCCGGGAGTCTTTACGCGCATTGGCTGGCCGGCTTACGGCGGCCTGGCGTTGGCCAACGCCATCGCTGCCTTGTTGGAAATGGTGGTTTTGTTGATGCGGATCGAGCGCAGCGTGCCGGGCCTGGACTGGCGCGGCCTGGGCAGCCTGACCGCGCGGGCGGGCATCGCCTCCGTCCTGATGGGCGTGGCGGTGTGGCTTGCCCTGCGTCAGATCGCGGCCGGCGTCCTGCTCCAGGCCGCCCTGGGATTGGGCCTGGGCATGGGCAGCTACCTGCTCTTTGCCGCCTTACTGGACATTCACGAATTACGCGACGCGCTGCGCCTGATCCTGCGCCGCTGAGCGCTACCCGCGCCAGCAGCAGAGCGCTCGCAACCTTCTTCACTCTGGTCAATAACAGGGAGGACGTATGACCACATTACGTTTCGCCATCCTCACCGCCAGCAACCGTGCGGCGGCTGGGATCTACGAAGATCGCAGCGGGCAGGTGTTACAAGACATGCTCCGCGAGGCCCTGGAAGGCGCGGAGATCAGCGCCTACCGCGTGCTCCCCGACGACCGCGCGGCGATTGCCGAGCAACTGCGCGCCTGGGCCGACAGTGACACAATTGACGTGATCCTCACCACCGGCGGCACGGGATTCGGGCCGCTGGACGTAACGCCCGAAGCGACCCGCGACGTGATCGAACGCGAGGCGCCCGGTCTGGCCGAGGCCATGCGAGCCGCCTCCATCGCCATCAGCCCCCACGGGATGCTTTCGCGCGCCGTGTGCGGCATCCGCGGCAAGACCCTGATCGTGAACCTACCGGGAAGCCCCAAAGGCGCGGTGGAAAATCTGCGCGTCATCCTGCCGGCCTTACCGCACGCGGTGGCCCTGCTGCGCTCCGATCCCAACGCCGAAGCGGGCCACATCCACCCCGCCACGCGCACGGTGTAACGCCCCGCTCCCAGCCCCATGCGGTTGGCTGTGGGTTTGGGGATGCGGTTGCGTGCTCGCCGAAGGCCGCACGTGCGGCGAGAGGGGCCCGCTGCAGTCGCGTCGGGGAGGGACAGCGCCCCCGCAAAGAAAACGGCGTCCCGTGCAGGGCGACCGCGCCCGTCGCGGCCATGTCCCCTTGAGGGGGGAACCCAGGGGGCACGGCCCCATAGGCATCAGCTAACGCACCGGGGCCCATTCGATTGGGTAACACCCATCGGGCGCAGCAACGCTGCGTAGCGGGCGCAGCAACGCTGCGTAGCGGGCGCAGCAACGCTGCGTAGCGGGCGCAGCAACGCTGCGCCCCTACAGGGTCACAACAGGGGATCACTCCAGGAAGAAAGGGGGGTAACGATGCGACTGGCTCAGCTTTTTGGGATGCGATTGCGCGCCCTGCCGGAAGATGTGCATCCGGCGGGGCTGGCATGGCTCATCCGCGCCGGTTACGCCCAGCGGCTGACGGATGGGCGGTGGGTGTGGTTGCCCCTGGGGCAGCGCGTGCTCGCGCAGCTCAAGGCGATGCTGCGCGCGGAGCTGGATGGACTGGGCGGACAGGCAGTGCTCTTTAACGAACGGCGGCGCGGCTCGTCCCTGGGACCTGGAGAAGAGGCGCAGCCCATGCTGATGACGCTGCTGGAGCTGGGGCGCCATCATCTCCCATCCTATAAAAACTTGCCTGCCATGCTGTACGACGCTGAAACGGATACGCGTGTGACGCTGGCTACGTTTGGCGCGGATGCGGCGGAGCTGGAAAAGCAGTGGCATGATGCGACCGCGCTACTGTTCACGACGGCCCAGCGTTGCGGCCTGGCTCCCGCCGTGCTTCAGGACCTGGGCGGTGTGAGCCTCGTCCAGCCCGCGGAGGGGGGCGAGGTGACGGCGCTGGTCTGCCCGCAGTGCGGCTATCGCGCCACCCAGGAGGCGGCTCGCATGCGTAAAGTGCGCCCCAAGGAAGAGACTCCCCGCCCCCTGCAGAAGGTGGCGACGCCCGGCGCCAGCACGATCGCGGAGTTGTGCGCGTTTTTGAACATCACGCCGGCCCGCACGGCCAAAGCGCTGCTGCTCATGGGACGCTGGCCGGAAGGGGAAAGGCTGGTTTTTGTGGTCATCCGCGGCGATATGGAGGTGAATCTCGCCAAGGTGCAGGCGGCGACGGGCGCGCAGGCGCTGCGCCCGGCTACCGAGGAGGAGATCCGCGCGTGCGGGGCCGAGCCGGGCTATGCCTCGCCGATCGGGGTGCGCAACGCGCTGGTGGTGGTGGATGAGTTGATCCCCTACGCGCCCAATCTGGTGGCCGGCGCTAATGAGGCCGGGTATCATCTGCTCAACGTGACGTACGGGAGCGATTTCCAGGCGGATGTGGTGGCGGATCTGGCTCTGGTACACGCCGGGGATGCATGTCCGACGTGCGGAGCGGAGCTGAGCGCCCACGCGGGCATGCGCCTGGCGCGGGGCTACCGGTACGAGACTTTGGGCGGCCTGTATCAGGCCCCCTCCGGACAGATGCAGCCGTGGCACGCCACGGTGTGGGAGCTGGATCTGGCGAGCTGGACGGTCGCCATAGCGCAGCGCCATCACGACGCGCAGGGGCTGCACTGGCCGGTGAGTGTGGCGCCTTTTGTCGTGCATCTGGTGGTGCTGGGGGGAAAGAGCGGTGAGGCTTTGAACGCCGAGGCGGACCAGGTGGCGGCGCGCCTGCGACAGGCCGGCGTGACGGTTCTGCTCGATGACCGCGTGGAAAGTGCCGGCGTCAAGTTTACGGATGCGGATTTGCTGGGGATACCCCTGCGCGTGCTTCTGAGCGAGCGCACCAACAAGGCCGGCGGGGTGGAGATCAAGCTCCGCGGACAGGAAAAGGGGACGCTGGTGGCGCTTGAGGGGGTTGTCGCCCATGTGCTGAACGAAATCCAGACGCTTCACCGGACGCTGGAAGCACAGGTCATCCCCTGGATTGGGTAAGGAGGTGGTGTGATGCGGATTTTAAGCGTGGATGAGATGCGGGCAACGGAAATGCGTGCCAACGCGGTTGGACACACTTTCGCGCGCATGATGGAGCTGGCCGGGCAGAGCGTGGCGCGCGCCATTCTGGAGCGGGTGCCGGTGCGCGAACGCACCATCTGCGTGCTGGTCGGACCGGGGAACAACGGGGGAGATGGGCTGGTGGCCGCGATTTATCTGGCGCAAGCCGGCGCCAAAGTCACGGCGTACCTCTCGCATCCGCGCAACGAGGAGGATGATGCGGTGTACCGTCGCGCCATAGAGGCCGGCGTCACCATGATGCTGGCCGAGGGTGACCCGGATAAGCCTCAGCTCACGCGGCTCATCGCCCACAGCGATGTGTTGGTGGATGCGTTGCTGGGCACGGGGGCGCGCCTGCCCCTGCGCGGGGCGATCGCGGAGGTCCTGCAAGGGGTCAAGCGCGCGCTGAATGCGACGCTGGCGGCTCCCCTGGTCTCGCTGACGCAGCCCCCGTTATCGTCCAGGCCCCGGCCCTACACAGTGGCGGTGGATGGGCCAAGCGGCATGGATTTTGATAGCGGGGCGCTGGACCCGCTGACCTTGAGGGCTCATCTCACGGTCACATTTGCCGCGCCCAAGTGGGGGCATGTGCGCTTCCCGGCGGCAGCGCTTTTGGGGGAACTGGTTGTCGCCGATATTGGCATCCCCGCCGAATGTTTGCCCCGTCAGGCCGGGGTGGATGTGATCACCGCCGAGCAGGTGCGCGCCTGGCTCCCCGCGCGCCCGGAGGACGCGCACAAGGGGACATTTGGCAGCGCCTTGCTCGTGGCCGGCTCGGCCAGCTATACGGGCGCGGCCATCCTGGCGACGCAGGCCGCTTTACGCACCGGGGTCGGTCTGGTGAGTGTGGCGCTCCCCTCCGCACTGCAGGGGACTTTGATCAGCGCCGCTCCGGAAGCGACCGCGCTCTGTCTGCCCCACACGGATGGGGTGCTCAATGCGGATGGGGTCGCGCTGGTGGTGGAGCAGCTCCCAAAGTACAGCGCGCTCCTGGTCGGCCCAGGTCTGGGACAGGCGCCGGAGACGGATGCCTTTGTGCGCTCGTTGCTGGGCCTGAAGCGCGAGAAGCGCGGCACGGGCCTTTTGCAACCGGTGGATACGTGGACACTTGGGGAAGCGCGAGCGCTCCCCCCTGCAGTGTTCGATGCAGATGGATTAAACATTTTGAGCAAGATCACCAACTGGCCCAGGTTGTTGCCACCGCGCACCATCATCACGCCCCATCCGGGGGAGATGGCGCGCCTGACGGGCAAGAGCATAGCGGAGGTACAGAGTCGCCGCACGGAGATTGCGCAGGAGGTGGCCCAGGCGCTCAATTTGATCGTGGTGCTCAAGGGCGCGTTCACCGTCATTGCCGAGCCGGAGGGGACGATCGCGCTCATTCCGTTTGCCAACGCCGGCCTGGCCAAAGGCGGGACGGGCGATGTGCTGGCCGGGTTGATCACGGGCCTGCGGGCCCAACGCATGGGGGCGTTTGAAGCCGCAACGGCAGGGGCTTACCTGCACGCCCTGGCAGGCGAAATCGCACGCCAGAAGCTCGGCGAGATGGCCATGACCGCGGGGGACGTGATCCGTGCCTTGCCGGATGCATTTAAGCGCGTGCTGGGGCAGGGATGACGTGGGCCGCTCAACGGCAGATGGCTGGCAGGACAGAGGTTTCCAGATGGCACCCGGAGCATTGACAAAACGCCACCCTGCGATAGAATGACAGGGCTATGGAGACACTAACCGTAACTAAACGAGATTACACGCTGCGCAACCAGCTCAGCATCTTGCTGGCTGTGTTTTTGTTGACTGCAGTCGCATCCCGTCTGATGGATTTTCCCCCTTACTGGCTCCAATTGGGGAATGTTCTGGGATCGCCCTTTATCCTGACAATCACCAAATCGTGGCTGCTGGCCGTAAGTCTGAGCCTGCTCACGCTCAGCGGCACGTACGCGCTGGTACGCCAGCACCCCAACTGGGATGCGCGCGTGACAGGCTGGTGGGTTAGACTGATCCCGCCGACCTTGAGCGCCATGACCCTGAGCCTGATGCTCAGTCAAACGCAAAGCTGGGTGATTTGGCTGCGGGCGCTGCTTCTTTCCGCCCTGATCACGGGGGGGCTGGTTTATTTGACCTATGAGGCCTTTGTGGCGGGCCCTGCACGCGCCGCGGCGTTGCGGCTCATCTTCAACATTGTTGATTACGCCCTGGCTTTTGTGCTGTTGCAGGGACTCATGCGCGATGCCGGCCGCGGTCTTGTGTTGGTGCCGGTGACCGCCATGGTGCAGGGCTTGCTGGCGCTGGACATGTTGAGCACAGGCGCCATGACCCGCCGTACCCTCCTGTACGCCGCCTTGACCGCTGTGGCAGCAGGGGAACTGGCGTGGAGCCTGAGCTACTGGCCTATCTCGCCCCGTGTAGCCGGCATCTGGCTCACGTTGAGCCTGTACGCTGTAGCAGGTCTAGGAAGCGTTGCGCTGACCGGCCAGCTAAACCGGCGCGCGGTATGGGAATTTTTGGGACTTGTTCTCCTGGTCGGGGTTGCGGCACTGCTGTTCGCTTAACAGCAGGTATCCGAGTCCACGCCTTTTGAGTTTGACAAATCTACAGGTGGAGGTCGAAAAGAACGCTATGCAACTGAAACAAGACACCCTCATCCGCGATAAACTGCCAGAACGCATCGCCCGGTTGGAGGAACTGGCCTACAATTTCTGGTGGTCGTGGAACCGTTCGGCGCGTGACTTGTTCAAGATGCTTGACCGCATGTTGTGGGCCAGCACGCGCCATAATCCCGTTTTGATGTTGCGCGAAGTACGCCCGGAGCGTCTGGAAGCGCTGGCTAAAGATCCGATTTTCCTGCGTCAGTACGATGCGGTCATGATGGAATTTGACCGCGCCCTGAGCGGACAGGGCACATGGTTCCAGCGCCGCTATCCCGGCCACATGGAGGACACCATCGCCTACTTCTCCGCCGAGTTCGGCCTGCACACCTCGCTGCCGATCTACTCCGGCGGTCTTGGCGTCCTCTCCGGTGATCACCTCAAGGAGGCGAGTGACCTGGGCCTGCCCTTCACCGCGGTCGGGTTCCTTTACGAGCTGGGTTACTTCCGCCAGCATTTGAACGGGTCCGGGTGGCAGGAAGCTATTTATCCGGTGCTCAGCCCGGAAAACGTGGCGCTGCAGCCGGAATTGTGCGACGATCAGACCTGCCGCGTGATCAGCCTGGAGGTCGGGGATCGCATCGTTCACCTGCAAATCTGGCGGGTGAAGGTGGGGCGCGTCACCCTGTACCTGATGGATGCCGACGTGCCGGAGAACGCGCCCTGGGATCGCGAGCTGACAGCGCGCCTGTACGGCGGCGATCAGGAGATGCGCATCCAGCAGGAAATCCTGCTGGGCATCGGCGGGGTTCGAATTTTGCGCGCGCTGGGCACCACGCCCAAGGTCTGGCACATCAACGAAGGGCACTCGGCCTTCCTGGTGCTGGAGCGCATGCGCGAGCTGGTCGAGCGCGGCATGCCGTACGCGGAGGCGGTGGAGCAGGTGCGCGCCACCACGATTTTCACCACGCATACCCCTGTCCCCGCCGGCCATGATGTGTTCCCCTATCACCTGATGGAGAAGTACTTCCATAAGTTCTGGCCGCAACTGGGGCTTTCGCGCGATGAGTTCATGGCGCTGGGCTACAGTGAACGCAGCCACGCCCCCGGCTTCAACATGACGGCGCTGGCGCTGCGCCTCTCCAAGCGGGCCAACGGCGTGAGCAAACTGCACGGCGAAGTGTCGCGCGAAATGTGGCAGTGCATTTATCCCCAGGCCAAAACCGTGGATGAGGTGCCCATCGGACACGTCACGAACGGCGTGCACGTCCCCTCCTGGGTGGGCGAGACGATGCACAGCCTGTACCGCAAGTACCTAGCACCGGATTGGATGCAGCGCCAGGATGACCCGGCGATCTGGGAACGCATCGAGGATGTGCCGGATGCCACCCTCTGGCAGGCGCACATTGAGCTGAAGCGCAAGATGTTCTCGATCATCCGCGAGCGGGCACGCCAGGCGCGCGTCAACCGCTCCGCGGCTCCGGAGCAACTGCTGGCATCGGGCATCTTCCTGGACCCGGACGCGCTGGTCATCGGGTTTGCCCGCCGCTTTGCGACCTACAAGCGCGCCAACCTGATCTTCCGCGACATTGAACGCCTGCTCAACCTGCTACACGACCGGGATCATCCCGTGCAACTGGTCTTCGCCGGCAAGGCGCACCCCGCGGATGATCCCGGTAAACGCCTGCTGCAGGAAATCTACCACTGGACGCTCAGTCCAGAGGTGGGTGGACGCATCGCCTTCATTGAGGATTACGATATGCACGTCGCACGGTACCTGGTGCAGGGGGTGGATGTGTGGCTCAACACGCCGCGCAAGCCCATGGAAGCCAGCGGCACCAGCGGCATGAAAGCAGCCCTCAACGGCGTGCTGAATCTCAGCATCCCCGATGGCTGGTGGGCCGAAGGCTACAACGGGCGTAACGGATGGAGCATTGACGCGGGCGATTACCCGACACAAGAGGAACAGGACGCCGCGGATGCGGCCCTGTTGTATCAACTGATCGAAGAGGAGGTCGCGCCCCTGTTCTACCAACGGGACCGCGACAACATCCCGCGCGGCTGGGTGTCCATGATGAAGGAATCCATCCGCACCGCGGGCGCGCGTTTCTCCACCTGCCGCATGGTCCAGGACTACACGCGCGATTATTATCTCCCTGCTATGGAGGAAACCCTTAAGGAGGATTGACATGCGTCCAGAAGTGATCACGCTGATGAACGCCCTGCGCGAAGTGATTGACTTTGAGATCGGGTTGGATGTGGTCTCGCTGGGTATGATTCGCGACGTAGAGCTGGGGGAAGGCACGGTGAAAATCACCATGATCCTCACCTCTCCCATGTGCCCCCTGGCCTCGATGATCATGCAGCAGGTCTACGACAAGGCCGTGGTGGCTCTGCCCGATCGCACGGTAGAAGTCGTGCTGGGGAGCGAGTACTGGACCCCGGACATGATGGAGCCGGAAGCGCGCGCGGCGTTGGGTATTTAAGTCAGGATGAAGCGGGCCAGGGGCACTCTCCTGGCCCGCCCCTTAGTTTCACGAGGAGGGCTTTATGCAAAAACGTACAACCAGTCAAAAGATCTTTACCATTCTTATCGGTCTGGTGTTGTTGAGCATGATTCTAAGCATGTTCGTTCGCTAAAAAAGCTTTCATACCTTCACCCCCAGGAGGGAGCCATGAGTCTTTACGCCGGAAAAGCGCGCATGGAGTTTCACATCAGCCGTAAGGCCCGCGAGCTGTATCAGTTTGAGGATTACCTCTTCGCCTTCAATGGCAACGTTATCTTCGCCAATTTTCACGCCGCGCGCATGTTCGCCCAAAAGATGAACGCCCGCCGTGACCTGGTGCACTTACCAGAACAAACGGTGCGCGCCGGGCAGATCAACGCCCTGGGGCTGATTGACGAGATTCTGCACCTGGTCGTTGAGCTTTACCGTCGGCAGGTTAACCCCCGCGTCATGGCGGAGGCCCTGGCCTGGCTCGAAGCGCGGGTGGGACGTGAGGCCCTCGATCAGGCCCTGGTGCAGTTCTGCACTGAGTTCCCGCCACTGGCGGTTTACCGCGGCGAAATGGACGTGGCCACCTATCTGGCCGGTGAGACGGACGGCATGCCCCATCGCCAGGTGGCGCTGGAAGAGATGCTGATGCTGTGGGTCGCCAACATGAACCCCGCCTGCGGCCCGTATCTGGAGCTGTTCGACGACGAGGAGCTGGAACGCACCACCGCTTACCGCGACATCATCCGCGGGCTGCATGAGTTCTTCGAGACGCAACCCTTCTTCGGCCCGGATAACCTCAACCTGGTGGACATGCTGCGCGATCCGGCCATCAAGGTCCCCCACTCCCTCTCCGGCCAGCTTGAGTACATCCGCCAGCGCTGGTTCGCCCTGCTGGGCAAGTACCTGTACCGCTTGCTCAGCAGCCTGGACCTCATCAAGGAAGAGGAAAAAGCGATTTTTATCGGGCCGGGGCCGAGCCGGGTGTACGATTTCCGCGGCTTGCAACTGGATGAGGAGCGCTTCAGTCCCGACCGCGAGTGGATGCCGCGCCTGGTGCTCATCGCCAAAAACACCTACGTCTGGCTGGACCAGCTCTCCAAACAGTACCGGCGCCCCATCCAGCGCCTGGACCAGGTGCCGGATGAGGAGCTGGACATCCTGGCGCGGCGCGGCTTTACCGGCCTGTGGCTGATCGGCCTGTGGGAGCGCAGCGAAGCCTCCAAGCGCATCAAGCAAATGATGGGCAATCCTGACGCCGTAGCATCGGCCTACTCGCTGCGCGATTACCGCATCGCGGACGACCTGGGCGGCGAGGACGCCTACAACAACCTCAAGGCGCGCGCCTGGCAGCGCGGCATCCGCATGGCCAGCGATATGGTGCCCAACCACATGGGCATTGACTCCACCTGGGTCATCGAGCATCCGGATTGGTTTATCAGCCTGGACTATCCGCCCTTCCCCTCCTACACCTTCAACGGCCCGGATCTTTCCCCGGATGGACGGGTGAGCATCTACCTGGAGGATCATTACTACACCCGCACGGATGCGGCGGTGGTGTTCAAGCTGGTGGATCACCGCAACGGACGCACCTACTACATCTACCACGGCAACGACGGCACGTCCATGCCGTGGAACGATACGGCGCAGCTCAACTACCTGCGCCCGGATGTGCGCGAAGCGGTAATCCAGACCATCCTGGCGGTGGCGCGCCGTTCGCCCATCATCCGCTTCGACGCGGCCATGACCCTGGCCAAGAAGCACTATCAGCGCCTGTGGTTCCCGGAGCCGGGCACGGGCGGCGATATTCCATCCCGCGCCGAATTCGGCATGACCAAAGAGCAGTTCGATGCGGCCATGCCGCAGGAATTCTGGCGCGAGGTGGTGGAGCGCGTCGCCGCCGAGGCACCGGATACGCTGCTCCTGGCCGAGGCGTTCTGGCTGATGGAGGGCTACTTCGTGCGCACCCTGGGCATGCACCGCGTGTACAACAGCGCCTTCATGAACATGCTGCGTGACGAGAAGAACGCCGAGTACCGCCTGCTCATCAAGAACACGCTGGAATTCGATCCGCAAATTCTCAAGCGCTACGTGAACTTCATGAACAACCCCGACGAGCGCACCGCTGTGGATCAGTTCGGCAAGGGCGATAAGTACTTCGGCATCTGCACCCTCATGTCCACCCTACCCGGCCTGCCCATGTTCGGCCACGGACAGATTGAGGGCTACGCCGAAAAGTACGGCATGGAGTTCCGCCGCGCTTACTGGGACGAGAAACCCGATCCCTGGCTGGTGGAACGCCACGAGCGCGAGATTTCGCCCCTTTTGCACCGGCGCTATCTCTTCGCGGATGTGGAGAATTTCTACCTGTACGATTTCTACGCACCGGAAGGCTACGTCAACGAGGACGTGTTCGCCTACTCCAACCGCGTGGGAGACGAACGGGCGCTGGTGGTGTATCACAACAAGTTCGCCACGGCGCGCGGATGGATCCGCACCTCCGTGGCCTACAAGGACAAGAGCGATGGCCAGCTCAAGCAGAAGAGCCTGGGCGAGGGGCTGGGCTTCAGCCGTGACCCCAATGTATTCCTGATCTTCCGCGATTTCCGCACAGGGTTGGAGTACATCCGCCGTGCATCGCAATTGTACGAGCAGGGCCTGTACGTCGAGCTGGAAGCTTACAAGTGCCACGTGTTCATTGACTTCCGCGAAGTGCGCGATAACGAATGGCACCAGTACGCGCAGCTTGAGGATTACCTGGGCGGGCGCGGCGTGCCCTCGATCGAAGAAGCGATGCGCGAGCTCTTCCTGCGCCCCATGCATCACGCTTTCCGCGAGCTGCTCAACCCCGGCTTTGTGCGCTGGGTCATGCGCGCCCCCAGGGAGAACGCCAGCGCGCAAATGATGGAAGAATTCGCCACCAAATACCGCGCTTTGCTCGGCGAGGTCCAGAAAGTAACGCAGGGCACGGGCGATGCCGAGGCTATCATCACCGCGGCACAGGAGACGCTGGAGCTGGCCCTGACGCTGGACGAGCTCCCCGAAGCCTACCCGAAGGTGCGCCGTTTGCCGGCGGCTGTGAAACGGCTGACGGCGCTGCTCGCTAAAGAGGATGAGCTGGCCTGGGCGACGTTCTTGAGCTGGTTGGTCATCGCCCCGCTGGGCCGCATCGTCACCGAAAAAGAAGACTACACGACTTACAGCCGCAGTTGGATGGATGAGTGGTTGCTCAGCAAGCAACTGGTGGGGATGTTCATGGCCCTGGGCCTGAGCGAGGACGCGGCCTGGCAGCGCGTCAATCTGCTCAAGGCGCTGGTCAACCTGCCCGCCTGGCCGGAGGAGAAGAAAGTGACCAAAGCGCAACTGCCCTACACCATGCTCAAGGTCTGGCTCAAGGATACGGAGCTGCAGGCGTTGGCGGGCGTCAACCGCCATCAGAATGTGCTGTGGTTCCACAAGGAATCCATGGAACAGCTCCTGGATTGGCTCTTCGTGATCTACGCCCTGAGCACCCCGCGCAGTGAGAAGGATCCGGAGGCGCAGCCGACAGCCCTGGTCGCGCGCTTCGATGTCTTCACCCGCCTGAGCAAGGCGGTCGAGGTCTCCGGCTTCCAGGTCGAGAAGCTGCTCGAAGCAGCGCGCTGGTAAACTGGATGGGAGTCAGGGGCGCAGGAAGGGAGCCTTCCTGCGCCCCGTTGTTTATCACGGGGCGTTTGCCTGACCGGACGGTTACGATCCGGTAACAAAACGCGAAGGGGTCTTGTCAGGCCCCGGCTTTGTCCTATAATCTAAGTACAGTATGTTCATACCTTTTCCAAGTTGAGGCGGGCATGACGGTTTTGCTAGAGGCGTTGCGCTTGTTGACCCAGACACCGGGTGATCTGGTCTTCTACCTGGTGACGCTTTTCGCCATGCAGCAGGGCCTGCTGCTGGCGCATAACGCCGGGCGAGTACAACCCACCCCCTTGACGCGGCGCTGGCAGCAGGCCTGGCTGGGCATGCTGGCCGGTCGCGTCCTGCTGATGGGCCTGGGGCTTTTCGTCAATGCGGGGTGGTTGGATGCGGCGCTGGTCATTCCACCTATCGAACGCGCGCTGGAAGCGTTCACGCTGGTGCTGGTGTTTTGGGCGGTCAGCGGCGCACGCCCCGCGCCCTGGCAGCTCCCGGCGCTCGGCATCCTGATGATCGGCCTTGGTGCCTATTACGCCTACAACGCGCTGACCTGGCCCGAACAGGCGGTTTACCTCGTGGTGTACAACGGCACCTCCGGCGAACTGATCTGGGAAGTGTTCAGCTTGAGCCTGCTGGCCGGCGCAACCCTCCTGCTCCTGATGCAACGCCCGCCGGAGTGGGAATGGGGGCTGGGGGTGATGTTGACCTGGGCCATGGCCCATGGACTCCAGCTTTTATGGCCCGATTTGACCAGTCACAGCGCGGGCTGGATCCGCCTGGGACAACTGGTCTACCTCCCCCTCCTGCTCGCCTGGACGCACCGGCAGACGCTGGTGACCGTAGCTCCAACCACGGCGCCAACCCCAACGACACCGGCCCAGAGCGCCGCTCCCAACGGCATCAGCGCCGCCCAAATGGAGGCGCTGACCGATCTGCTAAACGCGATTGAAGAGGCGCGTGACGTTGAGACTTCGCTCATCGTCGCCTCCTCCCGCCTGGCCGCCTGGCTGGAAGTGCCCTTCTGCGCCATCGGCGTGGTGGAGCCGGGCACACTCGACCACTTGCGCGTGCCGGGCATCCATCCCCCCACGCCGGCTTCGCTGGACGCGCCCGTCATCAAGATCGAGACCTATCCCACCCTGCGCGAGAGCTGGAGCAAGGGCGAGATCATGGCCGTGCACGGCAAAGACGAGGCCCTGGCCTTGTACGGACGCCTGGGCCTGGCCGCGGATCTGCCGCCGCTGGTGCTCGTCCCGTTGGTGAAGGGTGGGCAAACGCTGGGGATGCTGTTCCTCGGCATCGCCCAGCGCAGCAGCGTGGAGCTGGCGCGCCTGGCCGCTCCTCTGCTCGCGGATGCCATCCAACGCGGACGTGAGAAGCAGAAGCTGGGCCGCCTGGCCCATCTGCAACCGGCTGCCACCGATGCCGAACGCGAAAAGTTGGAAGCGGAGCGCAACCGCCTGGAAACTGAGCGTCAGAAGCTGGTCAAAGAGCTGGAGTCCGCCCAGGTGCGGGAGCAGACCCTCATCCAGCACATCGCAGAATTGGAAGAAGCGCTGCGCAAGCGGCCAACAGCCCGCCCTGCCGAGATCGAGTTCTGGCAGAACGAAGTGCGCGAGCTGGCACGCGACCGCGACACCCTCATCGCCGAACGTCAGCGCATGGCGCAGCAATTGGTGGACCTGAAGCAAGCCAATGACGATCTGGAGGATCAGATCCAGAAACTCCAGGTCGAAATCGAGCGCATAAAGAAAGCGCCCTTCACGGAAGCAGAAAAAATCAAACCGCCCGAAGTTTCCACGATCGGCCTGCTGGTGGCCAACGAAAGTAAACACATCACCCTGATTGACGCCACCGCGCGCCGCCTGCTGCGCCTGCCACCCGCCCGCCACGCCAACCTCACGCTGGACCAGGTCCACGCCGAGCCGCGCTGGCACGAAACCGTTGCAACGCTCCTTTCGCCCGAACCTAACGCCCCCCGTCGTGCCCACCTGGCCCTGCTGGTGGAGGATCAAATCGTCGAGACGGACCTGACGAGCCTGCTTGACCGCCAGGGCAAACCCGTTGGGCTGGCCATCACACTGTGGAGCGAGGAAAGCCTCGCCGAGCGGCAAGAGGCGCTGGTTGGCATCGCGAATGAATTCCGCAATCCCATGACTGCCATCATCGGCTATGCCGACCTGCTGCTCAAAGGGCAAAGCGGCCCGCTCACCGAGCTACAGCGGCAATTCCTGGAGCGCATCAAGGCCAACATCGAACAGATGAGCCACCTGCTCGGCGACATGCTGAACATCGTTTCGCCGCAAGCCGAGGCCCTGGAGCTGAAACCGGGCCGCGTCGAACTCGAACCGCTCATCGAACAGGCCCTGGAGGGCATCCACGCGCGCCTGCAGGAACGGCAGCTCAGCGTCCAACTGGACATGCCGGAGAATCTGCCTCCCCTCAAAGCGGATCGGGACAGCCTGTACCAGGTGCTGTTACGCCTGCTTGCCAACGCCGCGCTCTGTTCAGAACCGGGCAGCCAGATCGTGCTGGCCGCGCGCACCGCACGCAGCCAGGAACTGGCGCATCCGAGCTGGGTGCGCATCTCCATCACCGACACGGGTGGCGGCATCGCCGCCGACGACATCGCCTACGTCTTCCGCCGCTTCCACCGCGCCGGCGAACCCCTCATCCACGGCATGGGAGAAACGGGCATCGGCATGGCCCTGGCGAAAATGCTCGTCGAGGCTCAGGGTGGGCGCATCTGGGTGGATGCGGAACCCGGCAAGGGCAGCACCTTCAGTTTCACCATCCCCATTTACCGCAACGGCGCCTGATGAGCAGCGCCTGCAGGAGGTAAGAGATGCCGGTGTACACCATTAACGGGCAAGACATCCACATCGTCGAACGGGGACGGCCTGAGCGCCAGAAAGCCATCCTCATCCATGGTTGGTCGAGCTCCTGGTACGCCCTTTCGCCGCTGCTCGACCTGGTGGCGCAACGCTATCACTGCATGGCAGTTGACCTGCCCGGCTATGGCCAGTCACCCCCCTTCCCCTTCCGTGCCACCATCCCTGCCTATGCGGATTTAATCGCACAACTCATCGAAGAATACGCCGACGGCCCGGTCGTGCTCATCGGCCACTCGATGGGAGGCATGATCAGCATCACCCTGGCCCTGAAATACCCGGCCATCGTCGAGCGCATGGTGCTCATCGGCCCCACCATCACCGGACGACTTTCCACCTTCATCAACACCCTGGTTTTTCCGGTCAACATGTTGGAACGTTTCGGCCTGGGCAGCCTGATCGTCTCCGCCGTCGAACGGGCCGCCGTTGGCATCACCGACCGGCTGATGCGCCCTGCCTCATTTGCAGAACGCAGCGGCATCACCGAAGCGGATTACGCGCGGCTGCGCGAGGACGCGCGCCGACCCGGCCAGGGCCTGGTGCGCGCCGAATGCTACTGGGCGATGCGGGCCAACAACCTGAGCGGCAAGCTTCACGCCCTCGAAACCCCCGCCCTGGTCATCTGGGGCGCCGAGGATAACACCGTGCCGCTGCGCGACGCCGGCGTCATCGCCGACGAATGGCCCAACGCCGACCTGCGCATCCTGCCCAAAGCCGGCCACTGGCCGCAATTTGAAGCGCCGGACGCGACCCGGCGCCTGGTCGCGGCGTACCTGGGCCTGCCCCTCAACACCAAAAAACTGCAAACCCTGGAAAGCGACGAGGCCTTGCTGCGCGCCACGGAAATCGCCAATTTCCTGAGCGCCACCCCCGTCGGCAAGGACCTGAATCAGGCGCAACGGCTGCGCGTCGCGGCGCAATGCGTCACCCGCGTCTACGAACCCGGCGAAGTCATCGCTGCGGCCCGCACCGTCGGCGATGAGCTCTTCATCGTCTTCAGCGGCACCGTCGAAGTGTGGAGCGATCCCAACTACCCCTACGCCACAGCGGGACAACAGGCCACAGAGCCCCGCCCCCTGGAAAGGACCGCCATCCTGCAAACCGGCGCTCTGGTCGGCGAGGTTGCCGTCTTTGACCAGGGCGAGCGCACCGCGGACCTCATCGCCGGGCCGGCTGGGGCGGTCATCCTGGCCCTATCGCGCGAGCGCCTGCTGGCCCTGTGCGAGGACGATGCCGTGCTGGGAACGCGGCTCCTGCTCAACCTGGCCACCGTCATGACCCAGCGCATCCGCTTCATCCTGTGGCAACTGGAGCGCGCCCAACGCCGCGCCCGCCGCGAGGAGCGCTGACAGGCCGTAGCACCGACACGCGCTCCCCACCATCCCACGCCAGAAACAAAATCGCGCGCCCTGCAACAGGGCGCGCGGCGCTTTGTGGTGCTTGAACTATTCCAAACGCAACCGCAAATCGTCCCGCAAGCGTTCGCGCGTTTCATGTTGGGGAACAGGGGCAATCAACGGCTCAATAAACCCGCCCACAATCAAGCGCTGAGCTGCCGCGCGGGAGATGGCGCGCGCCTGCAAATAGAAAAGCTGCTCCTCATCCACCCGGGACACGGTGGCCCCGTGGCTACACTGGACATCGTTCGCCAGAATCTCCAGACCCGGAATCGCATGCGCGCGGCCCATGCCCAGCAGCAAATTGTTGCTGGCCTGATATCCTCTGGACTGTTGTGCCTCTGGCTCAACCCGAATCATGCCGTAAAACACGGATTGCGCCTCATCCAGCACCACGTTACGGAACAACAAATTACTCTGCGTCTGCGGCGCCACATGATGCTGATACGTGCTCTGGTCCACCACCTGGTGGTTATTGATACAGGTCACCCCGTGCAGGAGCGCCTGCGCGTCCGGCCCCAACAACTCCACGCGCATGAAATCCTTGGTCACCGCCCCGCCAAAACTGAAGCTGCTCCACTGGAGATACGCATCGCGCGCCAGATGTGCCTCCTGATGCGTCACGCTCCAGCGCTGCTCGCCCCAGTGCTGCAGGTGCACATAGCGAACCCGCGCCCGTTCCCCCAGATGCAGCTCGACCACCTCACTGTTCACCTCCGGCGTGCGCTCCTGAGAAACGTGCTCGTGCAGCAAGGTTACCTGACTGCCCGCCCCGGCAATGAGCAACAAACGCGGGAAGCCGCTCGCCCCCGCCGCCGTGTAAGCCGTGAGCACCTGCAGGGGCAAGGACATCCGCACCCCATCCGGCACGTACACCAAAACGCCACCCTGCCACAGGGCCGCATTCAAGGCCGTAAAGCGATCAAACCCCGCGCGCGTCCATACCCCGCGGCCCCAGTAGGGGCGGATCAGATCAGCGTGAGTCAACAGCGCATGCTGCAAATCGTCCACCACCACCCCGCGCGCCGCCACATCAGGACGCAGCGCCCGGTACACCAACGCGCCATCGGCGTGCACCAGCGTGCCGCTCACCTCGCTCTCGCGATTGAGATGGCGCAACCAGAAGGGTGGCAAATCCGCATAGGTAAGCTGAGGCGCCTCGTGCAGCATGAGGAAGCGGAAAGTCTCCAGCGGGAAGCGGTCAATCGGAGCGCGACGCCACGCCTCTTCCTTGCGGTGGGGATAGGGCAGCGCCTCATAGTGCGTCCAGGCCTCCTCCCGTGCCGCGCGCAGCCAGTCCGGCTCGCCGTAGTGCTCACCCAGCCAGGCGACCAGGTCCGCATCCAGAGAAAGCAAAGTGCGTTGTGCGGCGCCCATCATCCTACCGACCCTTCCATCTGCAACTGAATCAAGCGGTTAAGTTCGATGGCATACTCCATCGGCAGCTCCTTGACAAAAGGTTCGAGGAAGCCGTTGATAATCATGGCGGAGGCCTCTTCCTCGCTCAACCCCCGGCTCATCAGGTAGAAAAGCTGATCCTCGCTGATTTTGCTCACCGTGGCCTCATGTTCGACCTGGGCATCGTCCTCGCTCACGTCAATATAGGGGTAGGTGTCGGAGCGGGACTGCGGGTCAAGCAACAGCGCATCACACACCACGCGCGTCTGCGCGTTGACCGCGCCCTGATTGATGCGCACCAAACCGCGAAAGCTGGAGCGCCCATTCCCCTTGCTGATGGATTTGGAGGTGATCATCGAGGACGTATGGGGCGCCAGGTGGATCATCTTCGCCCCGGCATCATGGTGCTGGCCGTCGCTCGCAAAAGCGATGGAAAGCACTTCCCCATGCGCACCGGGCCCCTTGAGCACACACGTGGGATACTTCATCGTGATGAGAGAACCCAAATTCCCGTCCACCCACTCCATCGTCCCATACGCTTCGACCGCAGCGCGCTGCGTCACAAGGTTGTAGACGTTATGCGACCAGTTCTGAATGGTTGTGTAGCGCACATGGGCATGGGGACGCACGATGATCTCGATCACACCGGTATGCAAAGCCGCGCGCGAGTAAAGCGGCGCGGTGCATCCCTCAATGTAGTGGACTTTACTCCCTTCATCCGCGATGATGATCGTGCGCTCGAACTGCCCCAATCCCTGCACATTGATGCGGAAATATGCCTGCAGGGGAATCGCCACCTCCACGCCCCTGGGCACGTAAACGAAGCTCCCGCCGGACCAGAAGGCACTGTTGAGCGCGGCAAACTTGTTATCCGCGATGGGGACGACCGTAGCGATGTGTTGGCGCACCAGCTCCGGATACTCGCGCACGGCGGTATCCATATCCACGAAGATAATGCCCTGCTTTTCCCACTCCTTCTTGAGCGAGCCGTACACCGCCTCCGAATCAAACTGCGTCTCCACGCCGGCCAGGAACTGCCGTTCCGCCTCCGGAATACCCAGGCGGTCGAAAGTCTCGCGGATCGTCTCCGGCACCTCGTCCCAGGTGCGCGCCTTCTGTTCGGTCGGGCGCACGTAGTAGATGAAATCGTCGAAATTCAAGCCGCTCAAATCCGCGCCCCAGGTGGGCATCGGCATGCGCAGGAAGGTCTCCAGCGCCTTCAAGCGGAAAGCCAGCATCCACTCCGGCTCCCCCTTGACCGCCGAGATCTCGCGCACAATATCTTCGCCCAGTCCCGCGCGCACCTGATGGGCGTACGTCAACTCGGTAACAAAATCGTAGCGCGTTTCGTCCTTGATTTCACGCAGGAAATCGGTCTCGCTCATGCTCAGGCCTCAGCTTCGGCAGTAATCCAATCGTAACCACGTTCCTCCAACAGCGCCACCAGCCGATAATCACCAGACTTGTAAATGCGGCCCTGATAAAAGATGTGGACAAACTGCGGTTGGATGTAATTCAACAGGCGTTGATAGTGGGTAATCACGAGTAGCCCCATCTGCAACTCGCGGTACAGGGTGTTGACCCCCTCCGAGACGATGCGCAGCGCGTCAATATCCAGGCCCGAATCCGTCTCATCAAGGATGCCGTATTGGGGGCGCAACATGGCCATTTGCAAAATCTCCGCGCGCTTTTTTTCACCGCCGGAAAAGCCCTCGTTTAAGTAGCGGCGCAAAAAAGCCTCATCCATCTTGAGCTGCGCCATCCGCTCCAGCAACTCCTTGCGGAACTCGCGCGCAGGCATCAGATGCGCATTCAAGCGGCCTGGCCCCGCGTTCCCCGTCCGCGCGGACTGGGTGTACCCGCGTTGAGCGCTCACCGCCGCGTGCAGGAAGTTGTACAGCGTCACCCCCGGCACTACCGTTGGATACTGCATCGCCAGGAACAGGCCGCGCCGCGCCCGCTCATCGGGCGAAAGGGACAGCAAACTCTCGCCGTTCAGGCGCACATCCCCTTGCGTGATGGTGTAACGCGGATGCCCCATCAACGCATAGGAAAGGGTGCTTTTGCCCGACCCGTTCGGTCCCATCAAGGCGTGAATCTCGCCCGGACGAATGGTCAGGGTCACACCGCGCAAAATAGGCTTTTGTCCCACATGAACATGCAGGTCTATAATCTCCAGGGCTTGTTCCATGCACACCTCTACGTTTAAAATGCCAGGAGAGTATAACGGAAAAAATGGGTTTTGTCAAGAATTTTTCTAACAAATTAAAGCACCGCTCAGCGTGACGATCTGTGACTTTATGTAGCACAACACGTGAGGACGCCCCTTGCGGTCGCCTTGTTTAGCGCCCCATGCACTGACCCGCACGGAAGTTTCCAGCAAAAACCGGGACGACGCCTCACCCCCATCCAGGCCAGCCGGATACCGGCCCCCTCAAAGCCAGTGCGTGCAGTCCACCCGCAACAAAACACGCGAAGCCAGGTGGCTTCGCGTGTCTCGCTTCAAGCCTTTCTCATCAAGCCTTTTTCAGCCGCGCTCTGGCCAGACCAGGCGATATTCGCACACCACGTCCTGGGTCTTAGGCTGCACAGGTTCCAGCCGTGCGCCGGTGGCAATCTCGAACATGCGCCGATCAATCTGGCACACCTCCGGGCAACTCTGTGAAACTGCCGCGTAGGGACAATTGCATACCGTAATATGCTCCCGTCCATCCTTGTCAACCGCCAACTCAATCTCAAACCCCAGGGCCTTGAGGCGACTGGCAAGCGCGTTCAGGCGCGCGTTGCGATTTTCCGGCAATGGACCGAGCTGCGCAACAAGACGGTGGGCCGATTCCTCCAGCACCGCCTCGCGCTGGTCCGGAGCCGTCCGTAGGCACACACTTTCCAGCAGAGCACTGGCCAGTCCACGATAATTATTGGGGAACAGGTCAATCGCCGTCTCGGCCAGGCGATACACGTAGCGTGGGCGGCCCGGTGTACTTGTGCGTTGCACCTCCGGCTCCGTAACATATCCCTGAGAGCGCAAAATCTCCAAATGATGGCGCACGGTCACGCTCGTGAGCTTAAGCTCCCGGCTCAACTCCTGGACGGTGACCTCGCCATCACGCCTCAAGATCTCCAATATAAGCTGTCGTGTATTTTGCATCGCTTTGCTCCCTGCCCTGTAACTACAACTTTATGATATTTTATCATCTTATTAAATATTTGTCAAATTTATATCTCTTTAATTTGCGCTGGATTTACAAAAGGAATGTGTTATAATGGTTTAGTCAGTGTTTTGCAAACTATGGAGGAAAAAGTGTTTCAATTAATCGAAAAAACACCGCTTGAAGAATCGCATGAAGTCCTGCTAACCGTCGAATTTGAAACGAAAGCGGTGCAGGACACGCGACCAAAAACGCTAACGCGTCTGGCGCGTGACATCAGAATTCCGGGTTTTCGTCCCGGTCGCGTTCCCGAAAAAGCGCTGGTACGACGCCTGGGCGAACAATACATCAACGAAGCTGTGGTGGATGACTTGCTGGAGCAAACCTACTTCGAGATCTTGAAGCAGGCAGAAGTCACGCCCTATCATGCTGCAGAGACAAAAGTCAAAGTGCTCTCTACGGACCCTTTCCGCGTCCAGTTGCGCGTTGAACTGGAGCCGGTAGTGAAGGTGGGAGATTACACATCGCTGCGCGTCCCCTACCCTGAGATCGAGGCCACCGAGGAAGAAATCGCGGAGGCGATGGAAGACCTGCGCCGTCGTCAGGCCGTTGTCGAACCGGTAGAGCGCCCCGCGCAACACGGCGACGCACTCTTGATCGAGCACCTCGAAATCCGCGATGGGGACCAGGTTCTGTACCACGAACACGATGTGCGCCTGCTGCTGACGGAAGAAGCCGGCCTCCCCGCCGCGGCTGTCGAAGCCATTGCGGGCATGAGCGCGGGCGAAAGCAAAGAATTCGAGGTTACGATCCCCGAAGGAGACACCTCCACCTTTGCCCAGTTCGCTGGTCACACCCTGACGTTCGAGGTTACCCTGAGCCAGGTCAACAGCTACGCTCTCCCTGAGCTGGATGACGCATTCGCCAATTCCATCGGGCCTTTTGCCACGCTCGGTGAACTGCGCGAAGCTGTGACGCAAAGTATCCTCGCTCACAAAGAGGAGGAAGCAGAGCAAGCCTATAAGGACCAGGTGCTACAAGCGTTAATGAACATCAGCGAAGTCCATATCCCGCCCACCATGCTTGAAACCCTACTGGAGCAAAGCCTCGAAAATACGCGCCAGAAATTACGCGAAAGCGGCATCGCCCTGGAGGCTGCGTTGCGCCAGGATGGGATCAGCATGGAACAGTATAAGGACTTTCTTCGCGAGAGATTGAAAATAGAAATGTCCCACACGCTGGTCCTACGTGAAATCTACAAAAAAGAAAACCTGGATGAAGAACCAGAGTGGGAATGGGAAGAGATCGAAGAAGAAGAACCCACCCCCGTTGAGGTCAGCGAGCCCGAAGCCGAGGCCGACATGGAGATGAGCGCTGAGGAAGGCGCCGAGGGCGAAGAAGAGGCCTGGGATGAGGAATGGGACGAAGAAGAAGAGTGGGACGAAGAGGATTGGGACGAAGAGGATGAGGAGTTAGACTGGTACGACATCACCGTTGACTATCTGATGGACATCGCCAGCCAGGAAGACGAAGCCGGCGAAGCTTAAAGCTGCAAGGAGGTGAGGATGGGCGTGATTCCCTATGTCATCGAGGCAACGGGTCGCGGCGAGCGCATGTATGACATCTTCTCGCTGCTGCTCAAGGAGCGCATCGTTTTCCTGGGCACACCCATCAACGATCAGGTAGCCAATGTGGTCGTGGCCCAGCTCCTGCACCTGGATCGGGAGGATCCGGAACGGGAAATCTCGCTCTACATCAACTCACCGGGCGGCGAAATCGCTGCTGGCCTGGCCATTTACGACACCATGCAACTGGTGCGCGCCCCCGTCTCCACCATCGCGGTGGGGCGCGCGGCGAGCATGGCCACTGTCCTTTTGACCGCGGGTGCGGCAGGGCGGCGTTACGCCCTGCCGCACGCCACCATCCACCTGCACCAACCCCTGGGAGGCGTGCAGGGACAGGCGGCGGATATTGAGATTGCCGCGCGCGAAATCCTGCGCATGCGTGACCTCATGGAGCGCATCCTCATGCGCCATACCAGACTCACCGCCGAACAGATCGCGCGCTTCACCGACCGCGACTTCTACATGACCCCGCAGCAGGCCGTCCAATACGGGTTGATTGACCAGGTGTTAGGTGAACCAGAGCATGAAAGTTAGCCATTCGTCATATAAATTTAGTTAGAAGGGGCACTTTTACCGGTGCCCTTTTACTCTATAATTAACATGAACATCATTGCTCACATGAATTCCTAAGGAGGCAACCGTGGATCTGGAACTTTTAAACGGCCTGCTCAGGCCTAAATCAATCGCTGTTGTTGGTGCTTCGGCAACGCCGGGTAAAATCGGCTACACCGTGGTCAAGAACTTGCGCGAAAGCGGTTACGAAGGGGCGGTCTACCCCATCAACCCCAAAGCCGATGAAATCCTGGGTTACAAGGTCTACCCCACCATCGCGGACGTTCCAGGCGAAATTGACGCCGCCGTGATCGTGGTCCCTGCCAAGTTCGCCCTCGAGGTGACCGAGGAATGCGGCAAGAAGGGAGTCAAGGGCCTGATCGTCATCGCGTCCGGCTTTAGCGAGGTTGGCCGCAAGGACCTGGAAGAGCAGATGGTCGCGCTGGCCCATCGCTACGGCATGCGCGTCCTCGGACCGAACATCGTCGGTACGCTCTCCAACTCCGATAAGCTCAACGCCTCCTTCGCGCCCTTCCTGCCCCTGCCGGGTAAGGCGGCGCTGGTCTCCCAGAGCGGCGCGCTCCTCATCGCCATGGATGCGTCCAGCTACATCCGCAAGGTCGGCTTCGACAAACTCATCTCCATCGGCAACATGTCCGATGTGGACTTCGCCGACACCATCACCTGGCTGAACGAGGACCCCAACACGGCATGTATCTCGCTTTACATCGAGGGTATCCGCGATGGGCGCGCCTTCATCGAGGCTGGGCGCAAGGCCACCAAGCCGGTCATCGCCCTCAAGTCGGGCGTGTCGGCGCACGGTGCGGCGGCGGCAGCCTCCCACACCGGCTCCCTGGCCGGTGCGGCCAAAGTCTACAGCGCGGCTTTTGAGCAGGCGGGTGTCGTCCAGGCCTCCGACCTCACCAACCTCTTCGATCGTACCCAGGCCCTCTCGCTGCAGCCGCCGATGCAGGGCGAGAACCTGCTCGTCATCACCAATGGCGGTGGCGTGGGCGTGCTGGCCACCGATGCGGCGGAGCGCTCCGGCGTGCCCCTGCGCTTCGCGCCGCCCGATGTCCAGGCCGAGCTAAAAAAGCACATGCCCGAATTCGGTTCCGCCAAGAACCCGGTGGACCTCACCGGTCAGGCAGGTCTGGAGTGGTACTACAACTCCGTCAAATTTGCCTTCGCCCATGAGTGGGTAGATGGCCTGGTTGTGCTCTACTGCGAAACGTCCATGACCAACCCCATGGAGATCGCCCAGGGCATCCAGAAAGCGGTCATGGAGACCGGCCTGGTTGGCAAGAAGCCCATCACCGTCTCCTTCGTCGGCGGTAAAGAATCGGAAGCGGCCATGACTTGGCTGGTTGAACAGGGCATCCCGGCCTACGATGCTCCCGACAAGGCCGTCAACGCCATGGCGGCGCTGCGCGAATACGCCCGCATCCGCGCCGTGGCCTCCGCGCCATTCCAGCCTTACGATGACGTCAACGAAGCGGCGGCGCGCGCCATCATCGCCAACGCGCGCCAGCGCGGTTGCTGCACCCTCACCGAAGTTGAGGCCAAGCAGGTCTTCGAGGCCTACGGCCTCCCCGTCGCCGCCACGCGCCTGTCCACCTCCCCCGAGGAGGCTCTGGCTATGGTTGAGCAAGTGGGTGGTTTCCCCGTCGTGCTCAAGATCGTCTCGCACGACATCCTGCACAAGTCCGACGCCGGCGGTGTGAAGGTCAACATCAAGGATGAGGCCTCGCTGCGTGCCGCTTACCAGACCATCCTGGATAACGTCCACGCTTACAAGCCCGATGCGCGCATCGAAGGCATCGCCGTGCAGCACATGGCGCCCTGGGGCACCGAGACCATCATCGGCTCGATCAACGACCCCTCCTTTGGCCCGACAGCCATGTTCGGCCTGGGCGGTATCTTCGTCGAGGTGCTCAAGGACGTGACCTTCCGCGTGGCGCCCATCTCCGCCGACCAGGCGTATCAGATGCTACTGGAGATCAAGGCGGCGCCCATCCTGGCCGGTGTGCGCGGTGAAGCGGAACGCGATCGCCGCAAGCTGGCTGAAGTGCTCAGCCGCTTCTCCCAGATGATCTACGACCTGCGCGACGAAATCTCCGAATGCGACGCCAACCCCGTCCTGGTGTACGAAGCCGGGCAGGGCGTCAAGATCGTGGACGCGCGCATCATCCTCAAGAACAACAACACCGAGCAGGTTCACTAAAGCTTGACTGCACAGCAACGGGCGGTAGCTTGTGGCTACCGCCCGTTTTCTGTAACCGCTCTGGTCGGCGCGCAACGCGCCCCACCCTACAAGATCAAAGTCGCATCCCCGAACGAAAAGAAACGATACCGTTCGCGAACCGCCTCGGCGTACGCCTTGCGGATCAGGTCCACGCCCGCAAAAGCCATGACCAGCGCCAGCAAGGTGCTATGCGGCAGATGAAAATTCGTGATCAATGCGTCCACCACGCGGAACTGGTAACCAGGTGTGATAAAAAGGCGCGTGAAGCCCTCAAAAGGCGCTACCGCGCGCCAGGGACAACGCCCCTCCGGATCCTGGCACAGGCCCTGTTGCGCCGCCGTCTCCAGAATGCGCATGCTGGTCGTCCCCACCGCGATAATGCGTCCCCCCGCCAGCTTCGCGCGGTTAATGCGCTCCGCGGCCTCCGGCGACAGGCGGCACCATTCGCTGTGAATCCGGTGCTTTTCCACTTCGTCTTCTTCTATGGGACGGAAAGTGTCCAGCCCCACGTGGAGCGTTGCGAATTCCAACTGCACGCCTTGCGCGCGCAAGCGGAGCAGCAGCTCCGGTGTGAAATGTAACCCGGCAGTCGGAGCGGCGGCACTGCCCGGCGTCTGCGCGTAGACGGTTTGATAGCGCTCCGGATCGCGCAGCGGCTCGTGAATGTAGGGTGGCAGGGGCATGTGACCGATGCGCTCCAGATAAGCGTCCAGGTCACCGTGGAAGCGCAGCGTGCGTTCCCCGCGCTCCCCGCTTCTCACCACCTCTGCCGTCAGCTCCGTGGGGAGCTCGCCATCCAGAAAGGTCAACACCGTCCCCGTGCGCGTGCGCGCCCCGCCCACCAGCGTGAGCCAGGTCGCCTCATCCAGCGCGCGCAGCAAAAGCACCTCGACCTTGCCCCCGCTCGCCTTGCGCGCGTAAAGCCGCGCCGGAATCACGCGGCTCTCGTTTGCCACCAGCACATCGCCAGGCCGCAGGTACTCGACAATGTCGCGAAAGATGCGGTGCTCCAGCTCGCCGGTGTCGCGATGAATCACCAGCAGGCGCGACGCATCGCGCGGTTCCACGGGGTGTTGCGCGATCAGCTCTTCCGGCAGGTCGTAAGCCAGCTCGCTCGTCTTCATGGCAGCAACTGGGCGCGCAGCTCCGGCGCGTAGGCGTCAATCAATTCGGGCGTGATGGCGTTGGCACGGGCAATGGCACTGTACAGGGCCGCGCTGGGTCGCATGGCACGTTCACCGGACAGCGGGTCAAGTTCCACCAAACCAAAGCGCAAGGTCCATCCTTCCGCCCACTCGAAATTATCCACCAACGTCCAGTGATAGTAGCCACGCACGGGGAAATTCTCCTGCATGATGCGCCAGAGCTGGTGCAGGTGCAACAACAGGGCGCGTGGGCGCTGGTCGTCATCGTGGTCAGGGATACCGTTTTCGGTGATGTAGATCGGCTTGCGGAACTGGCGGGCAATGCGCGCCACGGCTCGCGCCATCCCCTTGGGGTAAAGCAACCCGTACCCCCCATCGAGCGCTTCCGCTGTTGGGGCGTAAACCTCACGCCCGAATAAAGTCTCTCGCGCCGCCAGGTCAAACGCCACCTCGCTGCGCGTGTAGTAGTTGATCCCGATCCAATCCAGGGTTTGGCGCAGCCCCCAGGCGACCCCCCAGCCGGTAGGCAGGCGCCACACCCCGCGCGCCAGCGGGGTCAGGATACTCTCGTTGTAACTCGTATCCAGCAACCCGGCTACCAGCTTATCCAGCGGGTTGTTGGGATGAGCTGGATCAAAGAAACGCAGGTTGTGCGCCAGGCCCACCTGGGCGTCCGGCTGCAGGCGGTGCACCGTACGATAAGCCGCGGCGTGCGCGCGCAGCATCACGCGCATCACGCGCATGGCTTTCAGCAGGTCATGCTCACCGGGCGGGAATTTGCCGGCGACGTATCCCATATAAGCGTACACATTAGGTTCGTTGATGGTGCACCACAAGTTGACCAGGTCACCCAACTGCGTGGCAACGTGCTCCACAAAGCGATTGAAGCGCGCCACCGCATCGGGAGCGAGCCAGCCGCCCTGGCGCGCAAACCAAAGCGGCTCGCTGAAATGGTGCAGCGTGACCATGGGCACCAGGTTGCGCGCGCGCAAGGCGCTGAGCATCTCGCGGTAGCGCGCGATGGCCGTAGCATCAAAGACACCCGGTTCTGGCTCGATACGGCTCCATTCCACCGAAAGCCGCACCGATTTCAGCCCCATCTCGGCGGCCAGGATAAAGTCCTTTTCCGCGTTGCGCCACCAATCACAGGCCGCCTCCGAACGATGGCCGTTTTTGATGGTGTTGGGCCGCTGCTCCCACTCCCACCATTGACTGTTGGTATTGTAGCCCTCGACCTGGTACGCAGCGGTCGCTACGCCCCAGAGAAAATCGGGCGGGAAATGAAAGGTTGCTTCGGGCATGGATTCCTCCTGCTGTATCAGGCGCCAAACCGCCAGGCTTTACCACAAAGCCTGGCGGTAAGGCTCAGGTTGATGTGTTAAGTTCAGGCCAGGACGTGCGCCGGGCAGGCGGCAATGCCCACCATGCCGGGGCCCAGGTGCGCGCCGATGACCGGGCCGGTCTCGACGATGTGCACTTCTTCGCACTGCAGGTGCTCCTGCGCCAGGGCGCGCAGCTCCTCAGCGATGTCGGGCGCGTGGGTGTGCGTGATGACGGCGTGCAGGGGCACGTCGCCATGCTGCCGGGTCGTCTCCTCGATGAGGGTCTGCAGGGCCTTTTTGCGCGTGCGCGCCAGAGCCAGCCCATCAATTTTGCCTTTGTTCAGGTACAGGATGGGCTTGACGTTGAGCACCGAGCCCAGGAACTTGGCCGCACCATTGAGGCGCCCTCCCTTGAGGAGGTACTCCAGATTTTCGACGGCAAAGATCCCACTGTAGCTCTCGATAATGCGCCCGACCAGCGCAACCACCTCATCGCGCGATGCTCCCGCAGCCGCCGCTTGCGCCGCCTTGAGCACGATCAGCCCCAGGGCACAGGTCGCCGCGCGCGAGTCTATGACCGAAATGCGCTCCGGCGCCACGACCTGCGCTGCACTCAGCGCCGTCTGATAGGTGCCGCTCAGGCCCGCGGATAGGTGGATGGAGATGATCTCATCCTCCGGCCCGAGCAGCAGCCGGTTGTACAGGGCGATAAACTCGCCGGGCGAGGGTTGGCTCGTCGTCGGCAGTTTGTCGGCCTGCACCAGGCGGGTGTAAAAGTCCGCGTTACTGATCTGGTCCTCATCGGTCGCCGTGCCGTTGAAGACGATCTTGAGTGGGACGGTGTGAATGCCCCACTGCGCCCGAAGTTCGGGCGAAAGATAGGCGGTTGTGTCCGTGACAATGTGCAACATCTGGCCCTCCTTGACCCATGCGAACGCTCCCGCACCGAGGCGGGGCAAGGCCAGGGAAGACGGGGGTGGAGTGGCTACGAAATTGATAATCGCAATAAGTGCAGCCGATAAAAAAAGCCCCGTTGTCCCAGGCACTCCGATATGATACCTACATTATAGCGCATTTTGCCAAGTTCGTCGAGGGTCAAATACGCTTAGCGTGGCTTAGCAACGATCGAAATTCAAGAAGTTCGTAACGGCTCAGGGGGCGTCTATTTCACCGCCGAGCCCCCCTGTAGTCCCCCCTTGTCAGGGACGTTAGGCGAGCGGATACCCGTAGGAGCGGTATTTATCCCGCCCAGGGGCAGAGAAACAAATCTCGCCGCATCATCGTGATTTGTTCATTTCCGCGGTCTCGGCGTTCTCTGCGGTGCGAAATCTCTCACGCACTGAGCAGTTACAGAAGTTCACACAAAGCCATCAAACCGAAATGAGCCCGCCACGCGATAAATCGCATGGCTACAAAATACGTCGGGGAAACTGGATTTTTTAACTCTCACGGGGTGTGGTTTTGGTAGCGCATGGGGCGCAGTAGCGTCGCGTACCGGGCGCATCGTAGGGGCGCAACATCGTAGGGGCGCAGCGGCGCTGCGCCCCTACAGGGGGGTCAGACGCCAGGCTATAAGCCCATCAGAGGCGATTTCAATCGCTACGGCTGGGTAGTTTACCTTGACGTTATGAAAAATTCGCGAAGGTCACCTTGAATTTACGCGAAATGAGGGTTGGAGATTTGCAGATTTTTTTGTGCTATTTTGTAACTACCTACCTTGACTCATCAGCTAGCGGTTAAAACCGCCCCTGTAGGGCGCTACGCGCAGGGCGACCGCTGCAGTGGCGTCCCCGTAGGGGGACGCCAGGCTATAAGCCCATCAGAGGCGATTTCAATCGCTATGAGTAGGCAGTTACGCTATTTTTTCTTCGAGGTGCGCCGCGGCCCAAACAGGCGTTGCATGGTGGCGGCGTCTTCGTCCTCGGCCTGGGTATCGTCTCCCTTGCCGAACAGGTAGAGCCATTCGTTCAGCTCTTCCTGGGTGATGTCGGTGGGTTTGGCCTGCCCGCGCTTGAGGGGACGCGGCGGCGCGGGTTTGGGCGGCGGGGGCGCGATGGGCTCGTCCAGCTCCGGGAATTCGCGCAGCCAGGCTTCGATTTCTTCGGGAGTGGGCAGGGGGGGTTTTTCTCCGCCTTCGCGTTCGAGACCTGATGCGGCAACGGCTGGCGCTTCACCGCGTAGGGCGGTGAGTTCGGGCACCAGGTCTCCTAACGGCACGCCGGGACGTGTTTCCGCGGTGGTGGGCGGCGCCGGCCTGACGGGACGGGGGCGCTGCTCGTCCTGGGTGGCCGGCGCGGAAGTTTCTGTAACGGCTTGGGCCGCGCTTTCTGCGGCGCTTTTTTCCTCATCCCCAAAAATGTGTAGCCATTCCTGGAGTTCCTGGGCGAGGACTCCCGCCAGCTTGCTTTCTTCCTCTTCCACGGCGGGTTGGACGGGGGCCAGTTCGGCGGCAAAGGCCTGGGATTTGAGGCCGTGCGCGCCGCGTCGATAGGCGGCAGCAAGGATGTCGCGGTCGGAGGTGACGACGGTCCAGTTGCGCGCGTCTTTGAGGCGCTGCAGGTGGGCTTTGATGAGCGCGTCGGCGCTGCTGCGCTGCGCGGCGGCAAAGATGACGCGCAGGCGCGAGGTGGATAGCTCGCGTGCGACGCCGCCCGGCAGGCCGCCATCAAAGTAGACGATGGCTTTGCGCCCGGTGTGGGCACACCAGGCGCGCAGTTTGAGGACGAGTTTGACTTCGTCATCCGGATCGTCCAGGGAGATGTCCGGCAGGGCGGCGATGAGGTTGTGACCGTCTATGATGTAGGGCATCAGACGCGCTCCGTGGCCAGGATGCGGCTGACGAGCAGGGCCGCGAGCAGGGCAAGGGACGCGCCAAACAGGAAGGGGGCCGACGGCGCGATGGTTTGCCAGAGCAGGCCCGCAATGAAGGAGGCGGGCAGGGCCGCCAGACCGATGGCGGCATTGTAGACGCCATAGGCGGTCCCGCGGCGTTCGGCGGGGACCAGATCGGCGACGAGGGCTTTGGCGGTGCCTTCGGTGACGGCGTAGTAGAGGCCGTAGAAGGCGTAGAGCAGGGCGATGTGCAGCCCGGTGCGCGCCAGGGCGAAGCCGCCATAGATGAGGGCGTAGACGAACCAGCCGCCAATGAGGAGGCGCCGCCGTCCGATGCGGTCCGAGAGGGCACCCGCCGGCCCGGAGGTGAGGGTGTAGATGAGGTTGAAGCCGGCGACCATGAGGAGGATGGCGACGGTGCTCAGGCCGCGTTCCTGGGCGCGCAGGATGAGAAATGCATCCGAGGAGTTGCCCAGGGTGAAGAGGACGACGGTGAGCAGGAAGGCTTTGAAGCGCCAGTCGAAACCGGCCAGGGTGAGGCGCGGAGCAGGGCCGCGCGTGGTGACGGGGACTTCGCGCGCGCCGAAGGCCAGGACGAGAACGCCCAACAGGGCGGGGAGCAGGCTCCACAGGACGACGCGCTGGAAGGCGGCGGCGGTGAGGGTGGCTCCCTGATGGGAGAGGGTGAGGATGAGGGCCGCGCCCAGGGTGCCGATCAGCGCGCCGGCGGTGTCCCCCGCGCGATGCAGGCCAAAGGCGAGGCCGCGATGGGCCGGGTCTATGGCGTCGGCGATGAGGGCATCGCGCGGTGCGGTGCGGATGCCTTTGCCGATGCGGTCCACGACGCGCACAAGCAGGACGGCCGGCCAGCTACGCACGATCAGGAAGAAGGGTTTGCTCAGGGCGGAAAGGCCGTAACCAATGACAGCCGGCCATTTGCGCGCATGCAGACGGTCGGAGATCCAGCCGGAGAAGATTTTGAGCAGGCTGGAGGTGGTCTCAGCCAGGCCCTCGATGAGGCCGATGGCGGCCGTTTTTGCGCCCAAAACCTGCGCCAGGAAAAGGGGCAGGAGGTGAATCAGCATTTCGGAGGAGATGTCCGTGAAGAAGCTCGTCAGGGTGGCGGCCCAGACGTTGCGCGGTAGGCTTTTCAGGTCAAAGCGTGTGTGGGTTTCCAAGGGATCGTCTCCTTTTTGTTTCAATCCTTGTAACTACCTACCTTGTCTCATCGGCTTAAGAAGTTCACACAAAGCCACAAAGACACAAAGATTTTTTAAAATTTGTAACTGCTCACC
>FWWL01000379.1_pt1 | contig 124433 bp, 104 predicted proteins | sample 2228331 | NCBI WGS metagenome assembly FWWL01 (sample SAMEA103939775, study PRJEB20133) | metagenome | reverse complement strand
TGGAGGTAAAGGTGTGTCGTTTGTCGGTAAAGGTGTGTCGTTTGTCGGTAAAGGTGTGTCGTTTGTCGGTAAAGGTGTGTCGTTTGTCGGTTGTACGTTACTATCTTCTGAAGCTGGTAGAAAAGAAGGCAATATAGGCCGATTATCTGAAGGAGACGGAAAAACTGGGATGGTCGCGTCTGTGGTCGGTCCAGTAATATCAGACTGATTACCAGTTTGAGTTATCCCAGGTTTTGCGACTATTAAAACCCAAGCGATCGCCAATAATAGCTGAAATTTTTGAAAAAAACCTTGATTCATAGGTAGATATTTCACCTTGAAAACTAGAGACTAGAAAATATAGACAGGAAAATCGGCAAAAACACTTTAAAACTTGGTGGGTACAGAAAACCCATAACCAATTCCTAAAATAAATCGGGTGCCATCTCCCGCACTTCCAGTAATATCCGTTAAGGCAGGAGAAATCACTAAGGGAATATTTTTAAATGGGGCAATGGAAAGACCCACGGTCATGTCTTGACCAGTCCATTCCGCGATCGCGCTGATGGGTTGATTAACTCGCAAAGCCACCGAACCAAACACTCCTACAGTTCCCTCATCGGTATTAATCTGATCTTCCGTGCGAAATTGACCGCTGCCAACTCCCACCGATACATGAAGCTGATTAAATAACTCCGAAGGATCGGGAGCGAAAATAAACCGTTTCGTCACTACCCCATAAAGCGATCGCCCTCCGTCGGTTTCTCCCCAACGGATTACCCCTATGATTCCCGCAGCCACACTCAAATTATAAGGTAAACGTCGATGTAATTTCATGCTGACCGTGCCATCTTGAAAAGTATTTCCCCATAAATCAGTAGCAGTAATTCCCAAACTAACTCCGACAGTTTTCAGAGGATTACCAAACCCAATTCCCAACCCCACCACCCCATCCGCATCTTGCGTAAACCGGGTACGTTCTTGAAGTCCTAAACCAATTCCCGCCCTACCCCAAGAAATTCCATAACCAGAGGGAGTCATAATACTTACTCCTGGGGATGCAGCAGGGGGTTTTTGTTGTTCTCTTTGGACACTTTGAGTACGCAAAGGTACTCTCTGGGGTCGAAACACCTCCTCTGAACCGCTTTGTCGATGTAGAGGGAAACGTCGTTGTGGTGTTCCCGGTTCGGGGACGGGGACGGGAACTGGATCTAGTGATTCTTGGGCAATGTGGTGCAACGGATCTGGAAAGGCGATCGTTTTTAGAGTAACATCTGTTTCTTGGGAAAGATTCAGATTTTCTGCCAACGGAATAAAATTTACCGACTCCTGTCCACAGACCAATCCCACATTAATTTGCCATAATGCCATAAAACTTGCTTGCCACAAATTACTCAGCAAAATCAAGCTATTACTCGTTAACTTCATGGTTTGAATCTCCTTAAATCATCTAAACACCTACATAGCAATTAGTGTCATCCGGGTAACCTCTGGAAGCCGATCGCTAACCACAGTGGCAGAAACATGATAGCGAGTTTTTGGCAGCGGGTCTGTTGCCGTGATTTCTACCTGAAATTTTCCCGTTTCATCGGCATCAACCCAGGTAGCAATTAAAGTCTCGTCCGTGAGTTTAATTAACCCCAACAACACTGGCATACCTGATTTTACTTCTAAATAAACCCGGCCATTAGGAATAGTTTCTCCCATCAAAGTAAAGGATTTATTGCTAATTTTATCCCCCGATCTATGACTGATAAATATGGGAGGATTACAAAACAGACTCAAATAGGCATTAGTAGTGGGATTGCTGGGGTCTAGCCAAAACGATCGTCACAATTTTCGTTCGATTTCCTCTTCCTCTTCTTCCCCAGCATTTTTCAACGCATATTGCGTCTGATACATTCCATAAATTTGGCATAAAAGTATCTGAGCTACCATCTCATTTTTAATTGGTAGAAACATATATAAAACCAACATAATTCTTATCATTGACATAATCAATCCCCTGTTTTACCTATTGATTTATCGGGAGTAAGAGAGAGAAATAATGAGGGACATCCCACCGTTTTTCCCTCACCCCCAAACCCCTTCCTAGATTTGTTTACTGTTTATCCACAAATCTCTTTTTTGACAAATTGCCGGAATTACCGGAATTGCCGGAATGAGACTAAGGGCGATCGCTGATATTATGGCTAACCAAAATAGACTTTTTTCCTTTTATTTTATCTGGTTATTTTATCTGTAAAATTAGGACAAACCTCTTAAAAAATAACTAAATTTGGCAAAAGTCTTGAATCCCTTGCCAGAGAGTTGGCAAAACATTGGTCAACCCATGATCGCTGTCCAGTTCTTGCAGTTTTACCCAAGGGCGATCGCGGGCAAAAGATCGACTCGACTCAATGGGAATTACCTCATCGTGAATCCCATGAAAAATTAAAGTAGGAATTTCTCTAGGAAACTGTTCATTTTGATACTGGAGTAAATCAACCCAAAATTGATAGCTGAGGGGCAAATCCCGGTTTTCCCCGTAATGGGGAAATAGCCCAAATCCATCCCTTTGCCACTGCTGCATGGCTGCCTCTCCCAACAAGCGAGATAAATGCCGGTGAAATTGGAAAGCAGGGGCTAATAAAACTAAGCGTTTGACTTGAAAGTTTCCTTGAGCCAAAATTGCTGAAGTCAATCCGCCAAAACTAGAACCAATTAAGGTAATTTCTGGTAAGCTATTGATAGTTTCATCCGGTGGATATGCGCCAGCTATTTTATCAAAATATTCTGTTTGAATTAAATTTAATTGTCTGGTCAATGTGAGATTAAAAAAATCCCCTTGATTCAAATCAGGAGTTTTGAGGTCAATTGACAATTGACCAAAGCATTGGCGGAAATACTGCGCTTTTCCTCCGTGGGGAGAAGAGGCAAACCCATGTAGATAAATATACTTACCCCGTCCCATAATCCTTAAGCAAGATAAACATAAGATATTTTTTAGTATAAATCATTGCTCATCCGCCAGCGATAAAAAACAAACCCCCCGTATTGTAAATATATATGTAAATATATATGTAGAATAATATATATATATGTAGATATATGTATAATATCGTCGGTAAAATCTACCATCCTGAATTTGGTCTGGAAATTTAAACTACTTCTATTTTGGCTCAGATTTAATTGTAATTATCATCTTTAATGTTTGGCTGAAATAGTTATATTTGCCTGATATTTGCCTGAGGATATTTTCCGATAATTATATAATTATGTTATAATATGTCTCAGGATTAGGAGAAACAAATGGAACCAACGACCGCTGAGGATTGGATGGCAGTAGCCAGCGATCGCGCAATGGATGCTGAGGTCATTAAGCAAAAACAAAGATGGGAATACCAGTCTCCGTTATGAGCGGAATCTTCTCAAATCTTTGGGTTTAGAAATTCCAGACTTACTCGCTGGTGCCAAGCAGTTAAATCAATGGATTTAGACACAAGTGCGCCGTAGCAAACCTAGGGGATAAAAAAGCTATGAATCATTCAGAAATTAAACAACGTATCGAGCAAAATATGGCTGCTGCCAACCTAATTGGGTCGGTTTTCAACGGGTTGCCAGTTTCCTGAAAAGCGATCGCATCTACCATACTAACTCAATCAAGCTGAAACTGGCAAGTTTACTGGAAAATCTAAACTTTTAGCCAAGTAAAAATATCTTGGACTGATAAATGATATTCATCTAAACCTGCCAGCATTGTTAACGGTTCCATGTCACTATTGGCAGCCAGGTAAATTTTAGGCAAACTACTTGGCTGAAAAATCGTAATAGATTTTGTCTGCGGATCGATCAGCCAACCTAATTCTGTGCCATGTTGTAAACAAAACAGAATTTTTTCCATCACTAATGTCATGGGTTGATCCTGAGATAAAATTTCAATTACCCAATCAGGATGCCTATTAAAGCGATCGCTTATTTCCCCATCTTCATCCCTGGGCAAATTCTCCCAACGAATCACGGCAATATCTGGCACAATAGAACGTCCGGCAAATGTACATCTCAACTCCGTCAAAGCATAAGCTAACTTGTTAGGTTTAGCTTGTTGATTAATTGCCGATGCAAGTTCAACTTGTAAAACACTATGTTTTCCTTTGGGCATGGGTTTTTGAGTAACTTTACCGTTGAAATACTCACTAGCAGGTTTAGTTTCTGGTTGGGTTAAAAAATCTTCTAAACTCAGGACTTGGGGTTCTTCTACGGTTGTAGTCATCATCGCGCCTCCAACATCGGGCTATTATCAAGATAATATACTAAATACAGTTGTCAAAACCCGCTCATACCTTACACTCTACACCCTACACTTTCCGCTTTATTAAAAAGAAACCCGGTTGCATTTCATTTGGGTTTTTGGCATTTGGGTTTTTGGCAAAGGTTAACGCCAGAAACTCGGTTTCTGGAGACCGGGTTTCTCACGCAAGAAACCCGGTTTCTGGGATTAACCGCCTAAGATTTTTTGCCAGACAGTTTTTGGCGGAATATCAGCCATATTATCTGTAGGAGATTTAATGGCCACAAACCGCTCATTTTTGGGCAAAAGCTTACTGGGGTCAGTAGGGCCAAAGAGGGCTACGGTGTAAGTTTTTACCGCCACCGCGAGGTGCATAGGCGCACTATCGGTACATATCATTAAATTAGCTCCAGCAATTGTAGCGGCTAACTTACCGATATCTGGGGGCGAAATTACCTTAATTCCGGGCAAAGACTTCACCAGTTGATTGACAAATTGCTCATCTTCTGGGCCTTTGACCACAACTATCGGTAATTGGGGTTGAGATTGCTGCAACTTTTGCAAAATCTCCAGCCAATTTTCCACGGGATAAATTTTATTTAATCCTTTGGTTAAAGCCAGTTGACTAGAGCCGCCATGAATTAAAATATAGCCAGTTTCCGCAATTCCCAAGGTCTTTTGTTCGTTTTCCGCCCATTTCAGATCCTCTTTGAGCAAAGTCACGGACAATTCAGGGGTGGGACAGGTGATGCCAAAACCTTGCAGCAAATCGTGATACATTGCCGCTGCATATTGTTCCGTTTTAAGGGGCACCGGGTTGGTTAGGAAGAGATCGTTGCCTCCTACGGCATAACCAACGCGGGTGGGAATTCCCGTCAACCACAGGAGAAACCCCACCGCCCACCGCTGTCCTAAAGAAATGACTGCATCGTATTCTCCATCACGCAACACCCCCAACAAGTTGGCAAAATCTGCCAGACTATTTCGATCTTTGAAATCGAACTTAATCGATCTGAGAGACTTGTCATGGAAATACTTACATACCCTGTAAGCGCCCACAGCCCGCGGTTCCACAACCACGTCAATTTGAGCGTTGGGGTAAAATTGCTTGAGATCTTGTATCGTTGGCAGAAATAGAATTTGATCGCCAATCCCGCCAGGGACAAGGGCTAGTATTCGCATTTGATATAGGTTTTTCCGACTGATCGGTTACATTTTAAGCGAATTCTGTATTGATATTCTGTATTGATATATTGATCATGATAGTTTTGCTTTTGAGGAATCGCTGTGCATTTATTAATTCCCGCTGCGGGGATGGGACGGCGGATGGGCAGTAACCGCAATAAATTACTGCTGAAGTTACTGGATCGACCGATTTTGGCTTGGACTTTAAAAGCTGCGGAGGCTTCCGAGCAAATTACCTGGATTGGGATTATAGGTCAACCGGAGGATGAACCGGATTTTCAGGAAATTTTGGCCAGTCTATCCCTGACCAAACCGGTAAAACTGATTCGCGGCGGTGCCACCCGTCAAGAGTCGGTGTACAACGGCTTGCAAGCCCTGCCGGAAACCGCCCAATGGGTATTAATTCACGATGGGGCGCGGTGTTTGGCCAGTCCGGGGTTATTCGATCGCTGCGCGACTGCTTTGCGCCAATGTCCCGGTTTGATTGCGGCGATTCCGGTGAAAGATACGATTAAAGTAGTCGATGACCGGGATGTAGTTGTGGATACCCCTGACCGTAGCCACTTATGGGCTGCCCAAACTCCCCAAGGTTTTGCGGTGAAATTATTGAAAGAATGTCACGATCGCGGGCGACAAAACGGTTGGGAAGTCACCGATGATGCGGCGTTATTTGAAAAGTGCGGTTTACCAGTAAAAATTGTGGCCGGAGAAGAGACTAATTTAAAGGTGACAACGCCGGTTGATTTAGCGCTGGCGGAGTTTATTTTGCGGGGCGCAGAGACCGCCTGAGAGAGGTGAGAAGTCGGGTTTCTGGGAAAGGGGTTTCTGGGAAAGCCCGGTTTCTTTTTTCTACCAAAGACTACCAGTCAAGACTACCAATTAGGGTAAATACTGACCAATAATTGACCAATAATAAAGATGAGTTAAATTTTGGTTTTCTGCATTACCAGAAATTATGAAATAACTTATAAACTTATAAAAATAATAACTTGTTTTAACTAATTTTAACTAAATTGTTGGGCATAAAATCGGGCATAACGCCGTCCTTGTTCCAGCAGTTCTTGATGGGTTCCAGATTCAATGATGCGCCCTTGTTCTATGACTAAAATGCGATCGCAGCGTCGGACTGTAGCGAGACGGTGGGCAATAATAAATACGGTGCGCTCGCACATTAATCTTTCAATTGCTTCTTGTACCAAGGCTTCTGATTCTGAATCTAGGGCTGAAGTTGCTTCATCTAAAAGTAAAATTTGTGGATTTAATAAAACAGCGCGGGCGATCGCAATTCTTTGGCGCTGACCGCCGGACAAATTAACGCCTCTTTCCCCTACCTGAGTATAATATCCATCGGGTAATTGACAAATAAATTGATGAGCATTTGCTGTATGTGCCGCCGCTTCTACGGCATTTAGATCGTAATTGTATTGACCAAAAGCAATATTTTCGGCAATAGTGCCAGAAAAGAGCATAGTTTCCTGGGGAACAATGCCAATTTGACGGCGTAAACTAGGAATTTTGACATCGCGAATATCAATTCCATCAATTAAAATTTGTCCCCCTTGCACATCATAAAATCGGGGTAATAAATTAACCAAAGTAGATTTACCAGCCCCCGAAGCCCCCACCAGAGCGATCGCCTCTCCTGGTAATACCAATAAATTCAGATTTTCCAGCACTGGGGAACCGGGATGATAGGCAAAATTCACATTTTTATATTCCACCAGGCCTTTAACTGGAGGTAAAGCGATCGCCTGAGATTTTTCCCTTACTACTGGTTGAATAGCTAACAGTTCAAACACGCGCTCGACGGAAGCTTCTCCTTGTTTAAACTCACTATAATTACTGGTAGTAATAGAAATCGGGTCAATTAATAACGCCACCGCTGTGGCATAACTCACAAATTCACTGCCGGTCAAATTGCCTTGAGAAATTTGCCAACCCCCCAACAAAAATAGTAACAAAACGCTGAGGGCTTCTAAAAAACCGATCACCGGAAATTGAATTGCTTTGAGACGTTCAGCGGCATATCTGGCTTGGCGGTTGCAAATAGCCACTTCCCGAAATTTACTTAAACTATATTCTTCAGCGGCAAAAGCTTGGACAACGCGAATACCACTAAAAGTTTCTGTCACCAAAGCGGATAAGTCAGAAATCCGATTTTGACTCTGGTGGGAAAATACCCGCAGGCGATCGCCAAACCAACTAATCAACACCGCCATCACTGGGGCAATAATTAACGTGGCAATAGTTAGCTGCCAATTGAGATAAATCATATATCCCAGCAACACCATCAACTGCAACACGCAGGGAACAAACTGATGAAAAACTTTATTAACCACTTCCCCAATGCGATCGATGTCCTCCGTGAGGCGATAGGACAAATCGCCAATTTTCGCCTTAGCAAAATAACCTGGACTTAAATTCAGTAAATGACCATAAACTCGCTGGCGCAGATCCAAAGTCAAATCGAGGGCAGCTTTGGCCATCAAAGCATCTTGACCATATTGTGCCGCACCGCGCAGCAGAAAAATCACTGCCGCCAGTCCCGCAACTTGGGCGATCGCGCTGACCTTTCCCTGACCAATCAACCCGGCAATTTGCCCTGCTAATTGGGCTAAAATCGGCCAAAAACAAGTGTACGCGAGGGTACAAACCAATGCTTGAGTAATGGTTTGCCAATGGCGGCGTAAATAGGGCAACAATTGCCAGTAGCTAGATCGCAATTTCACAGGAATCATTAATAATCGTCAACAATTGTCACGTTGGTTGCCTTGATGATTATCGATCAATCCCAACGGCAATTCGCATTTCACCTCCGAATTAGATAAAATTAGATAATTTTTTGGCAATTTGTGGAATGGTCAGTCAGTCGCCACACCGCGCAGGAACCTGAAACATTAGGACTCTAGTCTAAGTTCCTCATAAGCAATAATTCTCTAAAATTCTCTAAGCTCTTTAGACTCCCACTGGAATATTCTCCTGAGAGTCCGGTAAAGAAATCACACAAGCACTACCCGGGGCGAACACATTCCACACCGGGATTAGGGGATCCAGTTGGATTGCCGTCAATCCTTGACGAACCACTTCCGTAATTTTTTGCCCATATTTTTCCTGGGCTTTACGCTGTTGAAATTCCCATCCCCGTTCGCTGGTGGCATACATCGCCGGTAAACGATTCAAAGCATAAGCGATCGCCTGGGCTTTAATTTTTTCAATCCCCACACATTTGAGCAACTTGGCGGGCAACCGTTCCACTTGCCGATTCACTTCCTGGATGACCAATGGTTCTAAGGCATTCCGGTACAAAGGAACAGGATGATAAAAAAACGACATATTCATATTCACAGCTTCTCCAATTCTCCCAACAGGGTATAGGGACGATTTTTCGCTAGTTTGCGACAGTACGCGACCCACTGGCACCTGGGACTGGCACCTGAATGGGCAGCACCCACCTTATAATTAGAACTACATTAGAACTACAATTAGAACTTTCCCTAAAATTCAATGCTAGAGATCACTTGGCCGTAAATTACGCTGATACAGAACCCTGGTGGCAAATCGATCTGCCTTGATGCCATCCCAGCCGGATAACTTCCTAGGATGGCAAATCCACAATTAAACACTTGACAATTAGATTTTTTTGTGGTAGGGAATTTAAGTAATTTGCCAGTGGCTGGTCAGGAGCAAAGCCGATTAATTGCGATACATTGAACCAAGGCAATCTGACCATTAAGTATTAAATAATCGTATTATGAGCTTTTTTTGGTAAATGTCTAGAGAAATGCTCTAGAGAAATGCTTAATTGTAAGAAATTGTAACGACTTTCCACCTGGATGCGAGCGGTCTGTGATCCCCCCCGCGAAGCTAATGTAGGGTGGGCAAAATTTGTCCACCCTATTGGTTATTCTTTTCCCAACCACTGATACAATTCCAGACAATCGGGCGCACAGTCGTTACAGTGGCCGCATTTTTGATTCATTTCCAGCTTTTGCACTCGTCCCTTATGGATTAACTTTTGTAACATTCCTCTCAGGGCATTTGCATCTAAGTGAAAGTGATTTTCCAAGTCAATCAGGGCAACTTGGTGATGTTCGGCAAGATAGGTTTGAATATCAGTTAAAATCATCGGCTTAAACCTGGTAAATTTGTTACTCAACTATTAATGCACGCTCGACAATAATTCTATAAACACGAAGGAACTTTTTCATCAAAATTTCTTCCTTATTTCTTCCTTTTCGAATCGGATAGCTAGTCGGGCGGTAGTTTACTGGAAAATTGTATAATATCCACTGTCAATCTCAGATTCGCAGAAACCGGAAGACCCAAAAAACCAGGTTTTTGGAGAAGAAGCAAGAAGGTAGCTTTGACGAAGCCGGGTTTCTCCCCTCGCCCCCTCCCCTCGCCCCAGAAGACCAAAACGGTTAATTATTCTGCGATCGCGGTGTTGCAAAGGAACGCGATCGCACATTTTTCATCACCAGAAAAGTACCACCCATTGCGGTTAATAATCCCAAAATCCAAGCGAGAGAAGATATCGGATGTTGGGCAAAAGTTGCCACTTGATAAAATAGGGTAGCCGACCAGTAGGCAAGTCCCGTAGTCCATGCGACGACGAACATCGTCCAACCGAGGTTAGTTTCCCGATAAACTGTAGCCACCGCTGCCACACAAGGACAGTACAACAGGATAAACAGCATATAAGCAAAAGCCGCAGCGGATGACTCAAAGCGCATCGCCATTTGACCAAAAGCCCCGCGTCCCAACCCTGAAGCAGGGTTAGTGGTATTCCCTTCGCTGACTTCACTCACCGCCGCAAGTCTCGGCGCAAGTCCTAACGGGTCGAGTAATGCTTCGGGAAGCTTGGCGAAATTGGCTGGAATAGTAGCAAAGGCGGCGCCAATTCCCGACCAGAAGTCAAATTCCTCATCTGCTGCGTCATTGTCAGGCGCTTCTGCCAATTCTTGATAGGCTAACTGACTATACATCGAGTCCAGAGTCCCCACGGTGGCTTCTTTGGCAAATATGCCGGTAAAAATTCCCACGGTCGCGGGCCAGTTATCTTGCTGAATGCCCATCGGTCTTAATATTGGGGTAATAGCTTGAGAAGTCGCTACTAGGACAGATTTGGAATTACTTTGATTGCCAAAAGACCCGTCAGTGCCCACGGAGTTTAATAACCCCAAGATCATCACCATTAATAAAATCACTTGACCGGCGCGAATGATAAACCCTTGGAGGCGATCCCACGTCCGCAATAACATACTTTTGACGCTGGGCAAATGATAGGTGGGCAGTTCCATGACAAAGGGGGTGGGTTTTCCGGGCAATAAGGTATTTTTCAACACCAGACCCGTGAATACAGCGGCCAAAATGCCAATTAAATAAAGACTAAAGACTACATTCTGTCCGCCAATGGGAAAAAAGGCGGCGGCAAAGATGGCATAGACTGGCAACCGGGCAGTACAGGACATAAACGGAGTCATCATAATGCTCATCAGGCGATCGCGCGGATGTTCCAATGTCCGGGTAGACATCAGCGCGGGGACATTGCAGCCAAAGCCGACAATCATGGCGACAAAGGACTTTCCGGGTAAACCAATCATCCGCATCAGTCGATCCATCATAAAGGCAGCCCGCGCCATATAACCAGAATCTTCCAAGAACGAAAGACATAAGAACATTAAGCCGATGACAGGGATAAAAGTGGCCACGGTTTGCACCCCACCTCCGGCACCGTCTGCCAGCAAGACCACTAACCATTCGGGAGTGCCAACGGTTCTGAGGAGATGTCCGAAACCATCCACAAATATGGTTTGGGCTAAGATATCGAAAAAGTCAACAAATACGCTGCTGAGATTGATGCTGATGAAAAACATCAGATACATGATGAAGGCAAAGATAGGAATTCCCAGCCAACGGTTGAGGACGATGCGATCGATTTTGTCCGATAGCTTGACGCTGACTTCTCCCTCTCTTTCCGCTGCCCCTTGCAGCAATTTATGAATACTGCCATAGCGACTATCCGCGACAATAATATCGATATCTTCACCTAAGACCTGATGAATTTGTCGGCGGTGCTTGACTACGATGCGGTCTAATTCTGGGCCTTGGATTTCCGGGGCGACGCGATCTTCATATTCCAGGAGTTGAACCGCCTTCCAGCGATGACTGATCGGGGAGTCTGGGTTTTTTTCCTGGAGTAAAGCCACCACAGCAGCGATCGCCCCTTCCATCACTGGGGGATAAGCCACTAATGACTTAGGGCGGGGCGGCTGTTGCAACCCTTGATAGATGGCTTCGAGCAACTGGGGCAGTCCTTCCCGGCGAACAGCGCTGATGGGAATCACCGGACAGCCTAGGCGATCAGCCAACGCATCCACATCAATTCGCAATCCCTGGTCGCGGGCCAAATCCATCATATTCAAAGCCAGGATGATCGGCACGCCCATTTCCATAACCTGCGTGGTCAGGTAGAGATTGCGCTCTAGGTTAGAAGCATCAATAATATTGACAATTAGATTCGCCTCTGCCGACAGCAGATAATCTCGCGCTACCAACTCATCCAGCCCGGTTTCTCCATCTTCCGCATCCAGAGAGTAGACTCCGGGCAGGTCAACTAGAGTGATTTTGCTGCCGTTGTAGATATATTCCCCTTCTTTGCGCTCAACGGTGACACCAGGCCAGTTGCCGACCCGTTGGTTTGCCCCGGTTAAGGCATTAAATAAGCAAGTTTTGCCGCAGTTGGGATTCCCCACAATGCCAACCACTGGAGTCTGTGTCTCCTTTGTGGTTGACCGAGTTTGAGCAAAAGTGGTTGAACTGAGACGCTGACTCATTCGCAGACCTCCTCTACCAGTAGCGCTGTTGCTTCCGATTGACGCAAACTCAGGCTAAAACCCCGGACGCGAATTTCTACAGGGTCGCCCAGAGGTGCATAGCGGGTAATGGCAAATTCTGTTCCCGGAGTCAGACCCATTGCTAACAATTTGCCTTTATAACCACGGGTGACTTGTTGGTAGCCTAAAACCCGTCCTTTGGCCCCTTGGGTCAAGTCTCCCAAGCAGATATTTTTGTTCGGCGATGGTTTTTGGTTTTGCCAGTCAGAAGGCTTGACTTGGGTGCGTTCGATTTTCGTGGGTTGGGAATTCATTAAAGTTACCTTTGTCACCATAATTTGCTGCGCTTGAGTTGCCCCAAGACCGAGGCAGCGATCGCCTAATGCCACGAGTGTCGAACCGCTATCCGTCTGGCTGATTAACTGAATTTCTTTGCCCGGTCGTAATCCCATGTCTATCAGGTTGCGTTGGGTTTCCGGGGAGCCGTTGATTTGCACAATCAATAGGCGATCGCCTGGATGTGCAAACGCGCAGGGTTGCGGATGCGACATCGCCAAAGGAAAAAAGGCCAAACCCTTCTCTATATCTTGGTTTAAATCTTGGTTTAATTTTTGCTGGAACTGATTCAGGGGAAATGACTCCCTAGAGTTCTCGCAATTCAAATTCGTCAGGGAATCTTTTAATCCATGCGGGGTTTCCCCATAAAACGTAAACCCCCAAGTCTTTTTTGGCGGATGCTTTGGCGACGGTTGACTCACCGGGTTTCGACTGAGCCACTTCCCGAGGAGGTTATTCATAATAATTCTCAATAAACTCATACAAGGACTCCCTTTTATTTTTTAGTCGTTGGGTATTGATAACGCTTGCAGTTAAGACTTATTCACCCCCAGGTTTTCCAGGTTCGCACCTAGATGATGCTCGTATTTGAGTTGCTAAATTCTGTTTGTTTAGTCAGCTGCGATCGCTGGCACCGATGGCGATGATGTTTAGGTATTACAGACTCAGGATTCATGTTGCTGTACTTGCAGTCCAATTGATTCCCCAGATTCTTCATATTGCTGCACCGCCATTAGTCTGTAGTAATTTTTTTAGGGTTTTGGGTTAATTTCATTGTTTGAAGGGGATAGATGGGCGATTCGTGCTTTTATTTAATTAAATATTCGCTAAATATCTTGCCCGAATTAATAAAAATTATTTGCAATAGTCAGAGCTATTTCTTAGATATAACAGACTCCCAGCAAGTGGGCTAGGCTTTTTATAAATGTTTACATTTTGTCAGGGGTCAAGGAAACGGTCGGCAGCAAGTTCTGTCAATGGTCTTGAGTTGATTATTTTTAAACCAGAACTTCCCCATTCGGATTATACCCCTGTAACGACTTAATCTCTATAAAGTTATATACCATACCAAGAGAATATATAGATCAATTGCGAATATTGGTTTTTTTGGCAGGCTGCCCTTTAATCCATAGAGAATTACTTATCTTTAGTCTGGTTATTGCTTATTTTGCATTCTTTACTTGTTATATGTACTCATGGGTCTTTTCGGGGTGTAGGGTGTAGGGGTTTGAGAGGGTGCAGGGGGGCAGAAAGCTGAAAGAAATATTACAGATTGTTGCATTTGCTAAGAAAAATGACGCGCTGAAGACCGAAATCCCCTAATCTTATTGATGACGGTTGTTTATTTATCCAGGTAAACCCTCATCTTCGGCAAAAATCAAGAAGACAACTGTGGAAGTTATCCAGCAGATTACTGAGAAAGTAAAATTACTGGGTTGGCAACTTAAGCTTAGTCACTTCTTGAATTTCTGGACGAGGACTGTATGAGATCGCCAACAACGGATAATATACGGATAACATACTTGATATAACGGAGAGTCTGACGTGTCACTTCCTTTGCTAGAGTATTCCTACACATCCCAAAATCAGCGGGTTGTGGGATATGAGGTTGCCAGTGAAGAGCAACCCATGATCTATACCACTGAAAATACGCCCAGTTCTACTGAAATGGATGAGTTGATTTGGGCAGCTTATCGCCAAATTTTCAGTGAACACCAAATTCTATCGGCTACTCGTCAAAAATTCCTGGAATCTCAGCTAAGAAATCGTCAGATTACAGTGCGCGATTTCATTCGCGGTCTACTGTTATCGGATTCTTTCCGTCGGCTGAACTATGACACCAATAGCAACTATCGCTTTGTCCAAATCTGCGTACAGCGGGTTTTGGGTCGCGATGTTTACAATGAGCGCGAGAAAATCGCGTGGTCAATCGTGGTTGCCCAAAAAGGTATTCAAGGATTTGTGGATGCTTTGCTGGATAGCGATGAGTACCTGAATAACTTTGGCTTTGATACGGTGCCTTACCAGCGGCGGCGGATTTTGCCACAACGTGCTATTGGGGAAACTCCCTTTAACCTCGATACTCCTCGCTATGGGGAATACCATCGCGGGCAACTGGGTTTCCCTCAAATCGTTTGGCAAAACGTGGTGCGTCGGTTTACCCCCCAAGAACAACAGCCAAAAGCGGGAAATCCTTCCTTGTATCTCGGTATGGCTCGCGAAGTGACTCCACGGGATATCGTTACCCCAAGAGTGTCCACCAGCAATATGAATTACTTGGCGTTGGTGCCTCGTAAGTAAGGGATTTTTACGCTAATAATTACCGCGAAATCAGGAAAGAGGATAGAGGTTGGAGGAAAGAGGATTTCCCAGAATTCTCTATTCTCTTTTCTTTCTGGTTAAGCTTTCGGGTTTCTGATGTTTATGGTTGTCTGTGGCGGAGGACTTGCAGCAGGGTTTGGAAGGGTTTTGGCAGGGGGGCACAAACTTCGATCGCTTCTCCGGTAATAGGATGTTGCAGGGTAAGTCGCCATGCGTGTAAAGCTTGACCGGGGAGGTTGACCCCAACTGATCGCCCTTTGCCATAGATTTGATCCCCCACAATGGGATGCCCAATATGGGCGCTATGTACCCGGATTTGATGGGTGCGTCCGGTTTCCAGTTGAAAATGGATCAGGGTGTAGTTGCCCAGCCGTTCTTGGATTTGCCAGTGGGTGATGGCGACTCGACCACCTTTTTCCACGGGGACGATCGCCTGTTTTTTGCGAGCGATGGGATGACGACCAATGGGTAAATTAATGGTGCCACTTGGTTCGCGGGGGGTGCCGTAGACGACGCCTAAGTATTCCCGACGGGCAGTTTTGGCTTGAATTTGTCCTTGCAGGTGAATATGGGCCTGGTCGGTTTTGGCGATCGCGATCGCCCCAGTAGTTTCTTTATCCAAACGATGCACAATCCCCGGACGTTGGACGCCCCCAATTCCCGCTAAAGAATCGGGACAATGGGCAAGTAAGGCATTAACTAGGGTGCCGCCGTGATGACCGGGGGCGGGATGCACCACCATACCCGCTGGTTTATTAATAATTAATAAGTGATCGTCTTCATAAAGAATGTCCAGGGGAATTTCCTCGGACGCTAATTCTAAGGATTGCGCTGGGGGAATGGTAATCGCTAGGCGATCGCCCGGTTTAAGTTGACTTTTTTTTAACTGACAAACCTCTCCATTAACTCGCACACCGCCGTCTTGAATAATTTTTTGTAAGCGGTTCCGGGAGATATCCGGTAATTGTGTTGACAACCAAACATCCAGGCGCTGGCTGGTAGCATTATGGGGCACTTCTAGATTTATTTCTAACTCAGAATTGGTCAAAATTTTAACTATCTCCTGGCTGAAATAGATTTTATTACCGTTTAATTTATGTTAGCAATTTTGGGAAAATTAGAAAAATTTTTATAGATTTTTTAGAAACTTCTGGAGGATAATTTATTGTGGCCAGTTTAATTTTTGTGGGAATTAAAAGATTAATAATTTGTTCAGGTAATTGCTGTTCAAATCAAGTGATTAAGGTTAGTAAATAAATGCCGTTCCGGCTGCTGATGAAGGAGAAATTAGAGCAAGACTAAGTTATCACGGTGAACGACAGTTTCGGCGCCTGCATATCCTAAAATCTCCGGAATCGCTTCTGATTTACAGCCCCGAATTTTTTGGAGTTCAAGACTATTATAGTTAACCAGTCCTCTGGCGACTTCTTTTCCCTCGGCGTCACATAGTACCACAGCATCGGATGGTTGAAAATCTCCTTCAATTTGAGTAATTCCAGCAGCTAACAAAGATTTACCGCGATCGCAAATTGCTTTAATTGCCCCAGAATCTAAATACAATTTGCCATTGGGAATTAATCCATAAGCAATCCAGCGTTTGCGAGCATTATTTGTATGCAGTTGGGGGGCAAATTGAGTGCCAATACTTTCTCCGGCTAAGACTTTGGCGATATTGCCGGGAACCGCCGAGGACATAATCACCGTGCGGACTCCAGCACTGGTGGCAATGCGGGCAGCTTGAATTTTCGTGGCCATACCGCCCGTACCCCAGTTACTCCCCGCCCCCCCAGTTTCCACTTGTAACGCTTCGAGTTCGTCGAGACTTTGCACCAGGGTGATCGGTTGGGCGTTGGGGTGGCTGCGCGGGTCGGCGGAGTAGAGTTTGTCTACATCCGTTAACAAAAATAGCCAATCGGCTTCGGTTAGACTGGCAACCATTGCAGAAAGGGTGTCATTGTCGCCAAATTTGAGTTCTTCAACGGCTACGGTGTCATTTTCGTTGACCACGGGAATGACTCCGAGACGCAGCAGCTCTTTGAGGGTATTGGAAGCGTTGAGATAGCGGCGCCGCTGTACCAGGTCGTTGCGGGTGAGGAGAATTTGCGCGATCGCCTGTTGTTGCAATGTGAACAAATCATCATAAACTCGCATCAGTCGCCCTTGCCCGACAGCAGCGATCGCCTGTTTGCCGACAATGGTTTTCGGTTTTTCCCGCAGACCCAAGCGGGCACAACCAATGCCCACGGCCCCAGAAGAGACTAAAATCACCCGGTGTCCCTGGCGACGTAAACCGCTTAAAGTATCGACCAAACTGGCAATAGTAGCGATCGCTACTGTGCCGCTATCCGTAGTCAGACTAGAGGTGCCAATTTTCACTACAATCGTTTGATGCAATCCGTTCAAGCCCTTAAACTCCTTAACTTGCAAATCTGGAAAAAGCTATCACGCCAAAACCCGCTACAAATTAGACTGACAACGTTCTAGATAAACCCGGATCGCCCGATCCTTCGGACATTGGCGTAAACAATCTTGAAATAACTTTTCCGCTTCCTGATAAGCCTTACGATAATACAGCATCAATGCCTCTTCAAATAAACTGGACGTCATCAACTTTTGTTCGCGCAATTCGGGTTCATCCCCATCAAACACCTCAAACACCGCTACTTCATGGGATTTGCCTTTAACTTTTAACCGCTCAATAATCCGAATATTATAATTAGTGGCATTAGACAACCGTAAAAAAGTCTGGTGGGAAATCAACAAAGACACCCCATAGATTTTGGTCAAACCTTCTAAACGAGAAGCTAAATTAACCGCATCACTAATCACCGTACTATCCATGCGGGAATTGCCCCCCACAGTGCCCAACATCAAATCCCCAGTATTGATGCCGATGCCAATTTCAATGGGCACATAACCAGCCCTTTCCCGCCCTTGATTATATTCCGCAAGGCGTCTGAGCATAGAAATAGCCGCTTCCACGGAATCATCAGCCCCACCAGGGAACAAGGCCATAATTGCATCGCCAATATATTTATCAATAAACCCGTTATTTTCCACGATCGCGGGTTCCATGCTGCTTAAATAAGAATTAATAAACTTAAAATTTTCGGCGGGGGTTAAACTTTCCGAAAGGGTAGTAAACGCCCGAATATCAGAAAACAATACGGACATCTCCTGTTGGACATTATCCCCTAGCTGAACATCCACGATACTTTTCTTCTTTAAGAAATGGAGAAACTGACGGGGGACAAAGCGTTCATAAGCTTTATTTAATGCCGCCATTTCCGTATAGTAGCGCGAATTTTCAATAGAAATCGCTGCTTGACTGGAAAGCAAATTTAACATTTCCATGCGAGCGGGAGTAAAAACCCCTGGGGTCAAATTATTTTCCATATAGATAATCCCATACAGTTCCCCTTTACTGAGCAAAGGAGCACAGAGAATTGACTTGGGTTGATTTTTTTGCAAATAGGGATCGTTAGCAAATTGTCGGTATAGATCCGCCTTAGATGAGTCATTTTCTCCCGATAAAAATTCTTTGCCGATTTGCGTCGCATCATGGAGGACGACATTTTCTTTTGTCCGCGCCACATAGTTAACAATTGACCTCGGTATATTCGGTGATTCTGGCTGGCTCTCTTCAATAGAAATTGACTGCAAAACCTGAATCACCAGTTCAGGAGTCCTCGACTCTTGCACCGCATTTGTCACCATCGCCCCTTCCGCTTCAATCAGCAATTTGCCCTGATTGGTCAAAATCAAAAAGCCTTTTTGTGCCCCAGCATTTTCCATCAAAATTTTCATTAACTTTTCTAGTAACTTATCTAAAACAATTTCCTGGGAAATCGCTTGGGACGCTTTCATCACCGTAGCCAGATCCAGAATCGCCACCTCGCTATTAGATGACATATAAGTGGTGGTACGTGAAAGGGTACTAATTAAAGGACTAGATAGGGTACTAGAGGGTTTAATTTGATCGATCACCTTGGCTTTTTCTTCCGGGTTCATCGGCAATAAAGAGGCATATTTTGACTCTAAATCCTCGACTTTCCGTTTCGCCCCCCAAATTTGGTAACAAGCGCGAGCTTTGGCTAGATACAGGGTAGCAAAGGCTTCTTTCTTTTGTTCTAGCCAAAACTTAGCGGCTAGTTCATCTGCCAATGCTCTAACTTGGATATATTCATGGCCTTGGACTAATTGAATCGCATAATCATAGAGATTCATCGCATCAACGATATTGCCATTGATGCGAGCAATTTCTGCTTTAACCAATAAGAATTTGGCTCGAAAATTATCCGGGCAATTACTCATCCATTTTTTCAGCTTTTTCTGATAATTGGTTAACTGGGTTAAAAAGTTTAATTTTTCCGAAGCTGAAAACTGTTTATAAGATGCGGTGATAATTAAGCAATAAAAGAAAATATATTCAAAGTTGGCTAAACTCCCTCGAATATAATGAATAATATTTTCTAGCTCTTGGGCTAAAGCCATTGCCTGGGCGTATTCTTCATACAAATATAAAATTTGCATTTTGTAGATTTTATATAAACAAATCCCCGCTAATTCTTGTAATATATTATCAGAATTTAAGTAAGCGGATTCACTGTAATATTTAGTAGCAAAGGTGAACTTATCAGCGGTTTGACCCGTTAAATTGGCAAGGGCGATTTCACTGGCCAAAATAGCTGCCGTTGTCCAACTGTTATAACAACTGGGATTCAATTCCTTGCAGTGACTTACATCAGCCATCAAGTGAGCCAAAAATTTCCCTTGATAGAAATAGTTAATACATTGATTCATCAGTAAATCTCTAGCTAATCCCAACTCTCCAGCTTTACGGGCGATTTCATAGCCGTGACTATTAATAGAGTTGGCAAAACTGATTGGTTTAAACCAAATACTGATGCTATTCGCATATAAATTGTAGGTTAAACATTGGAAAACTGGATGATTAAACTTTTTGCTCAAACTGAAAGCGAGTTCCCCAAACTCTTCGCTAGAGCGCTCGTCTTCAAAAACTGTCGCGACCATGATACTATAAGCGGCATAAGCATAAGCTGACTCGGGCAGGTTGCCGTATTGGACGCTCAAATTAACGGCTTTGACGATCAGCAAATCAAATAAGTTTTGACTAATTTCTTTGGCGGCCAATGATAAGCTAGTCAATAATTTAATTAGCTGATGTTTTGCCAGATTCACCGGGGGGTCTTGAAGCAGCAAATTTTTGATTGAGCAATTGGATAAATACTTATTTAACCGCTGGACTTCTGCTTGGATTTCCTGAACGATATCCGCCTCCGAGCTAGGGATTTCTACCCCTAGCCACTTTAAAGCTTTTCGTCCCAAGACGAGCGCTTGTTTATTTTTGTAAACTCGCAAGTAATGTTCGACGATCTGGTAAGCAATTTCTGATTTTTCCAGGGGAGAATTTAATTTAGAAATCAGCAAATATAAATAATCTTCTGCTTGCTCGAATTGGTTAGTGGCCAACTCGAGATTCGCTAACATTTTATAGAGAGCGAGCGCCAAATCATAGTGACTTTCCCAGCAGCGAGCGGGATTCAATAAGTTTCTAGCATTGGTTAAATACTCTTTAGCTAAATCATAATTTTTCTGCTCTTGGGTATATTGGGCGGCTTTTAAATTTAATTCCGCCAATTCAGTCCGGGCGGATTCATCAACAATTAAATCCTGGGCTTGGTTTAAATTATCGACTATTTTGAAAAGCTGCTCAGGGGAATTTAGCTGATTTTGTGATTTGAAAAAATTGCCAATTTTTAAACTAAGTTGCTTTTGCTCTTCGGGATTTGAAATCATTTCCAAAGCAGATTGTTGGATGCGATGAGCCGAAAATTTAAAATTTTCAAATAAAAGAAAAGGTTCATTGGCTTCGGTTTCGATGGGTTCCATTTCTGATTGGGGCAAAACAAAACCATCTTGAATTGCTGGCCATAGACTATCAAAAGTTTCTCTAATTGATTTTTCATAAATCACCGATAAAGTCTGTAAGTCAAAGTGATTTCCCAGGCAAGCGGCTAAATGTAAAACTTGCTGAGTGGACTCTGGCAATTTCCTCAATTGCTCCACCGGCAATTCCGAGATATCACTGGGAATTTCTATGTTTTTTACTTGTTCAATATCCCATGTCCAGCGAGGCTTTTGTAAGCCTTCACCTTCAGAGCGATTAAATGCAAAAGTAAGTAACTTTTCTTGATAAAGGGTAGTGAGAAATTGCCGGACTAAATGAGGAATTCCCGCTGTTTTCCAGAAGATAACTCCGGCCAAGGACTTGACGTCCTCATCATGTTGCTGCAAGGTTTGCGCGATTAAGTTGGTAATCTGTTCATGAGTCAAGGGACTGAGCCTAATTTGCTCAACTTTAATCTCTGCTTGCTGAAGGATTTCTAGATATCTACTGAAGCCAGGGAGCGGCATTTCACTGGTTTCCACGGTGTCATACTGGCGATAAGCCAAGATGAGCAAAAGGCGATCGATCGCGGGATCGACCATGATTAACTCCAGTAAGTTGAGGATGGCTGGGTTTGCCCAATGGATCTCATCGAGGAAAATTACTATCGGATGATCTGAATGGCAGAATACGCGCAGAAAAGATAAGAAAGCGCGAGCGAGTTGATCCCTCTCCCGCTCCTCCGACAGGTTTTGAGGATTTTCCCAATCAAGTTCCTTGGACTCGGTAAGGTTTTCCGGTTCAACTTCGCTGACATCAGGGGATTCATTCAGCATCAGTTTTAATTCGGGAACGCTGGCGATCATAATTGGCAGTTGATCCCCCAAAACTTCCCGGAGTTTAGTTCGCCAATGATTGAGTTGCGCTTCACTTTCTGTGAGAAGTTGTCGGATTAAGCCAGAAAAAGCTTGGGCGATCGCTGTATAAGGATTATCCCGATCCGGGGCAAATTTGCCACTGAGTAAATAACCTTGCCTTTGGAGCATCGGTTGATAAACTTCTTGCACCAATGATGACTTACCAATGCCGGTTTCTCCAGACAGAATCACTAAGGATTTTTCCCCCTGAATCACTCGTTCAAAAGCGGCTAACAGGGTGTTAATTTCTAACTCTCGACCATAGATGGTTTCCGGCAGATGAAACTGTTCAGAAATATCCTGGGTTCCCAACGGAAACTCAGCGATCGCCCCGTGACGTTCTAATTCCCTGAAACACCGGGCTAAATCCTCTCGTAAACCCCAAGCACTTTGATATCTTTCTTCAGGAGTTTTCGCCAATAATTTGAGGATAATATCTGACAATACTTTCGGGATATCTGGATTAATTTTATTTGGCGCTACGGGTTCTTTAGCAATATGACAATGAACCAACTCTATATGATCCGTGAGGTCGGTGACAGGGAAAGGCAATTTTCCGGTCAGCATTTCATAAAAAGTCATGCCCAGAGAATAAAAATCTGTGCGATAATCCACGGTTCGATTCATGCGTCCGGTTTGCTCCGGAGACATATAAATCATCGTCCCCTCTAAAGTGGGAGTCGGTTTACTGCCATTGGCAGAGATGGCAATGCGACTAGAAATACCAAAGTCAATAATTTTTATTTCATTTGTAGCTGGATTCCAAACAATATTTGACGGATTAATATCCTTATGAATAATCTGGGCAGCATGAATTTGGCCGATCGCTTCACTAATTTTTATCCCTAAAGGTAAAAATTTTTCTACGGTAAAATGCTGAGTTTGTAAGTAATCACTCAAAGAAATGCCGCCAAAGTCCTCCAAAACGATCGCTAAAGTATTTTGGTAGGATTCCAGGGCGTAGGCTTGAACGACACTTTCGATATTTAAAGAACGCAGAATCTCAAATTCTTGTTGGTATCTGCTGAGATCTTTCGGGGTGGGATAGTCTTGTTTGAGTAACTTCAGGATCACAGGTTGATTGTCTTTAACGCGGATGGCTTTGTAAACGCGAGACTTGTGGCTGTCGTGAATTTGCTCAAGAATTTGATAACCGGGAAGATTTTGCATGGGTGGGTTCTGGTGATTTAAGGGTTAGATCCGTAAAATTGTTGCCGCCGTGGCGGGACTGAAAGCAAAACAGTGATAGGAATTTATTAGACGCACCCTAAATCGTAACCGGAGATATTTACAAAGTTTAACATTTTTTTCGTGAGCCAGAGTCAGTTTTTCCCGCCGCCACTCCGCCGGACTTATGCCCGCATACCATCAGAGTCCGATATTTCAGGGAAAATCGCTCTTGAACATTGGACTGAGTAAGTTTAGCTATTTTTCGATCATTTGATCAATTTTCTCCCGGAAGGCTAAAGTGCTTAAAGAGCGCAGCAGGAATAATAGGGATAGACCGCAAAGTGTAAAGGCAAAAATCGCCCAGGATGTCAGATTGCCGCTGACAAATATAGCACCTCCTAAGAAGGTAAATCCGGTCAAACAAGCATAGATCAAGGTTTTGATGCCCAGGCTAATTCGTCTGAGGACGCGATCGCTGTCCATCGACCGAACTTGCAACTCCAGTTCTCCTTGAGCGATCCGTTCTTCCAAGCGGCGGATCGCCCGTTCAGTGGCACTGGGTTGTTGTAATTTATACTGAATAAAACTACGAGTTTGCTTGGCCAGTGTTTGAATCAGACTACCGCGTCCCTGGGATGCGGTAATGCTTTTCACGAACGGTTGAGCCGCTGCCACTAAATTATACTGTGGATCTAAAGATCGTGCCAACCCATCCAGGGTGGTCAATGCTTTGAGAATAAAAGTCATCTGGGCAGGCAGGCGAAATGGCTGCTGTTCAAACATGGCATAAAGCTCACTTTTGATCTCGCCAAATGCCTGGAAATCAATGGGTTTTTCCGTAAACTTATCTAGCAAGAAAGTAATCATTCGGCGTACCGGCCTCATGTCGGAAACCGGCGAAATCAGTCCCATATTAATCAGGGTAGTAATCACCTCATCCGTATCTTTTCGGAGAACGGCAAAAAATGTTCTGATCATTTCTTCTTTATTTAAAGGGTTGACTTCTGACATCATGCCAAAATCATAAAATATAATTTTTCCTTCTGGGGTTAAGGCCATATTGCCCGGATGAGGATCCGCTTGAAAAAAACCGTCAATCAATATTTGTTTTAAATAGCAGCAAATACCAATTTGATTAATTTTTTGGGGATTTAAGCCTAATTTCTCAATGGTTTCCCGGTCATCAATTTTAATCCCCGGTAGATATTCAATGGTTAAGATTTTGGTAGTGGTTCTTTCCCAATAAATTTTTGGCACAATAATTTCCGGGTAATCTTTAAAATTTTTGGCGAATTTTTCCGCATTTTTTGCTTCTTGTACATAGTCAATTTCTAGATACAAAATGTTGAAAAATTCATCATAAATGGCTTCTAAGTTATAGATTCTTGTCCAAGGCAGCCAGCGGCGGCAAAATCGCAAGAGTTTGCCCAAGGCTTGAAAGTCTAGTTGAAACAGTTCTTGTAATCCCGGACGCTGGACTTTGACCACCACATCTTCTCCGGTGTGGAGTTGGGCGAGGTGAACCTGTCCTAAACTGGCAGCGGCGATCGGACGGTCTTTAAAATCTCGATATAGGGAATAAATGGAACTGCCGAGTTCTGATTCAATCAGGGCGATCGCCTCACTCGCACTAAATTCCGGGACTCGATCTTGCAGCGAACTCAGGGCTTGCACATATTCCAAGGGTAAGATATCGGCGCGAGTAGACAAAGCTTGACCAATTTTGATAAATGTTGGGCCTAAGTCTAGAAGCTTCTGCACCAACCACTGAGCGCGACTTTTTCTGATTTGCGGCGAGTTTCTGCCCAGTTTTTGATCCAACCACAAACAAAAGAGAAAATATCCGGCAGCGCTGAAGATTTCTCGTTGCCGAGCTAAAGGAGAATATTGAGTTTTTTGCCAGCGAAAAGTTTTTGCAGCAGAATTTGTCAGCATTGTTTGGGCTTGGGAAATCGCAGCACCACGGTTACATTCAGTAGTGTGCCATAGTCAGGCAACAACTAAGCGAGTCAGGGGCAGTCTGACTCGCTAAAATTGATCCGGTTTGGTCATAGTGAAGTCAGCCCATGTCAACAATTGCCAAAAATTCCCCAAAATTCCCCAAGATTCCCCAAAATTGCCAACCAACCGTTAGACTTCCGAGATTTGAAGTTGCTGAGGCAAGGTCACGGTAAAGCAAGTTTTCCAGGGCACCGAGCCATCATCGCCATTTTCCGGGGGCTGTAGCGGTACGCTGGTGACGGTGATGGTGCCATTTAATTGAGAAATCAATGACTTGACTAAGGCTAAACCTAGTCCGGTGCCTGCTACCGCTTTTTGGGTCATCCCTTGACCGCGACGAAACTTGTCGAAAATATGGGGCAGATCCTCTGGAAAGATCCCGGCACCAATATTGGTGAGTTTGATGGCGATCGACCTAGTTTCCGGCTGCGGCAATACTTGTAAATCAACGGTGGTGGCTGGGTGGGAATATTTACCCGCATTGGTCAGCAGTTCAACGATCACGTGTTCCAGATTTTTGGGATCCGTTTGAATTTTCAGGGATTTTTTTCCTAACCGTAAAGACAGGGTTAGTTCTTTGTCCGACCAAGTTTGCTGAAAATTATCGACGAAACTGGTCAAAAATTTTCGCAAATCGAGCATTTCTAGTTGAATGCCAGGATGACGAAACTCTAATTCCCGCAACTTGAGCAAGTCATTGACTAATTTAGTTTCTCGGTTTAATTGCGCTTGCATCATGTCTAAATACATGGCTTGGCGTTCGGGGGAAATTCCGGGACGGCGTAAATTTTCGAGCGCCATTCGCATGGTTGCCAGGGGAGTTTTTAACTCATGGTTGAGAGTATCCAGAAATTCATCTTTTACCTCATTCAACCGTCGCAGTTGGTCAAGTTGCTGGCGGGTCAGTTCGTAAAGTTTTGCCTGCACTTCCATCGCTCGCTTGAGTTGAGCATTGCGGTCTTCTACTAAGACTTGAACTTGATGCAAAGTTTGATTTTGTAAAATTGCATTGCCTAGTTGAGTGCCGACTAATTCTAAAATTTTTAACTCTTCCGCTCCCCAGTGGCGCTCGCCCGAATCTTGTAATACTAAAAACCCTAAAATCGTATTGCCGTTGCCCCCACTGCTCAGGGCGGTAATCGGCACATTTATCCCCGATCGCATCCGATCTATTTCAAAAATTTTGGTCATCACCGTCTGGGAATTTTCAGCATCCTCCCTTGGCACGGGCATAACTTTTGGCAGAGCGGTCGGTTCTGGGGCGTTGAGAAAGGTTTGTTCACACCAAGGACAATCCGATAACCAAAAAGATTCATTCACCAAAGAAGAAGACGGCAAAGATCGCTCTTTTTTATCCTTCAGACTTTCCGGGGCAACAGCTAAACCACTTTGACAAGCCACCACGACTTTTGCTCTAGGGACTCTTTGGCTGCGTCCTTTCTGTTTATCCCCTTGACTGAGGGTGGGACTTTTATGTAAAGGATCTTGATATTTCAAGAGTAAGATTAAACCTTTTTCAACGGCTAACAAGTCCACCAGTTTATCAATCGCCATTAGGAGAGTTTGATCTAAGTCACTCCAGTGGTGAATCGCCATAGTCATCTGATGGATTAAGTCTTGTTGCTGACGAATTGATGTCACTTTTTGTTGATAAGAACTAATTGTCCGCTGTTGATCCAAATTGGCAATGGCGATCGCCACTTGGTTTGACACTTCGTTAAGCTGTTGCATCTTTGTTTCCGTCCATAATAATGGTTGCATGGAGATTAGTACCAACCCTCCCAGGGGGATTCCATTGGGTGGTATCGCGATCGCGATCAACGCTCCTTCAAGCTGCGATAACCAGTTAGATCCCTCCAACCCGGAAAACACTGCCTGAGCTTGAGAAATTAAAACGCGAGTGGGATCTGCCACTATTGCATCCCACAACGGTTGCAAATTAAGCTCAGACGGCAAAGATGCTACTTCTGAGCCAAACCGTTCCTGAATTTGTGATGACGTGCTGACATACCAGTCAATCTTTGATGCGATCGGTTCCTCAAAGTTCCTCTTTACCGCCATCAAGCAGCAGTCTACATTAAAGGTATTTCTGATTAGTTCAACAATTGACGACCCCAGGGTCAAATCATTAGGATGATTCAACAGGATTTGAGCCATCGTAGAACTAAAATTCCGCTCGGGGGATTTCCCGTAGGTTGGAATAGAGCTACCTGTGTCAGAGTCAGTAAACATACGGAGCAAATTTTTTTCCATAATCACCAGGACAACGATACACTCCCGATCGATATTGCTTTAACCTGACCTGATTGGGAGAATTCCCTTTGAATGTAGCATTCTGGGCTGTTGCCCGGCTTGCCATAGCCGGTGAAGTTTATTGTCTGTGTAATTCTCGAAATCATTTCAGGGTCGGTTTAAGGGTCGGCTGTGTACTTTTCCTGACGCTCAAAGCGGCTGAATGTCATGGAGAAAAAGTCATGGAGAAAAAATTTGCGGAAATTTGTGAATTTTCCTCCTCTGGCACAGAAATTTATCTATTAGCTTACTCTGGAAAGCCATGCCATGACATCGGTGATTTTTCGAGAATTTTGCTGGGGTCGTCTGGTTAAATTTATCCTGGCAGTTCAGTGTTTTTTCGGAGAAAGCATTTGTCCCCGTCATAAGTATGAAAAAACCGAGCGCGACCCTAAGAAAAGTAATTTATACCATTGGCAAAAATTTATAATAATTATTTATATTGTCGGGTGGGCTGGCATTCCACACTTATGGGAGGAAAGAGGAGAGAGGAAAGAGGAAAGAGGAAAGAGGATGCTGATGAAAACTCTCTCTTCTCTTTTCTAGACATCTTTTTTCTCTCTTCTTGCCCACCTTATTTTAGGGGCTGTTGGCTGAATTTTTGTCAATGAGATTAGTGATGTTTTTTGCCTCTGATCGCCCAATAAATGAGATTTTTTATCCGCGAAAAAACCAGAATAACCCGGAAGGAAATGAGACTTCAGCATTACCAGGTTAGTACACGCTTATCAAAATTATATAGCGGTTTTTATTGGGTGACAAAGGTTTTATGAAGTAAGACATCCCCGCATCCCACCTACATTATAAATAGCGCTCGGTTCTTTGACTGCTTTGGGGGTTACTTCTTTTCTGCCGTTGATTTTAGCCGTTGATTTTAATTAACCGCTCACCGACATCTTTTAGGTTACTTTCGGCGGTGAGAATCTGTCCCCCAGTTAAGTTGACATAGATACCGTATAAATATCATCCAGATATCGTCTAAATGTGTGGCTGGGGTTTAAGGTTCCCATGCCGGTAAACATCCGGTAAACATCCAATTAGGTGCTAGATGCCATCAACACTGCTGAGAAGGCCGTAAAGTTCGGGACGGCGATCGCGGAAAAAGCCAAAAGCCGCCCTGGTCCGGGTGATTTCGGCGCGATCGAAGGTGGCATAAATAATCCCCTCTTCGTCAGCACCTAATTCCGCCACTTTATCCCCGAAGTGATTGGCAATAAAAGAATGACCGTAAAAAGTTTGTCCGTCTTCGGTGCCGATCCGGTTTGCCGCGACCACCGGGACAATATTTGCCACCGCATGACCAATCATCACCCGTTGCCAAGGGTCTTTTGTATTTAAATCCGCTTGTTGGGGTTCGCTGCCGATCGCCGTGGGATAAAATAAGACATCCGCTCCCATGAGCACCATCGCTCTGGCACATTCGGGAAACCATTGATCCCAACAAATTCCTACCCCAATGGTGCCAAATCGGGTTGACCAAACCCGAAATCCGGTATTTCCCGGTCGGAAATAAAATTTTTCTTCATATCCTGGGCCATCGGGAATATGACTTTTGCGGTAAACCCCTAATAAAGACCCATCCGCATTGATAATGGCCACACTATTGTAGTAAGACTGTCCCGCTTTTTCAAAAAAAGAAACCGGCACGACCACCCCTAATTCGGCGGCAATTTTCTGGAAATGATGAATGGTAGGATGTCCTTCGACGGGATGCGCCCAGTCAAAAAATTTCTCGTGTTCTGCTTTACAAAAATAATGTCCTTCAAATAATTCTGAAGGTAAAATGACTTGAGCGCCTTTAGCTGCCGCTTCTCGGACGAATTCACTGATTTTTTTGACATTGCGGTGGTGCTCTTCGGAATAGGATGTTTGAATGGCCGCTGTTTTGATGATTTGAGGGTGCATAGATGTGTTTTTTGACTTGAACAAAACTTATTCTAGCAAAACAGTTGAGACGCCAGCGCACGGTAAACTAAAAAAATAGGAGCAGGAGCGCTTGCTATAGCAATCCTATTTGAATTGTAATTTTGAATTGTAATATTTTGGTTTTGGGAAATTCAACGATTATCCCTACCACAACCTATCTAGGATTGCTATAGGTACTAAACTGTAATTATGAGAAAAATTAATGGTGGCCAAACTTCTCAGACAAGCAAAATATTAAGTTGGCGTGCGTAAATTAATTAATCACAAAATTAGAGGAGAAAGGAAAGAGATGTTCATTTATTTGTATAATAATTTTTTGGATAAATTTTTCAATGAAGCTTGATAAAATTACGATGGGTGCAGTGTTTGTGCATTTAGCAAAGTTGTAAGATTTAGTGTTTCATTTTTATTTCAAATAACTATACCTCTTCTGTCACTCTGGGAGATTTCAAGGAATTTTCGCCATCACAGCCAACTAAGGCATTAATAAAAGGCATTAATAAAACGGAATGATTCGGGTATTGGGGCATCCGGGCGCCCAATATCCCGATGCAACCGATGCGGCGATATATGCCAGACACGCATATAATACATATATATATATATATATAGTTATTGTGGTATATTTTGTTATACCCATAGCCGAGCCGGTCGAGGTAAGAAGTGAATTGCCTCTATATCTTGGCGGTTCGTCCGTTGCCTCGGTGTTATCGAGGCCAAAATGATCGGCGAAACTCGGTTGCTTCCTTGGGATTTCAATGGTAGTTGCGCCAAAAATACAGCCAAAAATACAGAAAGCGTGACAAAAGTCCAGTTTTTTTGCTGACTACTCCAGTTGCTCTCTAAAATGGTATTGTATTTATGACTACTATTTTTTATCCTGATGCTAGTCTAAATTGACTGGAGGTGTTTCAATGTCTAAAACACTCCAATCTTAGTCTGATTCAGTATTTCAGCTTTTAAGCTTGTGCGCGAGTAAAATCGTTGACTAAAGTAAGTGATTCAGATCACCGAAAACAATCTTGCGTTAGCGCATAAAGCGGCCAACCCAGATCACGCAATTGTGCGATGGAGAACACCAAAAATTTGTTAGCGCGATCGCACTGATGCTGGGGTCAAGTGCCGAAGATAAAACTATAGCGACCAGTTCGCTATGTTGCTTAGTGGAAAATTATCGGAAGGTGCCTAATGACTATTGCATCTAATCTCTCTGGGAAACAGTCTCGGAAATCCCCAACTCTGATCGATGTGTTACTGCAACCAACTCGCAATTGGATTGATGCTATAGAAGTGAGCGATAAAAAATTCGCTAGATCCGTTTGTCAGCTGATTCCGGCACAATGCCCTTTTGAGCGAGACATTAAACTATTTGGCCGAACGTTATTCCACATTCCCCCAATCTGTAAGCTCAATCCGTTCTATGAACAATTCGTCGCATTACGTTTTCGCGCTTTGTGTTACCTCGCTGATGAATGTGGCGAAGATGTTAGCATTTACTGCTGCTAAGTAAGCTGCTAAGTAAATTCTGAGGCGGTTTCGCCCACTTTCCTTCTGATCGATCAGATTTTTCTTCTTCTGTTCTTTTGTGTTGTTCTTTTGTTCAGTCTTTTGTTCAGTCTAAAGAATGATCTAAGCTTTTGTTTTGACTTTCTTTAGATTTCTAGCCAAAGTGTCTCATTTATGTCTCGATTCGAGAATTTCGCCAAGTTTGACCCTCTTCCTACAACGTCGCACTCTTGGTACAGGTTTTGACTCACATCTTCATCGTCACCACCCTTCAGAATCAAAAACAGCCGGAAAACACTCAGGAAACACTCATAAAGCATTCCTCATAAAGCATTCAGAGTGAATGGCCTCGCGACAATTCCACGCGACAATTTCATAATTAATTAGAAGTAGGGTGGGCATCGCTCACTCTACTATGTTGCTATTTTTTTTGCCGCGCTCGTTCAACAAACATTCAGCAACTATTCCGCCACCATTTAGTAACTACTCAGTAACCATTTTGGTGACTATTCAGCAATTATATACCTGGCAATACCTCTACAATGTCTGGAATACATCATCTGAATCACATCATGGCCAGACATTTTTAATGTTTTGTGCTATATAGTAAACTTATGTCTATTGTCAGAAAAAAATCAGTAAAGGAATTAATATTTTCTGACAAAAATTGTGTTAAAAATGACTTTTTTTGTCAGCATTTATCCTGATAATATGTTAGCGGCAGAGTCAAATAATCTTGGTAGTAGCCAGCGCTGACTGACTCCTGAATGCTGATTTTCATTGACCTGTGAATGGGTGAGGAAAATTTTCCAATGTTTAGATTAATTGAAAAACGTCTGGGTAGTTCGGTTCAAGAAATTAACCGAATAGCTCACTTGACGTTGCTCGGCTTTTTGATTATGGGCAGTAGTGCCATTGCTTTAAATATTGGTCGTTCGCTGTTTCTGGCACAAGTAGGACCGAAGTATTTGCCCCTATTTTTAATTTTGATGCCCCTGACTACGATGTTAGTGTCTGGGGGGTTTAGTCAGATTATTGACCGTTGCGATCGCCCCAAATTACTTCAGTGGGTTTTGGGGATTTGCAGTGTCATAGTCTTGGGACTGCGATCGCTCCTGAGTTGGCATATTGTAGCGGTATATTTTAGTCTCTTAATCTTTGCCTGGGTTGCGTATGTTTTGCTGTTTAGGATTAAGTTCTGGACTTTAGTTAGTGACTATTTTACCTCCTTAGAATTAAAGCGATATACGCCAATTTTGTCCCTAGGGTCTAGCATTGGCTATTTCCTCGGTAGTATGTTGGTCGGATTGCTGTCCAAATCCGTAAAGTTAGAAAATCAGTTGCTATTAATGCCAGTCCTCTATGGTCTGGCGCTCGCGGAAATATATTTATTGCAAAAAGAACAAAATCTGCTTAACAAACCAGTAAAAAAAAGTGGCATAGCGATTAAAAATCAACAAAAACTATCTAAAACATTACCTATTTGGCTAGTAATTGCCAATTATCCTATCATATTTTATTTAGCAATTAATACCTTTGTTTTGGAGATAGTTCGTTCTATTAACGAAATTCAACATTCAATTATTTATAGCGAAACATTTGCCAATGCTCAAGAATTAGCCAGTTTTCTGGGATTAGTCACTGCCGCTCTAACTGCCCTGGAGTTAATATTAACTGTATTTGTCACCAAACCCTTAGTTCACAAACTGGGGGTTAGACAGATGAACTTGATCTATCCCTTGGCTAACTTACTCACTTTTATAGGATTGGCGGTTAGCTTTAAATTACCTTCAGCAATTGGCGCTAATTTCACTTATCGCACTTTATTATATAGTATTGGCATTCCAGTAACAGCCTTAAACTATAATGCAGTCCCGCCTCAATTGAGTGGCAGAGTTCGGGTACTCAGCGAGGGAATTTTTACCCCAATGGGACGCATCTTTGCCGGGGTAGTTCTCTTGGTTGCCCAGCCAATTTTGACTAATTTCCAGGTCAGCTGTCTAGGGATTTTCATCAGCACAATTTTAGTTTTGATTAGTTACTTCACTGGTAAGAGCTATTTAAAATCTTTAGTAACCATGTTGCGCAACGGACAGGTCAGTTTGGATTATGTAAAAAGTGGAATCCAACACATCCGATATCCATCCATTGACCAAGTTCGCGCTTTATTAAGTAGCGAAAGTCAAAATGCCCAGATTTTAGGCTTACAATTAGCCGCTTATATCAAAAATCTCCGCAAAATATTCCCCGAATTAGAAGCATTGTTGCCAAATGCGGATGCCGCAACCCGTCGGGCTGTGATACGACTGGCAACTCAAACCCACAACCGGGCATTAATTCATAAATTTGAGCAGTTATTAAACTCTCCAGACTCGACTACTCGAAGTATTGCCTTGGAAGTTTTGATTGCTAGTGGTTATGGGGTGAAAGATGAGCAATTGTCGTCATTGTTAGCGGATGAAAATCAGGAAGTAAGGGCGATCGCCTGTGTTGCCGCTACCAGTCAAGGAACTAGCGCCGAAACCGAGGCTGCTTGTGAACTTTTATGGCATTCAGAATCAGAATCAACCCCCGTACAAGCGGCGGTGAGAACTGTTTTAAGTCGTTATAGTCGCCAACCAGAATTTATTTCTCAGCTGGAAAAAATTCTCCGCGGGGCTGCCCCAGAGGTAAGACGGGAAACGTTAGAAACTCTGGCAACTATTGCCCAACCCCACGACCGTTTGATTGGCAAAATTGCGATCGCACAAGTCAACCATTCTTCCCCGGAAGTGCGCGGGGCTGCCTTTCATTTGTTGGGCATTGTCCGTTGCCCAGAAATGTTGTCATACATGACCAAAGGTTTGGCGGATGCCGACCCGAATGTTCGCAACCAAGCGGCGATCGCTTTTGCAGCTTATGGGGATTCCAGTTTGGCGGTGGTGCAGCCGTATTTGTCCGCGTCCCAACCAGAGGTCGTGGATACGGCAATTGCGGCGATCGCCAAAGTGGGCAGCAACCAAGCTGAGGCGGTACTGCTTGAATATCTTGATGCGGATTTTCAGCTAGTAACGCAAAGTCTGCGGTGGCAGCAAGAAATGCCCTCAGAGCGAGCGGATTTAAAGTTCTTTTTTACGGCGATCGAAGACTATCATCAGCGCATTCTTGATCGCCTATTTTATATTCTATCTTGTTTCGGCCATTCCCACACAATCAGCTATGTACAAAAACGGCTGAGTTCCCCAGATCAAAGAGAACGGGCTAATGCAGTAGAAACCTTAATATCTTTGCCACAGCGTCGGTTAGCCCTGCCCATAATGCCCCTTTTGGAACGGTTAGCTTCCGGCAAAACCACTCAGCCCAAAACGTCAGTTAATCTTGCGGATCTTGCCCCATTAAATGAAACCCAACAGCAATTACTTCAAGAAGCATCAGCAGCGGGCGATCGCTGGATTAAATTAGCGGCTGCACTTGCTTTAGAAACCCAGGCAAATAATCATGGATCTCCGGAAAAATCTTCCCAGACGGTTTTATCAGCTTTCACCGAGCGGTTATTATTGCTCAAACAAATTGCCATATTTCGGCATTTAAACTTAGATCAGTTATCCCTAATTGAACGGGAAATGATTCCCCAAAACTTCCGGGCAAGAGAAATAATTTTTACCGCAGGCAGTTTAGGGGATATTTTATATATTATTACCTCCGGTACAGTGGAAATTGTCCCAGCAATCCCAGCAAATGGAGTCGCTAAGTTGTCCACCGGTGACTATGTTGGGGAGATGAACTTATTGAATGACTTACCCTATTCCGTCACAGTGAAAGCAGCTACGGATTGCAGCTTATTGGCGTTGCAAAAAAGTAGTTTTGACCAGTTAATTCAGCAACATCCGCAAATTTTGTTAGAAATTTCTAAAGAATTAAGTCTGCGTCTGCAAACCGCTAATGAATTAGCTAACCATTCTTGATTTATATCAAGTTCAAAACAAGTTCAAAAATTGATCTGCCTTTAAAGCCCTGGCTATTTAACGACGCCTACTCAGGTTAGCATACTCAGGTTAATTATGGGTTAAATTATGGGTGAATTGTGCCATCAGGCATAATCGCCCCCGATAATTTAGTCCCGGTAAGCTTGACCAAAATCCTACTTTTGGTTCCCACTTTAGCCCCGGTTAAATCTGCCCCACTCAGGTCAGCCCCACTTAAGTCAGCCCCAATTAAGTTGCAATTGCGTAAACAGGCTTTGGTCAAGCAAGCTTCTAAAAGATTGGCTCTAAATAAGTTAGCATTTTCTAGATTAGATCCACTGAGATTTACTCTATGCAAAAACGCATCACTCAGGTCAGCATTTTGCAAGTTACAATTGCTGAAGTTTTTGCCAGATAAATCCTTTTCTTTGAAGTTAGCCCCCCGAAAATCACTACCACTGAAGTCCTGGTAGTAGGGCGATCGCTTTTGATAATTGGTCTGATAATTGGTTTGATAGCTGGTCTGACAATTGGTGTGAGAATTGTGCTGATAATTGCTCTGGGACTGATGGTTGTGAGTTTTAGCTTGATGGGTTTGTGACTGAGATTTATAGTAAGAATAGGAATAGCGTGGAGTTTGGGGGTGATCGCGGGTAGCGGCAGAAGTAGGCGAGCGCTCACTTCTGCCTTTGTTAAAAGTTTTTAACTCAGATTTTCTAGAACGCAATTGGTCACGAGCATGGTTAATCTCTTTCAGCTTCTCTTCAGCTTTTTCCTGCAATCTAGGATTATCCTTGGGAATGCGATCGGGATGCCAAATAAACGCCAAATCTCTATAAGCTTGGTTCACCTCTTCCCAAGACGCTCCCAATTCTAGTCCGAGCACGTGATACCACTGTTCTAACTCTTTCATAGTAACTTCCCTAGGGTTTCTCTAGATTTTTCAACAACACCAGCGGTGAAACTTCTGGAAACAATCTCAGATTATATATCAAATTGTATTCTAACAACATCTGAGGTGACAGTAGTCAAAACCGTCAATTTTTGGCCATCAATCTTTGCTAACTGGTAGTTTCAACTGGTGGTTTCAACTGGTGGTTTTAACAAAAATAGTTAAATGTTCACATAACTATACATATAGTTACATTGATTTAAACCAATTGTGGCAATTAATACCAATTTTCTCCCTGAGCCAAGTTTTTATATTAAATAATATATTAAATAAATATATTAAACAATTTTAATCAAAATTTTAATCAAACCTTTGGAATGGCTGCTCAAGATTCTATAAATTTTGGGGATTGTGTGAATTTAGAGCATAGACATCAAGTGGGCAATACCCACCGTAGCTATACCGTCAAAAAATCCGTGATTTTCCGATTAAAGAATTGGTGACAATTCGCCGAACACCAATATTCACTAACGCCTGCAAATCATTAGGATCATCCACCGTCCAAGCCACAATATCCACCCCGCGATCGCGGCTTTTTGCCACCAAATTGGGATTATTTAACAACAGATGATACTCACTAATCATCACCGAATTGCCTTGATGAATTGCTTTGGCCAATTCTGCCTCATAATCCTCAACATTAGCCACAATATAACCCAAGGTTAACCCCCGCTTAGTTTGGCGTACTTGTGCCACAAACTGAGGATTAAATGAGGAAACGATCGCCCTTTCTTGCCACCCTTGAGCAATTAACATCTCGACTAATTCTGCTACCTGAAAGTCTGACCATTGACAGTGAGGTTTAACATCTAAATAAATATGCTGTGGTAACGGCTGAAGAATAGCTAAAGTTTCCGCTAAGGTGGGAATTTGTTCCCCGGCAAACTGGGGAGAAAACCAACTGCCTGCATCCAAAGATTTTAACTCAGTTAAAGTCTTTTCCGTGACATTTCCGAGGGTTCCGGTAGTTTTATCTAAGGTGGGGTTATGGATGACTACGGGAACTCCATCAGCGGTTAATTGCAGGTCAAATTCCACCGAATCAGCAGCATTTTCTAAGGCAGCAGTAAATGCCGCGAGAGTGTTTTCTGGGGCGAGCGCGGAAAATCCCCGATGAGCGATAATTTCTAATTCCATTGCCATGATTTTGCCTGTTGTCTATTATTATAGTTATTATCCAGGTATTGTCAAGGATATTGAGAGAAAATGAACCAATTAGATCAGCGAGCTTGGAATTATGTCCGGCAGGAATTTCGCCGGATTTGGGGATATGATGATTTTCGTCCTCCGCAGGGAGAAATCGTCCAAACTTTATTAGCAGGAACCGATGCTCTGGTAGTCTTGCCAACCGGGGGCGGCAAATCGATTTGTTTTCAATTACCGGCGTTATTAAAAAACGGTTTAACTTTGGTGGTTTCTCCTTTGGTAGCGTTAATGGAAAATCAGGTGCAAGAATTGCGCGATCGCCAGCTTCCCGCTGCCTTATTACATAATGAAATTAGTAAATTAGAACGGAAGAAAACCCTAGAAGCGTTACAAAAAAATCAGTTACGCTTATTATATTTATCTCCAGAAACTTTATTCAGTAAGCCAGTTTGGGACTGTCTGACTCAACCCCATTTACCTATTAATGGTTTAATTCTCGATGAAGCCCATTGTTTAGTCCAATGGGGGGATAATTTTCGCCCAGCTTATCGACGCTTAGGAACGGTGCGATCGCACCTACTAAAATCTAAACCTCCGGGGAGTAAAATGGCGATCGCTGCATTTACCGCCACGGCGGATCCAGTTGCTCAAAAAACCATTGCTCAAGTTTTACAATTACAACAACCGCAACAGTATTTATATAGTCCTTATCGCCCAAATCTTTATCTGCAAGTGAAAGTTGCTTGGACGCCACGAGGTCGTCGTCAACAGTTATTTAATTATATCAAACAACGGGAAAAACAATCCGGTTTAGTCTATGTGCGAGCGCGCAAAGATAGCGAAGAACTTGCCCAAATTTTACAACAAAAAGGATATAATACTCGCCCTTATCACGGGGGACTGAGTGGGTCGGAACGGCGTTTTATTGAACAAGCTTGGCTTAACGGCAACTTACCTTTTGTGGTCTGTACTTGTGCCTTTGGTATGGGGGTGAATAAACCGGATGTTCGCTGGGTGGTTCATTTTCAAGCCCCAAGTTTACTATCAGAATATATTCAGGAAGTGGGACGTGCTGGTCGGGATGGTAAACCCGCTGAAGCCTTAACATTAGTCAGTGAATGTACCGGGTTGCTTGACCCAGAAGATCGCCAAAGACGAGAGTTTTTAATCCAACAGCAGCGATCGCTTTCTCGACGGGCTCTAGAACTAAGCAAAAAATTACCCAAACAGGGAAGTATCGACGAAGTTGCCCGCAAATATAAGGAAGGTGCGATCGCGCTTTCTCTATTACATAGTCAGAATCAATTACAATGGCCTGACCCTTTTCATTATATCATTTCTCCCCAGTCAAGTCAACCCCTAAAAACTGATAGCAATGCCACTCAACTAATGGCCAAATATCTGACTACTCGGACTTGCCGGTGGCATTTTTTACTCCAAGCATTTGGCTTCGAGAGAGAAGCCAAAAATCTACTCAAAAATCTCAAATGTGGCCATTGCGATCGGTGTTGTTCTGGATGATTGTAGAGAGGCGAAATTTCGCCTCTTTTTCGCCTCTTCATATATGGCTGAAGACATCGATATTACAGAATATTAGATAATTCTGGCTTTTCCTGGCTAAAAAAGGCTTTTTGGCAAGGCTTTTTGGCTGGAGAAAAAATTGGCTGGAGAAAAAACTTGAATACTGAGAAAAAACTATCTTCAGCTATTTTCAGCCTACGCCATTGCGTTTAAACCAGCCAATCATTCGCCCCCAGGCTTCTCTGGCTTCTTTTTCTCGATAAGTCGGACGATAATCGGCAAAAAAACCGTGAGGCGCACCGGGATAGACGAAGATTTCTGATCGACTATTACCCTGGAGTAAAATGCGCCGCATATTCTGAACCGTATCCATCGGAATGAACTCATCATTGCCTGCATAAAGTCCCAGAACTGGCACTGTCAAATTTGCCGCCACATTAATTGGATGTCGCGGTGTCAAGGGCGAAAAATCACCGACTAAGCGACCATACCAGGCAACTCCCGCTTGAATATTCGGATTATGCACTGCATAAAGCCAAGCAATTCTTCCTCCCCAACAAAATCCTGTAATACCGACTTGATTTATGTCAGCTTTTCCGCTGTTTCTAGCCCAAGCAATTGTGGCATCTAAATCGGACATGACTTGAGTATCAGGAACCTTTGAAACCACTTGGGAAATAATTTCTTCTATAGTTTCTAACTGAGACACATCTCCTTGCCGAAAGAACATTTCCGGAGCGATCGCCATATATCCAAATTTGGCCAACCGGCGACAAATATCCTGAATGTGTTCGTGGACTCCAAAAATTTCTTGCACGACCAAAACCACCGGAAAATTACTGCCTTGCTCTGGCATTGCTCGATAAGCTGGAATTGCTCCATCAGCTACGGGAATTTGCACTATTCCTGCTACCAAACCCACACTGTCAGTTCTAATTACTTGGGCAGAAATCGGGTGGGTACAAACCGCAAACCCCGCGGCTAAAGTACCCATAGCGATAAATTTGCGCCGAGATAAATCACCCATCTTTTGTTGCCTACTTTATGTGTTTGTAAATGTTGTTGTAAATGTTGTTTTTTGGTGTTGTTATTTGGTGGCTATTTGCTGGCTAAACTACGCCATTTTGGCAACCTGAAAAATTATTTATCAGAAAATTACTGACTTAGTTTATCTCCGGGAAAAATGAGTGTTTGCCAACAATGTCTTCAGCAATGATGACTTTGGCTCACAATCGGTATTGTTGAAACACTTCTGTTGCGGCTCGATGCAGCAAAGAATGGCGATAGACTAAATCATTCATATTGTTACAATAACCTCCACCAATGACACAAGCGACGGGATAACCGGCACCTACACAGGTAGATAATACCTGCATTTCTCGACGAAATAGACCCCGATCGCTCAGAGAAAGTTTCCCTAGGCGATCGCCCGCATGACAGTCTACCCCTGCGTCATAAATTACCAAATCCGGCTTGACTTGGGTCAACAAATCTGGTAAATAATTGGCTAGAGTTTGCAAATATTCATCATCTTCCATACCCACAGGCAACGGCACATCTAAATCACTTTTTTGCTTGGTTCCCGGGAAGTTAGCTTGACAATGCATGGAAAAAGTAAACACGCTTTCATCATTTTGGAATATCACCGCCGTACCATCTCCCTGATGCACGTCTAAATCCACAATTAAGACTTTTTTGACTTGGCCAAGTTGTTGCAAAATCCTAGCGGCGATCGCCAGATCATTAAAAATACAAAAACCCGAGCCAAAATTAGGGAAAGCATGATGGGTTCCCCCCGCTGTATTACAAGCTAAACCAGTTCTTAAAGCCAACTCAGCGGTTAAAATAGTCCCCCCTACCGCAATACAAGTGCGATCTGCCAATGCTGCACTCCAAGGTAAACCAATTCGCCTTTGAGCTTTTGGAGCTAAAGTGCCGCTACAATAAGCTTCAACATAATCAGAATCATGTACTTGACAAATCCATTCTTTGGCGGGAAAAGTTGGGGTATGAAACTGTTCTGGAGTAGCTACTCCATCGGCGATTAGCATTTGATACAGCAGGCTAAATTTGGCCATCGGAAATCGATGATATTCCGGCCAAGGCACGACATAATTAGGATGGTAAACAATTGGCAAATTCATAGAAATTTTGGTTTGGCTCACCCGTCAGCAGTCAGATGATACCTGAAGTGGTGATAGCTAGTTACTGTTTATGATTGTTTGACTAGACATAAAAATATCAGAAAAGTGTGACATTTATACTGTCAGGATGGTTTAACGGTTTGCTCTGGGTTTAACCACTAAAACCGAACAGTGAGCATCAGCCACCACTTGACTGCTGACTGAACCAAGTAAAATCCGGTTAATTCCCGTCAAACCCCGACTACCAATTACGATTAAATCAGCCTTATAGATGTTGGCTAATCGGATAATTTCTTCTGCCGGATCCCCGGTGACAATTTCCAATTCACTGGGACAAGAAAATTCCGCTTGCAGGGGTTCCATAAGCTTTTTCATGTGAATATAAGCCACATCTTCTTGATCCGCTTGCGGGCGATCGGCAACCACGTCCACGTCAGTTCTAGTATTAGGAATTACATGAGACAGGATAATTTTAGTATCGCTGGTCACTTTAATGTGATGAAGAGTGGCGAGCACTTGCGCTGACAAATCAGACCCATCAATGGCAACTAGGATATTTTTAATCACGTTTTTTACCTACTCCTTTGGTTTAATACAACTGCATCCCCACTCGTTCAGATATCGAGGCCAGATTGCGGTTAAAATTATACTAGCTATTGTTTCACAGTTTTCCAGCGCCTTTGACCGTTAAGGGTTAGTTAATGGTCGGTTGCTGACGGCGCTTTGCCTTTTTCAGGTGAATTAAGCAAAAAAGCTGATTGATTCGATAAGTGGGACAGCGGTTGCATAGATAACCGAACCATGAGGGGCGGGTAACACGAAAAATTATCTATACACAGTAACTTTACAGTTTGTTACAATGAGAACAACGAATCGAGAAAACACCTCGCCAAGCTGAATTAAGAGGAAATAACTATGAACGGCAGTTTTAGAGTGGGTAATTTATTTGGCATTCCATTTTATATCAATTCCTCCTGGTTTTTGGTCTTAGCTTTAGTCACATTTAGCTACGGCAGTCAATTAGCGACTCAATTTAACTTAGGAATAATTTTACCCTGGATTTTGGGATTATGCGCCGCATTGTTGTTATTTACCTCGGTTCTAGCCCATGAACTAGGACACAGCTTTGTGGCGATTAAACAGGGAATTGAAGTTAAATCAATTACCCTATTTTTATTTGGTGGACTGGCGACTCTGGAGAGAGAGTCCAAGACCCCCGGAGAGGCATTTTGGGTGGCGATCGCCGGCCCATTAGTCAGCTTCATTTTATTTGGCATTTTCACCGCCATCGTTACATTGACCAATATTTCAGGAGCAAGCGCGGCGGTATTGCAACTCTTAGCTTACATCAACTTGGTCATTGGCACTTTTAACTTAATTCCTGGATTACCTCTTGACGGGGGCAACATCCTCAAATCAGTGGTTTGGAAAATCACTGGCAACCCGTACAAAGGGGTTTTATTTGCCGGTCGAGTGGGTCAATTTTTCGGCTGGATGGCGATTATTTCTGGCTTAATTCCGGTGTTATTATTTGGTAACTTTAATAATTTCTGGAATATCTTAATTGGCAGTTTCTTACTACAAAATGCTGGCATGGCCGCCCAGTCTGCCAACGTGCAAGATAAGTTGACCAAGTTTACTGCCGCTGATGCCGTCACCCCAGATAGTCCAGTTGTTTTCGCTCACCTTTCTTTGCGAGAATTTGCTAACGAATATGTGATTGGCAAAACCCCATGGCGGAAGTTTTTAGTCATCGATGAACGTGGCAAATTTATGGGTGAACTGTTGGTAGATGACATGAAACATATACCCACCCACGAATGGCCAAATACTCAGGTTAAAGCCCTAATGAAACCAACAAATATTCAGTTTGTCAAATCCACCCAAAACCTGTTGGAAGTGGTGACAAAACTGGAAGAATATAAAGTCACTGAATTGCCAGTAATTGATGAAAATGGAGTAGTTTTGGGCATTCTGGAAAAATCGGGGATTAAAAACTTGCTGCAAGCTCGAGCAGCCATGAAAACTGCTTAATGTTGTCCCGGCAACGTTGTCTCTGGCTGTTGTCCCATTTAGCATCCATACCTGTCAGTCACGGTTTTCAACCCGTGACTATACCTGGCAAATGCTTCAATCCGACTGAAAAATGCGATTCCCCCCAGGGGCACTACCCGAATTGCTCCCTCCAGAGATCCAGTGGTGCTGCGGTGCAGGAGATGCGCTGGCTGAATCTGAATCCGCCCCACTTGACAAATCCTGGGGTTGTGGTTATATAATGTAAGCCCAGGGTGATTTTGGCCACAGAAGTCACCAAATTACGCGGATGTAGTTCAGTGGTAGAACGTCAGCTTCCCAAGCTGAATGTCATGGGTTCGAGTCCCACCATCCGCTTATTCTCAAACCGTTAGAGACTATCGTTATAGACTATCGTTTGTGAGGCTTTTGTGAGGCTAAAAAAAAGCCCGTGACGAGGATTGAACTCGTGACCTCACCCTTACCAAGGGTGTGCTCTACCACTGAGCTACACGGGCACCGGGGCTCTAAACCAGGTTGAGAAATGTAAACAAACCCAGATTTGGTTTGTGGTGGGCCGGGCTAGATTCGAACTAGCGTAGGCATAGCCAGCGGATTTACAGTCCGCCCCCATTAACCACTCGGGCACCGACCCTCTTGAACCCACAGTTATATATCCTAACACAAAAATTTTGAAATGCAACTGTTTTTACAAAAATTTTTTTGAGGTTTCCCCCGGCGGCGATCGGCTCCCTAAATTGAGACATCAGAGTGCCTATTTGAGCGCTTGCCCATAATTATCGCCCCTAATTATTGATGGTTGATTTATGGTTGCGGCGGCTCCCCAGGAGAACGCTTGGTTCGGGAGGAACGCCCGGGGGATAATTTACTAGACTGGCCTGATTTACTGCGAGCGCGCCGGGGAAAATCACTTTCATCATAGATTTCCCCGACCAGTTCTTCGAGAATATCTTCTAACGTAACCAATCCCACGGTGCCGCCATATTCATCCACTACAATGGCAATATGTACCCGTTGTTGCAGCATTTCCTTAAGTAAATCCGCCACCCGCTTAGTTTCGGGAACATAAACCGGAGGATCCATTAATTCCGTCACAGGTGTAGTGGTGCTTAATGTAGAGGACGTCGAGGCGCGATCGCTCTGAGGGGTTTCCGTTTGCCAATTCCCCAAATAAGGTAAAGCTTGTTTCAAATGAACCACCCCGACAATCTGATCTTTCGACTCTTCTTGGACGGGAATCCGCGAATATCCAGTCTCCAAACATAAATTGACTAAATCTTGCACCGTTGCTTGATGAGAAATCGTCCGCATCTCAATCCGAGGTTTCACCACTTCTCGGGCACTCAGACTATCTAGCGTCAGGGCTTTGTTCAATAACCGATGTTTGTACAAATCTAAATGACCCTTACCCCCCAGAATTTCAATCATTAACTGTAAATCTTTAACCGACTCCCCTGGTTGTACGGCATTGCTTTGAACCAAATTAATAATCGTCTGGGTAATTTTTTCCAAAAACTGCACAATTCCAAACGCTGACAGGAGTTTGGACAAACCATAAACTGGCGGGACTGCCAACTTAAAACAGGGAATCACATTATTGATCGCCAGAGACTTAGGCGTAATTTCCCCAAAAATCAGCAACAACAAAGTAATCGCGGCAGTAGCGACTCCCAAACCTGCCGGGCCAATCCAAAGGGCAAACAGGTTGCTGGTGAGAATCGCGGAAAAATTATTAACCAGGTTATTACCGACTAACAGCGTGGTAATAAACCGACTCCGCTTGTGAAGCACCAGCGTAAATATGCGCTTGGGATCTCCCTGCTCTTTGATTAAAGCTCTCAGTTTCAGATTATCCAGCGCAGTAATCGCGGTTTCCGCTCCAGAAAAAAAGGCTGAACAAGTCACCATCAACACCAGTACCCCAAGGTCAATCCAAATATTGCCCAAGAGGGGGCGGATTTCTGAGGCGGCTGAAAGATAAAACTGAATGGATGAAGGAATCACTTTGGCGGTTGAATGAATGTGCAATTATCAATCTTAATCAAATCATCTCCATCAAATCATCTCCTGCTCATCAGAAACAGTCCTGAGAAACTGGAAATCCCTGTTCTGAGTTTCAATCGTTTCAGTGGTGAGGGGCTTTACCGCCGGGCAGCGGAGCGCGTTCTCATGGGTTTACTCAAAGCCACCGACGTAGCAAAACAATCGTCATCATTACCTAACTTGATGCTTCTTCGCCAGCAGTTTTTCTGGTCGGGGGTTTATCACTTTAGTGATGATTAATCTTCTCACATATTAAGCAGATGGCAAGTCATCTATCGCTGATTTTATTTGGCCGATCTATTATGATTTTTGAAGAGTAAAGCGGCTGATTTGATTTAGTTTTAGCAAAATTTTTCGCCCAAGTGAGACCGCTAGTCGCCGGGTTTTCTTACTTTAGTGATAAACCCGGAACAGAGAATAACATAAAATGATCAGTTTTCAGTGGAATTCAGAAACCGGGCTGCCTCAGCTTGCCCCCGCCGAGGCAGGGGTTAAGCTGAAGCTTGAGTGGCAGGAGTTACTACACCGAATCTAAATCCATTCGGCGCAGCAACAACGCATTTTAGTTAAACGAGTAAGCGGCTTGAAGAGCCCAAAAAATTAGGCCACCAATGCTGCCTAAAATGATTACAGCGGATAGAGCGATCGCCACGGGGCGGTCGGCTCCCTCAAATTTCATAATTCCTCGGTTAAAGTCTGACATGGCGCATTCGCTCCCATAAGGGAAAAAATTTTAGAGTTTGTCCGCAGCTGAATTAGCGCAGAAGATCGCTGTCTAGGTCTGCGGAGCAATCTATAGGATCGATATAGGATCGATTTTACTTCACGATTTGGGTAGATTGCTGGAGCGTATTTGAGTAAATTTTCTCAGGAACGTTCCCAATCAACCTTCCCAATCATAGAGTGGAATTTACTAAAACTTTTTAAAATCCTGCTTGTAGTCAAGCCCGTATTGGTGTATTTTGGTTAAGATATATGAAGTAAGGAGCAAAAAATGCTCCCCTTGAGGCAGATATTATCCATAGACAAGCCGACTGCATGGGCAAAAAGCCAATCATTGCTATATCTCACTTAGGATGCGAGAAAAATCGCATCGATACAGAACATATGCTGGGTCTCCTAGTATCCGCTGGCTACGAAGTCGATGCCAACGAAGAACTAGCAGATTATGTAATCGTTAATACCTGTAGTTTTATTGCAGATGCCCGGTCTGAATCAGTTCGGACTCTGGTAGAATTGGCAGAAGACAATAAAAAAATCGTGATTACCGGCTGCATGGCCCAACACTTCCAAGCAGAATTGCTCGAGGAATTGCCAGAAGCAGTAGCCGTAGTCGGTACAGGCGACTATCATAAGATTGTTGATGTCATTACTCGCGTCGAAGCAGGAGAACGGGTCACAGAAGTTTCTGCCGAGCCGACTTATCTGGCTGACGAGACTGTACCCCGTTATCGGACAACTCCTGAACCGTTTGCTTACCTACGGGTAGCAGAAGGGTGTGATTATCGCTGTTCTTTTTGTATCATTCCGCATTTACGCGGCAATCAGCGATCGCGCCCCATAGAATCGATTGTCGCTGAAGCCGAACAACTGGCATCGGAAGGTGTCCAAGAGATTATCCTCATCTCTCAAATCACCACCAACTATGGCCTGGATCTGTACGGGCAACCCAAACTAGCAGAACTACTCCGGGCATTGGGGAAAGTAGATGTCCCCTGGATTCGGATTCACTACGCTTATCCCACGGGCTTAACCCCCCAAGTGATTGCGGCGATCCAAGAAACTCCCAATATTTTGCCTTATTTGGATTTACCTCTTCAGCATTCTCATCCAGAGATTTTGCGAATGATGAACCGTCCTTGGCAAGCGGGAGTAAATGATCGCATCCTGGAAAACATTAAAACAGCGCTACCAGAGGCGGTAGTTCGCACCAGTTTTATTGTGGGTTTTCCTGGGGAAACCGAAGAACACTTTGAGCATTTGTGGCAATTTGTGCAACGTCATCAATTCGATCATGTCGGTGTCTTCACTTTTTCCCCGGAAGAAGGAACCCCAGCCGCTCACTTATCCAACCAAGTGGCTCAAGAGACAATGGAGCAGCGTCGGGATGCGCTGATGCGAATTCAACAACCCATCTCTTTGCGGAAAAATCAAGCAGAAGTTGGCAAAATTGTCGATGTTTTGATTGAGCAAGAAAAACCGCAAACTGGAGAAATGATTGGTCGTAGTGCCAGATTTGCTCCAGAAGTGGATGGACTCGTTTATGTGCAGGGTCAGGCGAGTATTGGGGAGATCGTCCCGGTACTTGTCACCAGTGCCGATGTCTATGACTTATATGGTGAAGTGGCGGACTCAGACCCCACGACCATAGCCAGCCATTAGCCAGCCATTAGCCTAGGTTAAGGGTTGGCAACGTCCAGTGAGTTGCTGAAAACCCAATGAATGAGCCTCTGGACTCGGATGCTCTCAGGGAAAGATCAGTTCACAACATACATTTTAATTTAATCAATTATTAGACGGTGTTTTGGACTGCTTTTCTGGCTCAAAAACCAATCCATAGATGGCAATCTCTGGGCAGTCAATGATGTTAAAACAAATACTTATTTACTGAAAAGGCTGCAATCTATCAGCCTTAGCTCTGATTCTAATGTTTTTAGGAGATTAAATGACTCTTTCCTTTGAAGCTATCGGTATTTCCGAAGCTCGTGTCAATCATTTAGAAAAAATAGGCTTCCAGAACCCAACAGAAATTCAAATCCAAGCAATTCCCCATCTACTTGCTGGTCGCGATGTAGCCGGGAAAGCTCAAACTGGGACAGGGAAAACCGCAGCGTTTGCTCTGCCAATTTTGGAGCGGCTAAATCCTGACGGCCAAGGAGTTCAAGCCCTAATTTTAACTCCAACTCGTGAGTTGGCAGTACAGATCACTGATGCGATCCGGGATATGAGTGGCGATCGCCACATCCGAGTTCTGTCTGTTTACGGGGGGCAAGCGATTGACCGACAAATCCAACGGTTAAAACGGGGCATTGATATTGTCGTAGGCACCCCAGGCCGAATTCTGGATCTGCTCGAGCGCGGCTGTCTGAAACTGGATCACCTGACTTCTCTGGTGTTGGATGAAGCCGATGAAATGTTGAGCATGGGCTTCATTCAAGATGTAGAACGCATTCTAGAAGCTGCTCCCCCGGAACGCCAGACCGCTTTCTTCTCCGCGACCATGGATGACTCGATTCGTCGCCTAATTCAAAAGTACCTGAAAGATCCCGTTACGGTGGTGATTCAGCAACCAAAAGCGACTCCGAAGCGGATCAACCAAGTGGTGTATATGGTACCCCGTGGCTGGTCGAAAATGCGGGCACTCTACCCAATTTTAGAACTAGAAGACCCGGAATCCGCTTTAATCTTTGTCCGGACACGACGGGCTGCCGCCGAACTGACCAGCCAACTACAATCGATGGGTTATAGTGCGGATGAGTATCACGGTGATTTGAATCAGTCACAACGGGAACGGTTATTAACTCGTTTACGCCAGCAGCAAGTTCGCTGGATTGTGGCCACGGATATCGCCGCACGGGGCTTAGACATCGATCACCTGACTCATGTGATTAATTACGATTTACCGGACAATGTGGAAAGCTATATCCACCGGATTGGGCGTACCGGACGGGCCGGTCGCGAAGGCACGGCGATTTCTTTGATTCAGCCCTTTGACCGACGCAAGTTGACCCAAATTGAGCGGCAAGTGGGGCAAAAATTATATATTCGCTCGTTGCCCAGCCGCTCGCAAATTGAAGCGCGGCATTTAGAAAAGTTGCAAAATCAAGTGCTGGAAACCCTCAAGGGAGAACGCTTGGCTTCTTTCTTGCCGATTGTTTCTCAGTTGAGCCAGGAGTATGAACCGCACGCGATCGCTGCTGCTGCTTTACAAATGGCTTACGATAAAAATCGCCCGAATTCGGTTATGACCGAAAAAGATGATGAGTTAGAGTCCGGGGGCGAAGAATTTTACCAACAAACCTCAACTCCTAAGCCGAAATTACGCAAGACTTCTTCCTCTTCCTCTAAACAGAAATAATCCCTATTTCATTGGTTCATCCTAAATTTGAGGAAAAAAATTGCCGTTCAGCATCTTTTTTGGTGCGAGCGGCATTTTTTTATGTTAACTAATTACTAATGACTTAATTTTAGGTGGCAGAACGTCCTTGTTTGCCCAAACGAACCACCACAAACCAAGTGAAACTTATGGCATAAACAATTAAGCCGACAATGCCTAGAAAGCCCAGAAAACCAGGAGTGCTGTTGTAATGGAAGATTTGTTTATATCCCCAAGGAGCATCTAACCAAATACGACAAAATGGTTCACTTAAAACCATTTCTCTGCTCCAAAATGCACAACGAGTCACGGGGATTTGGAGCAATGCTCCCACAGTCATGTAAACGGTGATTGCCCATCGCCAAGCGGTGAAAGAAAGTTTTAAGAGAGAATCAGGCCCCTCGTCAATTTCTTCGTTGAGGTCTACCCAAAACCAGAGGGAGATGGGAATCAAAATCCGAGCGGCGATCGCGGTAATAAAGCTAATGGGTAAGGCCGCAATCATTAAATAAACGGTAATGGCTAATAGACTGGAAACTTTCCAATAAATTGTGACTAAACGTTGAATTGCATCTGACTTTACGGTGAATGACCAAATCAGTAATATGAGAGGAATTATTACGGTAAAAATTACCGCTAATCGGTAGTCCATCCAGACCAGCTTTTCTGTTAGGGTCATAACTGTTTAGACAATAAAATTAGAGAGCGATGAGTAATGAGTGGTAAATATCTAGGAAAGTGTTTTCCAGATAGACCAGATTTTTGATTCATCAAACCATCACCATAAAGCATCACAATTAAAGCGCTTGCCAATTGACTTAACTAGATAAAAATACAAGCAGCTAGAATTTCTGCTGGAAAAATCTAGCTGCTTCGTAGGTAGGTGATGCCAGGATGATTTAATCAAAAGACTTAGGGGAAGCTAGTCATCATACAGCCGACACTCAGCAGCATCGGGATTATCATCACAATATTTTTCAAAAGAATTTTTGGGTTTGACTTGTTTTTGGCGAGAGGCTTCGGCTTGCAATTCTTCTACTGCATCCCAAGCTGCTGCACATTCCGCAGAATTGACTCCATTCAGATCACAAACAGCACGGGCATTTTGAAGTTCTTTTTCGAGTTCTTGTTTGATGTTGCTCATAATGTCCTGATTTTCAACAACTTTGAGCACGTTAGTCAGGTGAACTGACTAATGATGCTTTGATTTTGATTGCCGACGACAGAGTACCTGATTGGCTGTCTCTACGGCGATCGCAGTCAAGCCTTTTCCTGGGTTGGAGATAAACGGGAGTCACTGTAACTCTCATTTGATCTCTGGTGTTAAGGGCAACTGCGAAGAAGTGAACCCTAGGATAACTTCCTTTTTTGGTCATCGACCCAATTAGGCAAAAGAAAAGTCGCTGGATCATCAGGGAATATGTGGATCCTCGGTTTTGGCTTTTCTTCTGTGCAGTGTATCCGTGAGAGCTACCTTGTACTATATGTTAACTTATGTTACATAGCCAGCTTAACATAGCGCTGGCCATTTTCTACCAGACTATATATATTCTGTGTCGTTCTACAATAAACCGTAAAACCAGATCAAGCATTCCTGAAAAGAGAGCGAGGAAGAGGAGCGAGAATGGAAAAGACCCAGACAAACCGAATGAAATGGGCAAGCGCTTTGTCAACCCGTGCGTCTCTGGAAGGCGCACTGAACGAGGCGATCGAACAAGCTGAACAGCAGTTAGACGGCGCCGCTTCTTTGGCTTTGATCTTTATTTCTTCAGCCTTTGCCAGTGAATATTCCCGGTTGATGCCTTTGTTACGAGAAAAATTAAAAAGTCAGCCCCAGGTGATTGGCTGTTCTGGAGCGGGAATTGTGGGCATGACCCCGGACGGAAAAGCCCAAGAAATCGAAGGAAAACCAGCGATTAGTTTGACTTTGGCCTATTTACCGGGTGTAGAGGTGCAAACATTTCACGTTTCCGCTGCGGCGTTGCCGGATTTAGATAGCCCTCAAGCTGACTGGGTGGATCTCGTGGGCGTCCCTCAAGCCAGTCAACCGCAGTTTATCTTGTTAGCCGATCCATTGACGGCCAGAGTTAATGATTTATTGCCAGGACTGGATTTTGCTTATTCCGGTTCGGTGAAAATCGGTGGACTGGCTAGTGGTGGAGTTTCCGCCAGTTCGGTGGCTTTATTCTGTAACGATCGCATATACCGAGAAGGAACAGTGGGAGTGGCGCTGATGGGTAATATTGTGATTTCCACCATTGTGGCTCAAGGCTGTCGTCCCATTGGCGAACCCTTCCGAGTAGTTTCCGGCCAGCGCAATATTGTCACGGAATTAGAATCAGCGATGGGTACAGGCACCCCCCAGTCACCGTTAGCAGTGCTGCAAGAACTGATCGAAAACCTTTCCGAAAGCGATCGCTCCCTGGCACAGCATTCTTTATTTGTCGGGGTGGTGCGGGATGAGTTCAAAGAAGCTTTGGCACCGGGAGATTTTTTGATGAGAAATTTACTCGGAGTCGATCCCCGAAGTGGTGCAATTGCCATTGGCGATCGGGTGCGTACCGGGCAGCGGATCCAATTTCATTTACGAGATGCGAAAACCTCAGCAGAAGACTTGGAAATGCTCCTATTGCATTATCAGCAACAAAAGTTTAAAAGCAATGAGGTTGGGGCTTTAATGTTTTCCTGTTTGGGTCGGGGGGAATATCTTTATGGTCAGCCGAACTTTGATTCCGCACTGTTTCACAAATATCTGTCTAATTTGCCTCTGAGCGGATTTTTCTGTAATGGGGAAATTGGGCCGGTTGGCGGCAGCACGTTTCTCCACGGCTATACCTCAGTTTTTGGCATCTGCCGCCAACCCTGACCCTGGATAGTTGACCGGAATTTTCCCATCAACCTAATCCCATCAAATTGCAACGGGATGCCGAATTTGTAAGGTGATGTTGTTATCTTTAATCATCGGTTTCCCATTCCCGTCAGTGCTGCTGAAACTTTGGAAATATTGACGCAAATTAGGGGGAAGTTGGGGAAAATCACACCAAGCATCTCCGCAGGCAATATCTGCCCAAAAGTAACGCAGCAACGGGGCGAATTCTTCGCAGAGAGAGGGCGGTAAACTCAACGGCGGCACCGATAATAATCGCATCATAAATTGATCGCTGCGCTCGGCCATTAATTGCCGTGACCTGGCTGGCAGATCCGGCCAACCGGGAAGCGATTCCACCCGATGGGAAGCAATCTCTAAAGTCTGTTGGCCGCTGGTATCAGTTTTAAACTCTAAAATTCGATAGGGATGGGGATAACCCACTAAAGACCCAGTAGTAATATCGTACAACCCGCGATCGCAGGCAATATGTTGGGCGTGTAAATGCCCGGTAAACACTAACTGCACCCCATAAGTTCGCAGCAGTTGTCGGAGTTCCCTCGCATTATCCAACATATACCGCCGACCCATCGCATGGTTGGATTGGTCTTGTAAATGTTCCACCACATTATGATGCACCATCACCAAGACGAGTTCTTGGTCTGCCTGAACCCGACTCAAGACATCTTCTAGCCATTGCAATTGTGCTTCGTCCAGTCGCCCTAGTTGATTGCCTTGGGCATCGAATATATTAGAATTTAAAGCAATTAATCGAACTCCGGGGATCGTTTCACAGGTGTAATAAAGTGATTCAGGATTTTTGTAGCCAGATCTTTGGTAGTAGTGGCCAAATTCTGTCCAACCAATCGACTGATGATCTGATTTCAGCACCGGGATATCGTGATTGCCGGGAATCACATAAACCGGAAACGGCAACCGGGCTAACCGAGAAGCTAACCAAGCATGGTTATCTGGCTCCCCGTGGTGGGTTAAATCTCCGGGCAGTAAGAGAAAATCAATGTTTTCTTTAGCTAAACGCTCGAATACTAATTCGATAGCTGGGATACTAATTTCAATGAGATGAAAACGACTGGAAATGTTTTTAATCGTATGAGGCAAACCCACATGGGGGTCGCTGATGATTGCGAAGCGGAAATTCAGATTCATTGGTCATTGATTTAATTTAAATTTGATGATTTAGCGGAGAAAAATTGGCAAAATTGTTAATTAATTAATCGGGAATTGTCAACCGAGTGATTTGTTGGAGTTAGCCATAAATTAAGCCAGCAAAATAGAGGGAGAATATGAACCAATTAGATTTTGATAATTCAGATAATTTATCAGACAATTTATCAGACAATTTATTAGAAAATTTATCAGACAATTTGTCTGAAGAAATCGCGACTGATGTGCGCTTGCTTTCGGGGAAATCAGTTTTCCCTGAAAGCGAGATTGCCTCCGCAACCCTTCGCCAACGCCCCCGTCCGCAATCGACGGCGTTTTCTCCTGGGGAAAAGAAGCAATCGCCTAAAAAAAGTTTTGCACCAACCTATAGTTTACAAAATGCTGACTTATCGGATTTGTTTCTAGCGGCACCAACAGAGACACCGACAGAGGCACCGACAAAGGCACCGACAGAGGCACCGACAGAGGCACCCACCGAGGATGCAACTTGGACAACGGTAAATTTGCCTAATGCTATCAGTGTGGATGACTTGGAAGTGGCACCAGAGGAAGATACAGATCGGCCACCAGAGGCAACCGAATCACTCTCCCTAGAGTATCAAATGCAGACGTTCGCTCCGCGGCGCGGATGCGCTTTCGCCCAACCCATTGAAGCACAAAGGCTTGTAGCCAGTAGCGAGGATCCCTCGTCTTCGGAAAAAGCAGAATTATCCGCAAGAGTTGAATATCTGGAAAATTTATTATCACAATATCGGGACTTTTTAGCAGATCAACAATTGAATGCGGCAGCCCAGGAAGCACAACTTGAAGAAAAAATTCGCGCATTACAGGTGGCGCAAGCGCAGATTAACCATTTGACGGCAGAGTTAGCGGCTTGTCAAGAAACAATTCAAGATCAGTTTCAGGAGATCGCCGAGTTATCGAAAAACTGGCAACAAAGTCAAGAGCGTTTAGCCCAATTAGAACGAGAGTGCGCCACGACTCAGCAGCGCTATAAGGAACAAGTTCACCTAAACATACAAGTGACCAATATTTGTCGGGAGTTACGCGCTCGTTTAAATCGACAACAACGCCAAGCTTTACAGTTTAAAGCGGCTTTAGAAAAATCTCTAGAAAACCAGGAATCCGCCCTGCAAAAAGAACAAAAAGAAATTGAAGGCGTCACCCCGACTGATTCCCGACAGGAGGTTTTTTCCGGGAAAATTGTGTCAGACCGCACGCAAGAAATAATCGAAGTGTCTCCAGGGGCGGTGGTGCCTAAGTCAATGCCGATTCAACCTTGGTACACAACCGCTTCAAAAACATCGGTGTTTGAGTTGGGGGAAAAACGAGAGCGAATGATGGAAACACCTGATTTGCCTCCGTCCGCATCTTTTTCCCCTGGAGTTACACCAGCCACCGCTCGCCTTCAGTCGGCGACTTCATTCAGTTTACCAATGGTGAGCCAGAGGCCGGAAACTCAGGAAACCCAAAACCAGATTTTAAACTTGCCGGAAGAAGACGATTTAATTCAAACTATTCGGGATATGGTGCGGCCAGAACCCTCGCCTGGCAGTCTTCTTTTGGGGTCGGATTCAGAAATTCATTCTGACAAGACTGATTTGCCTATCTCTGCTCCGGGGACGGATCTGGCAAATTCCCTGGGTTCTTCCCATGATGATTATGCCTTAGCAAGCAGTAGCCCCAACACTTCAGGGGTTGTGGGAGAGAATTACCTGGCTGAGTTCCAGCCGAATTTAAAAGATGATTCCGGCAATTCCCCCAGTGATTTACCGGCAGTTTTAGAACATGCTGAAACTCTGAAGCCGATAGGCGCGATCGCACCTCAAGAGGTGGAACCCACTCAGAATTGGCCAGCCCCAGTGGTTTATCCAGAACGTTCAGCCAAGAAACGGCGATCGCTCGCCGCGGTGGAATTGCCCCGCTTTCCCACAAAATAAGCTGCTTGGGTTGCAGCAAAGCGAGGTGTAGGGCTCCGTCCGCCCCACACCCCGTTCCCTTGTTAATTGTTAATTATCTCAGGATTGCGGTCGTCCCACTCCATAAGTTAAGGCATAGCTTTGAGCTAGAAGCCAAAACCAAAGACCGGGAAATCGCGGTTCTAGCCATGGTTGCGACCAGCGGGTGAAGCTAGGCAACCAGGCAAATATCCAGCTTAAAAAAGAAAATAAGGTGAAATTAAAATAGCTGCCCAGCCAACGGATTAGGTCTTTCGCTCCGGCCATCAGCCAAATCCACCAGAGCAAAGCGGGGTTAAGGATGGCGGCTTTGAAGGCTAGTCGGTTAAAGGTGAGCCAACCTACCCGATCTTTGATAAAAGAATCGGCGATCGCCCCTGGTTCAGTGGCTAAAAGACCAAAGAATGTATTGAGGATTTCGTTGATCCGTTCCGGTGGCAAGAACTGACCCGTGGGCACCATCATGCCTTTGGAAAACATCCAGGTGACAGCAACATTACTTTGATAAGCCCGGATTTGGTTTAAATAGTTGGCTGCGAGCAGATCGTGTTTCAGGGCAACATCTAATAAGTGCGTTAACCGACCTAGGTTACGCACTAAAGAGCCAAAGCCGGTAAAAACTAAGGGTGATTGTAAAGATGCCGCATCCCCTAGGGCTATCAGGCGATCAAAGGCAACGGTGCGATCGCTGGCTTTGTTACTAAAATGTCCGGGAATGTAACCAAAGGTGGCTTTTTTCCACACTAATTCATCCATGTTGCAGCGGCGATACTCTGGCAAAATTGTAAAAAAGTCCTCATACATCTCCAGTAATGACCCTGGATTTTCTGGGTGTATCTGATGGTAATGAAATAAATAAAAAGTCAATTCTCCATTCGCCCCAGGGAATAATTCCCAAATTAGCTGTCGTCCGCGAGAAATATCTCCGTGACTGTTGAGTACATCCCCATATCGGCTATCCCAAACTCCTGGGGGTAAACCACTGGCAATCACAGCCCCGACGGTGGGACATACGCTGTCAAAGGTGCGATCGCCATTCAGTTGCCATGCGATCGGGGAGGCAGTACCCATCGCATCCACCATTAAGCGACCTCTGGCTTGTTTAGGAGTCTGGGTGGGCAGATGTTGACAAAAGACTGTCGCCGCCTCTGGTGAAATCTCAGCGCGGACAAACTCGGTCTCATCCCAAATTTCTCCCCCCGCTGCCTGTAGTTTTTCCCCACATAGCCGCAAGAATTTTTCCGCATCGATCGCAACATTCAGCACCGTGGGGGTATGCAGCACTTGGGCCTTGCACTGCGGCGGATTGTTACTATCGAAAAATTTATGGAACCCATCAATATATTCACAAGCAATGATGCTTTCAAATTCACTGGAAGTGAATAATCCCAGGGAAATCAAACTTTGAAACTCAGCTCGGGAAATGTTCCATTCTCGATTCATCCGACCAAAGGGCATCCGTTCAATTAACAGCACTTGATAGCCCAGCCTGGCCATGGCTGCGGCGTGAACCACCCCCAAAGCCCCGCCTAGATAAATTAAATCATAAGTGGTTGACTGATCGCTGGTCGGGGTACTCTCGGCGACGGGGAAAATTACTTGTTTCGGTTGTTTGGGGTTGCGAACCGATTCTCGCCAACGCTTTTCCCACCAATAGACTCGGTTGAGGTCATACTCTCCGTTGGGAATTTTTTGAAAGTATTTCACGGTCTGTGGGTAATCCTTGGCTAATGCCTCAAAAATTGATTCTTTAGACAAATCAATGTCGGGCGGTTCCGGGTACTGATAGGGGAACTGCTTTCTGATCTCCGCGGTCAAGGCTTTGGTGATTTTCTGTTCATCTCGAATCGGTTTTTCTGCCCAGCGAAACACTTTCAGATAAGTGGTGCGTTGGACAGACCAAGTAAATATAGATAGTTCTGTGGATAGTTCGGCGCCTTTTTCCCCGGCAGCTTCCGAGAACTGAACGCGAATGCCGTCGGGGGTGATGATTTTGCTGCCCGCGATCGGCTTAAACTCTTGTTGCAACCAAGTACAAACCGCCTCGGTGTTGGGGGTGGGGACTTCTAAATAAAGAATTTCTTTCATTTAAATGCTCTGTAGTTGATAATTGTTTGCCGGTGAGAAACCGGTGAGAAATTTTTGGCCGCGATTACCTGGCCACGGTTGACAAATTGACAAACTGGTGTATAATCCCTATACTTAATTAAAAATTTTAACAAAAATTAACAAAAATCTCAGGTTCTTCATACTTGTATATCCTCTCAACTAGCCATGAATTATCCCATTCCGACGAGTATTCAAGAAATAGTCAATCTCCGGCAAAAACCTGTGAGTGAAGAGGTGATGCTCTGCGCGATCGCTGGAACCATTAAAATGTCTCGCGAAAATGGCAAATCTTTAGAGGAAATCACCGCTGAAGTCTTGGCCGATGACAACTTTTTGGATCTGAGTATGAGACGCTGGCTGAGTCTAGCGGTGACTACCGTTTGGCACTTTCTGGACACGGATGCGGCGGAGGGTAGCGATCGCCGTCGCGGTCACTAAAAATGTCTCTGGCCACTGGTGACTTGGCTGATTGCGGGTTGGTTAACGGTTATTTTCCCCTCTGGGAAAAACCTGTGGGAAAAAATAAAAAATAAAAAAATAAAAAAATTTTTGTGCTAATCGGCAAAACTTGTGCTATACTGGAGGACGTGCAGTATTAAAGCCGATGCGGGCATAGTTTAGTGGTAAAACTACAGCCTTCCAAGCTGTTAATGCGGGTTCGATTCCCGCTGCCCGCTTAATTGATTAATTAAACCCTTATAGGCTATAGTTTATCAGGGTTTTTAATTATAGGGTCGTTTTATAGGGTCGTTTCCAGGTGTGGATGAACTAGGCTTGGGGATTTCTATTACGCCACCTCTACATGGATCCGTTGGTGCGCTGGCGCTTGGGACATGAATTCTTTATGCCTCTCAGTCAAGCCATCTGTCTGGAAATTTTGATATTTTGTTTGTCAGGTACAGGGCTGAAAATTCGTGGTTTGCCCCCATTTTGGGGCTAGTTTACCATAGTTTAAGGTGACAATTGAGCTAAGTCAGCGCTCGGCAGATTCGACTTTGGCACAATAACTGGAATTCAGCCAGAATTTTCCGGCAATTAAAGTAGATTAAAAACCCAAAAAATTAGTTAAAACTAAATTTTTGGTTGATAATTTGAGGTGAAAAACACAACAATAAAATTCGGTTTTAGGCTCAGGGAAAAATTCAATCTTGTAACTTTGGTCTAACTTTATTGATGAGTAGGGTTTGGCAGCATATATGAAAATAATTGAATACACCTCTACAAAATTAACCATCCAGCAAAATGCTCCCGCTAGACATTGGCTCATGGGTGTGATTTTTATCCTGGTTGGCTTGGTGGTGCTCGCAGGGCCAGAACAATTGACCACTTTTAAATGCACTCGCTTAAATGTGAATCAAGGCAGTTGTGAATTAGTCCATTCTAGTTTAATCGCATCTGATGTCAAAACATTTTCTCTAGAAAGTATTCAAGCAGCAAAACTTGAAATAAATTCCAATTTTTCCGAGCCGACTTCGCGATTGGTTTTAGTAACAAAAACCGAAAACATACCGATTAACCATGAATTTAAATCAAATCTAAAGCACCAAGAAAATATCCAAGAAAAAATCAATAATTTTTTAAATAATAAAAAAACCACAGAAGTTAATTTAGAAATTGTTGAGGATTCGCGGATTTTCAGTTATGTTTTTGGCAGCTTATTTATCAGCGCTGGATTAATCGGATCGGGATTGATGACTCAACAATTTACCTGTAACTTTGATAAAACCGTTGGGGCGGTCACTTTGACCAAAAAAGGATTATTCTGGAAGCGGTCTCAAAAAAAAACGACGAGTGAAATTTTCGGCTTGCACGTTGAAAACAACAAAAAACAATCTGATAAAAAGAAATATCGCCTTAGCTTAGTATTGACATCTGGGCAGAAGCTGAATTTAGGGCAACAATATGAACTAAGTCGCGGGGAAACCCAGAAGCTTATTGATTGTATTACGACATTTTTAAATGTTGGGGTGACAAATATGTGGTAAAAGATGTGGTAAAAGGTATAATCATACCGAGGAGAGAGGATAGAAGGTAGAGGAAAATACTCTCTTCTCTCTTCTTTTTTCTATGGAAACAGACAGTGAGTTACTTTCCTGGTATCGGGTGACAAATTCCGCTCTCTAACCACTAACCAATCACCATCAATTTATGAAAGTTTATGAAAGTTATATTCTTCGGCACCCCTCAATTTGCGATACCCACCTTGGAGAAATTACTCGCTCACCCCAATATGAAAGTTTTGGGAGTGGTGACGCAACCGGACAAACGTCGAGGACGCGGGAATGAGTTAATTCCTTCTCCGGTAAAAAAACTCGCTTTGGCGCATAATTTACCCGTGTGGCAACCGGCAAGAGTGAAAAAAGACGACGAAACTCTCGCCCAATTAAAAGCAGCGAATGCTGATGTATTCGTGGTGGTTGCTTACGGGCAAATTTTATCCCCAGAAATTTTGGCAATGCCCCGTTTGGGTTGCGTTAATGTACATGGTTCTATTTTGCCTAAATACCGAGGTGCCGCACCAATTCAATGGTGTTTGTGTGCAGGTGAAACGGAAACAGGAGTTACTACGATGCAAATGGATGCGGGGATGGATACGGGGCCAATGTTGCTGAAGGCTTATACTTCTATTGGACTTTTAGATAACGCCTACCAAATCGGGGAAAAGTTGGCTATTCAAGGGGCAGAATTATTGAGCGAAACTTTGTTAAAACTCGAGCGCGGTGAAGTTTCCCCTATTCCTCAGTCTGAGGAGGAAGCAACCTACGCACCATTAATCCAAAAGTCTGATTATTTGCTGGATTGGTCAAATTCCGCTAAAGCATTGCACGATCGCATCCGAGGACTTTACCCCAATTGTCAGGCTACTTTTCGAGGTAAAGCTTTAAAAATTATGGCCACGGTTCCCCTAGGGGATACCTATTTCTCCGCATTGCCCCCAGAATATAGTGGGATATATAGCGCGATCGCGAATAATTGGTCAACTTTATCGGCTCTGACTGGCAGTCCCGGAGAAGTGCTGACCGTGATTAAAAATATTGGGCCAATTGTCCAAACTGGTGATGGTTTGCTGTTGTTAAAAGAAGTCCAGCTTACGGGGAAACGGGCACAGTCTGGTTGGGACTTTGCCAATGGGACACGGTTAAAACCAGGAGAAGTGATGGAAAACGGGTAAACAGTTGTTTGTTGTCTGTTGGTTGTTGATTGTTGTTGATTGTTGTTGGGTAGGGATTCTATTGTTGTTAGCGATAGATAACGAATCACGAATAACAAATAACCGACAAATAACCAACAACAACTAGCAACTAACAACGAATATCATTAAGTTTCTGTTACCCTGGAGTTCGGCCTGAATCTGGGCATTTTTTTAATATTTAATTAACAATTAAGTTAATAAATTATGTTAAAATTATAACGATAAACTAAAACATTATTCATGTTTTTCTGTTTGAGATAAATAGCTGGAATTCTGAGGGGATAATTGTCGCGTCCCAGAACAAACCGGCTGAAGTATTCAGTAGGCTTAGGGTGCGTTACCTTTGCTAACGCAACGTTTGATAAAACCAGCCTGCATTCCGAAAAAAGCATTGACATTAGCCGCACGGAGGCGACGGAAAATGTTTTTGAAACAAAAATTAACCGACGATCTGATTTCGATCATGCGTATCGAAGATTTATATGATCCTTGCTTGAGTGAAGTGATGGGTCGTTCTCACTTAGGTGAAGAAATGCCAGAGCCAGCAATTTATGACAAGGAACAATTAATGTTCCCTTCGGGAGAAATGCTTCCTCGGTGCTGGAAAGAGCCGGATTATGAAATGGTTAAACCCCCTACACCCGCTTAAGCAATTTTGGTTCGATGAGTTTTGGATAGAGATGAGCGAGGACTTTAACCAGAGAGAAACAGTGCGCGATCGCTGTTCCTCTCTGGTTTTTGCCGCGATCGCCAGTTTCAGTTATATTCATTTCAATTGTGCTTAATACAATGCGCTGTAGGGGCGCAAGCATTTACTCCGACATAATCTGTTGATTGGCTGTAGGGGCGGCGGCGTCCAAGCGCCCTTGGTGTTTTGTCTCAATTACATTTGAAATAAGTATAATTCTGGATTTCTGGTGGTTTGTGGGCAAGTGGTTTGTGGCAGTGGTTCCATAGGCGATCGCCTATATGATCGCCTATATAATCATTTAACCGACGCTCCCAAAAGCTGAAGTTTTCCTAAAACCTGCCTTAGACTGATGCGTGTTTAGTATTTTTTGGTTAGGATAGTAATATCAACAGGGTGAACTACACCAAAAACTTAGTAAGAGCGAAGCATATAGCCTGCGGCATGGCTGCGCTGACTGCGCAAAAAACCTTCCGGTTTAAGCAACAATACATCTACGGGAATGCTTCGCCCGTACAGCTAAGTCTAAATGTTGATTTTTTAGTAAATTTTTAGTAAATTTTGATAAATTTTAATTTTTATCAGCTTCTGATTCATGTGGTTTCAGGATTAATTCTGAATTGGCGCATCAATCGGTAAAGTTTTAAATTTTTTTTATTTTTGGGGATTTCTGAAAAGAACTTTCCCGTTCTGGCAAGCGAATTGCTGAACCCGGGTGAAAGCCAGGGATTCTTTTTTTCCACAATTTGCTTATTTTGGCAATTTTTTTCATGGTTCAAATTATGGTTTTAATTGATGGTTTTAATTGTTTTTTGCAGATTGTTTTTGCAGATTTCTCAACTCAAGGTTTTCCCAATGGAGCAATTACTATGGATGCTAATCGAAAAATTCAACAAATTCTCGCTCTCGACGTAAATAAAAGTAAAATAGATCGGATCGAAGCGGTGTGTCGTCAGAAAGATTTAAATCATTTGGAACGACGGCAACAGCAGCGCGCTATTAGTAATGCGATGATTTCTGTGGCTTTACTCTATGGTAAAAAAAGATTTAGCCGAGGGGCGATTATTTTTACCCTGAACGATCGCAACCTAAAATGGACTCCTTACGCTAAGTTTTCTGATGTATTGCGGGGGCTGCGGGTGGTCTGTCTGAGTGGTCCACCGGATGCAAAAGTTTTAACCGCTTACTGGCACAAGCATACAAAACAGAAGGTGAGAAAATAGATAAGATAGATCAGACGATTTCATTTTCCGGCAATTCCCTGGGAAAGCCCAAATCCGCTTCTCGATTGATTGCCCAAAGATTGATTTTAGTTCGGTTATTTCATTTACCTCAAATAGGCTTATGCACTTGGTATGGTAAAAAGTGAAGCTGGCAAAGCTTCACTTTTTGCGTTTTCAGGGATGCTAAACCCTGAATCCAGAAACCTGAATGATTGCCAAAGCAAAGAAACCAAGACCCAGGTGGTGAATATCTTTCGTTAATGGTGGAACCGAGGAAAGAGGGTTTCTGAGAGGGCGATTCCGCGCAGCTCAGGAGAGGGAATCGCTTTTTCCGAGGGTATTTTGCTCCGCGTCTTCCCGAGAGATAGTTTTTAGAGATATTTTAGAGATAACTTTGGCGGATTTTTGGCATAACATCCCCGCTTTTAACTTAAAATTAAGGCAATAAATCAGCGCTACAATAGGAAGTTAACGCAATGCAGTTTATTGATTTGGTCGAACTCCAAGTCGTTGGTGGCAAGGGAGGCGATGGAATTGTGGCTTTTCGCCGAGAAAAATATGTGCCTGCGGGAGGACCGTCCGGTGGAAATGGGGGAAAAGGCGGTTCGGTGATTTTTGTAGGGGATGAAAATCTGCAAACTTTGCTGGATTTTAAATACAACCGAGTTATTAAGGCGGAAAATGGGGAACGGGGTGGCCCGAATAATTGCACTGGAGCTAATGGACGCGATCGCATTGTTAAAGTACCCGTGGGAACAATGGTCTATGATGCGACTACGGGAGAAATTATTGGGGATATTGTCGAGACAGGGCAAACTTTAGTTGTCGCCCAAGGGGGTAAAGGCGGTTTGGGGAATAAGTATTTTCTGAGTAATCGAAATCGCGCCCCAGAATATGCCCTAAAAGGTTTAGATGGAGAAGAAAAATTTCTCCGTTTAGAATTAAAGTTATTAGCAGAAGTGGGAATTATTGGATTGCCCAATGCGGGGAAATCTACCTTAATTTCGGCGGTATCTTCTGCCCGTCCCAAAATTGCCGATTATCCTTTTACTACGTTAGTGCCAAATTTAGGGGTAGTCCGCAAACCGAACGGGGATGGGACGGTGTTTGCGGATATTCCCGGTCTAATTGAAGGAGCGCATTTAGGCATCGGATTAGGTCATGAATTTTTGCGTCATATTGAACGGACGCGGTTATTATTGCATCTAATTGATATTACCAGTGATGACCCGATCGCTGACTATACTAAAATTCAAAATGAGTTAGCGGCTTATGGTCGAGGATTAAGCGATCGCCCCCAAATTGTTGCCCTAAATAAAATTGATGCCAGCGCTCGCTCTGATGAAGAGATTGCTGGCATGGTTTCAGAGTTAAAATCCCTGGCAAAAACCCCGGTTTTCCAAATTTCTGCCGTTACCCGTTTGGGATTAGATTCATTATTACAAGCAGTTTGGCAAACCCTGGAGCGGATGTTAGTCACGGTTGACAGTTAATTGTTGATTTTTGGTTTTTGGTTGCCATTAGTTAATAATTGATAATTATCAATTATCAATTATTAATTATCAACTAAGTCAAAAGTGAATTTTTAACGTTATGGGGATAGTTATGGGGATAACGGCTATTTTGCCACCAATTTAAAAGCAGATAAAGAGGAATCCAAGCTAAGGAAAATAATACTAGAAAGGGGGAGTGGAGGAGAAAACCTAAGACCAACCAAAAAGTTAAGTCACTGATGACTTGGGATTGATAAATACTGTTGTGGTTGCCTAGGATGATCCGGGGGATGGTTTTTTCTACCAGCGCTTGCCACCAACAGTAAATGGATAAAACAGCGATCGCGGTAGCAATGGCAGCGGAAACCCACCAACTCCAGGGGAATATTTGGGGAATTGACAGAGGAATTGGGTAAAGAAAATAGACTATATAGTTAATTCCCACCAGAGTCATTAGTAGTTCTGCCCAGGTTTGATATCGAATCGAGTTTAAGCTTTGACTCTGATTATTCTGATTACTTTGCCTGTCTAACCTGTCTAATTTTTCTGGGTTGGCACTTTTGACATAAAAATATAAACCCAGAACGGTAGCGACTATCAAAATGATGACGTTAATCCAAGCAATCATCACGCCCTCCTTGATTTCTTATTTCAGGATTTTGGGGACAGTTTCATAACGAATAACAACGAGTAGCATACATCTTCCCGGCTGATTTTTCTCAACAGAAGGGGGTACATTAGGGGGTACATTTCTTAGTTTTTTATCAAGCATGACCGGAAAGTGTGATTAGCGGTAATTACTTAATAGCTCCAATAGCTCCTGGTTCGTTTGTCAATCGTTAAAACTTAAGTGGACTTAGTTTAATTAGAGCATAATTTTAATCAATTTGAACCTTTTTGCATCATTTCTTAACAAACTGGCTCGAAATTAGCCGAATTCGCGCTAGATTTTCGTGATTTTTCGTGATTTTTCGTGACTATTTTCGTGATAAATTAGAGAAGAGAAAATTGGAGAGGAGAATTTTTGCTCTGGTGATTGCTTCAGAGGAGGAGTAGTGATGGCAAAAATGCCCGAAAAGCTTAACAAACTTAATAAAAAACTTAACAAAATATTGCAGAAATGGCCGAGAAATCTTTTCCTCGTTTTTTGGGGACGTTGGCAGCAGTGCAGTCCCCCGCAGCAGCAGCGGTTGAGACTACTTTTTGGCTCACTTTTTGGCTTATTTTGCCTCGGTCTAGGGGTGCGATCGCTGCCTTATTTAATGCCAATCCGGGCGGCTGCCCCTAGCGGGTATCGAACTGCCCAAACGGAAACAGCGATTATGTTTAGCGATCGCCACGGTCAACCTTTGGGGACGATTTTGACTCGCGATCAAGAACATACGGCGATCGTGCCGTTGGATCGGGTTGCCCCCGTATTTATCCAGGGGATTATTGCCGCTGAGGATAAACGCTATTATCAACATGGCGCATTGGACTATCCGGCGATCGCCCGTGCCATCCTGGAAGCCATCCAAGCCAGAAAAATCGTCAGTGGGGCCTCTACTATTACGATGCAGTTAGCGCGAATGCTGTATCCCCACCCGCGCACCTTACCCTATAAACTTCAGGAAGTCTGGATTTCTTGGCGACTGACTGCGGGAATGACCAAAGACGAAATCCTGGCCGCCTATATTAACCGTTTGCCAATGGGCGGCAATATCTACGGAGTAGAAGCCGCAGCCCGCAATTATTTCGGCATTCCGGCGGCGGATTTGAACCTTGCCCAAGCCAGCATTTTGGCGGCTTTGCCCAACGACCCCACAGGGCTTAACCCTTATTATCAGTGGGAACGTCTGAAACAGCGGCAAAAATATGTGCTTGCTCGCATGGTGGCGGATGGATATATTACGGCGGCTGAAAGCGATCGCGCCTACGAAGAACGGGTTGAGCTACAACCGCCGAGTCAAGGTATTGTCGCTGCCCCACATTTTCTGTTTTGGTTAGCCAACCAAATCCCGGAAAATGTTTCCCAAGTCCGCACCACCATCGATTTACCCCTGCAAAAGTTTGTGGAAGCCCAAGTCAAACAAGTGGTCGGGGCGCTGAGTTCCTCTAACGTCAATCACGGGGCGGCCATCGTTCTGGACAACAAAACTGGGGAAATCTTAGCTTATGTCGGTTCTCCCGATTATTTTGCTGACGATTATCTGGGGCGAAACGATGGAGTCCAGGCGCTACGACAACCGGGTTCTGCCCTGAAACCTTTTCTCTATCAACTGGCTTTAGAAAAAAAAGTCATTCGTCCCAATACCATTTTGGCGGATGTTCCCACTTATTACCCCATTCCCGGAGCGAAAGTTTATGCGCCAGTTGACTATAGTGAAACTTTTAGAGGCCCCGTCCGGGTGCGGGTGGCTTTGGGTAACTCCTTAAATATTCCCGCAGTGCGAGTGTTGGAAAAAGTTGGGGTCGCTACCTTTTTGGAACGCTTGCGTCAACTGGGTTTTACCCATTTGGACAAACCCCCGGAACATTATGGTCTGGGTTTAGCCCTGGGTAGCGGTGAAGTTAGTCTCTGGGAGTTGGCTCACGCTTATTTGACGTTGGCCAACCCCAATCTGCCTTCCCGCAAGCTGGTGACTTCTGCCCCGGAAACCGTTGCGTTAATTACGGATATCCTCAGCGATCGCCATGCCAGGGCTGCCGCATTCGGGGTGGACTCGGTGCTGAGTTTACCGTTTCCCGCAGCGGTGAAAACTGGCACTTCGTCGGATTTTCGGGATACTTGGACTGTGGGCTATACCACCGATTACACCGTGGCGACTTGGGTGGGCAATTTTAGCGGCGATCGCATGAGAAAAGTCTCTGGGGTGACGGGGGCAGCGCCATTATGGAATCGAATTATGTTGCATCTACACCAATCGGCTTCTAAAAAGGGGCAAGAACCGGGAAAATTTGCCCCACCGCCCCTGATGGTACAACGGCCTATTTGTGCGATTACCGGCCTAAAACCGACGCAAGACTGTCCCTCGGTGGTGCTGGAATACTTTGCGATCGCCGATCTTCCTAGCTATGAAAAAGAAAACACCTTTGAATTATCCCCTGAATACAATGAATGGCTATCCCGACAACATCAACCCCGATTAACCAAAGATGATTTAAAAATAGTCTTTCCCCAAAATAATGACTACTTTCTCATCGACCCAGCGGATGCCAATCCTAAATTAGAATTTAAATTAGCATCACAGCCGACGGAACCTGTAGAATGGTCGTTGATTAGTAGAACTGGCGAAAAAACTGGCAAAAAAAAGTTAATCACAAACCCATCATCTCAGGCAACTTCTCAGACAAATTCTCAGGCAACTTCTCAAGCAAATTCTCAGACAAATTCTCAGACAATATTCTGGCCTTTAGAAGTTGGCGAATGGACTTTAGAGGTGAAAAGTGGCGAAAAAATTGACAGAGTGAATTTCCAAGTAGTCTTAGACGAATATCGAGAAACTCCCAAGGGTTTTTCTTTAGTTAAAGATGAGTGATGGTTGATGGTTGATGGTTGATTGTTGATGGTTGATTGTTGTTTGCGCGATCGCTTTTTTCCGAAAAAACCCCGTAGGGACACCATTGCTGTGTCCTAAACCCTGTTGTGTCCGTTGTGTCCTAAACCTGGGAAAATATTAAGAATGCGATGATATGCGATCGCCTTAAGGAATCAGTTTTGCGGAATCACCCCCAGGCGGGGGCAAGTTTCGGGAGCCGATATGCACGCGGAATCGCTGCTTGTCTTCAAGTTCATAACTTAGCTGAACGCTTACTGTGGAAAAAACCTAAAAAACAGACTATATTATTAATGTGATTAGTGAGTGGAGGGACAGGTATGGGACAGGTAAAACAAAAAATTTTGGATAAAATAGAAACCCTAGGAGAACCAGAACTTGAAGAACTTCTAAACTATGCTGATTTTCTGGTTTGGCGTAAAACAGAATCAGAGAAAGTAGAGGAACAATCCCTAGAATCTTCCGAGCGCTGCCCGGTGGAATATGTGGGCGATGTTTTGGTGGTGAAAGCACAAGGGGCAACTAATATTGAGGCAGTATTGGCAGAAATTCGAGAAGAAAGAATTCGGGAGTTAAGTGGGTGGTAAAGGGACTATTTGACACATCTATACTGGTTGCTGCCTTAGTAGCAGATCATCCTAAACACGGTGACAGTTTGCCCTGGTTGCAAAGGGTGAAATCAGGAGAAATTATCGGAGTTGTTTCAAGTCATACCCTGGCTGAATTGTATTCTGTTTTGACTCGTTTACCTTTGCCTGAACCAGGCTTTTGTTCATGTCGCTGCCGAATTAACTCAACTAATAACTCAACTAAATAATCCTGTTCCTCAACAGATAAACTATCCAGGGAATCAATAATTTCTTGAAGAGTCATCATGTCACCTACCTAAAATATAAATCTTGCCCCAAAAACCCGGTTCCTGCTGGATTTACTGCTCATCCTGTAACTTATTTCTTTGAGATGAAAAGCGCTGAATGCGAGATTTCATATCAGAGACAATTGCTTGAATTTCCTGCATATCCGTATTAGTTAAGTGCCTGCTGAGTTCTTGCAAAATCGGTTCTAAGTCAACCGAGTAATTCAGCATCAGAATAGTAAGATCATTTTCATAGATACTCACCCGCGAAAAATTTCCTTGACGGTAGAGAGAGGGAAGAGCAAATAACTTGAGTAATATTAATCCTTCAACCGTCACACAGCGAACCACACGGTTGCCAAATTCTCGATTCGTGGCATAGTGATTTCTAACTAATTCAAATAGAGGATTGCGAGTCAATAACAAATCTATCTGCAATGCCTCATAAATGCCTCTAGCAAAGTCTTTATTTTCATCGATAATAGTAATTTCTGGAAATTGGGCTAAATCTTCTATAGATAAAATTAAATCGATATCTTGGGTATTGCGTCCTTCTATATAGCTTAATAATGCAACCCCACCCACTAACAAATACTGAATATTGCGCTCGGCTAACGTTGTAAATAGCCGGTCAACGATTTCTGGGAGATGACTGGCATTAGAGAGGTCATTCTCCCAATTTTTCATATCGAACAATACTCCATTTTTGATAATTTCACCAATCGCTAATGTTTGAGTCATTTTTTCTATATAGAATTCTGGCTTTTCGTTTATTTCTTGGTTCCAAAAACCCGGTTTCTTCAAAAAACCGGGTCTCTTTTACTCTAACTTCTCAGGGTTAAATTAAATTGTTTCACCAAAGCATCGCGGACTTTATTATGAATAGGTTCGATGTCTTGGTCAGTGAGAGTGCGATCGCTCGCCCGGTACACTAAACGAAATGCTAAACTCCGCTGTCCTTCGGGTACATTTTTGCCCTTATACTCATCAAACAATTGCACCGACTCTAACAATTTACCCCCGGCTTTTAACATCACTTTTTGCAGGTCTGCCACGGACAAATCTACCGGAGAAAAAAAGGCTAAATCGCGATCGGAAGCGGGGAAAGTGGAATAAGCAGCAAATTTTTGCATGGTATTTTGCATGGTATTTTTGCTGGCTGCTTGCACCAATAATCCTAAGTCTAATTGGAAGATATAGACCTCATCAATTAATTCCCGTTGTTGGCGTAATTGGGGATGCAATTGACCAAAAACTCCCAAACATTTACCCCATAACCATAAGGAAGCGGTGCGTCCGGGATGCAATGTGGCACTGGCAAACTCAGCAGATAATGCCGTAGCTTCTCCATCACTTTGACCTTTGGCGATTTCTTTCCCCCAGGGGCGATATTCCACCGCAATTCCCATTCGTTCAAAGATACTATCTAGTAATCCTTTGGCTTCATACCAGGTCATCCGTTGTTCTTTGCCACTGCGTACCCAACGATTCACTGTGGCATCGCCGCCCATAATACCTGCGATCGCCTCTTTCTCCTTCAGAGTCTCCCCTTCTTTCCAGAAAATACGACCAATTTCAAAACCGTTTAGAGCTCCATTACCTTGGTCTTGATTTTGTTGGAAAGCATCAATTAAACCGGACAACATTTGTGTCCGCAGGGCGGAATATTCGGCAAACAAAGGATTAGCTAATTCTATTTGATTGGTTTCCCCTGGTTTCACCAAAGAATAATGCATCAACTCTGTTAACCCGGCACCGCGAAAAGCAGCCCGTAAATTCCGCAATGTTTGCTGTTCCACGGACAAACCACCGGCTGCGGTTTTGCTGGGCAAAGTTTCGCAGAAGTTATCGTAACCGTATAATCGGGCAATTTCCTCGATTAGGTCAATTTCCCGTTCTAAATCTTTTGCCCGATAAGGGGGTACGGTGACACTCCACACATTCTTTTGCTTGGTGGGAGAAATTTGACAGCCTAAAGCGTTGAGAATGCGTTCAATGTCATCCGGTGGCAAACTGCCGGTGCTTTTTAATCCGTTCAACTCCGCCTTGGTTGAACCTAAGACTTGGTTGACCCGATCAAGCCGTAGATTAATCGGGGTAATTTCAGTAGTTCGCTTATCCACCATCTCCTGACCTATTGCCTCGCCCCCAGCTAATTCCAGAATCAGGGCGATCGCGCGTCGGCAAGCTTCCTCTAAACCCGCCTGGTTCACTCCTCGTTCATAGCGATTGGAGGATTCGCTGCGGAGTCCCTGCGATCGCGCGGACTTGCGAATAGTCGCCGCATCAAATAACGCCGCCTCCAGTAGAATATTCTGGGTCTCCCCATCCACGGACGTGGACTCTCCCCCCATCACCCCAGCCAGGGCTACGGGGCGATCATTGGCGGTAATCAACAAAGTTTCTGCTGGCAATTGGCGATTTTGGCCATCTAAAGTTTTCAAGGTTTCCCCAGGTTGGGCAAAACGCACCCCCACCGTCAGGCGATCTCCTCCTGCCACCGCCCTTAACTTATCCGCATCAAAAGCATGAAGGGGCTGTCCCCATTCCAGCAACACATAATTAGTCACATCCACCACATTATTAACCGGGCGAATGCGCGACCCTTCCAGCCGTTGTTGCAACCAAGCGGGAGAATGGCCAACTTTTACCCCAGAAATCAAAGTGCCGATATACGCGGTACAGCCTTGAGATTCCTGGATATTCAGCCTCAGACTTGACCCTACGGGTTTCACCACTGAAACGGTTTTCGCTTTGGGCAAGCGCACCGTTGCCCCGGTCAGGGCGGCCACTTCCCGCGCCACCCCCACCATACTCAAAGCATCCGCCCGGTTTGCGGTAGCCGTCAAGTCCAACAGCACATCATCGAGTCCCAGCAACGGACGGGCATCACTGCCAACTTGCAGGTTATCTCCAGAAAAAATATGAATCCCTGCCGACTCTTTGGCTAAACCTAATTCTGCCAAAGAACAAATCATCCCGAACGAGGACACCCCCCGGAGTTTCGCCGGTTTGATAGTTAGATTCACTTTCGGCAAATAAGTGCCCACTGTTGCCACCGGGACGTAGATATCTGCCCGGACATTCTGTGCCCCGCAGACAATATTTAACGGTTCCTCTGCCCCAACGTCTACAGTGCAAACACTGAGTAGATCCGCGTTTGGGTGGCGATCGCATTTCAGCACCTTTCCCACCACCACCCCATCAGCCCAGGATGCACGATTTTCGATTTCTTCCACCTCAAACCCCGCCATTGTCAGGGTTTCCGCTAATTCTTCTGGGGATTGGTTAATATCCACCAGTTTTCGCAACCACTTGATAGAAATCCACATAATTCAGATAGCCTGTATTTTCATTTCAGTATTTTTTCACCACAGAGACACAGAGAACACAAAGAATCTATCCGCTTGCCCTATCCGCTACCTATCCGTTGCCTATTTTAATTTAAAATAGCGAGCGCCTCATCCGCTGCCTATCTATATCCGTTGCCCATCCGTTGCCAACCTGCTACAATTTCCTATAAAAATTATCATTATGTCTAACTCAGAAATTACCGTCACCGTTAAACTGTTTGCGGAATACCAAGAAGCATTAGGACTTTCCGAAATCGTACTAAAATTTCCTCCAAATACCCCAGTCTTTGCCGTGCGCGATCGCCTCCTCTCGGAACATCCCGAACTAGAACATTTACGCCAAATTACGCGCTTTGGCATCAACCTGGAATTTGTCTCACCGGACACCTTACTAAAAGAAGGAGATGAAATCGTTCTCATCCCTCCGGTCAGTGGTGGGTAATTGCTAATTAACAATCATCAGTAATAATCATCATTCATCAATTAGCAATTATTGATTGTCAATCATTTTTCTGACTGCTGGGAATTTCCACAATAAACTCCGTACCCCCTTGCCGTTCAGACTGCCATTCAGAAATACAACGCATAGTGCCGTGATGTTTTTCCACAACAATTTGATAGCTAATCGACAAACCTAGTCCAGTCCCCTTGCCCACGGGTTTGCTGGTATAGAATGGATCAAAAATTTTCGACATAGCATCCGGTTTAATGCCAATCCCATTATCTTGAATCCGAATCTGTACCCAATTATTTTCTAGCATCCTCGTAGAAATATTGATGGTACTCGGATTAATAATAATTTCTGATTCTGTGCGAGTTTTATCCCGTTCTTCTATAGCATCGATCGCATTTGCCAGCAAATTCATAAAAACCTGATTTAACTGACCGGCATAACAAGAAACCAGTGGCAATTCACCATAATCTTTCACTACGTGAATCGCCGGACGCTGGCTAGTTTTCTTCAAGCGATGCTGTAAAATCATCAAGGCACTTTCCAGATTTTCATGCAAATCAACCCGTTTCATATCTGACTCGTCCAAGCGGGAAAAAGTCCGCAAAGACTTGACAATTTCGCGAATTCGCTCTGCCCCAACCTTCATAGAATCCAATAACTTGGGGAAATCCACCATCAAAAAATCTAAATCTAACTCTTCAATGGCTGCCGAGATTTTTGGCGTAGGTTGAGAATAAGTATCCCGATAGAGTTGCACAAGCTTCAGCAGGTGATTGGCATAATCCCGCGCGTATTCCAGATTGCCATAAATAAAGCCAACGGGGTTATTAATTTCATGGGCAACTCCGGCCACCATTTGTCCCAGGGAGGACATTTTTTCCGCCTGAATCAAATTCGCTTGAGTCTGCTTCAATTCCCGTAAAGCATTTTCTAAATCTTGGGATTTAGCATTAGCAATGCGAGCGGACTCTACCGACTGACTATATAATTCTGCTTGGTTAATCGCGATCGCCACTTGAGAGCAAATTGATTGCAGCATTTCCACATCTTCCTGCTGCCAATGTTGCGAACCATGAGAATGGCCACAACCAATCACACCAATTCTACCCGAGCGCGTTTCCAAAGGCAAAGCCAATAAAGCACGATACCCCAAATCAGAGATTTGCTCTTGACCAGACGCAGTACCGGACGCAATTAAATTACTAATATCATCCGCCCGAAAAACCTCTAAATTTAAAAGCTGCTTGGTCAAAGGATGACTGGGCAAAAATTCACGGGATATCAGATTTGGTAAAGCGGTATTCTTCACCTCGCTGACCAAATCCCAAGTCACTTTTTTAGTCACTTTTTTGTCATCAGGGACTAGCCACATGAAAAAGCAATGATCTATCTGTAAAAACTGACTAATCTGCTGCACCACAGTTTCCACAATAGTCTGAATATCCAAAGAGTGACGAATCAGACTACCAATCCGATTTTGTAGGGCTTCTCGGGCGGCCACGTCCCGGAACTTTTGCTCAGATTGCTGCAAAAAATTCACCAACTCTTTTTGTTGGCTAATATCCCGATTCACCATAGCAAAACCAATGGATTTATTCGTTGGCGGAGCTTTGACTACAAAGGCATTACAATCCACGGGAATGGGTTGCCCAGTCTTAAAATTTTTCAGTCTAAATTCTCCTTGCCAAGAACCATTTTCTAACACCGCAGGTAAAATTTCTGATAAAACCACGGGTAAATCTTCCGGCATGAAAAATTTAAACATATTTAGCTCTTCCACAGGTTCATCCACAGATTCATCTACCGTGAGTCCTACCATTCTTCTGCCCGCTGGATTCAGGAAAAATGGTTTACCTTCGGAAGAAGCTAAAGCAATAAAATCTCGGCTATTCTCAATAATTGTGATTAATTTTTGTTGTTCAATTTCTGCTTTTTTCCGTTCGGTAATATCAATGGTGGTGCCAACGATTCGATAAATCCGATTGTGAGCATCGCGTAACGGCGTCAGGGTAGTGAGTGACCAAGTTTCTACTCCTTTAAATACTTGATATTCCTCATAGGTTCTCGATGTGGCAGATTGGAAACATTTCATATAATGAGCTCGGACAAACTGAGCCGTCTTCGGGCTATAAACATCTTCAAAGGTTTTACCGGCAATGTCGGCAGAACTAATGCCAACCAGTCTTTCTGCTGCCGGGTTCAAGCCTACATAACGGAAATTACCTTTGGGGAAAACATCTACCACAAAAATTGCTTGTTCAACTCCGTTGTAGATACTGCGTAAAAATTGTTCTTGTTCCTGGAGAATTCTTTCAGATTCTTTTTGGTCTGTAATGTCTTGATTACTGGAACGTGTACCGCGCCAGCGCCCCTCAAAGTCATAGACTGACTGGCTGACTTGAGAAATCCACCGAATTGCTCCGCTTTTAGTCACAATCCGAAAGTCGATTTTAGTAGTTAGTTTGTCGGGATGAAACGATTGCGGCTGTAGACATTTACTAACATTCTCCCGGTCATGGGGATGGACGATTTGAGTAAGTAACTGGGGAGCCGCTAAAAATTCATCGGCTCGATACCCCGTAATTCTTTCACAAGCTGGTGAGACATAGAGTAGGTTCCCGTTAGCATCAATCCAATATTCCCAATCGTAGGAAAAGTTTACAATGGTGCGGTAATAATTCTCACTTTCGCGCAGAGATGCGACGTTCTGATTTTGAGCCGTAATGTCTGAAATCACCACAATTAAATGTTCCGGTTTGCCGGATGAGGTTTGGGCTAAAGACGCGATCGCGCTCACCCAGACCCAGTTGCCGTTTTTATGCTGGAATCGCACATTCTGAACCGCGATCGCAATTTCTCCCGCGAGTAACTGGCGCTGGTAATTGGCACTCAAGGGGGCATCATCGGGATGGATCATATCTTGGTAGCGAATTTTCAGCAGTTCCGATGCACTATAGCCCAACAAACAGCACAATCGAGGATTGACATTCAGCCAGGTGCCATCAAATTTCAGATGGGCAATTCCCACCCCAGCTTGCTCAAAAGTTGCCCGAAATTTTTCTGATTCTACAGTTAGCTGCTTGACCGCTTCACGCAGTTTGGTTCCTTGTTGCAGAAGAGTGGTGACATCCTGAAAAGAAATTAAAGCCGCCGCATTGCTGAAATTTTTTGGATCTAACAATGGTTGGGCGCTGACAGAAACCCAACTCAAGGTACCGTCAGCTTTATGAATTCCCTGAAGATTACCTTTGACAAATTTGCTCAATAAGGAGCTCAACAGGGAATTGTGAGCATTCTGCGGCGGGTGCTTCGCTGTTTCATCACCCGAAAATTCCTGGTGATGCTTTGGCGTTACCGGCGCAGAAAATCCTGGATGACCAATAATTTGTTCTGCTTTTAACCCCAGGATATTCTCCGCTGTTTGGTTACAATCCCGAATTTGACCGTTGGCATCTTGGATCAACAGTCCTTGAGGGATGGCGTTAAAGACCGAGCGATAAATTGCTTCACTTTCTTTTAAAGCGGCGATCGCTTCTGCGGATTCACTCTCCGATTGTAGCTTTTCTGTGGGATGATCTGTGGGATGATCTGTGGGATGAATGGGAATTTTCCAGTCACAAGTGAAGCCACTTCTACGATCTATATCGGCAGGAAAATCGACAATTTCTAAGATTAATCCATGCCATAAAATATCACCATTTTCTAGAACTTGGGGTTCGGCCACTGTCGATAACCATTTAACCACCCCAGAGGGAGTAATTTGTCGCCATTCCCATTGCCATTGGGTGAGATTTTTGGCACAGTTGGCTAAAGAATTTTCCAACGCATCGGTAGTATCTGGGTCAACAAATGCCCAAAGCAGTGCCGGATTTTGCTGAATTTCGGCGGCAGTTAATTCGTAGATGCGTTCGCAACTTGGACTAATGTATGGAACTTCTTCGCGACCATCCCTGTGGCGAATATATTGATAGATGACTCCGGGTAAATTCTGGGGGAATTTTGGCTGAGTTTGTTCCGTAATATCCCGGATAATGCCATTAAGCCGAACTAAGTCGCCATTGCCATCGGTAATTGGCCAAATTTTCTCTCTAATGCTCCGAATTGTGCCATCTGGTCGGATAATTCGGTACTCGTTTTCTAAGGTGCCGGTTTCTAATATGTGAGCCAGTATGTGAGCCAGGGATAGGTGGCGCCGCTTGCCCTCACTTTGAGAGTGAATCACTTCTAGTCTTAACTCTGGGCGATCGTAAAATTCACCCTTTGGCCGACCGTAAATTTTTTCTGCCCCGTGGTTGAAATAGAGGAGTTGTCCTGTTTTGGCGTCTACAGACCAAGCGCCTTCTTCAATTTCGTCCAGTAAACTACTCAGCCATAAATCTGTTTGGTGCATGGTACTGTTAGTCGCATATGGTTTGACTTCTGGAATTAACATTTTCTTATGTACTAATAAAATTTTGTATCTTATATCACCATTTTCTCTGAAAACGCTTCTTGAGAGTCATATCGAGGGAAAATTTATTAAAACTTTATAAACCTCTTATGAATTTCTCAAGAAGTTTTATTGGTGATATGTTGGTTATAAGTCTTAATAATTAACTTTATTGATGCTGGCTATTTATCTCAGTTATTTTGAGGATAAAATCGCCAAGACCTTACAAGGCTTTATTTTAGTAGGTATTGATGGTGAAAAGTCCGCCGAGGATTCTCTGGGGCGCTAGGTGAGGAGAGCCACCTAGTCATCGAGCTCGCGCTCGCTTGCCCCTGAGTCATGCCTGGCCAATCGTGGTCACATGGTCAGCGAATTATGAATCCGCCCATTAATGCACCGTCGGCACTTCTGAGGCAAAACTAGCGACCCGAACAAATTGAAATGGCCCGGCGATCGCCCCCCAAACTTGCCGATCGGTTTCTAAATCCATACCGCGATCGTGGCTGATAAATTTTTCGGCATCAATTTCAAATTCACCATCAAAATAAGTGGTTTGGTTTTTCCGCACCACAATGCAGCCTTTCCCCGGTTCGACCCGACCTTTGAAACTATGATGGTCAGTCCAATGGGTAATGTAGCTACATCCCGACATCTTTTTTAGCCGGTCTGGGGTGAGATTTTTTAAGCGTTCCGGTTGCCGAGAAGCCCCATAAAATTCTTCCACTTCAGCCACTTCATAATTTTCAATGACAATATGATCTGTAGCGGGGACTAATTTCAGCACCCGCACGCGATAAGGCTGATTCAGCATAAAATCATAAGCTTGCTCCAAATATAAGCTTATGCCATCGAGCAGTGAGCAAGGCAGGGGACGCATACAGACTCGGATATGGGCAAAAAAGGGCGGATTTTCCAGGGCTTGCGCTTGGTTACTGAAGTCAGAAGCCATCCACTTAGCTAAGGTCGTGATATCTGTGGGGTGGGTCATCTTGAGTTGAAACTCTCATCAATAAGAAAGTCAATGGTTATTTACCTCAAGTAAGTAACTGGTGATTACTGATTTACTTTCAGAATAATGACCATCTTCTTCTACTTACCAGAAATTATGGTCATATTTCTCAACTAACCTGGGGAAAATCTGCTATGCGATCGCGATTACTCCCTCGTGAGATATCTGCCTTTAGCCTTCAGCCTTGACCCAAAAGCTAGACGCTGCTACGTCACATCAAACCCATTGGCGTCACCCCGGTTATGGATCCCGTGAAGTCTGAGGCGGCCAAATAATGGCGGCCAAATAATTAAGAATTGTTACAGATGCTCCCCAAATTGGCACATCATCTGGTATGCACCAGCCGCTTTAAACCACGCTTTAAATCATCGGTTGGGCAGTATAGCCAGTAATTATACGGATGCAATCCCCAGTGAAATCAAAAAGGGCGAGCAGAAAATAAGTATTTCCACTCGAGCTAACGGGAAGTAAAAAATTGTTACAAAACTTAAGAATCAAAGGGACAATCCCATTGTATAAGAGATAGCTGTAGGGTTCACAGACAAAGAAGCTTAACCAAAACACTGATTTATCAGTTTTCAAAATTTTCATGTAGATGTAAAATTTTCTAAGATTTCTGAGTCAGCCCTTCTAAATCATCTGTATTTATGAAATAGATGGCCTGGTCGGAAACCTTACACCAGTTTTGGGTGTCTGTGACCAATCCCTCTTAGCTGTTTCCAGCAGCTAAAACTGATTCAACCAAACTTCCTTTCATCCTAAGTCAACCTTACTAAATAGGAGCTTTCCTCAATGCTAGACGCATTCGCAAGAGTGGTTTCCCAAGCTGATGCTCGCGGTGAATTCCTGAGCACCGCTCAATTAGATGCTCTGTCTGCTATGGTTGCCAGCGCTAACAAGCGTTTGGATACCGTCAACCGCATCACCAGCAATGCTTCCACTATCGTCGCTGCTGCTGCTCGCGCTCTGTTTGCCGAGCAACCCCAGCTGATCGCCCCTGGTGGAAACGCCTACACCAGCCGTCGTATGGCTGCTTGTTTGCGCGATATGGAAATTATCTTGCGTTACGTCACCTACGCCATCATTGCTGGTGACGCCAGTGTCCTCGATGACCGCTGCTTGAACGGTCTGCGGGAAACCTACCAAGCTTTAGGTGTACCTGGAGCTTCTGTGGCTAACGGAATCAGCAAAATGAAAGATGCCGCGATCAAGATCGCTAATGATCCTGCTGGGATCACTCCGGGGGATTGCAGCGCTCTGATGTCTGAAGTGGCTACCTATTTTGATCGCGCTGCTGCTGCTGTTGCTTAATCGACAATTATTAGCCGGTGGATTTAATTCAAGGCTAGTCAAAATTCAGCCAATCATTCAGCAAATCATTTAGCAAATCATAATCACAAGGAGATAGTTCCCCAGATGAAGACTCCAATCACAGAAGCAATTTCCGCCGCAGATTCTCAAGGCCGTTTTCTGAGCAACACTGAACTGCAAGCCGTTGACGGTCGCTTTAAGCGTGCCGCTGCCAGCATGGAAGCTGCTCGCGTTCTGACCAACAATGCGCAAAGCCTGATCAATGGCGCGGCTCAAGCGGTGTACAATAAGTTCCCTTACACCACCTCCATGCAAGGTAGCAACTACGCTTCCACCGAAACCGGCAAGGCTAAGTGCGCTCGTGACATCGGCTACTACCTGCGGATGGTGACTTACTGCTTGGTTTGCGGTGGCACCGGCCCAATGGATGACTACCTGTTGGCTGGTATTGATGAAATCAACACCACCTTTGAACTGTCTCCTAGCTGGTACATTGAAGCTCTGAAGTACATCAAAAGCAATCATGGTCTGACCGGTCAAGCGGCTGTTGAAGCCAACGCTTACCTCGATTACGCTATTAATGCTCTGAGCTAAGATCGCCATGGCAAATAGAAGGCAAGAGATTAAGGGGTGTTACATCTTTTAACTTTTGACTTTTAAATGAAAATGGCTCGGAAAGGTATGCGGGTACTAGCAAAACGCTAGTGTTTGTTTACTTTTCCGAGCCATATTTTGCCATATTTTATGGCGTAAAAGCATTGAGTAAAAGCTAAAAGCATTGTCATTTACCGTTTTTTGGTTAAAAATGAATTTTGTAGAAAATACTGAGCCAATTTCCGGGGAGTCTTTGACCCTGGAGCAGGCGATCGCGAATCTCCGCCATGAGGATTTGAGTCTGCGTTATTATGCGGCTTGGTGGATTGGTCGATTTCGCGTCCGCGAACCGGAGGCGGTCCAAGCATTAATTGATTTGTTACAGTTCGAGGGTGATCGTACCGATGAGGGGGGTTTTCCCTTGCAACGGAATGCGGCGCGGGCTTTGGGGAAACTGGGCGATTTGCAGGCGGTTCCCGGTTTGATTCAGTGTTTAAATTGTTCCGATTATTATGTGCGGGAAGCGGCAGCCCAAGCTTTAGAAATGTTGGGGGATGCGCGGGCGATCCCGCCTTTGATGAAGTTACTGGCAGGGGGCGTGGCGGCAGCGGTGCAGGTTCCCGGTAAACCCCATTTGAGCCAACCTTATGCGGCGATTATTGAAGCTTTGGGGACTTTGAAGGCGACGGAGGCGATCGCGCTGATTCAGCCGTTTTTAGAGCATTCCGTGGAACGGGTGAGAAATTCCGCAGCGCGAGCGATGTTTCAACTGACGGGAGAACGATATTATGGGGATCTTTTGGCGCGGGGTTTAGATGCGGCGGATTTACAGTTGCGGCGATCGGCTTTGATGGATTTGGGGGCGATTGGTTATTTACCGGCAGCCGAGGCGATCGCAAATACTTTAGCGGAAAATAGCCTAAAGTTAATTGCTTTGAAAGGACTGTTAGAAAGTCATTTAGTACAGCCTGACCCAGATCGACCGCCCAGTCTTTCCCCGGAAACGATTCAGGTGATGAAACTGATGGATAGTCTTTTGTAACCGGAAGTCTTCGGGAAGCCAGCAAGCAATTACTTAGCTATTTAGCCATAATTAGCCGTAATTATTTAGCAATCTTTACAAACAGCCAGAATCTCGTCAATATATAATCGGCAATCTCAACAATCTGATGAATATGACTGATGTTCAGGTTGAAGATCGGGTGCAAAAACTGATCGAAGCAGTACACAATGCAGATTCGGCCAATCGTTTAACCGATGCGGTGAGAGATTTAGCCGAGGTGGGGGCGATCGAGGCAATTCCCACTTTAATCGAAGCCTTGGGATATAACAACCCTGGTGCGGCAGTGGCCGCAGTGGATGGACTGGTGGCCATTGGTAAACCCGCCGTGGTTTCTATCCTGGAGCAACTCGACGATTATAACTACGGGGCTAGAGCCTGGGCGCTGCGGGCATTAGCGGGGATTGGGGATCCGCGAGGTTTAGATTTTTTGCTGGAAACGGCAGAAAAAGACTTTGCCTTGAGTGTGCGTCGTGCGGCGGCTAGGGGTTTAGGGAATATTCATTGGGATGACATGGAACCAGAACGAGTCCCGGAAGCCCAACGCCGCGCCCACCAGTCCCTGGCGGCAGTGTGCCTGGATCCGGAATGGGTGGTGCGTTACGCCGCTGTGGTTGGCTTGCAAGGGTTGGCGACGGCGGTTGTCAAGAGTCAACCGGCAGAATTTGAGCAAATTCTAGAACGATTACAGAATATCGCCAAAACCGATGCGGAATTGTCCGTCCGGGCCCGTGCTCAGTTGGCAATTCAGGAGTTGCTCTGAAAAGCTCCTCTTGGGAAGGGGGGTTGGGGGGAGCAAAGCTGCTATGAAAGCGTTTTTGTCTAATTTTATCTAGTGAAGTTATCTAAAGTTATCTAGTAAAGAATTTATCGGAGAAATTAATGATTAAACATATTGTGATGTGGCGTTTAAAAGAGGAAGCAGCAGGGGCGACTAAGGCAGAAAATATCGCCAAAATGAAGGAAATGCTGTTAGCCTTGCCCGGAGTAATTCCAGAAATTATCCGGCTTGAAGTGGGGATTAATTCTTTAGCATCTCCAGCGGCTTATGATGTGGTGCTCTATTCTGAGTTTGCCAGTTTTGAGGGTTTGAATGCTTATCAAATTCACCCCGAACACGAAAAATGTAAAGATTTTATTGGCAAAATTGCCTGCGCTCGGGCTGTGGTAGATTATGAAATCTAAAATAAAATCTAAAATATAGATTTTGGGGAGATTTCGGGTAGGGTGCGTTAGGCGGAATTATCGGGATAATTGAGGGCAGCAAATCCAATTATCCGCCGTAATGCACCTTTTTTTGTTGAGAATAATCTGGAAAAACGGCTATTAAAATAATTTTCAAAATTATCGGTTATTGTCGGAGATTTGTTTTTATTTTAGCAGATATTTGGGCGCGCTTGCGTAGCGTTGCGGAGGCAATATTGCCCCTAGGTGCGGAGGCAATATCGCCTCTGGTTGCGGGGAGAAAGGAATAGGAGGCGAGCGCAATTTCGAGAAAGATTGCTTTATAATGAAAGCAGAAAGCATGAAGAGGTGAGAATATGGCAGAAATTATCTTTAAAACCGATAATCCAGAGGAAGTGATGGAACTGGTTAAAAATGCGATTGCCTCCGAAATTTTTCGCTTAGAAAACAGCCAAAGACTTGCCAGAAAACGGCTGGATTATTTTGAAGAGAAATATCAACAGCGAGCGAGCCAGTTCCAGGATGCACTCGCAGCAGAAGACATGGAAGGTGGCAATTTAGAATATGTCGAATGGATGGGAGAATATCAGTTTTTTTTAGAACTAGAAGAAAAAATTCAGAGTCTCAAGAGTTTAGAATATGTTAATGAGTAAAATGCGATCGCTCCTCGTTGCGGATGCAATATCGCGCATCAAAACAGCGCCCAACTTAATTATCTCCGAAAATTAGCTGATACTTATCTAAGCGGGCAGATAAAATATCAGCTAATTCATCAAAGGTAATACAGTGGATATGCTGAGAATTAACAATTAATTTTTTGCGTCGCCAATCCAATCTTCTTTTTTCTCTTGGTTCTAGATATCGAGCTCTGCCGATAATCAACAATCCCATATAGTCAATATAACGACTATTAAATCTGTTTTCAAATTCTTGAGTCATTTCAAAATCGTTTAGCTTCCAAAACCAATCGACGATTTGATTAAATCCGCGATCGAATCGGGGCGACCATTCTGGAGTGCTTTTACCGGCTTTAGAGACAAAGATACTGTTGGCAGTGGCATCCTCGAATTCTATGAAACAATAAGCATTTGTCACCGAATCTTCCACGACTAAATCGCTCTTGAAATCTCCAAATATATCGTATTCAAAGGCAATTCTATTTCGGCGAATGATATTCGGGTTATAAGATGAGATAAATGCAGCCAGATGGAGACGTTCTTTGAAAAACGGCAAAATGTCATCAAGTTCCCCTAATGACTGGCGCGTTTGCATTCCTGGAATTCGTTTAGCTGCTGTCGGCAAATTTTGGGATTGAAATCAAGTCGGTCAAAATTCTTCATGGTGATGCGGTAGATTAATGAGTTAAATGAGACATAAATTCTAGGGTTTCCTGCCGCACTAGGTCTTGAATTTCAATTTGATGCTGGTGGTTTATTTCAAAAATTAATCGGAGACTGCTATCGACTTTGAGCAAATAAAAAGGTTTTTCGGGCCTAAATTTCTGAATGTTAGCTGTCAAGGGTTGTTCTGGGTAGAAGTTTTCCAGGAAGGCGATCGCGTTTAAAACTCGTTCTTTTTCTTCTGGGGATAAGACATCTAAACCCGCTAGAACACTGGGATGAATTTCTACGGTATTTTGGGTATTTTTTGTTTGCATATTCTTTGCTAGTTTCGGGGATTTGTTTTTATTTTAGCAGATATTTGGGCGCGATCGCTCCTCGTTGCGGAGGCAATATCGCGCAGCGGTGCGGTGTACTATCGCCCCTGGTTGCTGAGGCAATATCGCCCCTGGTTGCGGAGAGAAAAAGATAGGAGGCGATCGCCTATTCTCAGAAACCGGATTTTTGCTATGTTATTTAATCTAATTTCCTAAAACTCAACCCACAAATCTCCGTAAAATATCCGTAGGGGCGAAGCATTCCGGCAGATAAATTACTGGTTTAAAGCCAAAATTTCATACCGGAATGCTTCGCCCATGATCGGATTGATGTGAAGACCGCTCACCAGTAATTTAACACCATTATTTGTAGCTTTACTCCTCATTTTCTGAAGATAAATTAGCATTTGTTGTGACTGGCGAATAACGGTATAATTAAATTAATTCTATCTTCCTGCATCCTGCTTTTTCAACTCACGAGGCAGAGACTCGAAACGGGGCGTTCCCACGGAGAAATGAGACTGTGGAAACGAGGTAAATATGTTACTGAATCAAAATTACTGATTTTCGCTAGGCGCTTGTTTGCGGATTAGTGGTATAATTATGGACATGAGCATTATATTATAGGTCAATAGTGTGATTGCAGATCAAGTAATTTTGCAACTGCAAAAAGTTACGTTAAAAGATAAACATCTACTTCCTGAATATTCAGGAATCTACTATGTTGTTGATGAAAATAATAATGTTTGGTATATAGGCCAGTCAAAAAATATCTGTAAACGCTGGCAAGGTAAAGCTCATCATCGGCTCTACCAACTGGAAGCGCATAAAAAGAAAAAGTTCACTATTTACTATGAATCAATTAACGAATCTGAATTAGACCGGGTTGAGAAGCAGCAAATTGAAAAGTATCACCCACACTTAAACTCTAGTCCAGTCAAGACGAAAAATTTACGCCCCGTTGAAACTCTATTAAGGGAAACCATAACTGCGATCGCTGATTTTGCTTTCATATTAGGAATCGAACCACCGAGAAAAGACATTCAGCCTCAAATTGCGATTGATTTTCTCCGTCAAAAAAACCTTTTAGACCTAAATATTATTCATATTTGCTTAGATTTCAATGCTGTCAATGAAAAATTCCAAGCTTCAATAGAAGAACGAAAATCCTTAATTAAAACAGCCTTTAGTAGTCGCAAAGCTTATGTGAGAAGATGGGAAATATTTAGATTAGGTTCTTCTTTTCAGTCTTTGTACTTCAAAAGACCTAGACGGGGATCCTATTTTCTGTATTATCGTCTCTGTGTTAATCGAACTCTAGTTGAAATTTATGATTGGAATCTGTGGAACTTCCCAGAAGCCATACAAGGAATTAGAGAATATAATGATACGACTTTAGCTCAAGAGTCTATTGGAGCATTAACTTCAGAATCACTAGCTCAACTTCAAAGTCAGGGTAATGAAAATCAACCATCTAATTTGTACTTACAGAGACTTCTCCCTTATGAGTCAGATTTAATGCCAATACTCTTTAATGAACCCATCGATCGTCAAGCTATTCGGGCAGGTATCGCTAAGATTAGCGAAGACTATAAAGCCGGTAAGCGAGGAAAAGGGAGTCGAGCTAAACCGATTGAAGTGCCAAGTATTTTCTCGAAAATTACTACCATTGAAGAGTTACTAGAGCATATAGGAATTGATGTAGAAAAATATAGCAAATTGAAAAATATGGAATTTGATGATGGAAATAGAATGGGATTATTCCTTAAGTCTTTTATTATACCAGATTTGAAAAAACCTACTGATTCTTCTGTTTATTTAGCAAAAGGGGTAATAAATCAAGAAAAAAGCTCCTTAGCTCTTTCGTCTCACTTTGAGACGGTATATTTTTTAGCGACTGTTGAGAAAAAGGGGTGGCTTTTAGTTGAAAATTATTTGCAAGATTTTGCTAAACCTGCCGATAGTGAGTTAAGTAATGGAGTAGGGTATATTAAAAAAATTTATGTTTCTTCTCGAAAATATATAGTGCCTGCCAAGGTCAATATAAAACTAGAGACGATTGGATATAGTGCCTGGATCCCTTTTGGTCCTAATCAGGAGTTTCCTAACTTTGAATTAGCTAAAGCCGAAATTGAACGGCGGATCAAAAATTCTGGCTTACCCGGAATTAAATTATCGTTTAAACGTGAAACAGCACAAACAGAAAACATACGCCCGTGGTAAATAAGTAGTGATGCATCATTTTTTCTGATTTATCGTTAGCGTTAGTGCTATGATTTTCTGCCTCTTGGTCTTTACAGCGTTTTTCGGATGAATAAAATACAGAAAATGGCAAGGTAGATAATTGGCGTAATAGATGAATCACTGCCATTGTCTATCAAACAACTTAACCGAGGAGGAAATTGCTATAAGTTACAGAACTTGAGGGATAAGAATATGTACGGATACAGATGTGAATATTGCGAAGGGACAGTTCAACCTCGCACGGTCAAGCATGAAGCATTTAAGCATCGAGATGGGTTTGTGATTTTGGAGAATGTCACCATCGGAGTCTGCGACAACTGCGGTAATCGTTATTATTCAGCTAACATTATCCATACGGTTCATCAGGTGGCAACCGGAGAAAAATCCCCAGAAAGAACCGAACAAATTCCGGTAACGCATTTAGAATCCGCTTAATCGGGTCGGATCACAATTTCGTCAAGTAATTTCTGAGGATATTTTATGAAAGCAATCAAAGTTATGGACAAAATTGATGAGCGAGGACACCTCACCCTAGACCAGCCGTTAATCACGAATATAAACCAGCAGGTTGAGGCGATTATATTGATTCCTGAAATATCAGATAGCGATCGCAATGAGCGTAATGTTATGAACCCCGAAATACAAGCAACTAAAGATAAGATCAAACAAGAAATCGAGCAATTTAACGATGAACAATTGCAGCAACTTGCCGATTTTATCGAATTTCTCAAATTTCGCAGTCGATTATCTCAAAAATCCCGCGATCTGCATCAATTTGCCCACCTCTACCAAGAATTTGCCCAAGAAGATAGAGAACTTGCGGAAGCGGGAATGGCGGATTACGTTGAACAACTCAAACAAGAGGATATGATTCAGAATAAAGCCTAAAATATAGCTAAAAACTGCCCCATGATGGCTCAATAAACACTGATACCGAGGGATAATACAATTCGGATTATTTCAGCGCGTAAAGCAACTCGTCAGGAGAGAGAAATCTATGAAAATTGAGCAGTTAAAAAAACGCTTAAAAAGAAATCGTCCCATGACTAGCGTGACGATTAATATTCCTGAAAATGTGGTGGAAGACCTCAAGCGGATTGCTCCATTGTTGGGTTTTTCTGATTATCAGCCATTGATTCGCGCTTATATTGGTCAGGGATTGCGTCAAGATTTAGAGAGATTTGAAAGCGAAACAGTCACCGCGTTGATTGCCAGTTTGAAGCGTCGGGGAGTTAGCGAACAAGTAATTGATGAAGCGCTAAAATATGTTGTTAGCAGATAGATAATTAGGGTGGTCAGTAATTGGAGTGCGATCGCCCATAAAAATTTAACCGGGGGTAAGTCTGGGTTGCCCAATAAATTAAGCTATAATAGCTATAATATTAATCACTAATTAAATCAGAGGATAACCATGACATCCATAATCACAACCAAATTATATACTTTTGAGGAATATCTCAATTATGATGATGGGAGCGATCGCCGTTATGAATTGGTTGATGGGAGGCTAGAGTTAATGGATCCGCCAACGATTAGACATTTGCTGATTTCCGATATGATTCGGGATATATTTAAAGCTGAAATTTCTCGCATGAATTTACCTTGGCTGTGTTTTAAAGAAACAGGAGTGAGAACTGGGTGGCGGAAGTCTCGGTTAACTGATGTCTGCGTGGTGTTGCCGGAACAGGCGATCGAATTGCTGGATAAATCTGCTGTTTTTCAAACCCCACCTTTGTTAGTAGTAGAAGTGGTCAGTCCCGAATCGGTACAGCGAGATTATCGATATAAGCGATCGGAATATGCGGCAGCGGAAATTCCCGAATATTGGATTGTAGACCCAATTTTAAATCAAGTTTCTGTATTGCGATTGGATGAAGGATTATACGAGGAAACAGTTAGGAAATTGTCTCTCAAATTTTCCCAGAATTAACTTTAACAGTAGAGCGAATTTTCGCAGCTGGAAATATTGCTTAAAATATTGCTTAATTTTTTCCCAAATATCTCTGGATATTCTAATAAATTATTTAGCTAATAAACCTAATATTCGTGTTCTCTGTGTCCCTGTGGTTCAAAAAACTAATCTTACGGTTTAAGCCGCTAAAATTTGGACAACAGTTAATGCTAATTCTGGAAAAGTTGCAGATTTAATGGCCATATCACCAGTAAATTCTGTAGTTTCATATAGTCCATCCACCAGCTGTAAAACTGACACTTTGGCATCAATTGGATCGACAATCCAATATTCAGGAATTTCCCGAACGGCATATTCCGCTTGTTTGTAGCGATAATCATCGATCGCATTGCCCGGACTGACAATTTCCACCGCTAATAAAGGGGGAGATGTCAGTACCGCAGAAGCCATTTCTCTGAGTTCTTGGCGTTGGCTTTCTGTGATAATTACTAAATCGGGAATTCTGGATTTATTGAAAGAGGTGCGAACGCCGATATTTCCTGGTCTGACTTTCCAGTCTAGCTGTAAACGTTTTATTTCTGCTGTAAAAGTGTCATACAGAAAGACCATGATATCTGCGTGCAGTCCGCTGGCTGGTGGCATGGGGATGAGTTCTCCGTTTACAAGTTCATATTTGAGATCGGTATTATCATGGTATTCCAAATATTCCTCAAAGGTGTAAGTTTTTTTGGTGAAGGTTTGTAGCATGGGATAATCCTCCGATAGGTTATATATGTTATATAATATATATATGTTATATATATTGTAATGGTATTTTAAGCCAACGGTCAAGGTGGGCTTCTAGGCAAACCCATCCTACGAATATGGGAGGGCGGCGTTGCATTCGGGGCAATAAATGAAATAAATCATTTGTGATGATCGCTAGTTTGCTTGCGCGAATGTTTCGCCCCTATAATGGTTTAAATTCTGGGTCGTTGTCCGTAACGTCGATAATAACAATAATCCTTGAGAATGCGAGCGTGATCGAAACATAATTGTTGGGGTAATTGCCAAATTTCAAAAAGTTGTAAATGTTTGGCATCATCAGCGGCTTTTGGTTCACCGCTCGCACTAGCAATAAATACCACACTCAGGGTATGTTGCCTGGGGTCGCGCTCGGGGTCAGAATACACATAAAATTGTTCAATTAATTCTACGGATAAACTGGTTTCTTCCAGGGCTTCTCGAACAGCGGCAGTTTCCACCGATTCGCCGTAGTCCACAAAACCACCGGGTAACGCCCAACCCAGGGGGGGATTTTGCCGTTCGATTAGCACAATGGGACGACCGGGGCGATCGATCAGTTCAATAATAATGTCAACGGTGGGAACGGGGTGGCGGTAAGTCATAGGGTCTTTGAAGTTTAAAAGTGTAAAGATAGGATTAATTTTATGGTGATTTGATTAGATTAGATTATAACTGTGCCATTACATGATAAATTCAGAAACACATCATGTTGGCACGAAGCCAGCATAAGATTCCTGTCTAAGAGGAGGGCTCATGCCTTTTCCCAGATCGAGCGGTATTTTGCTTCATCCCACGTCTTTTCCCAGTCGATTCGGTATCGGCGATTTAGGAGCAGAAGCGCGTAAATTCATTGATTTTTTGGCAGAAAGTCGCCAAAAGTTTTGGCAAATCTTGCCCCTTGGCCCAACGGGATATGGTAATTCTCCTTATATGTGCTATTCAGCAATGGCGGGGAACGCTATGCTAATTAGCCCCGATCGCCTCGTTAAAGATGGTTTGCTGGTTGATGAGGATTTGACCGATGTGCCAGATTTTCCGACGGAGCGAGTAGATTTTGAACGGGCGATCGCCTTCAAAATGCCTCTACTGAAAAAAGCCTGCGAAAATTTCAAGAACAAAGCCACCACCGAACAGCAAGAAGCGTTTCAAAAGTTTTGCTACGACAAATCCTATTGGCTGGATGACTATGCGTTATTTATGGCCATCAAGGAAGCCTTAAATGGGGCTAGTTGGCATACTTGGGAACCAGACCTAGCTAAACGTAAACCGGCCACCTTAGAACAATGGCGACGGCGTTTACCAGGGGAGATTTTTTTCCATAAATTTCTTCAGTTTGAATTTTTCCGCCAATGGTCAGAACTAAAATCTTATGCCAACCAACGAGGCATTCAAATTATTGGCGATATTCCTATATATGTCGCCCACGATAGTGCTGATGTTTGGGCGCATCCAGAAATCTTTTGCCTAGACATGAAAACTGGCGAACCCGCAGGCATGGCGGGAGTGCCACCAGATTACTTCAGTGCCACAGGTCAGCTTTGGGGCAACCCAGTGTATCTCTGGAACCGACTGGAAAAAACCGATTTCCATTGGTGGGTAGAACGATTTCGTTCCATGTTGAGTTATGTGGATGTGATTCGCATCGACCATTTCCGAGGCTTTGAGTCTTTTTGGCAAGTCCGCCAAGGAGAAACCACGGCCATGAATGGTAAGTGGATTAAAGCCAAGGGAGAACAGTTATTAGAAGTAATTAAGCAAAAATTGGGTAAATTGCCAATTATTGCGGAGGATTTGGGAGTCATTACCCCAGAGGTAGAGGCACTGCGGGATAAGTTTGAATTTCCGGGGATGAAAATATTGCACTTTGCTTTCGGTTCGGGGGCGGGAAATCCTTATTTGCCGTTTAATTTCTACAACCGAAATTGTGTAGTTTATACCGGCACCCATGACAATGACACCACCGTTGGGTGGTTTAATCAACTGCCGGAACATGAACGCTTGGGCGTTTTGGCTTATTTAGGCCCCGTTCGGTCTTGGGGAATTCATTGGGATTTAATTCAAGTAGCCCTGTCTTCAGTGGCGAATCAAGCGATTATTCCGGTTCAGGATCTTTTGGGGTTGGATACCCAAGCCCGGATGAATGTGCCGAGTAAAGCAGAGGGCAACTGGGCATGGCGCTATGAGTTTGGGGCGCTGACTCCAGAAATCCGCGATCGCCTAAAAATGATGACCGAAACATTCGGACGCTGATTATTGTCACAGTCACAGAAAACTCTTAGGGTCAAATTAGGGTCAAATTAGGTCAAATTGGGGTCAAATTAGGTCAAATTAGGGTCAAATTAGGTCAAATTGGGGTCAAATTAGGGTCAAATTAGGGTCAAATTAGGGTCGAGAAATTAACACTTCCCTTTCGATCACTTGTCCCTGGGCGCCCATTTGTTCCGCTTGACCATTATTGACCGCTAACAACACCCCTCCGGCATTTCCAGCCAGCACCACCAGTCTTTCCGCAGCTTCCCAAGTGCGCTGGGTGCCGGGGGGTAGCATTCCTTCAAATTCTATTTTGCCATCGGCTGAAATCACGATCCAAGAAGCATCTTTCAAGGTGAGTCCAACTTTCACTCCCTGACTATCTTCTTTTGGTGAACTTGGTTTCTGGGCTGATTCATTAGTAGTAGCAAGCGGAGTGGATTTGGGGGGATTCGTGGCTGGTACAGGGGATTCAGATTGCTGAGTTGCCGCCAGGAACGCGGTTTTTGTACCGGGTTCCTGGTCAGCCATTTGGCTGGCAGATGAATCTAATTGACTGGATAAGGTTTGCACCGATACGATAATCCCCACGAGATAAACCACATATAAATGTAGGGGACGAAATTTGATCCGGGGTAAATAATCAAACCGTACAAACCACGGTTCCTTAAAAACAAATCTTTTTTGGCTGACGGGAAAATCTAGCGCGATCGCCTTGCCATCTAATCCCAAAAACTTGGCATATCGTAGCAGTAACCCTCGAATATAGATCGGTTCCGGTAGTCGTTCCAGTTTCCCCGCTTCAATTTCTTGGAGTATCTGCGCCCGAATCATCGTATGCACCGCCACTTCTTCTATGGTGACTGACTGTTCCAAGCGTTTTTCTCGCAACAGAGACCCTATTTCCGCCAGTTTAGCCAACTGTTTTTCCCGTATTTGCGCCTGTTCTTTTTCCCAGTTAATCAGTTCTTCAGACTTTTGACGGTTGTTCATTGCGATCACTCCTGATTAGTTATTTGTTGCTCGTTACTTCTTGGTTGATGGTTGATGGTTGATGGTTGAAAAGTTGGTGGTTGGTTGGGTTGTGATTGATAGTTGATAATTTATAAGTAACAATTGTTAATTAATTAACTATTAATTGTTAATTAATTTATTTAGTCGTCAATTGTCAACTGTCAATTGTTAATTGGTTTCTCCCCGCTGATGGCGGGTTATTCTGCCCCTCCGCTCCGAAAGATCCTCCGCACAAGCGCACCCCTTTTGGTGGGTGGGGAAAGGTGAGAAGCGATCAGAAAGTTTGGCTTTGCAAAAAGTCAATTTCTTTGGGGGTCAAAAGGCGATAGTCACCAGGGGATAAGTTAGCCTGAGTAGGCGATCGCAGCTTAATCGGCCCGATCGCACTGCGATGTAACTCAATCACAGGATATCCTAGCAAAGCTGCCACTCGGCGAATTTGTCGATTGCGTCCCTCCTTGAGTACCACTTGCAAAAGAGTTCGATTGGTTTCCCTATCCTGTTTTAACACTAGAACTTCAGCAGGCAGGGTTAGGCGACCATCAAGCATCACCCCCGCTCGCCAATTCGCCAACACCGATTTGGGGGGACTTCCTTCAACCCAGACCTCGTAAGTCTTGCTAATGCCGTGTTTCGGGTGGGTCAGCTTAAAGGTTAACTCCCCATCATTCGTCAATAGTAATGCCCCCGTGGTGTGAAAATCCAAGCGTCCCACCGGGTGAATGCCTTGGTTTTGCATTGGTAACGGCAGCAAGTCCAAGACTGTGCGGCGTCCTCTGGGATCCGAGCAGGTAGACACCACACCCGCGGGTTTATTGAGTAACAAATATAGCAATTCAGGCCGATGGCTGGGTTGAATGATCCGACCATCGACCTCAAGAAGATCCACTTCAGGATTAGCGGTCAAACCCAGATGAGCAATTTGACCATTCACCCGCACTCGTCCTTGCTGAATCATGGTTTCAGCTTGACGACGGGAAGCTATTCCCCATTGAGATAGGATTTTTTGCAGTCTAGTTTGCATGATTGGGACTGCGATCGTTTAATTAAGGTGAGTCAGGAGTCGATCCGGTGAAGCGAGGATTCGCCCACCGAGTAAGCAACTCCTGACGAAATTTTACTGTTTCTTACGTAGAAATGCGATCCCCTCCTGGCGATCGACCCGATTTCCCCGTCAGTCATCTGTAAAATTGCCTAAACTAGATCCACCAAATCCACCAAATCCACCAATCAACCGTCAACCTTTAAGTAATTTCCCTATGAGTTCTAGTCTAAATTTGCCTAATTCCCGCATCGAAGTTGCGCCCAAGTCAGGAAAACTGGTGAGTAAAGTTTTAGCCCCCGCCCTAAAATTTTGGCTTTCATTGCAACTAGACTCAATCGAAAACTTACAATTAACCCTCACAGGTGGGAACCGGCAAATCCTTTCTGGTTCAATTCCTGGGGTGTTAATTTCTGCCAGTCATGCTATTTATCAAGGCATTCACTTAAGTCAAATATTCTTAGAAGGGACAGGAATTCGGTTCAATATTGGCGAAGTGCTCCAAGGTCAACCCCTGCATCTGATCGATCCCGTTCCCGTCAATGCCCAGTTACAGTTAACTCAAGGGGATATTGATGCTTCTTTAAAATCTCTTTTATTTACCCAAGGAATTCAAGAATTTCTAGAGTCTTGGTTACATTCGGTCGCTACTTCTTGGGAACAGTTACACATTAATTTAGGCCAAGATAAATTAACTTTGACGGGACTGTGCCAACCCGCGATCGCGCAGCGGTGCGGATGCACTATCGCCCTTGGTTGTCCTTCACTGCAAGTCTCTGAAACCGCCGCGAAAAAATCGGCAGTTCTGCAAACGGGTTTAGAAATCAGAAATGGGCATCAACTTTATTTAGTTAACCCTCAGTTACAGATTGCCGGAAACGAGATAATTAATTTAGAAAATTTTTCCTGGGACTTCGGTTCAGCAGTGATGATTTCCGAATTAACTTTACTGCATGGTCAGCTAATTTGTCAAGGGCAAATTATGGTGACGCCGTAATTTTTTGTTGGTTGTTTGTTGTTTGTTAGTTGTTTGTTGATTAGGGTGTAATTGATAATTGATAATTAAATAAAATTATCAATTATCAACTGCCAATTGTTAGTTGTTCTCCCCCCGCTCCAGAAGCTCCGAAAGCACCTGAAGCTACCTGTTTTTATGGTTATTTGGCAGCAAGGAATAAGTAACCAAGAAACCGGGTTGCGGCCAGCGCTTATGCTACAGAGTCAGAGACTTTGATAGAAACCCGGTTGCTGATTTTAATGAGGTAACAACGGCAAAACTAAGGTGACAAAATAGAACACTAATGGCCCGGTAAAAATATAACTATCGGTGCGATCGAGAATGCCCCCATGTCCCGGAATTAGAGTTCCCGAATCTTTCACCCCTGCATCCCGCTTCATCAGGGATTCTGTCAAATCACCCAAAAGACCGGCAATCCCAATTAAAAGACCTAAAACAACGCCGGTTGCGGGCCAACTAGGCCAGTGTAAATACCAAGCGCCAATCGTTCCCACAATCACACTGCCGGTAATGCCAAAAACCGAACCTTCAACGGTCTTTTTCGGGCTAATTTCCGACAGAGGAGTACGACCTAAACATTTGCCGAAAATATAGGCACCAATATCCGTCGCCCAAATACAACAGAAGGCTAAAAAAGTAGTCGTCAGTCCTTGGGGAAGTTGGGGCCAATGTTGCCAATTTTCTGGCCAAAAACCCCCTAAAGGAATATTACTAAATGCTTCATTTTCGAGCGCCCGTAAGCGCACCCAGAATGTGGGCAAATATCCCACATAAAATAAACCCATAATCGACGCAGAAAGATCGGCAATGGTGGCCATCTTGGGTTTAAATAGCAGATAGAAACAAATCCATGTCCCGGCCAAAGGCAACATGGCATCGGCTAAAGAAGAAGATACCGTAGAAATTGCCAGCAAAATCAGGCTCAAAACCATTGTATTTTTAGCTGAGGGGATAATGCTCTTCGCTCGAACTAGCTGCACATATTCAAGTTGACCCAGAAAGATGATAATTCCCAGGCTAAAGGTAAAATACCATCCGCCCAGGAGAATCATCCCTAAAGCGAAGATAACCGCAACAATTCCGCTGATAATTCGAGGCAAATGCATAGCATTAATTATTAAATAAACCGGGTATATAACTATCAATTTATCCAAGAATAAAACCCTAATTGATTCTCAGACAGGTTTTTGGTCTAGCCAAAACATCAAAGATATTTATTGCCGCTCCGCCAATCCGCCATTCGCCAATCTTTCCGCCAATAGGCAAATTTTTGGCTAGGTTAATTGGGGTGATTATATCTGTAATTGGTAGCAGTTAATCAATCTTTTCACCACTTAGAATAAAAGTCGGATCGCTCGCCGCAAAAATTTGATTTCTGCCCCTATTTTCTAATCGATTTACCGAGGTTTGGACAACTTCAATATTACGCACTTGCAACTCAGAAAATGTTTCAGAAATTGCATATAAATTTTCCAAATTGCCCGCCGTTGCTACTACGCGACCATTGGGCTGTAAATAATTCCACACTTCTTTGAGTAGGGATTTAATGGGTTTTGCCCCTTCAAGACAGACTCGACTGGGTGGATCGGGCAGGTCTTTGAGACATTCTGGGGCACTGCCTTCAATAACTTCCACATTTTCCACCTCAAAGCGATCGCAATTGCGGCGAATTAAATTAGCCACATCTTCATCTCTTTCCACCGCAATAATCCGACCTTGGGGACATAATAAAGCGGTTTCTACGGGAATTGTCCCCGTCCCTGCGCCAATATCCCACAGGACGGTGTTGGGTTCTAAACGCAAATGGGCTAATAACAAAATCCTCGTTTCTCGCTTGCTCATAGGAATACCGGGCAAGCGTTCAAATAAATCATCAGAAATACCAGGGCTAATATACGGCCATAAAGAACAAGGCATAGTACATATCAATAATTAAAGATTAACAAAGGGCTCAAAACTAAGGATTAAGGACTAACGACAACTTTTAGGGTAGTCAGATCCGGCTGACTACACCCCGTTATTGTCCCACCATTCGCCAGAATTTTTTGTAAGAATTCTAAAGAATTCTGCGCGATCGCTTCTCCAGGTATTAATACCGGAATTCCGGGGGGATAAGGACAGACCAACTCGGCACTAATGCGACCCACCGTAGCGGCAATGGGTAAAGTTTCTCTGGGGGCAAAAAACGCCTCTCGCGGGGTCAACGCGGAAATCGGATGGGCGATCGCTTTCCCCCAACCCCCTTGAGAAAGAGGGGAGGTATGGGGGTCTATGTCTACGGCGTAATCTTGGGCCAAACGGCTGAAACCGGACACCAGGCGATCAATATCTGCCGCCGTATTTCCCAGACTAATAATAAAAGTTAAATGCTGTAAACCCGGTAATTCGGCGGTGACTCCCAGTTGTTCGTGCAAAATTTCATCCGCTTGATAGCCGGTGAGTCCCAAATCGGTGACTTTCACTGTTAAACGAGTGGGATCGAGATGGCAAAACCCCGGACTGGGCAGGGTTGGCCCGTTGAAAACCTTCAAACCGGGAACAGAAGCAATTTTTGCCCGCGCTGTTGCCGCTAATGCTAAGGTTTGGGCCATGAGTTCCTGACCGGCGATCGCCATTTGCCGACGGGCCGCATCCAAAGAAGCTAACAATAGATAACTCGGACTACTAGATTGCACCATTTGCAATGCTAGATTTAACCGCTGGCGATCAATTAATTGCCCTTGAACGTGCAGCATAGAAGCCTGAGTCATTGCCCCCAAAACTTTATGAATCGATTGCACCGTTAAATCTGCCCCAGCCGCTAACGCAGGGATGGGGAAATCTTTATGAAAGGCAAAATGCGGCCCATGTGCTTCATCCACCAACAAAGGAATCCCATGTTGATGGGCAATTTCGGCAATCTCGGTGATATCCCCACACACTCCGTGATAAGTGGGGTAAACTATCATGATCGCCTTGGCATCGGGATGAGCCGCCAACGCTGCCGCCACTCCATCCGCTGAGATAGAATAGACTAAATCCCACTCTGGGTCGTATTCGGGAGAAACAAAAATCGGCATTGCCCCAGAGAGGATTAAACCAGAAATCACCGATTGATGAATATTGCGGGGCAAAATAATTTTTTCCCCATTGCCACAAGTGGCCAAAATTGCCGCAATGATTCCGCAAGTCGAACCATTGACCAAAAACCGACTTTCTGCCGCCCGATAAGCTTCGGCGGCTAACTCCTGGGCGGCGGCGATCGCGCCTTGGGGGGCAAATAAGTTATCTAACTCCGGTAATTCTGGCAAGTCTGCTTGGAACATTGCCGCTCCCAACCACGTCCGCAATTCTGAGTCAATCCCTTGGCCGCGCTTATGGCCTGGTGCGTAAAATGGGGCATGAGGCTGTTGGGCCATAAATTGCAGAGTTTCTAATAATGGGGCTTGGGTTTGGTCGAGTTGAGGCATATTCAATGCACCGTCAGTTTTATTCGTCAGTTTTAGTCGTCAGTTTTAATCGTCAGTTTTAATTGTCAGCTTTAGTCGTCAGCTTTAGTCGTCAGCTTTAGTCGTCAGGCTTAAGGAGCCAGCTTAATTGTCAGGGTTAACTATCTGTTTCAGCTTTAATCGGTTCCAGTAAGATAGTTTGTTGCTATTGTGACTAAGGTCAAATAATTTTAAATCACTATTCACTATGCTTAGAGCCGGAATTGTCGGATTACCCAACGTTGGTAAATCTACCTTATTTAATGCATTGGTGGCCAACGCCAAAGCTGATGCTGCTAATTTTCCCTTTTGCACCATTGAACCAAATGTTGGGGTGGTGGCGGTGCCTGATGAGCGCTTGGATGTGCTGACGAAACTTTCATCCTCCGCACAAACCGTCCCCACCCGGATGGAATTTGTGGATATTGCCGGTTTGGTCAAAGGTGCCAGTAAGGGCGAAGGTTTGGGCAACCAGTTTTTATCCCATATTCGGGAAGTGGATGCGATCGTTCATGTGGTGCGTTGTTTTGACAATGATGATATTATTCACGTCTCTGGTTCTGTTGACCCCCTGCGAGATATTGAAGTCATTAATTTAGAGCTTTGTTTGGCGGATTTAGCCCAAGTTGAGCGACGGTGCGATCGCACGCGAAAACAAGCTCGCGCTAACAAAGAAGCCCAAGCGGAATTAATCGTCCTAGAAAAGTTACAGACCGCCTTAAATGAAGGTAAGTCCATCCGACTGCTGAAGTTATCTGAAGCAGAAAGCGAAATCATTAAACCCCTTGGTTTATTAACCGCCAAACCCGTGATTTACGCCACCAATGTCTCAGAAGACGACTTAGCCACTGGCAATGCTTGGGTGGAACAAGTTCAGAAATTAGCCATCACAGAAAACGCCCAAGTAGTGATTGTTTCCGCTCAAGTTGAATCAGAATTAGTTGAACTTCCAGAAGCAGAACGGGCTGATTTTCTCGCATCTCTTGGGGTCGAAGAAGGGGGATTAAAAACCCTAATTCGAGCCACTTATAAATTATTAGGTTTGCGAACTTTCCTAACCACTGGGCCAAAAGAAACTCGTGCTTGGACAATTCACGCCGGAATGACTGCCCCCCAAGCCGCTGGGGTGATTCACTCTGATTTTGAACGGGGATTTATTCGGGCTGAAACCGTTGCTTATAATGACCTAGTGACTGCCGGTTCCATGCAAGCAGCGAAAGAAAAAGGTTTAGTGCGTAGTGAAGGTAAAGAATACGTAGTTCAAGAAGGAGATGTGATGTTATTTCGATTTAATGTGTAGTTTCATAGTAGAGAAAATATCCTATGGTTAGTGTCAATATTGTCCAACTATTAATCATTTGGTTGGTGACGACTGTCAGCTTTGTGATTATTTCCAAAATTCCCACAGGCGTAGAAATTGATGACTTTAACAAAGCCCTGATTTCCGCCGCAGTCTTTGGGATTTTAAATGCTCTAGTCCGCCCAGTTATTGCCGGAATAGCCTTCCCAGTTTTAGGGGTAATCTTTTCAGATTTTCTCTTAAGAATTATGCTGAATATGATTATTTTCGGGTTAGCCGCTTATCTCGTCGAGGGGTTTCGCTTGCGGTGGGGACTCTGGAGTGCTTTGCTTGGCTCGATCGCTTTGGGATTTATTAACTCTGTACTGTTGTCTTTGATTGGTGCTTAGGGAGAATATTTTTTCAGTTAAAACCCGGTTTTTTTGATTAATTGCCGGGTTTATTTTTTGGGCAGCAAATCCCCAAAACTATACAAAAATTGTCAGATTTATCAAGGACAAATATCAAATACAAAAAACCTGTCATTCTCCCCCCCCCCCGCCGCGCGGGAATGACATAAGACTTGAGCAACGGGTACTGACACCTATAGGATAAATGGCCGGGAATTTTCTGCGGTTATCCCTTAGGAAATGAAGTTAATATTGCCACTATTTCCGGTAGCTTGTGACCCCGCTAAAGTAGCAATTTTACCCCCAGATAAAAATGTCAAGTCTATAGGGGCGTAATTATATTAATAAATCTGGCGAAGCATTCACTTAAACTAAGTTAATTTAGGTCAGATTTTCAAATATTAGAAAATATCTTTTGAGAAAAATTATTTTATTCTCAGCAAAAATTTTTGCTATAATATGATTTTTAAAATGATGATTTTGCTGATTAAAAAACAATTGGCGACCCATCTAATCCAATATCTTTACCTGTAACGGTAATTTGACTCAGAGGATTATTCACTGAGGATTATTCACTACAGCGGGAGAAAATATGGCGGAACGATTGTCTAAATCAATATTGGCAAATTGATTAACTAAATCATAGTTAAGGAGAAATCCAGTCGGCGTTGGTATGATGCCCACGGTGCCATTTGCTACGCTGCCGATTTAAATTATTCCCGATGGGGCAGTGACAATTCCTCCATTAAATTTAATCCCATTGCCGATTAAGGCGAAGGTTTGAGGGCAACGGTTAAGCCTAAATTATCCGTGGGGATGATATAAGTAATGCCGGTTACATTCACAGAAGTTGTTCCCGAATTTTCTCCCATTTGCCAGCCAATAGGCAAATTTATTGATAGCGGGCATTATTTTCAAATATTAGCCCATTGGGGTTAATTAAAAATAAGTTAGCGGTGCCATTTGCCCGAATCAAACCATCAATATTAGATGGGTTATTTCCAGTGACACGAGTCAGGATATTTTGAATGTTGACGGCATTGTTAAACAATACTTCGGTGCCGGTATTCACGGAAAAATCCGAGAAACTATGAAATAAGTTATTTCCGGCTGCGGTGCCCCCGTCAATTCTAATTAAATTGGCTTCAGGGGTGACTACTGAGTTGTTGGGTAGAGTGCGATCGGGGATAATTTGAGCAACAGCGAAAGCAGGCCAAAACCAGGGGCATAATAACAAGACAAACCAGAACCGCTTTGATTCTAATATTGGTTTCATATTCAATCTATTCGTTAATCTCATCAGGGATACGCGATCGCTTTTCCGCAACACCCTGAAAAAAAGCGATCGCTGTTATTGGGCATTTTAACTAATATGTCTGATTATAGCGGTAGCAATGCGGATTACAGAAGTTTTCTGGATTCCCGCCTGCGCGGGAATGACAGATTTTATTTGTACTTCATAACTCTGACAATTGCTATATCTTTGGGCAGCCAATAAAAATCCCACACCATGAATATGCTGTGGTGTGGGGATATGGATGTGTATGGATGTGGTTGCAATTAAGTTTTAAACTTTACCAAACCGGCGCTCGCGCTTTTGATAAGCTAACAATGCCTGATGAAACTCTTGGCGATTAAAATCTGGCCAAAGAGTATTAGTAACATACAATTCAGCATAAGCAACTTGCCAGAGCAGAAAATTGCTCAGACGCATTTCCCCACTGGTTCTAATCAACAAATCGGGATCTGCCAGTTCAGCGGTATAGAGATGACGAGCAAACATAGACTCGTCAATTTGTTCGGGAGTAATCAGACCTTGCTGTACTTTTTCCGCGATCGCCCGACAAGCGTGGACAATTTCTTGACGGGCGCCGTAATTCGTCGCCACAGTAAACTCAATCCCCTGATTATTTCGGGTTTCGGCCATCGAGCGAGAAATCTCCGCTTGGAGTGACTCTGGCAGCGCTGGTAAATTCCCCACAAAGCGAATCTTGACATTTTCTGCCATCATTTCTTGGAGTTCTTGCCGCAATACCCGCTCAAACAGAGTCATCAAAAAATTGACTTCATCCAAAGGGCGACCCCAATTCTCGCTAGAAAAGGCATAAGCCGTCAACGCGCGAATTCCCCAATCCTTGCAGCAGCGCAGCAGGTCTTTTAGTGAGTCAACTCCCCGCCGGTGTCCCATAACTCTGGGCAGTCCTTGCCGTTTTGCCCAACGACCATTTCCATCCATAATCACTGCCACATGTTTGGGCAATCGCGCCGAATCTAGATCGGCGGGTAACTGTTGCAGTGTCGTTTGCTTAACAATCATTTTTTCTCTCGAGAGGAAGCCGATGATGGAAGACGGAGTAAACGCACCAGCAGTGCGACTCCAGAGGATCCTAACTTACGCATAATTTGCCGCAAGTCAGGGGCAACTACTTCGCGATCCGCCGATTGGGAAAATCGAGCTTCTAGTAGTTCTTTGAGTTTACTACTGGTTAACGGTCGATTCAGGACACCCCGTTCAGCCAAAGAAATAGAGCCTGTTTCTTCAGATACAACCACACAAATGCAATTTTCGACCCGCTCAGTAATTCCCATTGCCGCACGATGCCTGGTTCCCAGTTGCCGGGAGGCTTTCCGGTCTGACAAAGGCAGAATTACTCCCGCTGCCACAATTCGGGCTTCGCGAATCAATACTGCGCCATCGTGTAGTAGGGTTGATGTCTGAAACAGAGTTTGCAACAGTTCTTTGGAAACTTCTGCATTCAATTTCACACCGGGGACAGGAAAATCTCGCTCATCAATCGGCTCACTGGTTTCTAAAATCATTAATGCTCCCGTGCGGTTTTGCGAGAGTTCTTTAACCGCTTCGACTATTTGATCGATGACGCCATCGGACTTGGGAATCGCAGGGCGCGATGACTGAAACAATTGGAGCAGTTCTCCTTTGCCTAGTTGCTCTAGTAATCGGCGAAATTCCGATTGCAATAGCACGGCCATTGCCACTGCCGATCCAATCACTAAATTATTTAACACAAAACTCAGCAGCCTGAGTTCTAATTTAGTGCTGACCGCCGCTGCTACCATGAGCGCAATAAAGCCCCGCACCATCCAGAGAGTTCGACGCTGGCCGATGATGATTAGCACCATATAAGTGAGAATCACCACGAGCAATATGTCGATGGGGTCTTTGAGCCATTGTCGCCAAATTTCGACAAGCTGAAGCGCCAAGGACTGATTCCAGGTCGGATCGATTAGCTGTTGTTTCCATGTATATCCCATTGGCTCAGGGTTAACCTTGCGCTTCTACAGATGTTTGACAATTGGTAATTGATAATTAATAACTGATGGTTGTTAATTGTTAATTGTTTTCCTTATACCCTACACTTTACACCCTCTCGAAACACCCTCTCGAACCCTGCTCACTTTTCACTCTTCACTAGAGAGCGATCGCTAAGGAGGAGCGGACTGACTCGCGATCTCCCTTGATACTGCATCAGATTCAAAATTGCGGGAGCGTGAGTCTTTCGGGCAGGCGATCGTGTTGAATCAGATCGTCATAAGTTTCTCGTTGCAAAATCAGGTTGGCTTCCCCTTGGCAGACTAAGACTGCTGCGGGTCGCGGCTGCCGATTATAGTTAGAGGCCATGCTGTAATTGTAGGCGCCAGTGGCCATGACGACGAGAATGTCGCCGGTCTCTAGCTTGGGCAGTTGGGCATCTTTGATTAAAATATCCCCAGATTCGCAGTGTTTTCCGGCAATAGTCACGGTTTCAGTATGTTCGGCAGACATCCGATTGGCGATCGCTGCCCGATAGACCGATTGGTAGGTGATGGGTCGGGGATTATCGGACATTCCACCATCGACGGAGACATAAGTGCGAATGCCGGGAATTTCTTTTTTGGCACCTACGGTGTAAGCGGTGATACAGCTTGACCCAATCAGCGATCGCCCTGGTTCACACAAGAGTTTTGGTAAAGGCACCCCACGGGACTGACAAGCAGCGGCGATCGCTTGACTGACCACTTTCACCCACTCAGAGATACTCGGTGGGTCGTCCGCTTCGGTGTAACGAATCCCTAAGCCACCGCCCACGTTTAACTCGCTGACGGGCAGTCCATACCCGGCGGCTTTTTCTAGCCATTCTACTAACACCCCGGCCAAATCCTGATGGGGGTTTAGTTCAAAAATTTGTGAGCCGATATGAGCGTGCAAGCCAATACAATTTAAGCCCCGTTGTTCGCGGACAAAGGCAAACACTCGATCCATTTGTTCCGGATCGAAGCCAAATTTACTATCTAAATGGCCGGTGCGGATATACTCGTGGGTGTGGCATTCGATCCCAGGGGTTAGGCGCAACATGATTCGTACTGGGTGAGCCGAATATTCCGCAATCTCTGCCAAGGTTTCCAACTCTAACCAGTTGTCTACCACAACGGTGCAACCGGAACCGACCGCTAGTTTTAATTCGGTTTCTGATTTATTGTTCCCGTGGAAATAAATTTTTTCCGGGCTGACATTGGCACCAAGGGCGGTGTAAAGTTCGCAACCTGTAACCACATCAATGCCTAAGCCTTCGGAAGCAGCGATCGCGCATGTTGCCAGGCAACTCCAGGCTTTAGAAGCATACAACACCAGAGTTTGACCGGGATAATATTCCTCGAAGGCTTGGCGATATTGTCTGCAAGCGGTTCTCAGGGTTGCTTCATCCACAATATAAAGGGGTGAGCCATATTGCTGTACCAAAGTCACCACATCACAACCACCAATTTCTAGGTGATCGGCACTGTTGACCTTTGCGGTCAAAGGCAGCAACTCTTGATTGGGTGAGCGCAATTCAGGCGAACTCACCGCTGTTTGTAAGTATTGACGGCCAGATTTTTCGACGACGCGAGGAGGGGTAGATACCATAATTTAATCAACCGATTCTAAGTTAAAAGACTTTATATGAGGAGTTCTCGTTTTCCAGTGTACAATTCACCCTTGTGATTTCTCTGTTTTAATTTTGTAGTTTTTGTGACTTTTTTCCGAATTGACCCCCTGACCCCAGAATTGCTGACTGCCGTAGCCGAATTGGACAAGTCTTCCCTCGGCGGTATTTGGAGTTTGGATAACTATCGCCGGGAAATGGAGAGCCCCAATAGTGATTTATTGGTACTTTCCCTGATTCCCAGACGCCCGGAGGAGCTTGATGCCCCTAGGGATCCCTTGGGGCATCCCCCGGATCCCTCACCCATACTGGTGGGGGTGGGCTGTTTGTGGTCAATTTTAGAGGAAGCGCATATTACTCTATTGGCGATCGCGCCTAATTATCAAGGTCGAGGGTTGGGTCAAGCTCTGCTTTACCAGTTACTCTTTTGTGCGCGGCAACGGCAACTAGAATGGGCTACCCTGGAGGTGCGGGTTTCTAACACACCAGCTATTTCTCTTTACAAAAAATTCGGTTTTCAGGATGTCGGTCGCCGCCGTCGCTATTATCAAGATACGGGAGAAGATGCTCTGATTCTTTGGCGCTATGGGTTACATCACCCTGAGTTTCAAAACTGGTTGGCGGAATGGAAACCCCAAATCTGCGATCGCCTAATCCGGTCAGGCTTTCGGATTTAAGGTTACTGGTTGTTGGTTGGTTGTTGGTTATTGGTTGGAACGTTGTTGGTTGTTGAGTAGGGATTCTTTGGTTATTTGTTGTTGGTTGTTTGTTATTTGTTGTTAGTTGTTTGCCAAGAACAGTAAACCGTCAACCAAGAACCAAGGCACCTTGGTTGCCGGACAAATCCGAGATATTTTTGGCACCTATACCTATGCCTTCTATGCCACTGCCGCAATAGGGATCGTTGGCATCATCATCGCCGAATTCATGCTGAAAAAACATCATCCGAAAAGCCATCAACCGGCTACGGTTGAATAAAGAGGAAAGAGAAAAGAGGAAAGAGGAAAGAGAAAAGAGGAAAGAGAAAAGAAAAAAGAAAGAAGAGATGCCTAGAGACTCTCTCCTCTCTCCTCTCTCCTCTGCTATAATATTGACATCCAAATAAAATCATCATCGAAAAACGGGTAAACATGAAATACTTATTATTAATGGGCTTAATGATTTTCTTTCTCCTAGTTTCTTTAACCCCACTATTAGGATACACCGAGAAAAAATGGGTTTTACCATTTATGTGGGGATTATTTGGATTGTTTACAGTAATTGGCTGGTTGCTATTCATCTTTATTGGTGCATTTAATTTTTAATATTTTTTTAATATGATTTTTTGAGGATTGATTCGTTCTAGGAAAATTCTCTTTTCTCTTTCCTCTATTCTCTCTCTTCTTACCCCACACCTCAACCAACCAACAACCAACAACAGCAACCAACAACAAACAACCAATAACTAATAAAATTTACTGGCGAAATCGTTTGGGGAATTCTTGAGTATAAATATATTGAATTTGACTAAAAGAATGAAAGGAAATCCCGATTTTTGGCTGAGTTAAGTGGGAGGTGTCTCCATTCAGTTCCATGTGCCATTGCTCCCCCTGCCTCACCAGTTTGACTAAACAACAAAGTGAGGCATGAATTTTCGCTTTAGACCCCACCAGTTTCCGCGTCATATTTACTAAGCTGGCACCATGAGTAATGATTAAAAGATTGCCGGTAAACTCTTGGGTCAATTTTGTAATTGTGTCTGCGGCTCTTTTTTTGGCAACTTGGAGGGTTTCTGGATAGCAAACAGGTACGCGATCGCGATAATTTTGGTCAATGCGCGGAAACCGTTGGGCTAATATTTCCCTGGGCAAAAGTTCGGGAGCGATCGCGCAAAAAGGAAAACTCAAACATTCAGCTACCCCAGATTCAATTTTAATGGGTAAATTGAGTGCTTCAGCCACATAATCCGCTGTTTGTACGGTTCGCAAAAAGGGTGAGGCAAAAATATAATCGATTTTTTCGCTTGCCAGCCGTTGCGCGAGTTCTTTTGCTTGTTGAATGCCGTCAGGAGAAAGACCGGGATCGAATGGGCGAGCGGCGGTTTTAATCCAGTTAGAATCGACAAAATCTTCACGATTTCCATGTCGGGCAATCCAAATTGTTTGACTCATTGTTTGACTCATATTTTACATTTTTCTAAAGACCATTTTCAGTTGATAAACCCCTTCAGACATTCTGCGGGTGATATCAAATCCCATATTTTCAAATAAATTTAACATGGGGCGATTTTCCAGGAGCACTTCTGCTCTGAAGAACTGTTAAGCTGCGATTGATCGCATCACCAATAACTGGGCTAAAATAACTGGGTTAAAGACTACAAGGACCGGCTTGACCATTAGGACAAACGGTTAAATGATTGGTTTTAGTTTGGGTTAAAATTGCCCCGGTAATTTTAGCCCCAGTTAATTTAGCTGCGGTCAAATTAGCCCCGGTTAAATCAGCCCCAGTTAAATTAGCATTCCGCAAATCAGCCCCACTTAAATTAGTCCATTTAAGCTTGCTATTGCTCAAATTTGCCTCAATTAAGCTGGCAAAGCTTAAATTAAACCCAGATAAGTTTAATCCATTTAACTGGCGCTGGCGTCTCGGTAAATTGACCAACTGCCAGTTGAGTAAATCTTCTGGATCGATTTTGGTTGTATTAATATCCAGTTTACTGTCTCGTAAATTAGCCCCCGTAAGATTTGCCCCCGTGAGATTTGCCCGGACTAAATTCGCCCTACTTAAATCCGCCGAATGTAAGTTAGCTTCGGTCAAATTCGCCCAATCTAAACTGGCATCTCTCAGTTTAGCGCCTTTTAAATTCGCTTGGCTTAAATTAACCCCATTTAAGTTGGCTTTGACTAAATAAGCATTCACCAAACTAGCGCCTGTTAGATTCGCATTTGTCAGCCTGGTTTCTGTGAATTTTACCTCATTTAAAATAGCATTTCGTAAATTCACTTCGCTTAAATCTTGGTGGGATACATTCTTAAGATATCCTTGCTTTAAAACCCAAGATAGAATCGGTTTGGTGACTCTGGGATCTTGGAAAGCAAAATATCCCGGACTGAGAAACAGTAAAATGACTAACAGATGAAAAAAAGCTTTGAGATAGCTTGCACCAGGAAAACCCCCGGATATTCTAGATTGTGCGGCTTGATAATTTTGCCAGCTGGTCTGGAATTCCTGCAAGCGACTTTGTTCTCTTTCTGTGGCTTCTAATTCCCACTGAGTTTGCGATAACCGATTTTGCAATTGGGACAGTTCACTGTTAGCGCGGTCTAGTTCACCTTGTAGCCGATCCCTTTCGGCTAAACTCGTCTCTAACCGCGAGTTGATTCGGCGTTTTTCTAAGCGTTCTTCATTGAGTTCATATTCAAGTTGAGAATGTTTGTCTCTGAACCGATTTGATTCGGCTTCGACTTTCTCAACTTGCGCTTGTATCTGGGATTGACTTTCCCGCATTTCCTGTAAAGCAATTGAGGTTTGTCGATCTATATTGGCTAACTTGTTTTTGTTTTCTTCTAATTCAGCTTGTAACTGCCAATAGGAAGTAGCAGCTTGTTGCAATTGAGACTGCAACTGGGTAATTTCGGCGGCAGATTCTTGCAGGGATTTTTGACTTTTGTCTAATTCAGCTTGGAGACGCGATCGCTCCTCATCCGCTGCTTGCAACTCTGCCAGTAAATTATTCCGCATTTCATCCCCGGACTGCACTTTTTCTTCTAAGCGCCAATAGGCAGTAGCTGCTTGTTGAAGTTGTTCTTTTAACTCAAAATTGCTTTGTTCCGACTCCGTAAATTGAGTGCGAGTAATTTCCAACTCATGCTCGATTTCCTGATAGGCAGTTTCGGCTTCTTTTAACAGCGCCTTCAGGTGATCTCTTTCTTTATTCACAGCTTTTAACTGTGACTGAGTTTCTTCTAACTCACTATGTAATTTCCAATAAGCAGCTTCGGCTTTCTCGAACAAAGATTGTAACTCAGTGCGTTCTTGAGTACATAATTTAAGCTGAGTTTTAGTTTGAGACAGTTCTAACTTAAGATTTGTCAGCTTTTGCACCGTTTCTGGATCGATTTCTGTGTTCCTGACTTGGCTAGATAAGGTTTGTAACTCATCCCAAACTCGCCGACTCCAGGTCAGTTGAGCTCGTTCTTTGCGTAAAAAGCCTTCGGGAATGCGTCCCAAGGTTAAGGGATAAGGAGTTAAATCCCAACCACAGTTGGCGCAAGTTTTTACTTCGCCCTCAGGGTATTTTGTCTGACAAATCGGACAATAAGCCACTACTCATCTCTCCGCAAATCTGAAATTCACTAGAACTCACGGGAGTTCCTCCAGAAATTATGCCCTAGCAAGAGGCATTGTGGCAAAATGTGGCAAAATGTGGCAAAATAATTAAATCTCCTGGGGTGCGGCGGAAAAAACCCATCAACCTCCGGCTTTCGGTTGGCAGATGGATACTCAAAGTCCCTTCGCTCGGGCAATTTTTAGGGAATATAACGTCGAGATTCAACTACTTTTTGAACGGTGGGAGGGACGTTACTAAAGAAGTCATAACCCGTTTTTGCCTCCACATCATCCACGGTGACAATGTAATTTTTCCAACTGGTATGCTTCACCGAATCGTCATTGGGCATCCAAACCGCGAGCGTCTGAGTTTGGGCGGTCACGCTTTTGGCATTACCCCCTGGACGATCTAGGATTAAGATGACTTTCCAGTTATATTTGGGAACCGTAATTTTGCCACCGGCGATGGTTTTAACTTTCCCGTGAGGACCCGCCACAATATACAATTCTTTGCCTTGCTCAACTAAGCGCCGAGATTCTAACTCCAATTCTCGCCAAACTTCACGATTTAAATCCGGCGCTTGTGGTATGATATTTACCATTAAAAATGTGGCGCTATTTTCTTCTAGGGTACGACTGCGATCGCTGGAAGGAATAATATGTCCGCGAGCGTAGCCCGTATTGGTATAGTCTTTTGGGGTCACTTGATAAAATTTTTCTGGCAAACTATTATCTGGTCGGAAATTATTTTGGCGATCGCTGCTGCCTAACCAAGACTGATTTAGTTGCCAGCTTACCCAATTAGCGGTACCCGTACTAGCGTTGTAACTTAGGGCATACTCCGGCTTTTCCAATAAATAATTATTCAAATTGCTGGGATCTGCCGTGGCATTACTAGGATTGCCCATTAACAAATGCTTACTGTTAGAAATGACCTGCTTATCTTGGCCAATATAATCTTGGCCAATATAACAAATTGGGCGAGCGCCACTTTCTCTGCGGTCATAAGCAGAAGTCGCCCCACATTCTCGACCATCTCGCCGTTGATCGTAAGGACATTCACAGGTGCCAATTTTGGGGTCGCGAATCGGTTTTAGTTCTCCTTCTAGGGGAAATAACTGATCGCAAGCAACGAGCAAAGGCACCAGAAGCAAAATCAGCAATTTTTTCATCATCATCTTATCTAAAAACCGGGCTGCTTCATCTTATCTTACGTCAAAGCTAATCATCAACCATTCTGGCTTTCATAGGTGTGTTAGGCGGCCATAATATTTGATACACAAGCAATTATCTTTATATCCGCCGTAACGCACCTTCCCAATCAATCAAATATCCCACATCCTGCCAAGTATAAGAGACCGGGTTTCTATGTAAATCTCTTGTTTTGTACCGACAATTTGGTCAAGAAACCCGGTTTCTCCAACCCCAGGCGATCGCTGACTTGACTATAATAGAATTATCAACCTCTCTAAAAGAATGTTCGCCTAAATTTTTTATTCGGATTCTCATATGAGTGAGCTAAAACGGTATTGGATTGTGGTTCACTATGAAACTGACTTGACTGCGGAAAGCGACTGGGATGCTTGCCACGATATCCGCATGGGCAATACGATTGTGGAAAATGCCAGTATTATTGCCCGAGAAATTCCGTCTGATGCTGACGTCGAAGCCTTAATTACTGATACGAGACTGGCAGTTCGGAAACAAGCAGCTATTTCGATTATTCTTCGCCAATTGTCTTATAAACTGCAAGATTATTCCTTATTATTTGATGGAGTCCCCCCAGATATCCAAGAAAAGTTGGAGATGCGATCGCTCGAAGAAATAGAAAACCTCAGTATAGCAGCCCTCAATTTTAGTTCTTTGGATGATTTAAGGGCATATTTAGAATAGTAGGGTATGCGCGAGCGCATTTCTTGCCACCCTTATAAGAGACCGGGTTTCTATGTAAATATCTCATTTTGTATCGACAATTGACCAAAGAAACCCGGTTTCTGTCGCCCCCACAAATTTACCTGTAGGGGCGAAGCATTCCCGCAGAAAATCTCCGCTTTTCAAGTCTAAGAAACCGGGTTGCTTTTTTCGGTGACAAAGATAACTGTTGGTAGCAAAGAAGAAACCTGGTTTCTGAGAATTTAATTAAGAAACCCGGTTTCTGGTTTTCTCGCCCCAAACTATTTCCAAATAGCATCAGCAACCCGACAAACATCCCACATTTCTGGTAAGTCGTGAACCCGGACAATATTTGCCCCATTGCCAATTGCCGCACAACAAGCCGCTGCCGTTCCCCAAACCCGCTGTTTCGGATCTGGTTGGTTTAAAATTTTGCCAATAAAACTTTTCCGAGAAACACCAATTAAAATCGGTAATTCCAGAGATTTAAACTCACTTAATCGGCGGATAATCTCTAGATTTTGCTCAAAGGTTTTGGCAAAACCAATTCCAGGGTCAATGATGATTTGTTCCCGGTTTACTCCACAAGCGATCGCTGCTTCGATGCGTTCTTGAAAAAACTGGTAAATTTCCCCAATTAAATCATCATAATCGGTCAACTGTTGCATGGTTTGCGGCGTTCCCCGCATATGCATTAATATCACCGGCACCCCTAACTTGGCCACCAAAGGCAACATTTCCCCATCGCCCATCCCACCTGTAATATCATTAATAATATTCGCCCCAGCCTCGATTCCTGCTGCCGCCACATCAGCCCGAAATGTATCCACAGAAATTAAAATGCGATCGGGAATAGGGGCATTTTCATCATCTCCCCAGCGCAATGCTTTAACTATGGGGACAACTCGATTTAACTCTTCATCTAAAGGAATAATTTCTGCCCCCGGTCGAGTGGACTGCCCGCCGATATCAATCATATCCGCCCCACCCGCTATCAAGGATTTTGCCTGAGCGATCGCCGCTGATTTGGTATTAAATTGACCCCCATCACTAAAACTATCTGGAGTGACATTTAACACACCCATAATATAGGTGCGTTCGCGAAAGCGTTGCGGAGCAATATCGCGAAAACGTTGCGGAGCAATATCGCGCCCATGCCATGAATTTTGATTGTTCATAATTATTGATTCATGGTGATTGGTTATTGGTTATTCCGGTCGAACCAGTAACCAATAACCAACAGCCAATTTGCCAATTTTACTGATGTTGATAATTCACAATCCGCGACCAACTTTTAGGAGTGAGACTAGCCCCACCCACCAATACGCCGTCAATTTCTGACTGAGCCATAATTTCATCAATATTTTCTGGCTTCACAGAACCGCCGTATTGAATCGGCACATCAGCATTCGTCAACTTAGAACGAATCAAACCAATCACGCGGTTAGCTTCCTCGGATTCACAAGTATCTCCAGTCCCGATCGCCCAAATTGGTTCATAGGCAATCACCAAATTGCTTTGGTCAACACCGACCAAATCTTTTTCCAACTGGCGGAAAATATGCGCTTCCGTCCCCCCGGCATCTCGTTGTTGCTTAGATTCTCCCACACAGAGAATCGGCGTCAAGCCGTATTTTTGCGCCGCTAGAATGCGCTGATTCACCGTCTCATCAGTTTCCCCAAAATATTGACGGCGTTCGCTGTGACCAATCACCACATAACTCACGCCAATTTCCGCCAACATTGGGGCAGAAATTTCCCCCGTATAAGCGCCCTCACTTGCCCAGTGAACATTTTGGGCGCCCAGTTTCACGCGGGTTCCCTGCAACTTCTCAGCCATCACCCCCAAGTCGGTAAAAGGCACACAGAGTACCACTTCGCGATCGCTGGGGGTGTTCGCTAACTCAGGCATAAATCCTTGTACAAACTCCAGAGACTCTGCCTGAGTCTTATACATTTTCCAGTTACCGGCCAGAATAATTTTTCGCACAGACTTTAAATTCAGATTAACAAAACAACAATAAAGCAATCCTCAGTTTATCGGAAAACGGTTGCAGACCCAAATCTATCGGCGATTAGCGGTCAGGGATTAGCGGTCAGGGATTCGCCCCCCTCGATCCAGATACAGATCGAACCCATCGAAATAGAGAGGCGCCCTGGATTTTCTGGCAGTCTTCCGATTCCTTCACCATTCCTTCACCAAGATTTACAGCAATTTTCTGTTGAGTAAACCACAAATACCTGTAGGGGCGTTGGCGCAGCCTGCGCTTAAGCGCATAGCATTCCGGCATTTGATGCTTAAAAGATGGCATCAACTCGTCCATGAATATGATGGGATTGACCTCGATTGTGGGATAATCCCATCAAGAGTTTGCCTAAATTTTAGAGTTAAAATAGGGAAGGGCCACCCAACCCATTCAGGTAAATCCATTCAGGTAAAATGTTGGGTGACATTGCATTGGGTCTCACCTACTTTATAATCCGAAGGAGTTGGATTTTAGGAAAAAATCATGAGCATTTACTTGGGGATTGACATTGGTGCTAGTACGGTCAAACTGGGATTATTTGAGCCAGAACAAGGGGCGATCGGCACCCGGTTAGATCGTCCCAGCAGCGCCTCTGAGGGTCCCGACGCTACGGTAAATGTGATTAAAACCGCCACCAATGAGCTACTCGCAGCCAATCAGCTACAATTCCAGGATTTAAAGGCGATCGGTGCTTGTTGTCCCGCTCCTATTGATGCTTCGGGGATGTGTGTTTATCCTACCAATATTGATCCCTCTTGGCAAGGGGTGAATATTGCCCAAAAACTCTCCGAAGCCCTCCAGTTACCCGCCTTCCTTCTCAATGATGGAGACGCGGCGGCTTACCGGGAATATAAAATCCGCGAGGCTCAAAATCAGGCTTCTTCTGTGATGGTTCAGTTTATTACCGGAACGGGTTTAGGCGGCGCTTTGATTGTCAACGGAAAAATTTGGTCGGCTCCGGGAGTTGCCGCAGAATTGGGTCATATTTGTATTGATAGTTCGGAAAATGCGGACTTGTGCGGATGTGGTGCGAGGGGATGTGTGGAAACCAGAGCCTCTTTATTGGGTCTGAGAAATATGGTTAAACACCGACAAGCTAAGGGGAATGTGCCGGAAGCGTTACAAGGAGAGCCGATGGCGGTGGCGAAAACCCTGCGTCGCCTGGGTCAAATGGATGAGCCTCTGCCGGATGTGGTGGCTATTTGGCAAGAGTATTTTACCAGCCTGGGTATAGCGGCTCGTAGTGTAGTAAATATAATAGGCTGTGACCTGATTGTGATTTCTGGGGGAGCGCAAGAGAAGGAAAAAACGGCATCCGAAGGGGCATATCAACGATTTAAACAGGATGCGATCGCCTGGATTCGTCAGGAAATTGACCATAGTTTCCCTCATCTCACCCAGACAAGGGTGGAATGGTCTATTGATACGCTCCCAGACAGTGCTGCTTACGGTGCGGCGCAATATGCCAGTGCGACAGAGAATAGCAAGTCTTAGGTGAGGACTCCAGTCCCCTCCCCCCTCCCCTTGGCAAGGGGAAGGTTAGGGTGGGGTTTGGGCTTTTTGATTCTTTTCATCTGGCTTGTGCAGAAGCGTCTGGAGCGGATATTTTTCTTTCTACGGGCGATCGCTTGCTCAAGACGGCTCGCAGGCATGAACTACAATTAAAGGTGGCTATTAGTAATCCGGTGGTGTGACTGATTTCGGTTTTACAGGAGTTACGCAAAATCAGAAATCTTTAGCTATCTAGTTTCTGGGTGGTTGGGCAAAAGAAACCGGGTTTCTGGCAGCATTTCTGTTCCTAAACAAAAACTTAAGAAATCAACCCGATTTCTGAGGTTTGGGAATGAGGTAAAATAACCCGAGTGCTATTCCTTGGTGCTAGGTTATGGATGAACGAGGAAGGATAAGCGATGAAAATTATGGATATTAAACAAGCCTTACCGCAAATTATGGAACTGATAGAAATGGCTTTTGCCGGAGAAGAAATTATCATTAGTAAAAATAATCAGCAAACCATTAAAATCACTCCTGTTTTATCGCCTCAGCCGCGCCCCCCTTTATTTGGGTGTGATAAAGACCGGATTTCCCTCCGTGATGATTTTGATGAACCCTTGGATGATTTTCAGGACTATATTTAATGCGGTTACTTCTGGATACGCATACGGTACTCTGGTTTTTTATGGGAAATTCTCGGTTGAGCGACAAGGTGCGTGATTGGGACGATCGCCTAATAAACAGAGCAAACCGAAATATTAAAACGATAAATGTTGCCATAAAATCCCGTACAATGGCTAATGACTATCAACCTAAAATAAAAAGCAATTATGAGCAAGACACAACAAGAAATCATCAAACAAGGCTATCAAGTCCTAATCAATTCCTTGGGAGTTGTTGATGCAATCCGGTTTATTCAATACTTTACTCATGGTCAAGGCGACTATACCCAAGAACGCCATCAGTTTCTCGACCAAACATCCTTAGATGAGATTCTGCTGACCATGAAAAAACAGCCAACAGACAACAGCACCCAATACGACGAAATAATTGATAATTGATAATTGGGTGTTCTGACAAAAGAAACCGGGTTTCTGGCAGCATCTCGATTCCTTCACAAAGATTTAACAAAGAAACCCGGTTTCTGAGTCTCTGGGATGAGGTAAAATCAGAATGCTATCCCCTACCTGGTGCGCGGCTATGGATGAACAGAATAAACAAAGAGTGCAGGCTTATCTATCCCTAATTCAAGAACTCCTCACCTGTCCCAGTGGGGAAGAAAATGATATTCTCAACCAGTCCATCGAGTTGGTGGATGAGGGGTTTATTCTAATGTGCAGGTTGGTGGCAGCCCAGTTGCAGGAGGAGGGAGAAGGCAACCGGGCGCAGTTTTTGCAGGATGTGGCGCAACAGGTAGCGGCGTTTTTAGGACAGGGGCAAACCCAGGGGAACGCCACCCCGGAAGAGTATTTACAGTTTTTGATGGAAGTGCTGCAAGCTATATTCAATAGTAAAGGTAATCCAGCAGTGGTTTACCCTCTCTTCAGGCAAAACTTAGATAAATTAGACTTAAACCTAGCCCAGATATTAACAGCTCGGGCAAAGGATGCGTTTTCCAAAGCTAAGGTCGAAGAAGCGGCAGGCATTGCCGGTGTTATTGGCAATTTTGCCAATTTAATTCAACAATTCCCCCTAGGTCGTCGGGCTGATAACCTAGAAATAGCCATTGCTGCCTATCAACTCGCCTTAGAAGTTTATACCCGTGAGGCTTTTCCCGAAGATTGGGCAATGGCCCAAAATAATCTGGGTAGTGCCTACTCTAACCGCATCAAAGGGGAACGGGCTGATAACCTAGAAATAGCCATTGCTGCCTATCAACTCGCCTTAGAAGTTTATACCCGTGAGGCTTATCCCTATGAATGGGCAATGACCCAAAATAATCTGGGTGCTGCCTACTCAGACCGCATCAAAGGGGAACGGGCAGATAATCTAGAAATAGCCATTGCTGCTTATGAACTCGCTTTAAAAGTTTATACCCGTGAGGCTTATCCCTATGAATGGGCAAGAACCCAAAATAATCTGGGTACTGCCTACTCTGACCGCATCAAAGGGGAACGGGCGGATAATCTAGAAATTGCGATCGCTGCTTATGAACTCGCTTTAAAAGTTTATACCCGTGAGGCTTATCCCGAAAAATGGGCAGCGACCCAAAATAATCTGGGTAATGCCTACTTATACCGCATCAAAGGGGAACGGGCGGATAATCTAGAACAGGCGATCGCTGCTTATCAACTCGCCTTAGAAGTTTATACCCGTGAGGCTTATCCCTATGAATGGGCAACGACCCAAAATAATCTGGGTGCTGCCTACTCAGACCGCATCAAAGGGGAACGGGCGGATAATCTAGAAGATGCGATCGCCGCTTTAGAACTCGCCTTAGCAGTTTATACCCGTGAGGCTTATCCCGAAAAATGGGCAATGACCCAAAATAATCTGGCTATTGCCTACTCAGACCGCATCAAAGGGGAACGGGCGGATAATCTAGAACAGGCGATTCGCCTATATCGAAAAGCCCTGGAAATTAGAACCCGTGAGGCTTTTCCTCAAAACTATGTTGAAACCTTATGGAACCTCGGTCTTGTCTACCAAGAGCAATCTCAACATTACACCCACGACCTTGAAAAGAAACAAAAGGCGCTCGAAAATGCTTACAACACCTTTGAGCAGGCACTAGATACCGTGGAATATCTGCGCGGAGAGATTATCTCTGGGGATGAAGCCAAACGGAAATTGAATGAAGAATGGACTGGACTCTATCTCGGCATGGTAAAAGTGTGCTTAGAATTGGGCAAATACACCGACGCCATTGAATACGCAGACCGCAGTAAAGCCCGCAACCTAACTGAACTCATCGCTACCCGTGACGCATACCCAGGGGGAGACATTCCCGCCGAAGTCCGCCAACGCTTGCAACAACTGCGTCAAGCGATTTCTGAAGAAGACCGCCGTCTGCAACAAGACCCCAACCCCGACTATACCCACATCAACCAACTGCGGGAAGAATTCCAGGCAAGCTATCCCTATAAACCGTTGAAATTCTCGGATATGCAATCTCTCCTTGACGATGAAACCGTCATCCTAGAATGGTATCTCCTGAATGACAAGTTTCTCACCTTCACCCTCACCAAACAAACCCTTAACTTCTGGACATCTTCTCAGGAAGACCGACAAAACCTCATCGACTGGGCGGTTGCCTATCTTCGCGACTACCTCATCAACAACAGCCAATGGCGAGATAGTCTCCCCCAACGCCTCGAACAACTCCCCAAAATCCTGCATCTGGACGAAATCCTGCAAAACCTGCGGCAACAATTCCCCAACTGCCAAAAACTCATCCTCATCCCTCACCGCTTCCTGCACCTGTTTCCCCTCCATGCCTTACCTGTCACCACAGAAGAGGGTAAGACCTACCTACAAGACCTCTTCCCCAAAGGCGTGGGTTATGCCCCCAACTGCCAAGTTCTGCAACAAGCCCAAAACCGACAACGCCCTAACCTTAACCGCCTCTTCGCTATCCAAAACCCCACCCAAGACCTCCAATTCACGGATATGGAAGTCGAAGCCATCCAATCCCTGTTTAACCCCCACCAAGTCCTCAAACATGACGAAGCCGAAAAAGCGGCCATTGATGCGAAAACTCTGAAAAATGCCCACTGTACCCACTTCTCCTGTCACGGCTATTTCAATTTTGAAGATGCCCTGAAATCCGCCCTCATCCTGGCTAAAAGTGAATTTACGCCCCCTCCCCCAACGGATGACCCCAGCCGCTATCTGCCCCTGAAAGACAACAAACTCCTCGACCTGCAAAAATGTCTCACCTTAGAGGATATCTTACGCCTAGACCTGACCAACTGCCGTCTCGTCACCCTCTCCGCCTGTGAAACGGGTATCACGGACTTCACCTCTACCAGTGATGAATATATCGGTTTACCCAGTGGCTTCATTTTCGCGGGTTCTCCCAATGTGGTCAGTACCCTTTGGGCGGTGGCGGATATCTCTACGGCGATTTTTATGATTCAGTTTTATCAAACTCTCCAGCAGTCTGACCTGTCGGTGGTTCTGGCGTTGCGCCAGACTCAGACTTGGTTGCGGGAAGCGACGGTGCAAGATTTGTTAAACTGGGTGGATAGCTGTAAGGTGATTAGTGAGGAACGGCGAGGGCAAATGAAATTTACCTTACAATGGGGGAAGACCGCCGAAAGTAAGCCCTTTTCATCTCCTTACTTCTGGGCTGCATTTTGCGCCATTGGACAGATAAATTGACCTGTATTGTATGAGGAAGAATCCCCAATGAATCCCCAAGATTTAATTGCTGCGTTTCTGGAAGTGTGGGACAGTAACCCGGATAATATTTGGCAAAGCTCAGGCGCTATCGAAGGCTTAGATCAGCTTAACGATAGTTTAGCAGCTTGTCAAGATAAGTCGGATTTGGAATTGGCGAATGAACTGGGGAAATGGTGTGCTTCCTATCCTCAACTGACTCAAAAAGTGATGGATAAGTTGGGGGAAAGGAAGCTAAAAGGTTCTGATAACGATTCCCCCAATACCGGGGACACGGATTATAAAAATCTCTATCCGAAAATTCCCGAAATTCTGCTAACCCGCGCCCCGAAAATGGGCAAAAAAGAGGGTCAATCTTGATGGTTTTTATGGCAACTTCAAATCATTAACTCAGGAGTTTTACAAATGTCATCCCCAGCAATTCAAGACTTAGTGACTCTGGTTGAATCCTTACCCGATACGGTTCAAATCCAAGCGATTTCACATTTATGGGAATATATCGCCGATTTACAAGATGAACAACGGTGGGATAAGGCTTTTAATCGGACGAAATCCGCCTTAGTCGCTGCCGCCCGTCAAGCTAAACAACAACGCGCTGATGGACAAGCCACTACAATGGATTACAATCGGTTATGATGAGCATTTTTGCCCCCAACCTTTATTTGTGTGCTTATCATCTCCGGGAAGATGACACCGAGGGAGAGAGTCACCCCCTGTGGAAAAACTGCGATCGCCTCCTGTCTTCCTTCACCAACACCCGACTAACACCCCATCTTCACCGAGAAAGTGAAAATCGCATTCTCCTCCTCCCTCCCCAACAGCAAATTTCCTTCACCCCCCATAAATTTCCAGATATTCCAGACATGGAAGGTTTTATCCAACCTGTCCAAATTCCCGAAGACAGTTATGGGGTATTTTTCAACATTGGCTATGATGATAAAAACCCGGGCAACTTAGTAGAAATATCCACCCTGCAATACTTTAATCCCCAGCAGATTTTACCCTTGACTCCAAGCCAATATTTTCTCGGACAAACTCTGCTATTAACCCTCAATTTAACCCCAGAAAATCAAGACTTAAAAGGCGCTAAATTAACCGAACTTGCCAATCAATGCTATCAGGCTTTATTCAGTCAATTCAGTCAAAATAGTCAAAATAATTCCCCCTCTCGCTTGGGAGAATTATTTGGTAGCCCGATTTTTGAATATGGCAACCCCCGCAACCCCGATAACTCGCCCCATATTCTCATCTGGCTATTCCGAGATAAAATAGCAGATATAAATCTAGGTAAATCTTTTCAGCCAACTTTTGACCTATTTTTCTATCGCCATAAAATCACCAAAGCCTTTCAAGATAGCCGGGGAATTTCCCAGCAACTCAAACAATATTATCTCAGCCTCGACCCCACCTTAGACCAAATTCAAGTCCAAATTGACGCCGCCCAACCTGACCCCCAAAATAACGACTATCTCCGGGCATTAAAAGAACAGTTAAAACAACTAGCGGCTGATTCTCTGATTTACGATCGCCTCCTGCGGAAAATGAAAGATTTATTGAACACAATTAACATAAATCTTAACAATTATAATGATAAAATTGAGCAAATTTGTGCTATCCTAGGAACCGATAAGGAAGAATTATCCTTTTGGCGACACTTCGGGGAACAAACCGCGCCCCAATTCCGGGGTCAAATTGAAGCAGACTTAAGTTATTTTGACCAGGGAACGGGGTTAATTTCCCAGGCGGTGTCCTCGATTCGCGCCATTGTAGAAATTGACCAAGCGCAATGCGATCGCACCTGGCAGAGGTGGGAAAAAAAGCGCGAAAAACGACAACAAGAATTACTGAAACAAGCTGAGGAAAAAGCCAAAGCAGCACAAGAACGGCAAAAAGAATTAAATCAAGATTTACAAGACCAAATTCAAGCCGTGGGTGTAGGAATTGCAGCGGGGGCAATTGTGGCTTCCACTTCCAGTTCAATCACTCAACCTTGGTATTGGCCTAACGGCGAAAAAATCAAACTCGATCTAATTCCTTTTCCTCTGCCTCACCCGTTTTTTATCAGCTTATTTCTAAGTATTATTAGTGCTTTAGGGGCGTGGCGTTGGATGGAAAATCAGATTAAAAAACGGCGGTCAAAAGATGAAGAAGACCAAAAAACCAGCCCACAGAAACCGAGTCTTCAGAAACCGGGTAATTGACGACCATCGAAAGCCACCAACAAACAAATGTCCAAACAGATGTTCCAAACAAGCGCCATAGAAACCCGGTTTTTTGCCGGTTTCTGGGAAAGCCGAGAAAATCAACCCAGAAACCCGGTTCCTTGTCCCTTAATACTTCCGTTCCTGGGGTTCAAACATACCCAGGGTCACGGGACGATAAGCAATATCAATGCCCATTGGCGAATAATAAGATAAGGTATGTTTGAGGAATTGCTCATCATCTCGCAGGGGATAATCTTCGCGAGAATGTGCTCCCCGACTTTCTTTGCGATTAATAGCTGAACCGAGGATTAATTTAGCAACTACAATTAGATTTCGCAATTCCAAAGCCTCGATAATTTCTGTATTCCAAAGTGAACCTTTATCATCTAGATAAATAGCCTCATATTGGGTTTGAATTTGGTTTAGTTTAGCGAAGCCTTCTTGCATCACTTCTTCGGTGCGGAACACTCCACAATGTTCGCTCATAGTATCTTGTAATTGTTGACGCACCTGGGCGATGCGGTATTGTCCAGGTTGATCCAGGAGACCTTGAAGTAGGGCGGTAGCTTCTTTCAAATACCGTTGTTCGTCTACTGGGGGCAGCTTGCGGTCTTGGACGTAAGCGGCGATCGCTGCCCCGGTAATCTTGCCATAGACCACACATTCCAACAGGGAATTACTGCCCAAACGATTAGCCCCATGTACGGACACACAAGCGCATTCTCCGGCGGCAAAAAAGCCTTCAACCAAGCCATCGGGACCGCTGCGGACTTGACCGTCGATATTCACCGGAATGCCCCCCATAGAATAGTGGGCTGTCGGTCGCACTGGCATCGGTTCTTCTACCGCATCGATACCTAACAAGCGGTGTGCCTCTTCCCAGCAGAAGGGAATCCGACTCATAATTTTTTCTCGCCCCAGGTGACGCAAATCCAAATGGACATAAGGCCCACCGGCTGTCCCATCAGGATGAATCCCCCGACCGGCGCGAATTTCCAAAGTAATGGCACGAGAAGTAATATCGCGGGGGGCTAACTCCATTCTACTGGGAGCATAGTTGACCATGAAGCGATCGCCTTCGCTATTACGTAAATAAGCCCCTTCGCCCCGAACTGCCTCAGAAATCAGCACTCCCACAGGATATAAGCCGGTAGGATGGAACTGGACAAACTCCATATCTTGCAGGGGGACTCCTGCCAAAGCGGACAGAGCCAAGCCATCGCCTGTAGAAGCGAAGTCATTGGATGTAGTATTAAACACCCGACCGTAGCCGCCGGTAGCAAACATCACTGCTTTAGCTCGGGCTACTTCCAGATGACCATCTTTAATGCGGTACATAACCACTCCCTTAGCGCCTTCGTCTTCTAGAATCAACCGCATCACATACCACTCATCGTAGACAGTCACCCCGTAACGGCGTAAATTATTCACCAATTCGTGCAGGATGGCGTGACCGGTTTTATCGGCGGCGTAGCAGGTGCGGTTGTGACTATGGCCACCAAAAGCTCGTTGAGCGATTCTCCCATCGGGTAAACGGGAGAACAACACTCCCATGTGTTCTAAATCAATCACCACATTAGGGGCTTCTTGGGCGAGTCGAGCGACGGCATCTTGGTCAGCCAGGTAATCAGAACCTTTTACAGTATCAAAAGCATGGGCTTCCCAGCTATCCGTAGGATCTACGTTTTTCAGGACGGCAGCGATACCTCCTTGGGCGGCGACGGAGTGAGAACGAATGGGGTGAGTTTTTGCCACCACTGCCACATTTAATTTAGGATCAACCCGACTAATTTCTACCGCAGCGCGGCAACCAGCCAAACCACCGCCAACGATAATTACGTCATGTTCTAACATACTTTTCCTTTTGACATTCTAGTTTTCTGAGATAGGGGCGAAGCCCAACATCTGCCCAATATCTCCCAATATCTATAGTCACCCAAAAAAAGATTCCCCACGAATTCGTAGGGAATTTCTTTAGAAAGATTCTAGATTTCCGGAGGTGATAGGAAAAACCATCATGGTTTTAACCCGCTGCTTGGGCTGGTTTCTGGCTGCTGGGCTTGTCGGCACTGGCGCTACCTTTTTTTTCGGTGGCGGGGTTTACTTCGATCAGTTCGATATGATTCAGTAGGGTGGTGACAAAGGCAAACAGCAGAAAAGGAATGGATAGCACCAGGATCAAACCCACGGTCATTAGGGCATAGATTTCGCGAGTGCTACTCCACAAAGCCAGGGTTGATGCCAAGCTGATAAAAATAACGATTAACCAAACGATGATTTGTCCGTAAATATCTCCAAAGGTCAGAGTGCAGGCGAAGCGATATTTTTGGATGTTATTCATGGCCTTCCTTGATGATTTAGTTAAGAATGCAGACTATCGGTTTGTTTCAGTTTTAAACGATTTTTCCAGATTTTTTCAAGACTTTTAAAATATTTGCAATATCTTGTTACATTTGCTCTCGGTGAGTTTGCCGGTGAGTTTGGGGGAAATATAGGTAAAACAGGAAATATTACTTATTGGGCTACGGCTGAAGGTGCTAGACGATACTGTTGATAATTCCCTTGAACCAGTCCATCAGTGGAACTTTTCGTTACTCCTACTCTAGACGATGAGCGGTTTTACTCCCATGAAAGAGGAATGAGGGAAGAGAAGAGAGGAAAGATTCCTTCTCTATCCTCTCTTCTCTATTTCCATAGGACTGGTATATATAAAATTTCTGGATAGCTCCAGATTTAATTGGGTTTAATTGCCCAAAACCGGGCTATAATTACCCCGGTTCAACCTAGAAGGACAATCTCCAGCGATGCAAGTACATTTTCGTGAATTTAATCCCTTTGATGTCTGGTTTTGGCTAGAGTTCAGCACCGTTCCCAGCGACCAAGAGAAGCAATACGTTGAGGAAGTTTTTGCTTCTTGGTTTTTACTCGGTAAATTGGGCGGATTTAATGCGGAAAATTTACAAGTCCAGGAAACCGGGATTGATATTAGTTATATGAATTATGAAGTAGAACTGGCTGACCAAAGTCTTACGTCCTTAATGCACAATATGGGTTCTTTGGAATACCAAGGCACCTGGGGCAGATGCTGGTTTGATTTAGGTACCAGTGACGCGATCGCGCTCGATATCTTGATTAACGCCCTGCAAAAACTCAGCTTAGAATATGTGCAAATCGAGCAACTAATTATTGGCGGTGAAAATGAAGATTGGCCGATTGACTACCGAGAAATTCCTGCCTTTTTTGACAAAATGAATTATCAAGAATATAACTAATATATCTGGCTCCCGGTATCTAGCTCCCGGACTGATTACTCCCGCCTACCCCCCTTTTTTTAAGAGGGGTAATTTTTATGGTTTTACCATAATTGTCTAACATTTGTCTAGCATTGGTTAAAACTTCAGCCCAAAAGCAAGCGGCGAGCGCCTTTGTAGCCGTCAGCAAAGAGCATCAAACACAAAAACCGAAAATCCCTATTTTTCGGTTTTTATTTTAATAACTTTTTTAAATTTAAATATTTAAATAAATTTTAATAAAAATTATTATAATGTAAAATTATGTCAAATATCTCGCTCAGGACAAAAGTTACCCAGCCCATTTTCCTCATAGCTGGTGATTTTTGTAACAAAAGATTAAAAAATCGAATTATTTGCCTAATTCTGGTAATATATAAATAACGGATAAATCCCAGCAGTTTATGGGAAAACTTGCTGGTGAAATCATAATTCATCAGCAAATTGACAATTAACCAAGACAATTAACCAAAAAGTTAAAATTGGCTCTAGATTTATTTATGGAGGCGGGTATAATTCTCTAAGCTAAGGCAAAACTTTTGCTGGGAATCTATCTGAGCAGACCGCTCGTGAAGTGAGGTTCCAACAATGAACGAATATGAAGTTTTAACCCGATATTCCAGAGGAGAACGGGATTTTCGTGGACTTGATCTATCTTCCGCGAACCTGATGGGTGCTCAACTGACCCACGCCAATTTCTCCGGAGACAACTTAATGGAAGCATCGTTTGCTCGCAGTCATTTAGAGCGCTGTTTTTTAATGGAAGTTAACTTAAACGGTGCATTTCTCTACAGTGCCAATTTAAGTTATGCCAAACTCAAAGGCAGCAATCTAATTGAAGCGGATCTGACCAAAGCTAATCTCACCGGGGCACAACTGCCCAATGTGGATCTGACCGGGGCAAAATTGACGGGGGCGCTGCTTGACTGGGTGAGTCTTTATCGAGCAAACTTGCCGGGAGTGAACCTCTGTGGCGCCAACTTAAAAGGGATTAACTTACGTTGTGCTAATCTCACGGGGGCAAACCTGAATTGGACGAACCTTAGTGGAGCCCGATTAAGTGGGGCATTACTCAAAGGGGCGCAAATGAACGGGGTTAAACTTAATGGCGCTTTTTTAAATGGTTTAGACCTCGGTCCGGTAAATTTCAGTGCCATGGAACTCATGGACGTGAAAATGAGTGGTGGCAAATTCCCAGGTGCTAACTTTAGTGGGGCGAACCTCAGTGGTTCTCAACTGCGAAACGTAGAAATGGGTGAAGCCAACTTGAAGGGGGCTGACTTACACAGTAGTAATTTAAGAAAAGCCTGCTTTCTCCAAGCCAACTTAATGAAAGCCGACCTACGAGAAGTTGACTTGAGAAACGCAGACCTCAGGGGCGCTAATTTGAACTTAGCTCAATTAACCGGAGCGGACTTATCCAATGCCAACCTGCAAGGGGCATATTTGTGGGGCGCGGATCTCGACGGTGCTTGCTTCCGAGGTGCGGATCTCCGGGGTGCCAGCTTAAGGGGTGCGGCGGCGATCGGCGCTGATTTCACAGACGCTTTATTAGCTGGTGCCACCATGCCCGACGGTAGTATTCACGGATAAAGTTATTTGTTGTTGGTTACTGGTTGGTGGTTGTTAGTTGTTTGTTAGTGGTTGCTAGTTATTTGTTGTTTGCTAAAGCCAATAACCAACAACTAACAACAACAGGGTGTAGGGTGTAGGGTGTAGGGTGTAGGGGTGCAGGGGTGCAGGGGTGCGGATGGTGCTTTTGGTGCAGGGGGGATGAGGGGCAGAGGAGAGAGGAGAGAGAAGAGAGAAAAGAGTGAATAGTGAATAGTGAATAGTGAATAGT
>FWWL01000191.1_pt1 | contig 124509 bp, 88 predicted proteins | sample 2228331 | NCBI WGS metagenome assembly FWWL01 (sample SAMEA103939775, study PRJEB20133) | metagenome | reverse complement strand
CATGGGGAAGGGGTTCATAGCCGATTTTCTGAACCTCGTACCTGGTTGTATCTCCTTTCTCCTTGATTTTTAACTCAACAGCCTTGATCGAATAAGATCCGATGTCAAGCCCGACAATGCTTTTTTCTTTTGATAAACCAAACATTTTTACCGCCTTTATTAAAAATTCATTTTATTCTTGAGCTTCTCTTTCAGTGCTTCTTCCACCACCGGCGGGACCAGGTCTTTTACGCAACCGCCGAGCTGGAAGACTTCCTTCACCAGATTCGAGCTGAGGAATGAATATTTCAGGCTGGGCATCATAAACAGTGTTTCTATCTCGCTGGCCAGCTTTCTGTTCATCAAAGCCATCTGGAATTCGTATTCAAAATCGGAAATAGCCCTTAATCCTCTGATGACCACATTTACCTGGTTCTGCCGGGCAAAGTCAACCAGCAGGCCGCTGAAGGTTTTTACCTCCACTCTCTCATCTCCTTCAAAGGTCTTTCTTATCAATTCCACTCTTTCCTCAGCGGTAAACAGAGGGATTTTTTTCGGGTTATCCAGAACCCCGACAATAATTTTGTCGAAAATCTTCTTCCCCCTTTGAATAATATCAACATGGCCGTTGGTAATCGGGTCGAAAGATCCGGGGTAGATTGCCTTCTTTCCACCGGGGAATTCAGTTCCTTCCATCTTTGTCTATCAATTATCAAAAATATTTCTTCTTGTCAAATATTTTTTTCAGACAGTTAGCTTCTCTCTTTACAAACCGGGAAATAGTTAAAAAAAGGGTTAACCTGCGTCAATCACCACCCCTGGTTAATCTTCAGGTGAATTTTGGGTCAGTCGCTTCATCTCCAGGGGTGAGGATTTTGTTGAGTTTTTTGATTCAGCTAAATAAAATCATTATGTTAAAAGAGCATGAGCGGGAAATGATCTACAATAGATTATCCTGGGCGCTGGCGTTTTTGTTCTTTCTTGTGTTTCCTCTTGCCTCTCAAAGCAAGGAGGAAGCTTATTATGAAAATAAAAGAGAAAGAATGGTCAGGTATCAGATTCAGGCCCGGGGTCTCAGAGATGAGCGCCTGCTCCAGGCCTTCAGAACTGTTCCCCGCCATCTCTTTGTTCCGCCGGAATACCGAAAGGAAGCTTATGAAGATTACCCGCTGCCCATAGGGGAAGGACAAACCATTTCCCAGCCTTACATTGTCGCCCTGATGACGGCTGCGGCCGAAATTAAACCCGGAGACAAAGTGCTGGAAATTGGAACCGGTTCAGGTTATCAGGCTGCCATCCTCTGCCAGCTGACCGATCAGGTCTATTCCATAGAAATAAGGGAAACCCTGGCTTCCAGGTCGGCCGCCTTGCTCAAAGAATTGAATTACCCGGCGAAGGTCCGCTGGGCTGACGGTTATTTTGGCTGGCCGGAAGAAGCGCCCTTTGACGCTATCCTGGTTACCTGTGCCGCCAACCATATTCCTCCACCGCTCTTCCAGCAACTGAAGGAAGGCGGCCGGCTGGTCATCCCGGTGGGCAGCACGGTTTTCTATCAGACGCTGACTATGGTGAAGAAGGTTAAAGGGAAGCCGGTGATAAAGCAGCTACTCGATGTTCGCTTTGTCCCGATGATAGGCGAAATAGAGAAAAAGAAATGAGAATAAATAGAAAATCGCTGCCGATGCCAGAACCGATTGATGACCAAGAAGTTGGGCCTGAACCAGAGCCCAGACTGAAGCCAGCAGGCTGAAGAAAGAATTGGCAGCAAAAGCAAACGGTGTGAGCATCCTGGATCTGGATTGAAAATAGTTCAGCCCGGCGGGAAAGGGCATCCCGAGAAAAAAGCCAAGCGGAAAAACGAGCGCGAAACCAAGCGCCAGTCTCCCCGGCAGGCTCAAACTTAAAAATAAACCTCCGGCCAGCTTCAGGACTGCAGCTACAAAAATTATCGCCGCCAGACAGATAAGCGGCCAGAGCAGGGGACCGTATCTTCCTGTTTTCTTCTGAAGAATATTCAGGCTCAAACTTCCGGCGCCAGAAGAACCGAGCAGGAAAAAGAGCACAGCGCTCAGAGAGTAGGTGGGATGCCCTATTAAAAGAAGAAACTTGTTGAACAGGGTGATTTCAACCAGCATGTAACCGGCACCGAGGGAGGCAAAATAAAAAAATATGAGGGTCTTTCGGGGAACTTCCGGAAGCTCCCGGCGGGCAAGAATGGTCAGGGGCAGGATGATGATCAACAGACCTGTGACCAGCGCCTGTCCGAGGAGAAACCCAAGAAGGTATTTTCCGGTGAAGAGGGGATAGGCGGTTTGCTGGAAAAATTTTTTCACTTCTGGCCAGCGTTCCCATTTCATAAAATCCCGGAAGAAGGGCCGGTTATCGTTTACCGGACTTATGTCAAAAAGATAATTGTCATAAAGCAAACGCCGCTTCTCCGGCTGAAAAAGAAAGCTGATGAATTCTTCCCATAAGGGGATGTTTTGTTGGATGGTGAAAGTCTGAGCCTCTTCTTTGCTGGAATCGGGGAGGTTCAGGTCATAAAGGCGCTCGCCGGCAAATCTTCTCAGATGCTCAATTTCAGCAGCAGTAAAGCGACTTTTTTTGATTAAGAAAGTGGCCGTTTCCACTGATTTAATGATGATCATATGTTCTTCTGGTTTCAGCCCGCGATTTTCTAAGCATTCCACCCACATGGCAAGAAACCTGATTTCCTGGCGGGGAGGAGGCAGGAAATAGAACACCGCGGCCGCCAGTCCATCCGGGCTCAAAAGCGTAAAGATGGTATCCAGCGACTCAAGAGTTAGCAGATAATCTTCCCCTGGTCCGTAAAACCCGGTGCTGAAGCTTCCGGGAAGGTCCGGCAGCGGAAACAAAATGAGATCATATTCAATTCTGTTCTTTTTATCCTGAATGAGTCCTGCCCGCGGCTCAACCGTATGCAGCTCCACCGGCGGCAAATCCCATCCGTTCTGAGCTAGATTTTTTAGGCGGGATAGGTGTATTTTTCTTAAAAGGTCGCTTTCTTCAAACACCCTGATTTTCGTCGGCGTGGCTTTAAGAGCCAGCAGCAGTTCAAGGTCTCCTGCAGGCTTCAGAAGAAGAATCCGCCCGCCGGTGCTTAACTCAAAAGCGGGCCAGACAGGAAGATAAGTAACAAAGTCAGATCGGTCTGAAGAAATATCGTCAGCATTTAAGGTGTATATTCTCTCAGCGTCAAGAGCCAGACCCAGCTGGTCTGGCAGTGGGCCTTTGTAAGAAAGGCTGAGTCCGGGGGCATATCGGACAGCCGGCGAGCGAAATATGTCCAGCCTCAGTTTTTCATCCCAGACGGTCCTTATAAGTCCGGCATCTTTTTGCTTTAAATAAAAAGGCAGAGGTTTATACTCGGAAATCTTAAATTTCAGATGACTACCGGCAAAAAAAATCAACCAGGTGACGATAATAGCAGAAAATAAGTGGATGAGCTTTCGGAGGCGGCTGACTTCACCGGCAAGAGCAAAGACCACGGAGGCAGTCAGAGCCAGCATGACCGGAAGTAGAATCGCTCCTCTGTCTCCGGCCAGCCTGAAGCTGGCTCCGGCCAGGATTATTCCAGCGGCTGCGCCTGTCAGGTCAGCAAAGTAGACCTGATGGGTGATTCCAGAAAACTTTGTAAGTGCGGCCGAAATGATCAGTCCTCCGAGAAAGAAAGAACAGCTGAAGATAAGACAATGAATTCCGAGCATAAATATTTTCTTCTGATTCCACAGCAGTTCTATCAGGTTGAACGGCAGCAGATTGACCAGCCAGATGCTTAGAGGGATCATCAGGCTAAGGCCGAAGGCCAGGGCGGCTAAGGTGGCGGTTTTAGTCAGGCAATTTTTGAGTTTCCTGGAAAAAAGGAAAAGAGTACCCAGACCGAACCCCAGAAAAGCCAGGCTGACCACCAGGAAGGCGTAGTGATAACCCTGGGCTATGGAAAAAAACCTGGTCAGTATTATTTCCAGGGCGAGAATGTCCGCCGAAATGAGAGTTACCCCCGTGAGTATACTTGATCTTTCCGTCATTTTCCCGGTTAAAGATTAAATTATTGCCGCGGTTCGGTCAACGGGAACGGCACAAAGAGACAGGAAGCTACCGGATGGTTTACCGTTCAGGAGAGGGGCAGCCGGGGCAAGAGGCTTCAACTGATTGCAATATGCTTTTTCTTATGATAATTTCAATTTAAAAGCGGGAAGAACTGGCAGATGATCAGATTTGGCACCTCAGGCTGGCGGGCGATTATGGGTGAGGAATTTACCTTCACCAACGTCCGCCGGGTAGTTCAAGCCATTGCCAACTATCTTCGCAGAAATCACTCTGGTAGCAATTGTTCTATGGTAATAGGTTATGACACACGTTTTCTTTCTGAAAGGTTTGCCAGAGAGGCTGCCGCGCTTCTGTCTATAAACCGTATTCAGGTTTATCTTGCCGACCGCGATTGTCCTTCTCAGGCGCTGGCCTATCAGATAATTAAGGGTAAACATAGCGGAGGAATCAATTTCACCGCTTCCTTTAATCCACCTGAGTTCAACGGGTTTAAATTCAATGTGGCCAGCGGAGCTCCAGCTTTACCTGAAGTCACCCGGGAAATTGAGCGCGAGGTGGAGAAAATCAGGCCGGAATCTGTGGCTCCTTATTTTTATCCTGACCAGTCTTACATACATATAATAGACCTGCAGAAAGATTATCTGGAATTTCTGCAGGGAAAAATCGATTTTGCGGCCATAAGAAAGGCTGGCATTAAAATCGGAATCGATTTGCTGTTCGGCACCAGTCGCGAATATCTCGACGAAATTCTGGAGGAAAACGGTATTCCAATAGAAGTCATTCACGGCTATGTTGACCCTTATTTCGGCGGGATTTCTCCTTCCTGCACGGAGGCCAATCTGAACGAACTGAAAAGACTTGTCAGGGAAAAAGGTTGCGCTCTTGGACTGGCCACCGACGCTGACGGTGACCGCTTCGGCATAGTCGACGAAAAGGGCCGTCTGGTGCCGGCAAATTACGTCCTTTCGTTAATCCTTGAATATCTTCTGGCGGTTAAAGGCTGGCGTGGAGGGGTGGCCAGGTCTGTTACCACCACCCATCTGATCGACCGGATTGCGCGTCACTACGACGTTCCGCTTTACCGGACGCCGGTCGGTTTCAAATACATTGCCGACCTCATCCTTCAGAACAAGATCATTTTTGGCGGCGAGGAGAGCGCCTGCCTGGCGGTGAAGGACCATCTGCCAGAAAAGGATGGCATTTTCGCCGGTCTGCTGGTGGCGGAGATGATATCCGTCTGCGGGCTGAGTCTTTCTCAGTTGCTCCAGCAGCTTTTTAAGAAATACGGCCGGATGGTTTGCGTTCAGGAAAATCTTCCGCTGACTCCGGGAAATGCCAGAAAGCTCGAAGCGCTGATAAAAAATCCACCAGGCCGGCTCGGGAAAAGGGTGGTGCAATCGGTGGAAACGATGGATGGACTTAAACTGGACTTTTCCGAAGACGCCTGGCTGATTCTGAGATTTTCCGGCACGGAACCGCTGATTCGCTGTTATGCCGAGGCCGGGAGCGAGAAGGAAGCCCGGGCGCTCCTTCGAGCCGGGCGGGAGTTGCTCTGATGGAAAGGGCCAGGTCACCAGAGAAAGTTTCCACCCGCAAAAAATTTTTCTATCTCCTGCTGGCCATATTTATTCTGGCGACTCTGGTAACCACTTTCTTCGGAAAGAAAGGCTTTCTCGACATTCAAAGGTCTAAAAAGAGATTGCAGGAACTCCAGACTGAAATAGAGCAACTGACGGCACAGAAGGAAAAGCTGGAGTACGAAATAAGAAAACTTGAAACAGACCCGGAAGCCCTGGAGAAGGAGGCCAGAGAAAAACTCTGGTTGATCAAACCTGAGGAAAAGGTAATAGTCAGGGAAAAGAAATAATCCCGGCTCCAGCTGATAGCGGCAACTTCAATAAATCCAGAATGGCATTAAAGCCCAGGTTCCCGGCCGGGAAAATATCTTCATAATTTTCAGGGCCTGGTTGAGCAGGTCGGTTCTCTCTCTGGCAGGCGCCAGTTCAGTTTTTCTCCCGAGAATAATATCCAGGAGACTGCGCCGGGCCGGCCAGACGACCAGTCTGGCTTCCTTTTCCGGAGGCAGACCTGCCAGTCTGGCTGCTTCTTCGATGGCAGCGGGAAGTCCGCCGAGTTCATCGACCAGTTTCAGGTTTTTTGCCTGCTGCCCGGTCCAGACCCGCCCCCGGCCGATGCGGTCAACTTCTTCCACGCTGAGATTACGGGCAGCAGCCACCCTTTCCAGGAACTGCTGGTAAATGTATCTGATTTCCTGCCTGAGGATTTTCCTTTCTTCAGGATTAAATCTGCGGTAAAAGGAAAAGGCATCGGCGTTTTTCCCGATGACGATTTTATCTGTGGTGACGCCGATTTTTTCTAAAAATCCATCGAAACTGAATTTGCCGGCTATTACGCCAATCGAACCGGTGAGAGTTTGCGGTTGAGCCACTATCCGGTGCCCGCCGAGCGATATCCAGTATCCGCCGGAGCCGGCCAGTCCCGACATCGAGATGACCACCGGCTTTTCGCTTCTGGCCTTTATAAGTTCGTGATAGATGATGTCGGAAGCAACCGCCGAGCCGCCCGGGCTGTCTACCCGGACAATTATGGCTTCGATTGTTCTATCCTTCACGGCGGCGCGCAGCCAGCGGCTGAATGTTTCACTGCCCAGGACAAATTGCTCACCGCTCCCGGAAATGATCGTTCCACTGGCAAAAATCAGGGCGAATTTTCGCCCGACGTTAAGGCCAAACCTTTCCGGTCGCACCTTCGAGTATTTTTCGCTGGTAATTCCTTTAAGCTCTCTGTATATTGCTATGGTTTCTGTCTGAAAGATCTGGTCTTCATATGCGATTTCGTCCACCAGACCGCTGTCCACGGCTTCCTTTGCCTGGAAGTATCCCCGGTCGATGAGATTCTTTATTTCTTCCACCGGACGTTGACGGGCAGCGGCTATCTGTTCCACATAATAGTTGAATACATTTTCATATATTGAAGTAAGCATTTCTCGGTGGGCCGGGGTAAAACCTTTCTCGGTGAACTGGTTGTAGGCCGTCTTGAATTCTTCGATGTGTTCAAATTCGGCGGTTATGCCGAGCCTGTCCAGCGTTCCCTTGAAAAAGGGGACGTAAGCGGCCAGTCCGTTTATTCCCAGCCAGCCGAGCGGATGGATGAAAATCCGATCGCAGGCAGTGGCCAGATAGTATTCTTTATCTCCGTCAGGAAGTTCCTCGATGTAGGCAAAGATCGGTTTGCCTGATTTTCTGTAGGTCAGGATGGCCTGACGGAGCTCTTCAATCTTTGCCCAGTCGGCGTCAAGCAGCCCGAATTTTACCACTGTGGCCTTGATTCTGGGGTCAACGGCGGCTTTTCTGAGGTTCATCCAGATGTCGAAAAGAGAGAGGGCTCTTTCAGTAAAAAAACCGGGAAGAGCGGAAAAAGGCGTGTAATCTTCCAGCCGGCCGTCAAGCTTTATTTCCAGGTAAGAGTTTTGAGCGACAGAAACTTCACGGGGATAGATGGTTTCGATGATAAATGTGAAACCGATAGCCAGAATCAGAACTACAAAAAAAATTACCAGAAGAATCCACAGTGTTTTTCTTTTCATGTTGCCTCCTGCGGAAGTATTTTACTTCAAGATGCCCGCTGAAAAAAGATAAGTTCGGGGCGGATGGGAAAATTTGCCGGCCACAAGCAATTCAGTAAAAAATCGTTTCATAGCCGGGCGTCTGTTCCTTCGGTTATTCTGTAAGCGAAGACAGAAACATGTCATGATTTGACAGTTTCGGCTGGTTGAATGAAAATAACTCATCAAGAAGAGAGACCCGAAAGTGAATCTGTGGCTGCTAGTTTTCTCGCTGCTTATGTGTGTGCATCAGCCGGCCGGCGCCCTGGTTGATGCCGGTTCGGCCGAACGGATGATTTCCCTGCATTTCTTTCCTGGAGCTGTCCGCCCTGGCTCCGAATTCCGGGCGGTGCTGGTTTCTGAGGATAAGCTGGATGTTGACGGTCTGAAAGTGGAAGCTCGGGGGCCTGGGGGCGGGAAGATCAGGTTGATTTTAAGAAAAAGCGGTGGGGGACCCCCTTTCTGGTCCTGGTGGGAAGGGAAGGCTTTAGTGGCGGGGAATTATCGGGTGGATGTTTATTTCCGTAAAAAACTGATTTTTTCGGAAAAATTTAATGCTGGCGATCAGGATGACGTTAAAGGGGAAACCGGGATTTTCTGGAAAGCTGAAGGCGACTGGAACAGGAAAATGGAAAACCTTTATTCCGCCTGGCTGGAAGCGCTTTTTCAGGAAGCCGGGGAGAAAGATTCCTGGCCTGACCTGGATTCCGTCCTGAAAAAAAAAGAATGGAATTTTCTTTACAATTATCTCGGACAGGATGAGGACCGGCAGCTGAAGTTAGAACCGGACTGTGCCGACAACCCCTATTTTCTCAGGGGTTATTTCGCCTGGAAAATGCGCCTTCCGTTCGGCTTTCATGAGTGCTCCAGAGGGTCGCTGACCAAGCCTCCAGCTCCCGGTCGCTGGTTTCACAATGAGTTACCCGTCTCCGCAAAAGATGAAGCCGTCAAATTTTCCCGGCTTATGCGCCTGGTTATGAACGTGGTGCATTCGGGTACCGGGCGCACGGCTCTTACCGAAGAGAATTCAGATTATTATCCTCTGCCGCTCGTTCGTCAGTGGCTTCGTCCTGGCACCGTTTACGCTGACCCTTACGGACATACGCTGGTGATCATTCGCTGGGAACAGCAGACGAGAAACCGACCGGGAATTTTGCTGGCGGTTGACGCTCAGCCCGATGGAACCATCGGCCTTAAAAGATTCTGGAAGGGCAACTTTCTTTTTGCCACGGAAGAAGTGGTCGGGCATCCGGGATTTAAAGCTTTTCGCCCGGCAGTTAGAGCTTCCGGCAGGCTCAGGCTGATGAGCAACCGGGAGATACAGGAGAGCCAGGATTACGGCAACTATTCTCTTGAACAGCTGAAGCTAAAGCCGGAAGTTTTTTACGAAAAGATGGACAGATTGATCAACCCGCATCCGCTGGACCCGGAGACGGTGTTAAAAGAGCTGTACCAGGCACTTTATGAGCAGCTGCTGGTGAGAGTGGAAGCAGTGGAGAACGCTGAAAAATATTTCAGGGAACACCCCGGAAAAATCATTCCGATGCCTGAGGGCGCGGCTGTGTTCCTGACCACCGGACCCTGGGAGGATTACTCAACACCCAATCGGGACCTGAGGCTGCTCATTGCCTTCGATACGATCGAGGAATTTCCTGAGCGCGTAGCCCGTGATCCAGAAAAATACGGAATCAGTGTTTCTGAAAACCCTGAGAAAATCAAAGCCAGACTGGAAAAAATCTCCTCCGGTCTCGGGCGTGGTTTGAGCATAAGCTACCGCCGCTCTGATGGCAGTCTGAAAACGCTTACCCTGGAGGAGGTTCTCAGAAGGAAGGAAGCCTTTGAAATGGCTTACAATCCAAATGACTGTCCGGAAATTCGCTGGGGAGCACCTCCAGGTTCGGAAGAGATATCAACGTGCAGACGGCAGGCCCCCTCCTGGCAGCGTGAAAGAATGGAAAAACTGCGCCCGTGGTTCAGGAAAAGGCTTCATCCGCCCACATGAACAGAGAATGATTTCCTGCCAGCGATTTCAGCTTGAGATAAAAAATAAATGAAAGCAAAGCCAAAGAGCGCTGCAGTCAGCTCCGGGAATAAGCGAGTCAGGGGGTCAGGTGGCCGCGGGAAATTATTATCTGAGTTTTTTGCCACCGGAGCTGGTCGGGATTGTCTTGAAATTTCTTCTTGATTTTAAATTTTGTTTATGCCATCATTAACTCTGCCTTTTCAGTCGAGTTTTTCCTGCCGGTGCGGGGGAATCCGATATGGAGAGGTCAAGGAGGTTTTTTGTATGTCTTTAAAGCTTTATGTGGGTAACTTGAATTACAGGACCACCGAGGAGAAACTGAAGGATCTGTTCTCTCAGTATGGAGAAGTTACCTCAGTTAACATCCTGCAGGGTCGGGGCTTTGGCTTTGTGGAAATGTCCACCGAAGAAGGTGCCCAGGAAGCCAAAAACAACCTGAACGGCACTGAATTCGACGGCCGCAAAATCATCGTGAACGATGCCAGACCGAAGGGTGAGAAAAGAAGCGGCGACCGTCGGTTCGGTTCCGGACCGCAGAGAAGAACTTTCCGCAAGTATTGATAGACTTCCGGTCTGCGGCGGTAGAAAGTTCCCCCCTTAATAATTTCAGGGGTGAGTCAATAATTTTTCCGTTGAAAACGTTCAGCTTCCGGTAAACCTCAGCGGCTTCTCCTCCGTAATAGCTGATGATGGCTGACGGAGGAGAAATTATGTCCGGCAGACAAAAAATTGTTCTGATTGTTCTTGCCGTCCTGATCACTCTCTCTTCCTGTATGGTCGTGGCGGTTGAAAAAAGCCAGCAGGAAGCTGATTCGATTATCAAGAAGGCAAAAGACAGAGCGCTTAAAATATCTTCTGGTTCGAGCACCGGTGTTCGTCCCCACCGCTTTAAAGTTCTAATTTACGACCCGGATGAGTCTACCCTTTTGAGAATATCTCTGCCCTTCCGGGTGGTGAGAAAGATGGCGGTTGAAGGCATGAGAGACGCCGCCAGAAGGAATCCTCAGGAATTTGAATTTGATGTGCAGGGTTTCAGCCGGGCACTGTTGGAAATGCCGCGCGGTCTTCTGGTTGAAGTCTCGAGCGAAAAGGAAAAGGTGCTCGTATGGCTCGAATAGGTTTATACTATGAAAGACGTAATTCATCTGGAGAAAGAGTTAAGGGATGCCGTCGAATTATAACCCGGGCTGTGACGAACAGGTGGAACTCCTGGTGGACAGGGTTAAAAACGGTGATCGGGAGGCTTTTGTGAGAATTGTGGCCGCCTATCAACAGAAGGTTTTTGTCCTGGCTTATTCTCTGCTCCGGGACAGGGAGGATGCCCTTGACCTCGTGCAGGAAGTTTTTATGAGGGTTTACGAAAAAATCGGAAGCTACCGTTCGGGGGAAAACTTCCAGGCCTGGTTGATGAGAATAGCCAGGAATCTCGGCATCGATTTTCTCAGGAAAAGGAAAAAATCTGATAGCCTGTCTGATATCAACCTCGACCGGGCTGACCTGGCAGCGGAAATTTCTGACCCTATAAGCTTTCAAACGAACGAGCTCATCCATAAAGCGCTCCTGTCGATTCCGGAAAAACAGCGCCTGGTTTTTATCCTGCATCATTTTGAGGGTCTCAAATACGAAGAAATAGCCAGGCGGCTCGGAATAGCCGGGGGCACCGTCAAATCGCTTCATTTCAAAGCGGTGCAGAAACTGAAAAAGAGGTTAGGACCGGCACTCGGAGGCGGAAAATGAAAGCCTGCAGAAAATATAAAAAAGAATGGGTGGCCTTCCTCAGCCGGGAGCTTCCGGAAAAGAAAGCGGAGGAAATTTCCAGGCACCTCCAGGAATGCCCGCTTTGCCGCCGGGAAATGGAAAAAACTGCTCTGGTGCTGGGCCTGGCCGGTAATTTCAACGAAGAGCTCGAGCGGGTTATGGAGACTGTGGACTGGGAAAATCTTGCAGAAACCATAGTTTCGAGAGCCGTTGAGAAGAAGGAAGTTCAGGCTCCGGCTTTTCCTGCTGGCTGGAAGTGGCAGTGGCGGCCTCTCCTGGCCGGTATGTTTCTCGGTTTGATCCTGGGTGGTCTGCTGACGCTGGGGTTGATAAATCAGCGGAAACTGCATCTGGCGGAGCGTCAGGAACCTTCGGTTTCTGTGCCGGAAGACCTGGTCGAACGGGTGGAAGTGGCTATGGCCAGAAAAAGCACCATCGAATATCTTGAGAGAAGCCAGTATCTCCTTTTAGAGCTTTTGCAGGACGGACAGAACCGGCTGGCTGAGCCCGAAAAGCAGGCGGTAATCAGGCAGTTGCTGACCGAAAAAAAATATCTCAACGTCCTGCTGGATGACTGGCGGCTGATGAAAGCTAAGAATATTTGCGACCAGATTGAACTTCTGTTTTTGGAACTCAACCAGCTGAGTCCGGAACTGTCTGCGGCAGAACTTGAGAAGCTCAGAAAAATGGTAGAAGAAAATCAACTTCTTCTAAAAATAAACCTGGTAAAAAAAGAACTTCAGCAGAACGAGGTTTAAGGTGAGAAAAATAACCCTGACCATTTTTATGATAACTGTTTTAATGATAACAGCTTCAAACCCGGCGCGCGCTCTCGGACTTCAGAGCCGGAACTCCGAAGACGCCAGGTTGCTGCAGGAAGCGAAGGTCCTTATTTTTGATAAAAACTGGGCTGAAGCCGAGGAAAAGCTTTTCACTCTGATCAGAAAATATCCCGGAAGCAGATACTATTCCCAGGCGATGTTTTATCTTGGAAAATGTCAGGCCGAACAGGAGGGGAAAGAAAAACAGGCCCTGAAAACTTTTGAAGAATTTCTGGAAAGGCCCGACCGGGTGTCCGGGCTGGTGGAGGAAGCGGAAATTGCCGTTATCGACCTGGCTTTCAAACTTTTTAATCGCGGGGAAAAGGATTACAGCCGGATTCTTCTTGATAAACTGTCGAATCCCAGCCGGGTGGTGAAATACTATGCGGCCATGAAAATGAGCTACCTGCAGGATAAAACCCTGGCCTCGAAGGCACTTCCGGTTTTGACCGGATTGATCCAGGCGGAAAAGGACCCGGAGCTGGTTGACCGGGCGAAGATTGCGGTTCTGAGAATATCGCCGGACGCTCTGAAGGACCTTCCACCCGGCTCGCGGGAGGGGGTTCGTCTTCTGAGGATCCGGATTTACGAAAAAGGGAAGAAAGTCCCGGCGGTCTCGATAAATTTACCGCTGTCTCTGGCCGACCTGGCCCTTCAGGCCCTGCCCGAAGAAGAAAAAGCTAAGATGAGGGAAAAGGGCTATGACCTCAACCGGATAATCTCCGACCTGGCCCGGGCGAAGGAGAAGCTCGTCCGGATTGAAGAGGACGGAAACATCGTCGAAATCTGGATTGAATAAATATAAAAGGAGGAAGATATGAAAAAAATTCTTTTGATCACGGCTCTGGTGCTGGGAATTTTATTCCTGACGGTGGAAATTTTTCCGGCGGTGGATAAGGATGATTATCAGGTGATAAAGAAAGCGGTCCAGGAAAGCGGAAAAGCCGAGCAGATGAAGGAGGTTAAATGGTTCAAGGTTCTGGTGACGGACAACAAAACGGGGAAAGAAAAGGTCAGGATTACCATGCCGATTGCTCTGGTGGAGATTTTTGCCCGCTGCGCCGAGAACAAAGAGGTCAGGCTCGGGCGAGATGCCTGCACGCTCAATCTTGAACAATTGCTGGCAGAATTAAAGAAAGTCGGTCCTCTTGCCATAATTGAAGTTAACGAGGAGGATGAGACGGTTAAGGTCTGGCTAGAATAATTTTGCGGGATATTTTGCAGGTAAGAGTTTGCGGGGCCTCATAAAGAGGCCCTTTTTTTTTATTATAATAAGTGCCAGAGTTGATAATCTTCCGGCAGTAATTACCTTAAAAATTTTCTAGACATGAGTTTCTCGCCCGCTTAAGTACATTTTTTGACATATTAGCCTGAAAGACGGTGATTGACACCCGGCAAATATTTCGGGCATAATAATCAGCCTGATAATCCCATCAAAAGGAGAAGTTAAATGGCAAAGTATCGTCTGGCTATTCTGCCCGGGGATGGCGTTGGAAAAGAGGTCATCGAGGCGGCTATGATTGTTCTTGAAAAGCTCAACCTAGATGCCGAATACGTTTACGGAGATATAGGCTGGGAATTCTGGTGCCGGGAAGGAAATGCCCTGCCTGATAGGACGATAAAATTGTTGAAAGAAACCGACGCCTGTCTGTTTGGTGCCATCACTTCCAAGCCGAAAGAAGATGCTGCCAGGGAACTGGCCCCGGAATTACAGGGGAAAGGTCTTTCTTATGTCAGCCCGATAGTCAGACTGCGTCAGATTTTCGACCTTTACATAAACCTCAGGCCCTGCAAAGCCTATCCGGGCAATCCTCTTAATTATAAAGAAAACATAGACCTGGTGATTTTCAGAGAAAATACCGAGGGAAGCTATGCCGGGGTGGAGTTCTATCCTCTGCCGGATCAGGTCAGAGAGGCTCTTATGCTCCATCCGAAGATGAAAGATTTTAAGGATGTGCCGGCCGATCAGATTGCTGTTTCCACCAGAATAATGACCACCAGGGGCTGCGAGAGAATAGTCCGTGCCGCTTTTGAATATGCCCGTAAATATAAAAGAAAATCCGTAACCCTGGTGGAGAAGCCCAATGTTCTGAGGGAAACCGGCGGGCTGATGCTCCGGGTGGCCAGGCAGGTGGCGGCTGAGTATCCGGACATAAAATTTTATGAAGCCAACGTCGATGCCATGTGCATGTGGCTGCTTAAGAACCCGCACGACTATGACGTTCTGGTGGCGGAAAATCTCTTCGGCGACATCATCTCCGACCTGGGCGCTCAGCTGGTTGGCGGCCTTGGCTTTGCCTGTGCCGGAAACATCGGAGAAAAGTATGCGGTTTTTGAACCGACGCATGGTTCCGCTCCAAAGTATACCGGGCTTTATAAAGTAAATCCGATAGCAACAATACTCGCAGCGAAGATGATGCTCGAATGGCTCGGGGAAACCGAAAAAGCCAGCGCGCTGGAGCAGGCGGTGGCGGAGGTGATCAGGGAAGGAAAAGTCCGTACTTACGACATGGGCGGCTCAGCTACCACGCTCGACGTAGCCCGGGCTGTAGCCGGGAAACTTTAGCCTCCGGATAAAGCGGAATCAGTAAAAATAAATTAAGAATAAAAATGATTTTGCTGGCGCTCGATACCACCAGTCGCTTCGGGTCAGTGGCTGTGACCGGCGGGGGAGAGGTGCTGGCAGAAGTGAATTATGTTTCGCCTTCCTCCCATTCAAGACAGATGTTCAGAGCGCTGGACGAGGTGCTGAAAATAGCCGGCGTCAAATTAGATGATCTTGAAGGGCTGGCCGTGGCTGCCGGTCCCGGCTCCTTCACCGGAATAAGAATCGGTTTGAGTCTGGTGAAAGCTCTCGGCCTGGCTTCCCGGCGGCCGATCGCTGCCGTTTCCGCACTGGAAGCTCTGGCTCTTAAGTTGATACTTCCAGGGGCTCCGGTGGTGGCGCCGATGGTTGATGCCAGGAAGGGAGAGGTTTTTGCCGGAGCGTATGAGCCTGAAGGAGATGAATTAAAGACCGTGGTCCCGCCGGGCGCTTACCGGCCGGAGGCGTTTCTTTCTATGCTGCCTGCCGGAACGGAATTCTGGTTTATCGGAACTGGAGCGAATCTTTACCGTCAGCTTATCGTTGAGAAGCTCGGTCCGGCGGCGCTGTTTCCCCCGCGGAGCTTTCATCTGGCGGCTGAAGTTGGGCTGCTGGGCGAGCGGCTTCTGGCCAGAGGTCAGGGAGTGACGCCTGAAAAACTCGAGCCTATCTATTACCGTAAATCTCAGGCTGAGGAGAAAACGACCATTGAGCGCCGGTGAATCCCCCGTGCTCATCAGAAGCATGAGAGAAGAGGACCTGAGCGAGGTTCTGGCCATAGAAAAGCTGTGCTTTTCCAATCCCTGGAGCCGGGAAGTTTTTCTCGGGGAGATTCAGAATAAAGCCATATCCTTTCCTCTGGTCCTTGTTCATCGTCAGGAAAAAAGAATAGTCGGATACATCATTTACTGGCAGATAGGGGACGAAGCTCAGATCAACAATGTGGCGGTTCACCCTGATTTTCAGGGGCAGGGTTTCGGCGAGCTGGCGATGCGCCACGTTCTGGACAGGTTGAGAGAAAACGGCGTACATTTTGTTTCCCTGGAGGTTCGAGCGAGCAACTATCGGGCTCAATCACTTTACAAAAAACTCGGGTTTTCTATCCTGGGCGTCAGGAAAGGTTATTACAGCAGCCCGGTGGAAGACGCCTATGTGATGGGATTGATCCTGAGCTGAGCTATCAGTAATTTACCCTGACCAGACATAACCCGCGGGCGGGAGCGGTCGGGGTGAGAAGATTCCTTTTTTTCTGGAGAAAAAGGTTATCTATATCCTCCGGTCTGAGCCTTCCTCGCCCGACCATCAGCAGGGTGCCGACGATGGTTCTGACCATATATCTCAGAAATCCGTTGGCTTCAACTGTATAAATCAGCTCGTCTCCGGTATTCTCCAGACGCGAGTAAATAACTTTGCGGACGGGGTTGGGATAATCGCCGGTGGAGAAGGTTGAGAAATCATCCTCTCTCTCAAACCGCCTGGCTGCTTCTTCCATCGCCGGGATATCCAGCGGATAGGGAAAATGAAGGACGTAGCGGTAATCAAACGGGCTGACGATCGGGGATATTTTAATCCGGTAACGGTAGATTTTAGACCTGGCTGCTTTTCTCGCGTGAAATCTGGAGTTGACCTTTTCCACATTCATGATGCGGATGTCGCAGGGGAGGATGGCGTTCAGTGCTCGCAGCAGCTCGGATTCGCTCAGCCGGCAGTTCGCCCGAAAATTGGCCACCTGACCCAGCGCGTGCACGCCGGCGTCGGTCCGCCCGGCAGCCTGGAGGTGGGTTTTTTCTCCGAGGATTCTCATCAGGGCTTCTTCCAGTGTTTCCTGAATTGTTGGCAGCCCGGGCTGTTTCTGCCATCCGTGGTAATCGGTGCCGTCATAAGAAATGGTAAGTTTAATGTTTTCCAGCAGGGGCAAATCCAGCGGCGGCTGGATCAGATTTTCGTCGATGGTTTCTATCTTTTCTGTTTCTCCGGAGATTTTGAGTTCCTCAGACATTTTTTTCGTTTCCCTCAAGAGCCAGTTCCACTGCTTCTTCTGGCGAGGAGGCGGGAATCACGCCGGGAATCTGCCAGGTGTTCAACCCGATGACTTTCCTTCCAAAGATTCGGGCAAAAGCGATTTCGCTCAGCGTGCCGTATTCGCCGTCAATGGCGATAACGGACTGAGCGTTGAGGACAACCATTGAATTTCGGTTGTAGCCGATTCCGGTGGCCACGGCGATATCGATCCAGGGATTGGCTTCTTCAATTTCTTTTCCGGGCAGAATACCGAGGCTGAGGCCGCCGGCTTCACGACATCCTCTGGCTGCCGCCTCCATGACCCCGCCGAGTCCGCCGCAGATTAAGATGGCACCTCTTTCCGCCAGCAGTCGACCGACGCGGTAAGCGGTCTCGAGAGAGCCGGCGTCGGGTCTGTTGCCGCCGATGACGGCCACTCTTGGCTTCCTGCGCAGTTCCTCTCCTGAAAATTTCATTCGAGTTTTCCTGATATCTTATTTTCCCGGTTCTGGGAGGATCTCCGGGAATGTTTCAAGCATTTCAAAAAATAACATATGATGGCCTCCTTTTCAATTTTCTGGGATATTTTCAATAATTCGGGTTTTAATTTGACTAAATTTCTATGGTATGCTAACAATAGCCTCGATGGGGAGAGTTAATTAGATGGCCTATGTCAATTATGTAACCAAAAATATCGCCATTAAAATTGTTTACTACGGCCCTGGCCTGAGCGGAAAAACAACTAACCTGAGGTATATATATTTCAAGCTGGAGCCCTCCTATCGGGGCGAACTCGTCTGCCTGGAAACCGAAAGCGAAAGAACTTTCTTTTTCGACCTATTGCCGATTAAGGCCGGACTGATCAAGGATTTCAAGGTACATTTTCAACTGCTGACCGTTCCCGGTCAGGTTTTTCATAATGCGGCGCGAAAGAGCATTCTGAAGGGAGCGGATGGAATCGTGTTTGTGGCTGATTCCCAGCTTCCGCTGCTCGATGCGAACCTCGAAAGCTTCGATAACCTGCGGAAAAACTGCCTTGAGCAGAATATAGACCTCAACCGCATACCGTTGGTTTTTCAGTACAACAAAAGAGATTTGCCGAACCTGATCCCGGTTGAGACACTGAACCAGCTCCTCAACCATCGTAACGTTCCCTACGTGGAAGCTGAGGCGATTAACGGTCGCGGCGTGCTTGAAACCCTTAAGGAGATCGCCAGGCTGACCGTGCCGGTGGTAAGAGAGCGCGTACTCGGAGAAAAAAGACCTGAAGAAGAACAGGCTGAAACTACCCGGGAGTTTTCGCCGGCGGAAATGGTGACCTCGCCCTCGCAGATCCAGGACCAGCCTCAGCCGGCACGTTCAGGAAGGAAGGGCGGGAAAAAACAGCCCGAGGTAGAGATAGAGTTTGTAAAACCCGGCAATGAAGCTCCTTTTACCAGCACCCGGATAAAAGTCCAGTCGGTTGAAGATATAGAAAAAGAGATTGAGAGACTCACCCGGGAATTCGGCCTCACCGTTAAGAAATAACCGCTGAGAAATTTCCCTCGCAGCCATCGTCTTTTTTACTGGCAAAATGCTGATCAGAATCAACAGCGCTTCTCTGCACGGAATTGACGCCTATCAGGTGGAAGTGGAAGTCGATATATCTTCGGGTTTGCCGGCTTTCGTCATCGTCGGCCTGCCCGATGCCGCCGTGCGGGAGAGCAAGGAGAGAGTGCGAACAGCCCTGAGGAACTGCGGGTTTGATTTTCCCGCCAAAAAAATAATCATCAACCTGGCTCCGGCCAGCCGGAAAAAGGAAGGTTCAGCTTTTGACCTGCCGATAGCTCTGGGGCTGCTGGCTTATCTGGGCATGGTGCCGGCAGACAGGCTTTCAAGCTTCATTTTCGTCGGCGAGCTTACCCTCGAAGGGAGTTTGAAAGGGGTCAGGGGAGCATTGCCGTTTTCTCTTCTGGTCAGCCGGAAGAAACTTTCCGGTCTGGTGCTGCCGGCAAGAAACGCCGGGGAAGCCTCACTGGTGGCCGGGGTCAGGGTTTATCCTGTCAATCATCTGCTCGAAGTGGTGAAGTTTCTGAGCGGCGCGGAAGAGGTAAAACCCTGTTCTTACAGCCTGGGAGAACTGATAGGGGAAACAACCCTCGATGTTGATTTTTCTGAAGTGCGCGGACAGCAGCAGGCGAAAAGGGCGCTGGAGGTGGCGGCTGCAGGCGGACACAATCTGCTGATGATAGGTCCGCCGGGTTCAGGCAAGACGATGTTAGCCAGAAGGCTGCCGACGATTCTTCCGGAAATGACCTTTGATGAGATAATCGAAGTCACCCAGATTTACAGCGCGGCCGGTCTGCTGGGCGAGAGGGCCGCGGTCAGCGAGCGTCCTTTCCGTTCGCCTCATCATACGATCACCGACACCGGGTTAATCGGCGGGGGCAATTACCCGCGCCCGGGAGAAGTCAGTCTGGCCCACCGCGGAGTTCTCTTTATGGACGAATTTCCCGAATTCAGCCGGCAGGCTCTTGAAAGTCTTCGTCAGCCGCTCGAAGATGGCCGGGTGACCATCTCGCGTGTGGCCGGAAGTCTGACCTATCCCTGCAGCTTCATGCTGGTGGCGGCGATGAATCCCTGCGCCGACGTTTTTTTGAGTTCCGGTCTGGAAGTGAACTGCAGCGAGCAGGAAAGAAGGAAGTACTATTCGCGCCTTTCAAGACCTCTTCTCGACCGGATTGACATACAGATTGAGGTGCCACAGGTCAAATATCAGGATATAATAAGCCGGCCGGCGGGCGAGCCTTCAGCTGAGGTTAGAAAGAGGGTATCAGCCGCACGAAAAAAACAGCTGGAGAGGTTTTCCGGCCGGAAAATATTCTGCAACGCCGGAATGAGTTCCAGAGATATAAGACAGCACTGCTCACTCGAGCCGGAAGCTTCCAGACTGCTGGAGACGGCCATGAAACGCTTCGCTTTCAGCGCCCGGGCTTATGACCGGATCCTGAAGGTAGCCAGGACGATATCCGACCTGGCTGGAGAAGAGCGGCTTTCCGCTGCAGCCGTGGCAGAGGCCATACAGTACCGGATCCTCGATCGGTTCTGAAACCTTTATAGATCAATCCCGCTTCCGCGAAAAATTTTTGCTCTTCTGCCCTGCTGCTGATAAAATTAGAAAAAATTTGCTGACAGCAGGTGCCCCATGGTTGAAACCGTCGGTTATGAAAAAAAGGCTGAAATGAAACTACCCAGACTTCTCACCCGGCTGGATGTGGTCTCGATAGTCATCGGCGGAGTCATCGGATCAGGAATATTTCTGGTGCCGACAAAAATTGCGCTGGAGGTGAAATCGCCTCTGCTGTTGCTCCTGGTCTGGGTGGTGGGGGGATTTCTGAGCTTTCTGGGAGCTCTGACTTTTGCTGAACTGGGAGCGGCCATGCCAGAAGCAGGGGGAATGTACGTATATCTTCGCGAAGCTTACGGTTCGCTTCTGTCTTTTCTTTTCGGCTGGACTCTGTTTCTGGTGATCGATGCCGGCGCCATTGCCACTCTGGCCGTGGCCTTTTCCTCCAACTATCTTCCACATTTTTTCAAAATGTCGCCGCTGGCCACGAAACTGGTGGCCGTTGTTTTCATAGCATTTCTCGCCGCGGTAAATTATGTCGGCGTCCGCTGGGGGGCTAACCTGCAAAACCTGCTGACGTTGATCAAAACGCTGGCGATAGTCGGAATATGCGGTGCGATTTTTCTCTTCGGCCGGGGCAACCCGGATAATTTTGTCAATCCGCAGCCGGGAAAATTCTCTCTGGATCTTCTGAGCGCTTTCGGGGTGGCACTGGTGGCCACTTTCTGGGCTTACAAGGGCTGGGAATCAGCCACCTATTCCGCCGGGGAAGTTAAGTCGCCCGAGAAAAATCTCCCGCTGGGAATATTTTTCGGTCTGGCGGCGGTCATTCTTCTTTATCTGCTGGCTAATCTGGCCTATCTTTATGTGCTGCCCGCTTCGGTCATTGCCGGAACTCCCCGGGTGGCGGCCGAAGCTATGAAGGCGGCAGCAGGTCCGTCAGGCGCTTCTATCATTTCTCTCGTTATTCTTTTTTCCATCATGGGAGCAGCCAATCAGAATTTTCTTTGCTCACCGAGAGTGTATTTTGCCATGGCCCGGGATGGAGTGTTTTTCAAGAAAATTTCCGCGGTTCATCCCCGTTTTCTTACACCCCACGTTTCCATAATCGCCATCAGCCTGTGGAGCATCGTTCTCAGCCTGTCCGGAACCTTCGAACAGCTGTTTACCTATGTTGTTTTCGGTCAGTGGCTGTTTTTCGGTCTGACCGGAGCAGCCGTTTTTGTGTTGAGAAAAAAGAAACCTGAACTGCCGCGTCCCTACAGAACCTGGGGTTATCCTGTGACGCCGGCGTTGTTTGTGCTGGTGGCTTTTCTTATTTCCGTCAACTCTCTGATTAAAGAATTCTGGAATTCACTGGCCGGACTGGCCATAATCGCGCTGGGAGTACCAGCCTATTTTTACTGGAAAAAAAAGGAACTCAAAGAGAGGCGATGAGATTGCCGTAAATTTGCTTCAGGCTGCAGCCGGCCTAGGCGGCCAGACAGCGAATTCAGTCCGGGGCAAATGAAAAAGGTCCTTCTGATACAACCTCCGCTTGAAGATTTTTACACCACGCCGATTCGTCTTTATCCGCTCGGGCTTCTGTATGTGGCACGGGTTTTTCAGAAACTCGGTTTTCAGGTGGAAGTGCTTGATTGTCTGAACCCTCTGCGGAAAAGGGCCAGGTCGCTGCCGGAAAAATTTTCCTGGCTTCGACCCTATCTCGGCCATCCGCTATTTTTCAAACGCTACCAGCATTTCGGCCTGACTCTGGAAGAAGCGGTGCTCAGAGCGGGGGAGAGCCGGCCGGATTTTATCGGGATCAACAGCTCGTTTGCCGCTTATTTCAGCACAGCTTCCGAACTCGCCCGAAAGCTGAAAGAAAAGTATCACATTCCGATCGGAATGGGTGGAAATCAGGCAACGGCGGCGGCTGCGGAAATTAAAGAGAGGGCGCCCTGGGTTGATCAGGTGATCAGCGGACAGGCCGAAACGGAGCTTCCGAAATTTCTCAGGCAGGCGGGCTTCCTTCAGGCAGGTTCCGGAGTCGAGCGGTTTGACTGGAGGGAATTGATCCCGGCGCACGAACTTCTTTCTCCCGGAGCTTACCGCATCGGAAAGAAGAATTACGTGTCGCTCCAGGCCAGCCGGGGATGTCCCCATCGGTGTTCATTCTGCAATATTCATCTGGTTTTCGGGACAAGACTCGAATACCGAACGGTGTCCTCTGTTCTTGAAGAAATGCGATGGAACCGGAAGCAGCGTCAGGTGGAGATTTTCAATTTCGAAGACGACAATATGTCCGGAAACCGCGACTGGTTCTGCGAGTTTCTGGAAGCTGTGGCCGCGGATGAAGGCCTGAGCGGCAGCGAACTCACCTTCATGAACGGACTGGGTTACGAAACCCTCGATTCCGAGCTGCTGGCGCTGATGAAGCGCGCGGGCGTGAGGAAACTGGATCTCTCCTGGGTTTCCGGCAGCCCTTCGCTCAGGCAGCAGTATCGACGTCCGCAGAGAAAGGATGAAGCCGAGTTTTTTGACCTTCTCAAGGAAGCCCGGCGGCTGGGATTTTTCGTAACCGTTTATCTGATCCTGGGACTTCCCGGACAGACCAGGGAAGAGATTATCGAAACGACCGAGAAGTTGCTGTCTCTTGACGTTCTGGTCGGGCCGTCAGTCTTTTATCTTACGCCCGGAAGCGAGCTGCAGCGCGCGTTGAACCTTCCGCCGGAGATCGCCGGCGACTGGGACATGTACCGGTCAGCAGCCTTCGCCGTGGAAACCCGGGAGCTGAAACGTCAGGACCTGGTCGAGCTTTTCCTTTACATCAGAAAAAGGAATCTGGAAAAGAGGGAGAAAATCCCGGCTGAGTTTTAAGCCAGGGATTGAGTTCTGACTATCTTCTTCTCTTCCACCACCACCCGGCCGCCCTTGATCACCGTATGGACCGGATTGCGGCCGAGTTCGTAGGCAAGATACAGGTAGGATGGAATGTCGCAGAGAATGAGGTCAAGGTCCTTGCCGGGTTCCAGGGAGCCGCAGCGCTCGTCGCGGTCGATAGCGTAGGCGGCGTTAATCGTGCAGGCGGTGATGGCTTCTTCCGCCGTCATTCTGAGGGTGAAAACACCGAGCTGAAGCACAAAGAGCATGGATAAAATATGAGAGCTTCCCGGATTATAATCGGTGGCCAGAGCCACAATGACTCCCCGGTCGATGAGCGTTCTGGCCGGAGCCTTCTTTTCCATCATTAAAAAGAAAGAAACTCCGGGCAGCAGCACCGCGGCTGTCTGGCTGCGGCTGAGTTTTTCGATTCCTGATTCGGTTATGTTAATAAGATGTTCAGCTGAACGCGCTCCGAGTTCCACCGCCAGTTCAGTGCCGCCAATCGGCACGAATTCGTCGGCGTGGATTTTGATTTTATAGCCAAGCTGAAGAGCGGCTTCGGCCAGCTCTCTGGTTTCTTCCAGGTTAAAGACTGAAGGTTCGCAGAAGATGTCGAAAAATTCTGCCAGCCGGCGTTTCCTCACCTCAGGCATGATTTTATTCTTCAGCAGCTCGATGTATGCCCTTCTTTCCGTCCGGTATTCAGGTGGAATTTCGTGGGCTCCCATGAAGGTTGGCACTAAGGAGACGGGATGTTTCGAGCCGAGCGAGCGCACAACTTCAAGTTGCTTGATTTCATCTTCCAGGTTCAGACCGTACCCGCTTTTGGCTTCAACCGTGGTTGCGCCGTTGAGCAACATGGCATCCAGTCTTTTCAGGCAGAGTTCTGTCAATTCTTCAGCCGAAGTTTCCCTGGTTGCTCTGACAGTGGTTTGAATGCCCAGACCCATCGCTGCTAACTGCTGGTAGGTGTAGCCCTGAAGACGCAGGGAAAATTCCTGGTCGCGACTTCCGGCAAAGGGCAGGTGCGTGTGGCAGTCGACCAACCCGGGTAAACCGACCAGCCCGTGGCCGTCAATCAACTTAGCTCGATCGGTCAACTGAAAATTCCTGCGAAAATCTTTCTCCTGCCCGACAAAAACAACCTTTCCCTGATAGCCGGCGACCCAGGCGTTTTCCAGAAGGCCGATATCCCGCATCAGGCTGCCGGTTTTAGGCGACGGTCCGGCGCAGGTAACCAGCTGGTTGAGACCGGCAATCACAAGGTCAGCGCAGTTCATGGGGCGTTTTCCCTATCGAACCCTGACGGTTTCTTCGCAGGAAAGCCGGCTTATTATATTCCCTCCAATCAACTTCCGGGGGAGTCGGTTCAGTAATCTCGGCCGGCTGAGGTTGAGGACCACCCCTGGGAGAGAAAACGTATGGAGGTGTCTCCTGCGGCACAAAAACAGGATTCTGGCTCGTTGCTCCCGCGGATGGCCTTCTTTCAAAGTTGGTTGTGGTCGTTTTCGATTTCTTGCGGTCAAAACCTGTGGCTATCACCGTCACCTTGATGGTGTCCTTCATCTGCTCATCGATCACGGTTCCAAAGATTATATTGGCTTCAGGGTCAGCTAAGCTGGTGATCAGCTGGGAGGCTTTCGTCACTTCGTGCAGGGTCATGTCGAGACCGCCGGTAATGTTGATCAGCAGGCCTCTGGCTCCTTCGATCGAGGTGTCTATCAACAGGGGACTGCTGATGGCTTTCTGCGCGGCTTCGACCGCACGGTTCTCGCCGCTGGAAATTCCGGTGCCCATGAAAGCCATGCCCATGCCTTTCATGATTGACTTCACATCAGCAAAATCGAGGTTGATGAGACCCGGCCGGGTGATCAGGTCGGAAATGCCCTGGCAGGCCTGTCGCAGAACATCGTCGGCCATCCTGAAAGCTTCGGGAATGGTGGTGTCGAGGTTCACCGTATCGATCAATCTCTGGTTGGGGATGGCGATCACAGTATCCACCACTGATTTAAGCTCCTGAAGTCCGGCTTCTGCCTGTCTGGCTCTGATTTTGCCTTCAAAAGAAAAGGGCATGGTGACGATGGCGATTACCAGGATGCCCATTTCAGAGGCCAGGCTGGCAATAACGGGAGTGGCTCCGGTTCCGGTGCCACCGCCGAGGCCGGCTGTCAGGAAGACCATATCGGCTCCTTCCAGTATCTCGGCCAGCCGTTCGGTATCCTCTTCAGCCGCCTGGCGGCCGATTTCCGGGTTGCCGCCCGAGCCCAGCCCTCTGGTGAGCTTCCCGCCGATCTGAATTTTCAGATGCGCCCGGTTGTTGTCGAGAGCCTGCCGGTCGGTGTTCACCGCTATGAATTCGACCCCGGCAATACCGCTCTCGATCATCCGGTTGACGGCGTTTCCCCCTCCGCCGCCAACGCCTATCACTTTAATTTTGGCCCCGGGATTTTCTTCCACCAGATGAAATTTAATTTTGCTCCCAGAGTCATTGCGCATTTTTGCCTCCTTATTCACTGAACCAGTCTTTAATCCTGGCCCAGAAGCCTTTCTTTTTATCTTTGATAAAACCGCGTTCGAGAATCTGGTTGTATCCGTAAAGGATGAGCCCGACGGCGGTAGCATAGTCGGGCGTGCTCACACGGTCGATCAGACCGCCGACATAGTTGGGGTCGCCTCTTCTTACCGGAAGGTCAAAAATCTCCTCGGCCACCTCTTCCAGACCGTCGAGCAGCGCCGTCCCGCCGGTCAGCACCAGTCCTGAGTTCAGCGCTTTTTCGTAGCCCATTTTTTTAATGTCGGCGTCCACCAGGCGGAAGATTTCCTCAGCTCGCGGCTGGATGATGTCGGCCAGAATCTGTCTGGACATCATCCTGGATTTACGGTTTTTGCCAACGGTCGGCACTTCGATTGTCTCTTGCTCTTCGGACACGGAAAGAGCCACGCAACCGTATTTTTTCTTGATTTTTTCCGCTTCCGGAATCGGGGTACGGAGACCGACGGCGATGTCGTTGGTGAAGTTGTCGCCGCCGAGCGGAATGGTCGAGGTGTACCAGAGGGCTCCGCGCTCGAAGATGGCCACTTCGGTGGTCCCGGCTCCGATGTCGATCAGTCCCACTCCGAGTTCTCGTTCGTCATGGGTGAGCACGGAATAACTGGTGGCTATCTGGTTGAGCACGATTTCCTGAATGCCGATTCCGGCTCTCTCCACGCAGTTCTTCAGGTTCTGAAGCGAGGTGATGGCGGAAGTTACGATATGAACGTTGACCTCAAGCTTTATTCCGCTCATGCCCAGCGGATCTTTGATGCCGTCCTGCTCGTCGACGATGAACTCCTGCGGAATGATGTGGATGATTTCCCGGTCGGGAGGGATTGACAGCGCCCGGGCCTGGTCTATTACCCGCCGGATGTCTTCGCGGGATATTTCGCGGTTTTTTCCCGAAACCGCAACCACCCCCCGGCTGTTAAAACTTTTGATGTGAGAACCGGAAGTTCCCACGTAGGCCGCTTCTATCTCCACGCCGGCCATCAGCTCGGCTTCTTCCTGAGCTCTTTTTATGGCCGATATCGTCTGTTCGAGGTTAACCACCACTCCTTTTCTCACTCCCTTCGATTCGGCCACTCCGATGCCGATGATTTCCACTTTCTGTTCTTCGGTGATCTCTCCGATGATGGCCACGGTTTTTTTTGTGCCGATGTCGAGACCGACCAGGTAATTATTCTTCGCCATTAACTTACCTCCTTTTTCTCGCCCCTGGTGTCTCCGGCGTTGAGTTCCAGCGGCTTCACGTACACCCGTCCTTCAATCCTCAGGTCGACGTACTCGAGCGGACCGAGAAGCCGGGCCCAGGAGTCCCTGTTTTCCAGATAATAGAGAAGTTTTTCCCGGAAATTTTGCCCGTCGATGATCAGCCGAACCGGGTCTCCAGCCAGTTCAATTTCCATTTTCCGGTTTGGCTTAAAAACAATACGGCTGATGGTTTTCCGCATTTCGGGTTCAAGTTCTGAAAGAAGCTGGCAGGCGGTACGGACTTTTTCTTCGTAAGCCTGGTTAAAATAATCTTCGTCTTCGACCACTGGAAATTCGCTATTTGCCGGGTCAACCTCGCTTCTCAGAACTTTGCCTTCTTCATCCACCAGAAAATAAAGTCCCCGGTGAACGTAAACTTTCGGGATTCTCGGGGTCACCTCAATCCGCAGGGTTGAGGGCAAAACTTTTTCCACCCGTGCTTCCTTCACACCAGGAAGCGAAATTAAATTTGCTCTCAGATAATCAAGGTTGCAGAGCAGGATGTTGCCGGGCGGATGACTCTGAAGAAAGTTTTCAACGAGTTCTTTTAATTCCGGATGGCTTGCGTTTATCTCTATATTTTTGATTTTCAGCGCCTCGCAGGTGATCAGATAATAATACAACCGGGCGACACCCAGAAACAGGAGAATAAAACACACAGCAAATACAGCCAGATGCTTCCAGCCGATGGCCGCTCTGGAGTTCTGCCCTCTGATTCTGACCGGGCGGGCAGAGCGATGAAATACGGCTGTCCCGGCTGGAAGGTTAAATGGATATCTATTTTCCACAGCCATGGCTATTTGCCCTCCTGCAGTCTCCTGATGATTTCGGGAATAACCCGGTTAACGTTTCCCGCTCCCATCACCAGGAGCAGGTCGCCGGGAGAGAGTATTTCCATAAGTCTTGAAGGGATGCTGCCCAGCGTCGGTTCGTAGAGGACATTTTTGTGTCCGAACTGCTGGATGGCTTCAAACAGAGCTTTTCCGCTAACCCCAGCAATCGGCTCTTCGCCAGCCGGATAGATTTCAGTCACCAGCAGCACATCAGCCTGATTGAAGGAGGTGGCAAAATCCGGCAGCAGGCGGACGAGCCGGGAATAACGATGTGGTTGAAACACGGCCACAATTCTTCTTTCCCAGCCGGTTCTGGCGGCTTCCAGCGTGGCCCGGATTTCAGTCGGATGGTGAGCGTAATCTTCAATGATCATTATGTCGTTTACGGTGGCTTTCAGTTCAAACCGTCTTCCGGTTCCGGTGTAGGCTTCAAGGGCTTTGAGGATCGTTCTCGCTGGAATGTCGAGGTCAAGTCCGACGGCTGTGGCCGCCAGAGCGTTAAGGATGTTGTGTTTTCCGGGAACGTTAAGCTTCAGCCGCCCGAGTTTGCGGCCGAATGCGTAGACAGTCGACTGGCTTGAAAATTCTGAGAAGGAGAAATCTTTTGCCTGAAGGTCGGCCTGCGAGCTGAAGCCGTAGGTGATCACTTTTCTTTCTATTTCGGGGATTATCGATTGCAGGTTCGGGTCGTCCAGACATAAAATCACTGAACAGTAGAAAGGCACCTTGTTGGCAAAACTGACGAAAGTTTTTTTGATTTCCTCCAGAGTTCCGTAGTGGTCGAGATGTTCAGCGTCAATGTTGGTCAGTACGGCTATAAAGGGCGAAAGATAAAGGAACGAACGGTCGCTTTCGTCGGCTTCGGCCACGATGAAATCCCCCGCTCCCAACCTGGCGTTGGCGCCGATTGTGTTCAGGCGCCCGCCGACGATGACCGTCGGGTCGAGGCCAGCCATTTCCAGCACCATGGCCGTCATCGAAGTGGTGGTGGTCTTGCCGTGGGCTCCGGCCACGGCAATTCCGTATTTCATCCTCATTAATTCCGCCAGCATCTCCGCCCTGGGGATTACCGGAATCTTTCTGGCTCTGGCTTCCTGCACCTCCACGTTGTCTTCTCTTATGGCCGAAGAAATAACCACCACGTCAGTTTCGTAAACATTCTCGGCCGCATGGCCGATGTGGATTCTCGCTCCGAGCCGGGCCAGCCTCTGGGTGGCTTCGTTTTCCTGAATGTCTGAACCGGAAACCTGATAGCCGAGGTTCAGCAGCACTTCGGCGATGCCGCACATTCCGCTCCCGCCGATGCCCACCATATGGATGCGGTTGAGTTTTCGGTAAACTTTCTTAACCACGATTTTCTCCTTTGTCTCTGTTCATCAGTTCCAGACAGAGACGGGCAATCTTTTCAGCTGTGTTTTCTGTTCTCAGTTTCCTGAGGTTTCCTTCCATCCGGTCAAGCATCTCCCTGCTGGTGAAATAGAATTTGATTCTTTCTGCCAGAAGACCTGGCCGGAAATCTTTTTCCAGGATCACTTCAGCTCCGCCGGCCTTTTCCAGCTCCCTGGCGTTATGTTCCTGATGGTTGTCAGCAGCCGCGGCAAAAGGAATTAAAATAGCCGGTTTGCCCGCGGCTATCAATTCGGCACAGGTGGTGGCCCCGGCCCGGCAGATGGCCAGGTCGGCTCTGGCCAGGTATTCAGCCATCGGTGAAAAATAAGCGTTGACCACAGCCCGGGAAAATCCCTGTTCTCTGTAGGCTTTGCTCACCCTTTCCAGGTCTTTTTCTCCCGTCTGATGATAGATCACCAGGGAGTCTTTTATTTCACTCAGAAGCGGAAGAGTTTCCATAACCCCGTCGTTAAGAAATTTCGACCCCTGACTCCCGCCAAAAACGAGCAGAGTGAGTTCCTTTCCCCTCTGCTTTTTTGGAATTGAGTAAAACTCCGGCCTTACAGGATTGCCCAGGAGAACCGCTTTCTTTCCGAAATAATCCAGAGATCTGGCGAAAGAAACCACCACCCGGTCGACAAAGCGGCCGAGCTGGCGGTTGGTAAACCCGGGCAGAGCATTCTGTTCAAGAATGACCGTCGGTTTTCTCATCAGCGCAGCCAGGAGAACTATCGGGCCCGAGCTGAACCCGCCAACTCCGATGACCAGCGCAGGTCGGAACCGGAGGAGTATGTAGAAGGACTTGAGGAAAGCCAGAGGCAGGAGAACCAGTCCAAGGAATTTTTTCCAGCCCCGGTGTTTCAGCCCCTCCACCGGCAGAGTCAGAAAGTGCTGGACTTCTTCCGACATGATTTTCTTTTCCACCGGCCTGGTGCTTCCGACATAGATCAGCTTTAAGTCCGGCTGCAGCGAGAGCAGGGTTCTCCCGACCACCAGCGCCGGGTAGAGATGACCACCGGTGCCGCCACCGCTTATGATCACTGTTTTCCTGCTCATCGAGCTAACTGCACCTCCAGCTTTCTCCGCGAGATGTTTAGAAGAATGCCCACGGCCAGCAAATTGCAGACCAGGGCAGAACGTCCAAACGAAATAAACGGAAGCGGGATCCCGGTAACCGGACTGAGTCCCAGGACCACGCTGATATTTATAAACGCCTGGATTAATATGCTGAAGGTCAGGCCGTAAGCGACCAGACGATAATTTAACTCAGGCGCCCGGGCGGCGATTTTCATCCCGAGAAGGAGGAAAAACAGAAAACCGGTTATGGTGGCTGCCGTTCCCATCAGTCCGAGCTCCTCCCCGATGATGGCAAAAATGAAGTCAGTATGGGCGCATGGAAGAAAATAAAGTTTTTGAGTCGAGGCTCCGATATTCACGCCGAACAATCCGCCGGCTCCGACAGCCAGTTTTGACTGTCTCACCTGAAAGGCTTTGCCCAGCGGATCCTTATCCTGGGAAAGAAAACCGTGGACCCTGTTTACCCGGTAGTCGGCGGAAAAAAGAAAAATAACAAATATAATGGTGAAGATGATAGCCGGCAGAGCGAAGTATTTCAGTTTGACCCCGCCGAGATACAGCATTATGGCCGAAATCAGAAAGATAAAAGCTGCAGTGCTGTAATCCGGTTCGAGCAGAATGGCCAGGACAAACATCAGAACCACCCCCGCCGGAACCATCAGGGTTTTCCACTGGTTGATCGAGGCCGCCCGCCGCGAACAGTAATCGGCCAGGAACAGCACGATAACCACCTTGGCCAGCTCGGAAGGCTGGAAACGCACACCCATGAATTGAATCCAGCGGTGTGTTCCGGCTGAAGCCGGCATGAGATAGCAGAGAAGCAGGAGAGCGAAGGTGAAACCGGTTATCAGCTGGACGAACCTCGTCCGGATAAAAACAGGCTCGCGGAGTGAAGCTACCGCCAGCATCAGCACCAGACCGGCCACGGCAGCGGCTATCTGATTGGTCAGAAAATAGAAGCTCTGTCTGTATCTTTCAGCCGCCAGTATGGCGGAAGAGCTGAAAACCATGATGATGCCCAGCACCACCAGTCCGAGGGTGAGGAAGAGCAGGAACTTATTGAAAGCAAATCTCCTCAAAGCTTCCATCAGCCCTTTTTCTCCTTCCTTGCCTTCAGCTTTCTGGCCAGGTAGTTCACTTCTTTCTTGAAAACACGTCCCCTTTCCTCAAAATCCCTGAACATATCCCAGGAAGTGCAGGCCGGTGCCAGCAGCACGACATCTCCCGGTTGAGCCTTTTCATAAGCGCGTTCGACCAGCTCCCGGAAGGAGGAGACTTCTTCCATCGGAAAGGCTCCGGCCAGCGCCTTTTTTATTTTTTCCCTGGCTTCTCCAATCAGGAGGATTTTCCTCACACGGTTTTTTAACGCGCGACGGAGGGGGGAGAAGTCTCCCCCCTTGTCGCGCCCCCCGAGGATTAACACGATCGGTTGCGAGTAACTTTCAACTGCTTTGATGGTGGCAGCGACGGTGGTGGCTTTCGAGTCGTTGACGAAAAGAACGCCGTTTATCGTGCGCACTTCTTCCAGCCGGTGTTCTAACCCCCTGAATTTTTTGATGGTCTGTCTGATGGCTGACAATCTGGCACCTGCCAGATAGGAGGCGAGAGCGGCCGCCATGACATTTTCCAGGTTGTGAACCCCTCGCAGTTTAATCTCGCTCGTTTTTATCACCGGAAGTTCTTCCTCAAGTTTCAACCAGACCGTTGAGTCCTTGAGGTAGCAACCCCGGGGTACCTGATGCTTTCGGCTGAAAGCATAAAGTTCGGTTGTTTTTTCCCCGCGCCAGCTCCAGAGGATCCGGTCGTCGCGGTTCAGGATCGTCCGGTCGCCGGGCTGCTGATGTTCAAAAAGTTTCTTTTTAGCGTTTATGTAATTCTCAAAGGTTTTATGCCAGTCGAGGTGGTTGGGAGATATGTTCAGGAAGACGGCGATATCCGCGCGGAATTTTTCGGTGAATTCCAGCTGAAAGCTGGAAATTTCGGTAACGATAATATCACCCGGACGGCTCTTCCTGACAAACGAGATGAGCGGCCGTCCGATGTTGCCGGTGAGATGGACTCGAAGCCCGCTGTTTTTCAGGATCTGGTAAATAAGAGTGGTGGTCGTGGATTTCCCGTTGGATCCGGTGATGCCGATGATCCGTCCCTGAAGGAAATCATAAGCCAGCTCAATTTCTGAAATGACTCTGACTCCCTTTTCCCGGGCTTCGATTATTTCCGGCAGCGGCGGAACTCCCGGGCTCAGCACGACCAGGTCGGCCGAGAGAAAAAGGTCAAGCCGGTGACCGCCACAGTCAAAGAGGACGCCCTTCTTTTTATATTCAGCCACCTTCTCTAGCTGATTTTCCGGTTTTTTGTCGCTTACCGTAAGACTGGCCACACCCTGCTCCAGCAGAAAGTCGCAGAGAGCCTGTCCGGTTCTGGCGAAGCCCACGACCACAATTCTTTTGTTTTTAAGTTCCATCTTTACCTCAACTTCAAAGTGGTTAAGCTGAACAGAGCGAAAATAATTCCGATTATCCAGAAACGGATGACCACTTTTTCTTCTGGCCAGCCGACAAGTTCAAAATGATGATGGAGCGGCGCCATCCTGAAAATTCTGCGGCCTCCGCTGAGCTTGAAATAACCCACCTGAAGCAGAACCGATAGGGCTTCCAGGATGAACACGCCGGCTACGGCGAAAAGCAGAAATTCCTGTTTGATCAGAATGGCAATCAGGCCGAGCGTGCCTCCAAGTGAAAGAGCTCCAACGTCACCCATGAAGATTTCAGCCGGATGGCAGTTAAACCAGAGAAAGCCCAGACAGGCACCGGTAAGAGCTCCGGCGAAGACCGTCAGCTCGGCGGCCAGCGGCACGCGGATGATGTTCAAATACTGCGACCAGACGGCATGACCGGAGACATAGGTGAGGGCGGTCAGCGCAGCTGAAGCGATCAGGGTAAGACCAATGGCCAGCCCGTCCAGTCCATCAGCTAAGTTCACCGCGTTGGAGGACCCTACCAGGATAAAGAGAATCCAGGGCAGATAAAACCATCCGAGATAGGGTGTCCATTCCTTGACGAAAGGAAAGCTCAGGTTCAGGCTGAACTTACCCTTCAGACCGATCAGCACAAGAATCAGAGCCAGAGCGGCTGCCACCAGCGATTGCAGAATGAGTTTCTGCCTGGCGGTTAAACCCAGAGAACGGCGGTAACGGAATTTCAGGAAATCGTCGCTGAAACCGATCGCGCCAAAAAAAAGCATGCTGCCGATGGCCAGCCAGACATAGATGTTTTCCAGATTGCCCCACAGAAGGGTGGAGATGACGGTGGCTCCGATGATGAGCACGCCACCCATTGAGGGGGTGCCTTTTTTGTTCAGGTGTGAGGCGGGCCCTTCCGGCCGGATTTCCTGTCCGACCTGATGTTTTTTCAGAAGCCTGATGAACAGTGGGGTAAAGATGAACATCAGCACGAGCGCGGTGATTCCGCCAAGAGCGGTCCTGACAGTTATGTAGCGGAAAACGTTGAAAAAGAAGAAATACTCTCTTAACGGGACGAGCAACCAGTATAGCACTTCAGTCCTCCATCTCTTTTTTCAATAATTCCACGATCCGTTCGAGAGCCAGACCGTGGGAACCTTTCACCAGCACGAAATCTCCGGGCTGGAGGAAACGTTTGAGCCATTCGGCTGCGGACAGCGCCTCGTCAAAAGAAGAAACCGCTTCCGCCGGCAGCCCCGCTTCGCACGCTCCTTCTGCCATCGACCTGGCTCTTTGCCCGACAGTCACCAGAATATTCCATCCGGTTTCTACCACAGTGCGGCCAGCTTCCCGGTGAAACCTCAATTCCTCCGGACCGAGCTCGAGCATGTCACCGAGAACCGCAATCTTCCGGCCGGTCCGAACCGAACCGAGACTTTCCAGGACTGCTTTAAGAGCAACCGGGTTCGAATTGTAGGAGTCGTCGTAGAGTTTAATGCCGCCCTTTAATTCCAGAAGTTGACCGCGGTGCTCGACCTGAGGCAGGTCATGGAGAGCAGGTAATATTTCTTCCAGCTTTAATCCAAACGTCCGGGCGACGGTGCAGGCCGCCAGCAGGTTCCAGACCAGAGCCCGGTTGAGAAATGGGACTCGCAATTCAGTTTTTTCGCCGTTAAAGATCAGGTTAAAGGAAATGCCGGCCAGGCCGAGGTGCTGGAGGTTTTCAGCCCGGACCTGACAATCGGGGCCTGATCCGTAAAAAATCGTCCGGCCATCAGTCCAGCCGGCTGCCATGTTTCTGAGGATCGGGTCGTCGCCGTTCATCACGGCCAGGGCTCCGGGCCTGGCTCCTTCCAGTATTTCACGTTTTGCCAGGGCAATGCCTTCGAGCGATCCAAAAAATTCCAGGTGAACAGGAGCGATGGCCGTGATCACAGCCACGTCCGGGGGCGCGATCCGGGTCAATTTTCTTATCTCTCCCGTCTGACTCATGCCCATTTCCAGGACAGCCACCTTTTCCGACCCGGTCATCGACAGTATGGCTATCGGAACGCCGATCTGGTTGTTGAAATTTCCGGGAGATTTCAACACACGGAATTTTTCACGGAGGAGGCGAGCGGTGAATTCCTTGGTTGAGGTTTTGCCGACGCTCCCGGTAATCCCCACCACCTTCATCTGACTGTGTTCCAGCACCCTGGCCGCTAAGGTTTGCAGGGCATTCAGAGTGTCATTGACTTTGATCAGACCGAAATCGGGAGTCAGGCCGGAAACTTCTTCGGAAACACAGGCAGCTACAGCTCCCTTTTCCATCGCGTCCCGGACAAATTCATGACCGTCCCGCTTATCTTTCAGAGCGAAAAACAGAGCTCCAGGAGCCGCCTGTCTTGAGTCAAAAATGTATGACAGCACCGGAACATCCGGCCTGCCTTGAAGCAGACGTCCGCCGCTCAGTCTGGCAATCTGTCCGAGCGTCAGTCCGAGCATCCTATTTTTCCTCCAGGCGGCTGAGTATCTCCCGGGCGGTCTCCACATCGCTGAAGTGGATTGTCCGGTCTCTGAAGATCTGGTAAGTTTCATGACCTTTTCCGGCCAGTACCACCCAGTCGCCTTTTCCGGCCATGGCGATGGCCGTTTCTATGGCTTTCCGCCGGTCGACTATTTTTTCGTAATTGCGGTTTCCAGCTTTATGAAAACCATGTTCAATTTCAGCCATGATTTTTTCCGGGTCTTCTGACCTTGGATTGTCTGAAGTGATGATCGTCCAGTCTGCCAGACGAGCGGCCACCTCGCCCATGCGAGGCCGTTTCAAACGGTCGCGGTCGCCGCCGCAACCGAACACTAAGATAACTTTTCTGGGATTAAGGCCCCGGACAGCCTGCAGGAGATTTTCCAGGGCAGCATCAGTATGAGCATAGTCGACGACCACCTTAAGTCCAAGTTTGTTCGGAACGAGTTCAAAACGACCCGGGACTTTTTTTAGCGAACTTATGCCTCTGATTATTTCAGGAATCGGAACCGACAGCACCAGCCCGACTGATATGGCGGCTAAGAAGTTGTAAAGATTGTGCCTGCCGATAAGCGAAGAGGTGAAGGTGAGCTGACCGAGCGGAGTGGAAACAGTGGCTGTCATTCCCTGTTCGTTGATGCTGAAATCTTCGGCCCTGACCACCGCTTCCTTTTTGAAACCAAAACTGATGGTATGCATCGGCAATTCGCTGAGGAGTTTCTCGCCCCATGGATCGTCGATGTTGACGATCGAAGCCTGTCTTTTATGGTTGAGATAAAACAGTTTTTTCTTTGATTCGAAGTAATTCTCCATCGTTTGATGGAAATCGAGATGCTCTCCGCTGAGATTGGTGAAAACGGCCACGTCAAAACCGATTCCCCAGACCCTTTTTAGTTCGAGCGAATGAGAGGAAACTTCCATCAGACAATGGGTAACACCGTCTTCTACCATCTGGCGGAGAAACTTCTGAATGTCGGGCGCTTCCGGTGTGGTCCTTTCGGCCGTGAATTGTTTTCCCGACCAGCGATACTCCACCGTGCCCACCACTCCGGGATGACAGCCGGCGGCTTTGAGAATTTCTTCCAGAATATAGGTGGTGGTGGTTTTCCCTTTCGTCCCGGTGATACCCACCATTTTAAGCTGCGAAGAAGGATGTCCATAAAAAGCAGCCGAAAGTAGAGCCATGGCTTCCCGGGCATCGAGAACTTCAACCCAGGGTTTTTCTATTTCCCGAGGGGCCGGTCGTTCGGAGATTATGGCTGCCGCCCCTCGTTCGAACGCTTCTTTCAAGAAATCATGCCCGTCAGCCCGTTCTCCTTTAATGGCCACAAAGATGTTTCCAGACTGAACCCGGCGGGAATCGTAAGCTATTCCGGTTATTTCCGGGTCTTCCTTCGACTGCAGATTTACCACCCGGATTTCTCTTAATAGTTCGGAAAGTCTCATCTCAATCATTCACTCCTTGAAAAGAAGTGTCTTTTCTGGCCATTATCAGCCCGTCTGCCATTTTGCGGGGCGGTTGCTGCAGGTAAAGCAGAACCTTTCTGGCCACATCTCTGAAGACTGGAGCGGCTACCTGACCGCCGTAATGAAAAGCGCCCCGCGGTTCGTCTATGACCACGATCATCGAAATAAGCGGCCGGTCTGCCGGAACGAACCCGACGAAGGAGGCTACGTGTCGCGAAATCGAATAGCTTTTGAGCTCAGGCACATATTTCTGGGCTGTTCCCGTCTTTCCGGCTATGACATAACCGGGCAGGCCGGCTTCGCGGCCTGTGCCGAGCTCAACTACTTTTTCTAAGATCCTGCTGATCAGCTCGGCGGTCGTTTGTGAATTCAGGATCGGTTTACCCTCAGGCAGAGATTCAAAACTCGCGGGAATAACATCCTTCAGGGGAGCTGGCTTCTCCAGTCTCACTCTGGGCTTTACCAGATAGCCGCCGCTGGCGAAAACGTTCATCGCTCTGAGCACCTGAAGAGGAGTGGCAGAAATCTCATAGCCGATGGCGACCCGCAGTGACGATTTCCTCCATCTTTCCAGGGGGTGGAGCACACCCGACTCTTCGCCCGGAAGGTCAATACCGGTTTTCTCTCCGAACCTGAATAACTTAAACATCCGGTAGACATTTTCTGCGCCGATCTGCTCGGCGATTTTGATCGCTCCTACGTTGGAAGAATGGATGATGACTTCAGGAAAGCTGAGCACTCCGAGGCGGACATGGTCGCGAACAATCGTCCCGCCAAAAACCAGATAGCCCTGACTGCAGTCATAAAAGCTGTTCCAGCTCAACCCGGCCAGCTCCCTGGCCGCGGCGGCGGTTACCATCTTGACTGTCGAGCCGGGTTCATAAGTATGCTGGATTGCCCGGTTGGGCATGAGATTTTCAGGTGGCGGAAATTCATTCGGGTTATAGCCCGGATAGGTAGCCATCGCCAGAACCTCTCCGGTGCGGGGCGATAGAATCACAATCGTCCCCCAGTTTGCCTGATGTTTCTCCACAGCCCGCTGCAATTCTTTTTCCGCTATGTACTGGATGGTTGAATCGATCGTCAGATAGAGGTCCTGCCCGGGCTTTGTTTCCTTGATGGTTTCGATAAAAAATTCCCGGCGACGGGCATCTTTCATAATCAGTTGCTGCCCTTCTTCTCCACGGAGCAGCGTGTTGTAGTAATATTCAACTCCGGCCAATCCGACATCGTCTATGCTGACTCCGCCCAGCAGGTGAGCGGCCAGAGTTCCCTGGGGATAAAATCTTTTGTTTTCTTCCAGAATATAAATGCCGGGCAGCTTCAAGCTTTTGACTTTTTCCGCCACTTCCAGCGGGATTTTTCTTTTTATCCAGGTGAAGCGGCGGCGTTTTTCTACCGAATTGATAATTTTTTTCAGCTCGGAATCGCTCAACTGGAGAATGGCTTTGAGCTGATAAATCCCTTTAACCTGATGTTCGATTGGTTCACCCTGAACCGGGGAAAAGAAAACGGAAGCCGCCGGGAGACTGCGGGCGAGGATCCTTCCGTTTCTGTCAAAAATCGTCCCTCTCGTGGGCAGGACAGTGATGAGGTCCTGGCTCTGTTCCTGAACTATCGCTTTCAATTTTCTGTGATGGATGACCTGGAGTTCAATCAGCCTGACGAAGATTATGAAAAACCAGAGCAGAAGGAAGCTGAAGATGATCCTGGCTTTCTGCCTGTGGCCAGAATAAAACGGGGCACCGGGCTGAATCACCACTTTCATCGGACCACCTGATTTTCAAAAATAATCTGGTCTGAGTTTGGTTCTTTTAATCCGAGTTTTTCGCGCGCCAGACGATCGATTCTTTCCAGAGAGAGCAGAGCTTCCTTTCTAGTTTCCAGCCTTTTTATTTCTTCCCTTAGCTTTTCGGCTTTTATCTCCAGCTCATGGATGCGGTAACCGAGCCTGATCGATTCACTCTGATACCAGATATAAAAGGTCAGGTTGCCCAGAAGCAGAAGGGCCAGGCCGATGCCCAGCGTCAGCTGTTTCCAGGTGTATTTTTTCCTGACCATGGCTATATCCTCTCGGCCGCCCGCAATCTGGCGGAATGGCTTCGCGGGTTGGCCGCTACTTCTTGAGCGGTCGGGCGGACCGGCTTGCGAGTTAGAATTTTCACCACCGGCTGACCGCTTTCTCCCGAAGCCAGTTTTCGGAAGGCGTTTTTTACCAGCCGGTCTTCAAGCGAATGAAAAGAAATCACCACAATCCTGGTTTCGGGAAAGCATTTCCGGGCGAGGTTTTCCAGAAAGCGGTCGAGGCCCTTCAGTTCCTGGTTAACTTCGATTCTGAGAGCCTGAAAAACCTTCGCTGCCGGGTGCAGGTGATGCTTCTGCGGAGTCCAGCGGTAAACTTCTTCCACCAGCCGTTTGAGGTCTGAAGTGGTTTTGATAAGTCCGAGCTTTCTTTCAGAAACTATTTTCCTGGCCAGCAGTCTGGTATGGTGCAGTTCTCCGTATTTCTTAAAGATCTCAGCCAGACGGGATTCCGGATAGGTCATCAGTATTTTTTCGGCGGTGGTTTTCTGTCTGGTGTCCATTCTCATATCAAGCGGCCCTTCCAGGTTGAAACTGAAACCTCGCTCGGGATTGTCCAGTTGAAAAGAAGAAATGCCCAGGTCAGCCAGAACCCCTCTGACTTCAGGGAAGGGAAGCAGGTTCTCAAAGTTGAGGCTTTCCCTGAAGTCCAGTTGAAACAATTTGACCCTGTCCCTGTATTCCGCCAGTCTCTCCGAGGCTGCTCGCAGAGACTGTTCGTCCAGGTCAAATCCGATGATTCTGGCTCCGGGATTTCTTCTTAAAATCTCCAGAGCGTGTCCCCCCAGTCCAATGGTGCAATCTATGTAGACCCCTGGCCTTGAGGCCTGCAGATAGGCCAGCGTTTCTTCAACCAGCACTGGCCTGTGCCCGTATTCTTTCATTCACTCTTTCCTCGGGGGGACAAGACGGGCAATGTTTTCAAAATCCTCCTCGGTCAGAGGCCGTTTTTCGATAGCTGATTCCAGAACTTCCTTGTTCCAGACTTCAAGATGATTGTTTAACCCGATCACCTCCACTTCGGCGTTGAGCCTGGCTTTTTCTCGCAGACTCTGAGTGATCAGAACTCTCCCTTTGGCGTCAATCTGATGATGGCTGCCTTTCAGATTAACCCGCAGAAGAAAACGCCGGATGTCAGGACGGAGAACCACGGCTCCTTCGCTGGCCACTCTGGTCATCTGTTCCCAGACAGCCAGAGGATAAATCTGAACTGATTCGTCGGTGAGCGAAGTGATGAACACATCCTTTCCGTAAGTTTGCTCTATAACATCACGGAACTTTTCCGGTATTTTCAGCCGGCCGCTGTGATCGAGACGCGCGGAATAACTTCCGATCAGCAGGTTGTTGGCGGCCGATTTTCCCATTTTGTCCCGTTTTATCCCGTTTTGCCTTAAATATAAGAAAGAAAAATATAAAAGTCAAGCAAAAAATTCCCGTCAGATTAAAATATTTTTCAGGGTGTCAGAAAGGGAAATTTCAGGTGGGATGACGGGGTGTCAGATGTTCGTTGACCCTCAATCTCCGGTTTTCGAACAGGAATAGTCCTGAAGAAGCTCCTTAGCTTTTTCCAGGTCTTTTTTCATCACCATGATGATAGTCTCACCCAGGCCGTCCATGGTGAACGGGTAAATCGAATGAACAATCTGACCCTTCAGCACACATTCGATGCCGCTGGCTCCGAGAAAGCTCTTGATCACTTCAGCTTCAGCCAGGCTCCAGACCCTGGTGAGCTCGACCAGGTCTTCGCATTCTTCGGAAAAGTTACAGGAGCCGGTTCCATTTTCTTCCTGTTCTGCAGCTTCCGGTTCTTCAGGATGTCTTTCGCGCCAGGCAAAATAGTCTTCGATTATCTGGCGATGGTCGAAAGCCAACGGGAAATTTATTTCTTTCCTGGTGAAAATGCCTGCGTTTCTGGCATCATCGGCTGCCCTTGGCGTTCCCCTGGCTCTGGCTATGAACACGGTGGATATGGTGTGTCCTCTCGGATCGCGTCCCGGATCAGAATAGGTATGAAACTGGCCGAGCAACTCCACGTCGAGAGAGGTTTCTTCTTTCGCTTCCCTGATGGCCGCCTGTTCCACTGTCTCACCGTAGTCGACAAAACCTCCCGGGAGGGCCCAGCCGTAAGGGGGGGTTTTCCTTTCAATCAAAACTATTCCGGTGCGCCCGTCGGAACGCTTAACCTCAATGATCAAATCCACCGCTGGAATCGGATGTTTTCTTTCTTTCATCTTTAACTCTTTCAGTTACGATACCGCCTGAAGAAAATAATGTCAATCCACAAGGACAAACTTCTGATCCAGCTGCTTCAGTTTCTCCACGACTCCGCCGTACTCCAGCTCTGAGTAGGGCAGCATCGAAGCTCCACAGAATCCCTGGCGTCTGATTTCTGAAGCTTTCTGAGCTATCTGAGACCTGACGAAGTCCCAGTAAGGATGGTCAAAAACATCCACCGGTTCAGAAAGTCTGCCTTCCTTCACGGAAAAAGCCGCTCCGGTCACCACAGGAGGTCCGTCAAAGTAGGAGACCGTGGTGTTGAGCCTGCAGGGCATAAGAGGTCCGATGTGGCTTCCCCTCATAAAACCGGCGACATAATGACCGATATTAAAGGGAGCCAGAACCTCGCCGGTGGCCGGAAATTCTCCCTGAACTCTGACCACCGCCACCGGGTCGTCCTTACCGGTGTATTTCCCGGCAATGTTGTGCAGACGCTGGGTGGAAATGGCTACAGCCTGGTTGCCGGTGCTGCGCGACCAGATGCTCTCGATGACATATTTCTCGGTGTCGCGAAGAAGAACGGCAATGTCATAGAGCTCTTCGGGCGCCACCAGTTCTATCACTCTTGTTTTTTCTGTGTAACTGACGTCAATGATGCGGAACTTAAAACCCTGACTCATCTTCGGGCTGAGAATCAGACCGGAGCAATACATCGGGTCGGCGAAAGCTAAATAGAAAGGCAGGTTGTAAGCGCCAGGGTCGGTTTTATCAGCCGCGAAGAAAATGAAAGGCTCATTATCTCTTTCTTCAATTTCCATTTCGGCCACTGCGGGCCCGAGACCCCGGACGTTGCCAGAAAAAGCGTCCTTCAGCAGGTCCTGCCCGGCTCCGTAAAGTCCTGTTTTTTTAGCCACGGCAGTGCCGGCCTGAAAGGCTTCCCAGGCTAACTGATGTATCTTCGCGTTGCCCGTGCCCAGAGTGTGGGTGCAGAGAATGGCGATGTCATCACCGGTTGAACTTATATAGTAGTCGATAAGCAACCCCTTGCTTCTGGCCGCCACAAAATTTTTCACTTCCTCAAACACAGCCCGGCTCGGTTTAAGATGGCCTCCGATGCTGCCGATGTCTGCTTTTAAAACACTTATAGTGAGTTTCATGGCTGCCTCCTTGATTTACCCCTCGTGGCTATTTTATTGAAATTAACGGTCTGAAGTCAAAAGAAGCTGTAAAATCGTACCGGGAAAGAAAGAAGCTGTCGGTAAGTTTTTATTTTATTCTGAAAATCCGACAGAAAGGCTGGAGGCACAGGCTCAGCCGGTTGAAATTTCCAGCTGAGCGGATTGACGTATCTGCCCTGATACATAAGACGGTAATCCAGGTGCGGTCCTGTGGATTCTCCGCTTGAGCCTACATATCCGATAACCTGACCACCGGAAACCCTTGCGCCTGTCTTTATTCCCGGAGCCAGAGATTTCAGGTGGAGATACATACTCTCATAACCATTCCGGTGTTTTAATCTTACCATCAGTCCGGCGGCTCCATTCCAGCCCGCCCGGGTAACCACTCCGTCAGCTGTGGCCTGTACCGGGGTGCCAATCGGAGCGGCGTAATCAACTCCATAGTGAGGGCGGTAAATTTTTCTTATTGGGTGAAGCCGGCGGCTGCTGAAACGTGAAGTTATCCTGGCGTATTTAAGGGGAGACTTCAGGAATTCTTTTCTTAAAGAACCGCCATTCCGGTCAAAGTAATCAGCTTTTCCGCTTCCGGGGAGTTCATACCTGTAGGCTTCATACACCTGGCCCCGGTTGATAAAACAGGCTGCCAGAATCGGACCGTAACCGCTGAATTGTCCATCAATAAACTTTTTTTCGACCAGGACTCTGAAACTGTCATTCTGCCTGAGGTCGATGTAGAAATCGATAACCCAGCCGAATATATCGGCGATCATCAAAGCCAGAACATCCTGTTCCCCGGCCTGATTAACGGCGGAAATAAGAGAGTCTTTGATAGTGCCTTCCACCAGAACCAGCCGTCTGGTGATCGGTCGAGTTTTGATGCTGGCCTGCGGCGGGCTGGATTTCAGGTCCACCTCAAGATAGCGTTCAGCATCCAGGTCAAGCTCAAAGGATAGCGGAGTTTCTTCCAGGGTGTAAAGTCTTATTTTCTGACCGGCCGGAATTTTAGCCAGGTCGTAAACCGGCCTGATGGCTTCTCTTATTTCTATGATTCTCGCCGGAGAAATTCCGCAGGGTGCGAGTAAATCGGTGATAGTCCTGCCTGGCGGTATGGTGATTTCTGTAACTGAGGGAATTGGTATGTCTGTCCTGTTCTCAATGTTAGAATTTTCGTGAACGGCAGTTGATTGTTCAGTGGTTCTGTTAACGAAAAGCAGACAGAAAGTTAAAGCCAGCAGCAGAAGAAAAGCAAACGATAAAACAATCCTTTTCTTTTTGCTTCTCTTTTTGAATATCATCGGTCAGCCAGGCCATTCTCCGGTCTTGGATTCCGGGTTTTCCGTCAGTTTCTGTTTTTCGCTCTGTTGAGGCAGCGGCTTTTTTCTCTTCAATTTCTGCACGAGAAAATCGATCGGCCCGTTGATCAGGTTCAGAGTGGTCAGAATCAGAATTGAGTACCTCGGGCGGAATATGATCCCGGTTAAAATTACCGCCAGCAGCAGCCCGGTTTTCATATCGACCGGGCGGTTAATAAGTATGGTCACAAAGTTCCGGTACCGCAGGGTGCTGACCATAAGCAAGCTTACCATTAAAGTCAGTCCGGCCAGGTAAACGGCAGTCAGGTGGTCATAGATAGGTTCCGGGTGAAAAATGGCCAGCGAGGCCATGAAGATGGCAGCTGAAGGGACGGTCAGCCCCTGGTAGAATCTGCGGTCGGGCAGGCTTTTGGTTCTGACGTTGTAGCGGGCAAGCCGCAGAAGTCCTCCTACTACAAACAGAAAGCCGAAAAACACGCCGGCCGGTCCGAGAATCTTGAGTGCCCAGAAATAGGTAAGGATCCCACCGGCGGCGGCAAAGGAAATGGCGTCCGCCAGAGAATCAAGCTGAATTCCGAAATCCGAGCTGGTTTTCGTCGCCCGGGCTACCAGTCCATCCAGCCCGTCCAGAACGGCTGCGATAATGATCCAGAGGGCTGCCCAGCGGTAACGTCCGTAGTAGGTTGAGGTCAGGCTAAGAAAGCCGAAGAATACGTTGGTCAGGGTGAAAACGCTCGGAAGAAAGAAAAGGCGGGGAGCCGGTTTTTTAATTCTGACTTTCATTTTTCCATTCTCCTATGATCGTCAGCCCGCCTTTAACTTTCTCGTTCGGGGCGATTTTAAGTTCCACATCCGGAGGAAGGTAAAGGTCGACGCGAGAGCCAAAATACATCAATCCGATTTTCTGACCGGCGGTTACTCTATCTCCGGGTTGAACGTAACATTTTATCCTTCTGGCAGCTACCCCGACCATCTGTTTCATAAACACCGGACCTCTGGTCGAGTGCAGCAGAATGCTGTTTGATTCATTTTCGCTGCTGGCCTCGTCTCTGTAAGCCGGGAAGAATTTTCCAGGATGATAATCCACCTTTTTTACCTCGGCCGTTACCGGCGAGCGGGTGAAATGAACATCAAACAGCGAAAGGAAAATGCTTACGACTTTGCCATTTCCAGGCATATCCGGGTGGCTGGAATAATCCTCGATTTTGATAATCTTGCCGTCGGCTGGCGACAGGACCAGATGCTCTCCCGGCGGAGGCTGTCTTTCAGGATCACGGAAAAAAAACAGGAAGGCCAGCGAAAGAAGAAGGAAAAAGAACGAAGCCAGCCACCAGCCCGGTAGCAGGGTTAAAACAAAAAGCGCCAGCAAAGGAAGGTAAAAAACAATTCCTTCTTTTGCCACTTTCATTCTTCTTTGCTTTCTCCTTCCTAAATTATAATTATTTCTGAGCCAGAAAATAAATCGAGAGAAAAGCCACCTTAGCGATACTGCCCATGATTTCCGGGTTGATCCGGTAGATGGTATCTCCAGTTCCGTGGTAGGCGAGATGCGGGCCGTTTGAACCAAAACTGGCACAGGGAATGCCCTTAAGAAAGAAAGGCGCAAAGTCTGACCCTCTGACACCTACTGATCTGATTACTCCAAATCCCCTGATAATGTTTACTTCCTGATTCGCTCTTTCAATGGCATCTTTCAGATAGGCTGGTTCCGCGCTGACTCCGCACCAGGCTCCATCTCCTTCGCCTTCCATATCGAAATTAAACATAGCGCTCACTTTTTCAAAACCGGCCGGCAGATGCTCCACAAAGTAGGTTGAACCCTGAAGGCCAAGTTCTTCGCCGCCAAACAGGACAAACATAATCGACCTTTTTGGCTTCGGGTTAAATGAGGCAAAAGCTCTGGCCAGGACCATAACCACGGCTGAACCGCTGGCGTTGTCGTCCGCGCCCGGGAAAAGCAGACCGAGATGTTGACCGCAGTGGTCGAAATGACCTCCGACCACGATCAATTCTTTTTTTAATTTCGGGTCGGAGCCCTCAACCCAGCCGGCTATGTTGTAGCCGATGCCATCGGGAAAATGTCTGGAGCTGACCGAATAAGAGAGACGTGACTTCAGTTCGAAGGAAATGGGTCTCCTGTAAGTCTGCAGAGCTTTTTTCAATTCGCCGGTGGTGGAGTTGATTTCTTTGAAGATCAGGTCGGCCGTTTTTTCGGTGATCATACCCGGCATGAATCCAGGTTGCCAGTCTCCATTGGGGTTGGCCTGAGCCTCGGGATAAATGTAGATCAGGCCAAGGGCTCCGCGTTCTCTGGCCACTCGCATTCTTGTGCGGTGTTCATCGTGGTGTTGAAATTCCCTTCTGGTCGGGTCCGGCGTTCCCCGGAAACACAGGATAAATTTGCCTTTGACCTCAATCCCGGCATAGTCGTCGTAGTTGAGTTCGGGCGCGGAAATTCCCCAGCCGGCAAAAACCAGCCCGGCCGTGTGCTCTCCACTGTCCGCATAAAGAAGAGGAAGAAAATCTTTTTCCGGTTTAAGTTCGACTTTTTCATACTGCAGTTTCCCATCGCTATCAGGCTTTCCGGGAAGATGCAGCGTCATCGAAGCTTTATCGACTACAGTGTAAGGAGAAGGATAGGCCTGAAGATACCCGTTTTTCGAATCGAGCGTTTTCAGTCCCCATTCTTTGAATTTCGAAGCTGCCCATCTGGCCGCTCTGGTGTAACCTTCATGTCCGGTGAGGCGACCGGCAAATTCTTCAGAAGCCATCGTTCTGGTCAGCTGGTAGGCCAGCAGCGGGTCGATGCTTTCCACCGCCTTTTTCAGGCGTGGAGGAATTTCCTCGGCCTGAATCCAGGAAACGATGGAAATCAGCAGGATTAAAGAGACTGCCAGCAAAGATAAGTTCTTTTTCATTGCATTAAATCCTTTAATAAAAATCAAATTTTCAACTTTTGATTATATCACAAGCCAAAAGCGCAGCCTGACAAATCGGTAAGCCCGTTCACTTCGGAGGTTTTCCCGGTCTGGAACTGGCTGCTGGCGTTTTGTTTTTCCTTCGTTTTATTTCTTTTTTAACAGCCGGATGGAGAACGATAAAGTAATAGGCGATTATAAAGGCCAGCCAGATTAAGCCCCGGAGGAAATTTCCCTTTATGAGGTCATAGATGGAAAAGGCAATGATTCCCAGAAAAAGAGCGAGGTGAATAAGGGCAAATACCATCGGAGGCCTTTATTCTGACTGTCAGCTATTTCACCGGCAGCAAATTGTCGTAGATAATTACTGGATTCTGTTGACCGAGATTATGATAACAGGCTCGACCGGGACATCGCGGTGAATCCCGCGGACCTTAGTGGGCACTTCAGCTATGGCGTCCACCACTTCCATTCCCTGAACCACTTTCCCGAAAACCGCATAGCCGAATTTGTTGGGGTCGCCGGGAACATGGTCGAGGAAAGGATTGTCCACCAGGTTTATGAAGAACTGGCAGGTGGCGCTGTCGATTTCTGCTGTTCTGGCCATGGCGATTGTACCCCGCAAATTTTTCAGACCGTTGTTAGCTTCGTTTTTGATCGGCGGATGCGTGGGTTTTTTAGTCATCATGTCAGGGGTAAGTCCGCCGCCCTGAATCATGAACCCCTTTATCACCCGATGAAAAATGGTCCCGTCGTAGAATTTCTCGTCCACGTAGGTCAAGAAATTTTTAACTGTTATGGGGGCTCTGTCAGGAAACAGCTCGATGACAATGTCACCCTTGCTGGTTTTCATCAGGACTCGGGGATTGGCAGCTGATATAGTGCCGACAGAAAGGATGAGGAGAAGGCTAAGAAAAATCAATAAATTTTTATTCATAATTAACCTCCAGAACAGACAATTACAATACCAGATGTGGATTTGATAATCAAATAAAAATCAGTTAAGGACTGCGCCTGGTTTTAACCCTCGCAGGCTCTGCTCTGATAGCGGGCGGTGCCGGCTTTTCAGCTATATATTTTTTATCGGGTATTTTTTATTGGCCTATAGCCTGATACTTGCCCTGGTTGGATTTATTAATGTTTTAGCCGGATGGTGAGATGATACATAAAAGATGCTGCTCCCTTCCGGACCTGTCATCTGTTTTCCGCATGGAAAGAAGGAAAATCTGTGTTGCCTGTTAGAGCTTGACTTGACCTTATCACTCTGGGATAGAATAAAATAAAAAAGAATGGAGGCAAACGCATATGGTAAAAAACTCAAAAAAAGCCTCAGGATGGTTATTCGGACTGGCCATATTGCTTTTATTACCGCCATTGCTCAGGGCGGATGGCCATATCGAGATAAACGTTCATTATTCGCGCTGGACCCTCAACCTCATTCGCGGACTGGTAGAAAATATGGTCAGCGATGCTCTGGAAAATGATTTAAAAGATCGGTTTGTGGAAAAAATCCAGGAAGAACATCCGACGTTCGTCGAGAGCAGTTACAATCAACAGGTTCACTTTGACGCACCCGGGCACAATGCGGGCATAGAGTTGAGATTTTATCCCGGCGGAAGAGGCGGGGCTTTCAGTCTGGGGCTGGCTATCGAGCAGAGCACCATGAAGGTTTCGTTCCCTGAAGTTTCTGCCCGACTGGAGATGACCGATACATCCACCGGCCTTCCGGCTACATTTAACGGTCAGGCCAGCGGAGAGTTTATCATCAAACCTTTGAGCTTTCACCTGAACATGCGCTGGGAATTTCTCCCTTCAAAATTTATCTCGCCCTATTTTACCATCGGTGCTGGCATTTCTACTTCGAAGAGCTTTTTAGACGCCAGTTACCGGTATGAATACCAGGGAACGCTTACCCTGCCCGATAACTCGACCGAGGAATATTCTGATTCTGAAACTAAAACCCTGAGACAGATCCGGGATGAGCGTCTGGCTGAGGGCAAGGATTTTCCGCTGAAGTTCCTGCCTGTATTCCAGATGAATCTCGGTTTAAGAGCCAGGCTGAGCAGGTCTCTTAATCTCGTGCTTGATGCCGGATTCTTTGATGGATTCCTTTTCCGCGGAGGGCTTTCTCTAAGAATTTAAGGTTGTTTCCGGTCATCTGGAGAAATCGAGCTGCTGACATTCAGGAATAGAAATTTCCTTTAATTTGAAGTTATCGTGAGTTAAACTTATTAATCTGATTTCAGATGATCAGGAGGATAAGATGAGATTCAGACTGAAAGGACTGGCGGCTGCGCTTTTGTCTGTTATTTTAATCCTGTCAGTCTGTCTTCCTCTTTCAGCACAGACGGCACAGACGGAGGACAGTCAGAAGCTACTTCGTGTTTTCCACAAAATATCCAGCAACACGCTGATTGAATACGTGCGCGAGTTGACCTCAGAAAAGTATGCTGGACGCCTGACCGGAACAACCGGATATAACCTGGCCGCGGACTGGGTGATCTCGAGACTGAAAGAATGGGGAGTGGAACCGGCCGGTGACCATGGAAGTTATCTTCAGGCTTTTCCCAATCCATACACACTGATTCTCGACAGGGGAGAGGTTTCGATGCACCTGACTGTGGGGAAGGCTGGTTCCCGCACCGCGGCTGTCGTAAAAAAGTATTATCGGTATGAGGATGAATATTTTCCGGGAGGCACTTCTGATTCTGGCGAGGTCACAGCGGAAGTGGTTTACGTCGGTTATGGCATCACCGCTCCCGAGCTCGGGTATGATGATTATCAGGGGGTTGATGTCAGGGGAAAAATTGTCCTGATGGAAAATGAGGTGCCGCTGAGTCCGGAGAAGGATCCGGAGGCCTTCAAAAAATGGAGACCGTATTCATTCCATCAGTATAAATTGCAGAATGCTGCCGCCCACGGGGCTAAAGGAATGCTTTATTATTACGGCCCGATCTGCAACCCGAACAATGATTTCATCAAAGGGTTCGTTTACAGTCATGTGGGTCGAACCGTTGTTGACGATATCTTCACCGGCACCGGAAGAACCTATCAGGAAACAGTCGAAAAGATAAGAACCGGCCTGAAGCCCCAATCTTTCGCCACCGGGAAAATATTTACCATCAGGAATAAGACCGAGCATCATCCGGAAGGAATCGGTTATAACGTTCTGGGAAAAATCACCGGTTCTGACCCTGAACTGAAAGATGAAGTTATCATCGTCGGCGGCCATCTTGACCATCTGGGACTCTTCCCTGATCTGATGCCCGGAGCCAACGATAATGCTTCTGCCGTGGCTGTGATCCTCGGTCTGGCTGAAGCCATAAAGAAATGCGAAGTGAAGCCGAAGAGAACCATACTGCTGGCCTTTTTCGGGGCGGAGGAACAGGGAGTGAAGGGCTCTGAATATTATGTGCGGAATCCGGTTTTTCCTCTTGAGAAGACTGTAGCCTTAATCAATATGGATGGGGTCGGTACGGGAGAAAGGATTTTTGCCCTGGCTGGCAGGAACTTTCCCTGGTTGTATGCCCCCTTTGAGAAGGCTAACTCAACTTTCATACATCGGGAGATGGGTACAAATTTCTGGGCCAACCTGACCCGCCCGAGGCTTGATGCCGCCCGTTTTATGGACGTGAATGTGCCCACGCTTTCCTTTTCCACTTCCGGGCTGGTTGTTCCTTATCCGACCTACCATAACACTCGCGACAACATTAACCTGATAAATCCGGAGATTCTTGAAGACATGGCCCGGCTGATGTTCTTAGCGGTGATGGAGCTGGCGAACCTCCCGGCTGAAAAATCAAAGTGAGGGATGGCCGGTATTTTAGCCAGCAAGCGGTAATGTGACGCTCTGGAGCTCAGGCGGCAGAGTTTTTGTAGAAATTAAGCTTATTACAGGTGTCCATCAGCTGTTTCAGCTGGCAGGAAACTCCGGCTGAGGTTAGATGTGCAGCTCGACCGTGTCTTCATCCTGGAGCACATAGTCCCGCGTTACCCGCAGCCCGGAGATCGTCCCCTGTTTGTTCCAGACACGGGCGTAATTGAGTTTTTCAGCGAAATCCTTGTGGATCACCCGGGCCAGGTCGAGAATGGTGCTGCCTTTTTTCAGGATGAAAGGAGATTCCAGGTCGGGTTTCTTGCCAGGCGCCTTGCTGTAAACTCTGACTATCTGGAGAAGGTGAAAAATCTTTCGCCTCAGTTCTTCTATTCCGGTTCCGCTCAGGGAAGAAACGGCAATTTTTTCCGGAAGCTGGTTGAAGAGAATCTCCAGTTCATCCTGAAGCTCGGAAGCTTCTCTCAGGTCGATTTTGTTGAGCACTATGAGTGACCTTTTCAAAAAAGGAAATCTGTCTGGCGGTATTGAAATGTTTTCCTGCACCAGTTCAACTTTTCTCTCTTTCAGCCGGTTCAATATTACTTCCAGCCCGGATGACGATTCAGGACTGCTGGCGTCCAGAACCACCAGGACAGCTTCGGCCATCTTGATCATCTCCACCAGCCAGGATTCCAGAAAATCAACGGTGATCGGCGGGGTGTCGATCAACTGAATTTTAATATTTTCGAAGGGCATCATGTAAGGAGCAGCGATTCTGGTGGTAAAGGGAAAATCAGCCACTTCCACCTCGACCCCGGTCAGTGCCCGGATAAGGGATGATTTTCCTGAATTCGGAGGTCCTATGACAATTACCTGACCTGCTCCTGATTTTTCGATTCTGAAAAGCTGACCCTTCCTGGCCGCCGGCCTCCTTTCTATTTCTTCCTTCAGTTTGGCGATTTTCGAACGATAAAGGGCTACCAGCTTCTCCGTGCCTTTATGCCGGGGGATGATCGAAAGAAGTTTTTCCATTATGGCGATTTTTTCTTCCGGACTTCGCGCCTGGCGCAGCGTCTTTTCCACCTCGTAATATTCGGGGGGAAGATTTGCAGGCATTTTTTTCCTCCGGCCAGCCAATATTCTAACCCAGAATGAGGGAAATTTTAAGCTGAAACAGCGGCAACCTTCTCTTTTCTGATGGTAAAATAAACGAGGTTTTGCACGGGAAGGTCAGCCCGCATTGCGGGAGAATGCAGAAATTTTATATCATATTGATTATAAATAAATTATAGCCAGCGCTGGAGTGCCTTTAAGGCAAATTTTTTCTTTACTTTTAGAGTGAATTAAGCTATAATTAATCCTAAAAATGATATCAGGGTTATGCGGTAAATCTTCATCCTCTAACCGCCTAATTTTCCCTTTCAGGTGAAACCCATGAAGGAACAAAATTATACAGCGGAAAGTATAAAAGTCTTAAAGGGACTGGAAGCCGTCCGGAAGCGGCCAGCGATGTACATCGGCAGCACCGGTCCGGAGGGATTGCATCATCTGGTCTATGAGGTGGTTGACAATTCAGTGGACGAAGCGCTGGCTGGATACTGCACCCGTATTGAAGTTATTATTCATGTTGACAATTCGGTTACGGTAATCGACGATGGCCGGGGTATTCCTGTAGACATCCATCCAAAGGAGAAGAGACCCGCGGCTGAAGTGGTCATGACCGTCCTCCATGCCGGCGGGAAGTTTGATGACAAAACATACAAAGTTTCAGGCGGACTGCATGGAGTGGGAGTGTCAGTGGTCAATGCCCTCTCCAGGCGCCTCGAACTGGAGATCAAGAGGGACGGTGGGATCTGGACGCAGGTGTACGAGCGCGGCAATCCGATAACTCCGCTCAAAAAGATCGGCAAAACTAACAAGACCGGCACAAAGATAACCTTCTGGCCGGATGAGGAGATTTTTGAAACCACCGAGTTCAACTTTGAAATACTCACCCAGCGGATGCGGGAACTGGCTTTTCTCAACTCCGGACTGAAAATCATCATTACCGATGAAAGAATAAACAAGACGCATGAGTTTCAGTACAAGGGCGGTATCGTGGAGTTCGTTCAGTACCTGAACCAGAACAAAACGGTCCTGAATCCCCGGCCGATTTATTTTCAGGCGAAAAAGGATGACATTCTGGTTGAAGTAGCGTTTCAGTACAATACCGGTTATACCGAAAATATTTTTACCTTCGTCAACAACATCAACACCATCGAAGGAGGAACCCATCTTATAGGGTTCAAATCAGCCCTGACCCGCTGTCTGAACAATTACGCGGAAGCCCATAACATGCTGAAGGATCTGGGCTCGGGAGGCATCTCCGGTGACGATGCCCGGGAAGGTCTGACGGCCGTCCTGAGCATCAAAATGAGGGATCCCCAGTTTGAAGGGCAGACGAAAACCAAGCTCGGAAATTCAGAAGTTAAGGGTATCGTCGAATCGCTGGTCAACGAACAACTGAGTGCCTATCTCGAGGAAAACCCCACCAACGCTAAGAGAATAGTGGCCAAGGCCATTGACGCGGCCCGGGCCAGGGAAGCGGCAAGAAAGGCAAGGGAACTTGCCCGAAGAAAAAGCGTTCTTGAAGCTACCTCGCTTCCGGGCAAACTGGCTGACTGTCAGGAAAGGGATCCGGCGCTGGCCGAGCTGTTTATCGTTGAGGGAGACAGCGCCGGCGGTTCAGCCAAGCAGGGCAGGGACAGGCGCTTTCAGGCGATTTTGCCTTTGCGCGGCAAAATCCTGAACGTCTGGAAGGCTCAGCCGGACAAAATTTTCAACAATGAAGAAATTGGCACGATTATAGCCGCGCTGGGCACAACCGGCGGTGAGGAAAATTTCAGCCTGGAAAAGCTTCGCTATCATAAAGTCATAATCATGACAGATGCTGACGTCGACGGTTCCCACATCCGGACGCTGTTGATGACTTTCTTCTACCGGCAGATGAGGCCTCTGATTGAGAACGGCCATCTGTACATTGCCCAACCTCCTCTCTATAAAATTACCAGGGGACGCGAGGTTCAATACCTGAAGGAAGAGCGCGATTACGAAAAGTGGATCGTGAAAAAAATTTCTGAGGAATTCAAGATTAAGGTTAAAAACCAGAAAGAACCGATTGAGGGGGAAAAGCTGCGTCGTTTTATCCTGAAAGTTATACAGAAGAAAAATTATATCTCCTACCTGCAGAGGAAAAATACTCCCTTCACCTTGATCGAGCTGCTCATCAGGGAAAACGTCGAGGATCTGGAATATCTCCAGGACAGAAAAAAGATGAAGAGGCTGGAAACGCTCATCAGCCAGGTTGGTTTTCAGACCGACCTGGTTCATGACGAAGAATATGACGCTTATGAAATCATCGCCAGTTTTCAGGTGAACGGGTTTGCCAGCCGCACCAGGGTGAACCTCGAGCTGATCAATTCCATCGAGTATAAAAACCTTTACAAGATAATCAAAGAGCTGGAAAGCTACCAGCCGCCTTACGAAGTGCTGAACTCCACTGAGTCTGTCACCATTGATAATGAAAACAAGCTGATAGAATACCTGTTTGAAAAAGGGAAAAAAGGCGTGACCATTCAGAGATACAAAGGTCTTGGCGAGATGACTCCCGAGCAGCTCTGGGAGACCACGATGAACCCGGAGACCAGGTCTCTCCTGAAAGTTTCCATTCAGGACGCCGTCGAAGCGGATAAAGTATTTTCGATTTTGATGGGGGAGGAAGTCGAGCAGAGACGGGAGTTCATCGAAGAGAATGCGCTGCTGGCTCAGAATCTCGATATCTGAGGCAGCTTGATAATATCCAGGAAAGGTTTGTCTGATGGCTGGAAAAGGGAAAAAAGAAAAAAAGGAAAAGGGACAGGTAAAAAAAGAAAAAGTTAAGGAACAGGAAAAGGAAATTAAAAAGGCAAAAGAAGAAAAACCTGAAAAGAAGCAGGTATTGTCCGTAAAGCCTTCCTCAAGACCTGAAGAAAATCAGCCTGAAACCAGCAAACCCGCTAAGGAAAAAACCACCCAGCTGATGCCTGTGGCTCAGAGCGTTTCAGTGGTCAGCCTGGAAGAGGAGATGAAAAAATCCTACCTGGATTACGCTCTGAGCGTGATCATCGGACGGGCCATACCGGACATCAAGGACGGTCTTAAACCGGTTCAGAGACGTGTGCTGTACGCCATGTGGGAAACCGGTACTACCCACAACAAGCCATATAAAAAATCGGCCAGGATAGTGGGTGACGTCATCGGTAAGTACCATCCGCACGGCGACATGGCCGTTTACGACGCGCTGGTCCGGATGGCTCAGGATTTCAGCCTCCGCTATCCCCTGGTAGACGGCCAGGGTAATTTCGGGTCTATAGATGGCGACCCTCCGGCCGCCATGCGTTATACCGAAGTCCGGATGACCCGGCTGGCGGAGGAGTTGCTGGCGGATATTGAGAAGGATACCGTCAACTTCGTTCCCAATTACGACGAAAGTTTGTTGATGCCGGAGGTGCTGCCGGCGAAATTTCCGAACCTGCTGGTGAACGGAGCTTCCGGCATAGCTGTGGGCATGGCCACCAACATTCCCCCGCACAATCTGGGAGAAGTTTGTGATGGCCTGATTTATCTGATCGACCATCCGCAGGCTACTCTGGACGAAATTATGAAGTTCATTCCAGGTCCGGATTTTCCCACCGGCGGCTATGTCTTTAACCGTCAGGCGATCCGTCAGGCCTATCAGGACGGCAAGGGTGTTATCCATCTCAGGGCGAAGACAATCATCGAGCGTGGTGATAAGGGAGAAAGGGACAGAATCGTTATAGTGGAGATTCCTTATGGTGTGAACAAAGCCCGGTTGCTGGAAAACATCGCTGATCTGGTAAACAACAAGAAAATAGAAGGTATTGCCGATATCAGAGATGAGTCGAGCCGCGAAGGCATCCGGGTGGTAATAGAGGTCAAAAAAGGCGAGCTTCCGGAAATCATCCTGAACAACCTGTACAAACATACCGCGCTGCAGACGTCATTCGGCATCATCATGCTGGCCATAGTTGACAAGCAGCCAAAACTCCTGAACCTGCTGGACATGATGAACCACTTCATCGCCCACCGTCGGGATGTCATCATCCGCCGGACGAGGCACGACCTGAAAAAAGCCGAACACCGGGCGCATGTGCTCGAGGGTTTGCTAATAGCTCTTGATTACCTGGATGCGGTAATCGCTCTGATCAGAGCATCGAAAACAGTGGAAGAAGCTAAAAACGGCCTGATGAGCAAGTTCAAGCTTACAGCCATCCAGGCGCAGGCCATTCTGGAGATGCAACTCCAGAGATTGACCGGACTCGAAAGGCAGAAGATCGTTCAGGAGCACCAGGAACTGGTGGCTCTGATCAAAAAACTAAAACTTATTTTGAACAGTCCGGAAATGGTTTTTCAGATAATCAAGGATGAGCTGAAGCAGATCAAGGAAGATTACCAGGATGAGAGACGCACAGAAATCAGGGACGAGGTCATCACCGAAATCAAAGCCGAAGACCTGATTAAGGAAGAAGACGTAGCCATTGTTTTCACCAGGTCCGGCTATATCAAGCGCACACCGCTCAGCGTATACCGCTACCAAAGCCGGGGTGGCAAAGGACGCAAGGGCATAGAGATGAAGGCGGAAGATGTGGTCGAGAATCTGTTTATCGGTTCGACCCATTCCTATCTTCTGGTTTTCACCAACAAAGGCCGGATGTACTGGCTGAAGGCTCTGGATGTTCCCGAGGCCGGCCCGTCAGGAAGGGGAAAATCGATTGCCAACCTGCTGGAAATGCAACCGGATGAGAAAGTGCAGTCGATTCTGGCGGTGAAAGAATTCCGGGATGATCAGTATGTGGTTATCATGAGCGACAGCGGGCAGATCAAGAAAACCAGGCTGAGCGAGTTTAAGAATGCGCGGCGGGGCGGAATCATCGCCATGAATCTCAAGCCAAACACCCAGCTGTTTGCCGCCGCTCTGACCAATGGGAAAAACGACATCATCATCGGCACAAGGATGGGCAAAGCCCTCAGGTTCAGAGAGAGTCAGGTCAGGCCGATGGGACGCCAGGCAGCGGGCGTAAAAGCGATTACTCTGAAGCCAAAAGACCGGGTTATCAGCATGATCGTTGTCGGCCCGGAAGAAAAATATATCTTTACCGTATCCGAAAAGGGCTACGGGAAGAAAACAACGCTCGAGGATTATCCTGTCCATAGCCGGGGTGGTCAGGGGGTCATCAACCTCAGAATTACTGATAAGATCGGCCCGGCTTTAGCCATGGTCGGTGTAAATGAAGATGACCTGCTGATCATCACGGTAAGCGGGAAGGTCATCCGGATCAGGACTACCGACATCAGACCTCTCAGCCGGGCCACCCAGGGAGTCAGGTTGATTCAGCTTGAGGATAACGATCGGGTCTGCTCCATCGCCAAGGTCAGGGAAGACTGAGTCAGCCTACTTTTAATTTTCTGTTTGATTTTAAGCGGGCTATTTCATAAAATCTACCTGATTTTTCTGAGGAGGGCAGGAATGGTTGAAACCTTAGCGCAGCTTTTTTTGAACACTGTCAGCTCTTACCGGAAGCCTGACCTGATGCTTTACAAAAAAGAGGGTAAGTATGTGCCGATTTCAACAGAAGAATTTGAAAAGAAAGTAGTTCATCTGGCGCTTGCCCTGCATCAACTTGGCTTCAGGAAGGGGGATAAGTTAATCATCCTTTCGGAGAACCGGCCCGAATGGGTGATGACGGATTTTGCCACCATCTGTCAGGGCGGTTTGACAGTTCCGATTTACACTTCTCTCACTGCTCCTCAGGCGGAGTACATAATCAAGGATTCGGATGCGGTGGTGGTGGTTGTCTCCAGTGCGGAACAGCGGGCGAAGATTGAAAGCATAAGGTCCAACCTGACTCAGGTACGTCACTATATCACTTTCGAGGAAGGGGAGATCCCAGGTTACTTAAATTTTGACCGCCTGCTGGAGACAGGGCGGCAGGTTGAGGCCGAAAGGCCTGGACTTTTCCGGGAGCTGGCTGAAGGGGTAAAACCGGAAGACGAAGCCTCTCTCATTTACACATCGGGAACGACCGGCGAACCCAAAGGAGTCATCCTCACCCATCACAACTTCATATCGAACGTGAAAACCTGCGTGGCCATGTTTGATATTTCTTACCGGGATACGATCCTGTCATTCCTTCCGCTCTCGCACGTTCTCGAACGCATGGTTATGTTTTCCTATCTGTATGCCGGTGCCACGGTGGCTTTTGCCGAGAGCGTGGATACGGTCGCACAGAATCTGCTCGAGGTCAGACCGCACATCATGGTCAGCGTTCCCCGGGTTTTTGAAAAGATATATGCCAGGGTGATGGATAACGTTCTGAGCAGCTCACCCATGAAAAAGAAGATTTTTTTCTGGGCGCTTAAAATTGGAAGAAAATACGCACAGAAAGACCTGGCCGGCGAAAAGATTCCTGCCATTCTAAGATTCAAGCGGAAGATCGCTCACCGGCTGGTTTTCAGCAAGATAATAGAAAGAACCGGTGGCAGGGTGCGATTCTTCATTTCCGGAGGGGCTCCTCTGGCTAAAGACATAGCCGAGTTTTTCTACGCCCTTGGCCTGGTCATCTATGAGGGATATGGCTTAACCGAAACAGCCCCGGTGCTGACGGTTAATCGTCCCGGCGCTCTGAAATTCGGCACGGTGGGACGCCCGATTCCAGAGGTGGAGATTAAAATAGCTCCTGATGGTGAAATTCTGGCCCGCGGTCCGAATGTGATGAAGGGTTATTATAAGAAGGAAGAAGCTACCCGCGAGGCTTTTGATGGGGGCTGGTTCCATACAGGCGACATTGGCTACCTTGATCAGGACGGTTTTCTGGTAATCACCGACCGCAAGAAGGACCTGATCGTGACTTCCGGCGGGAAAAATGTGGCTCCTCAGCCGATTGAAAACCTCCTGAAAACCTCACCTTACATAAGCACGGTAGTGGTTATAGGAGACAGAAGGCGGTTTATTTCCGCTCTGGTGGTGCCTAATTTCGAAAAGCTGGAGGAACTTGCCCGCAGCCGTGGAATCAGCTTCTCCAGCCGGCAGGAGCTCGTCAGGAATCCCGAGATAGTGGCCTTTGTTCAGGGTGAAATCGATCGGCTGACCGGCAACCTGGCTTCCTACGAAAAAATAAAGAAGATAGCTCTGCTTGACCGGGATCTGGAAATTGAGAAAGGGGAAATTACTCCAACCCTGAAAGTAAGAAGGGCGGCGGTGGAGAATCGTTACCGGGATCTTATTGAAAGTCTTTACCGGGAGGAGTCTTCCGTTTCGCCGGTTGATTCTTCCGAGTGATCAAAGTACAGAATACGTCCGCAGCTTTCGCACAGGTGGATTTTTGAACGGTCGCGAATTTCGTTCAGCATCTGGGGTCTGATTCTAACCTGACACATCGAACAGAATTCATCAGTTACCCGGGAGATGGCAATCCCGCCTCTTTTCCTGGCGATGCTGAGATATAGCTGCAATTGCTGGCGGGGGATGGTGGGCAGGAGCTCTTCCTTCTGCTTCAGGAGATGGCTCTTTTCCTGTTCGAGTTGCTGCTTTCTCTGCTGCAGGGCCTCGATTGCCTGACGCAGATGCTGTTCTTCATTTTTCTGATTGAGGGTAGCCTGCCGGATTTCTTCTTCAATCTCGTCAGCGGCCAGAAGTTCTTTGATGATTTCCTCTTCCAGCCGGTCAATTTTATCCTGGGTTTCCTGAATTTCTTTCAGCAGGGCTGTGTATTCTTTGTTATTCTTTACTTCGTTCAGCTGTTTCTTAAACCTGGAAACCTGGGCTTTTAAATCTTTGACCTCGGCTTCGAGTTCTCTTCTCTTCTTCTGGTTCTGGGTTAGCTTTTCCTTAGCCCGCACCACCTGCTCGGAATCAGCCTGCATCTTCCTTTCCAGTTCCTGTATAAGGCGGGGGATGTCAGATAGTTCGGCAGTATTTTGCCTGAGGGCGTTATCCAGCTCCTGGAGCTGGATTAATTTTTCAAATTCAGCATCGACTCCGTCCACTTTAATTCTCTATCGATCAAATTGCGTTTCTGGTGGGCCTACCAGGATTCGAACCTGGGACCTGCCGGTTATGAGCCGGTAGCTCTGCCGCTGAGCTATAGGCCCTTTTTTGTTTTTATACCAGATAATCAACGGTTAGTCAATCAACCGGAGCCCGGCTGTACAGGCCGGTCAAAAGCTGTTGGTGAACGACCGCAGTTTTTTCGAACGGGTTGGATGCTTCAGCTTGCGAAGAGCCTTGGCTTCTATCTGGCGAATTCTTTCTCGTGTAACCCGGAACTGCTGGCCGACTTCCTCTAATGTGTGCTCGTTTCCGTCTCCGAGCCCGAACCTCATTTTCAGCACCCTGGCTTCCCGCTCGGTGAGAGTTTTTAGAGCTTCTTCAATATGTTCTCTCAAGCTTTGATGCATGACCTGATCTGGGGGAGAGGGCATAACCTTGTCTTCGATGAAATCCCCCAGATGGCTGTCTTCTTCCTCTCCGATCGGGGTTTCCAGGGAGATAGGTTCCTGAGCTATTTTTATGATTTTTCTCACTTTGCTCACCGGCATGTCCATCTTCCTGGCTATTTCCTCACAGGTGGGTTCCCGACCGAGCTCCTGCACCAGCTGGCGCGACACACGGACCAGCTTGTTGATGGTTTCTATCATATGAACCGGTATTCTGATCGTTCGCGCCTGGTCGGCAATGGCTCTGGTGATGGCCTGCCTTATCCACCAGGTGGCATAGGTGGAAAACTTGTAGCCGCGCCGGTATTCAAATTTATCCACGGCCTTCATCAACCCCATGTTTCCTTCCTGGATGAGGTCCAGGAACTGCAGTCCCCGGTTGCTGTACTTCTTCGCTATCGACACCACCAGGCGGAGGTTGGCTTCGACCAGTTGTTTTTTCGCCTGTTCGCTGATGCTTTTACCCAGCATTATGTTACGAACAGCTTTTTTCAGCGACTGTGAGTCGAGACCGATTTCTTTTTCTATTTTCCCGATTTCCCGGTTGATCCTTCTGATTTCTTCCTCAATCGCTTTTCTTTCGCGAGGGGAACGCACCGGAGCTTTCTTCCGGGAAGAAATTTTCTTCTTTCTCTCCGGCTGTCGGCGTTCGAGCAGTTGTTTAAGTTCGTCCCGGCGATATTCGAGTTCGTTGATTTCCCGCAGCTTATCCTTCATCTGCTCTATGACCATTTCCCGCAGGCCGGGCTGCAGGTTGAGGGAACGAATAAGCTGGCTTATTTTGATTATCAGCCGGCCGCGCGGTATGTTGAATTTCTTTCTGGCGGGAAGGGCTTCCAGTTTCCTGACCAGCTCCTTTATTTCTTTGATCTGCCCCAGAACCTCCTGCTGTTTTTCGAAGACCTTGTCCTCGGCCACTTCTTCATCGTTGAAATCAAAATACTCCTGCAGGCATTCCGGGTTTTCTTTAATCTTTTTCTCTATTTCCAGCAGGTTGTTGATGACCATTCTGGTCTTGGACAGGGCTTTGATGATAGTTTTTTCTCCCCTTTCAATTTCTCTGGCCAGAGCGATCTCGCCTTCACGGGTAAGCAGAGGAATGTTTCCCATTTCCCGGAGATAAAGTTTTACCGGGTCGGTGGTTCTTTCGAGCCCCCGGGTGCAAACCTCAGTTTTCCCGGGCGAAACAGTAATCAAATCACGCTGGGGGGAGTCAAGAATTTTGATCCCGAAACTGCCCATCGAATTGAGGAAGTCGTCTATTTCTTCTCCCGTCCCGAATTCTTCTCCCAGGGTCTGGTCGATTTCTTCCCAGGAGAGAAAACCCTGCCTTTTTCCTTTGGAAATTAGCCTTAGGATTTCGTCGCTGTAGTATTTTTCGTCGTCAGACACTGGAAGCCTCCTTCGGGTTTTTTTCTAGTTTATGGTTCATTTCTATATAGTCAAAATCTGTAGCGTGATTTCATGTTTCTGGCGGAGAAGGCTCACCAGCCTTTCCTGATCGCCTTTTTTCTCAGCCCGGGCGATTTCCTTCTGAATTTCCTGCAGTTTTTTCTGAAGACTGCTTTTTTTCAGAGTGTTCAGGCAGTCGAGAGCTTCTCCGATCGAACCGTCCGGAATGTCTTCCTGAAGAATCCGGCAGAGCTGACCGACCAGCCTGCTTCCGGCTGTTTCCTGGAACTGACTCAGGCTCCAGGATTCTCCATTTTTGAAGCACTCTGTGACGTATTTTAAGACCGGCTCGCTGGCCAGCCCCTGGAAACAGGCGATATCTATTTCGTTAAGTATCAGGCTTGCTATTTCCGGCTGGTTGAAAAGAAGCTGAAGCAGGCGTTTCTCAGCCGGCAGGAACAATTCCTTTTCTTCCTGACTGCTGGCCGCCGGCTGGCTCTTCTCTTCGGCCATCTGCCTCAGGGTGGTCTCATCCACCCGAAAATGCTCTGCGGTTTTTTTCAAATAATCGTTGCGCACAATCGGGTCGGGAATGCGCAGGACTTCCTGGGCGAGAAGCCGGACCACCCGGCTTTTCTCTTCCGGAAGATTTAGGTTGACCCCGCTGGAATACCGGTGGACGAGAAAACGGAACCAGTCGGGGGATTTTCTGACCAGGCTCAGATATTTCTCGGGTCCGTACTTTTTCAGGAAGGCATCCGGGTCGAGTTTTTCCGGAAGCACCAGAATTCTTACCTGGAGCCCTTTTTCCAGACAGATGGGAATCGCTCGCTGAGCGGCATTCAAGCCGGCTTCATCCCCATCGTAATTAATGATAACCCTGGGGGCGTAGCGTATTACCTGGGCGGCCTGCTGAGGGGTGAGACTCGTCCCCATCGAGGCGGCCACATTCTGTATCCCTGCCTGGAAGAGAGCGGCAAAGTCGGCATAGCCTTCGACCAGGATCATCTCGCCGGCTTTTTTGATTTCATCACGGGTAAAATTGAGCCCGTACAGGATGTTTCCTTTGGTGAAACTCTGGGTTTCCGGAGAATTAAGGTATTTTGGCTGAGCGTCAAAAATCGTTCTGCCGCCGAAAGCCACAGGTCGTCCAGTAAGGGTGAATATCGGAAATATTATCCGGCCGCGAAATCGGTCCCGATATTCTCCAGTTTTCTGTCCGGGGATTATCAGTCCGGCTTTTTCCAGAAGTCCCGGACTGTAAGTTTGTTTGAATTTCTGGAAAAGGTCGTCCCAGGAATTAAGGGCATACCCGAGCTTTAATTTTTTTATTGTTTCTTCGCTGAACCCGCGAGATTTGAGATATTCGAGAGCTTTCTTTCCTTCGGCAGTCTTGAACAGGTTATCCCGGAAGTAATTCAGAGCTTTTTCGTTTATTTCGAAAATTTTTTCTTCCAGCCTGGATTCTCTGGCGGAAAGGCGGGATTCCGGCAGCGGAATTCTGTATTTTTCTGCCAGAAATCGCACGGCTTCTGGGAAGGTCAAATTTTCTTTTTCCATTACCAGAGAAAACAGGTCGCCTCCTATCCCGCAGCCAAAACAATGGAACAGCTGCTTTTCTTCGTCGACGGTAAAGGAAGGGTCTTTTTCAGAATGGAAGGGGCACAGTCCCACCCACTTTCTGCCCCGCTTTTTCAGGGTGGTGTACTGAGAGGCGATTTCGACAATTGAAGCGGCTGCCCTGATTTTTTCGATTATCTCCATCAGGCTATTCAGGATTGATTTGACTCATATAAAATAGGTTTGCCCCCGGCAGTTGTCAAGCAACCCGCCGGAGAAAATTTGGTTTTTTTCCATCAGTAAAGTCATAGATGATTTATCAAACTGGCCAGATATCCCGCGCCGAAACCGTTATCTATGTTCACCACGGCCACACCGCCGGGGCATGAATTTAGCATCGCCAGAAGGGCTGATAATCCCTGGAAGTTTGCTCCATAGCCGACGCTGGTAGGGACGGCGATTACCGGTCCCCGGAAGAGTCCGGCCACGACACTGGGCAGCGCTCCTTCCATTCCGGCTACCACCACCAGCACCCTGGCTTCCCTTATTGTTTCATAATGCCCGAGCAATCGGTGCAAACCGGCCACTCCGACGTCGTAAATGCGATCGACCGAATTGCCAAAAAATTCGGCGGTAAGAGCTGCTTCTTCGGCCACAGGAATGTCGGAAGTTCCGGCCGAGATAATAGCTATCCGTCCGCGGCCTTCGGCCGGTCTGGAATTAATAACAGTCAGACACCTTGCCAGAGGATGGTAGTTGCCTTTTTTCAGCCCGGGTTTTATTTTTTTGTAAGCTTCGGGAGAAAGCCGGGTAATCAGCAGATTACTGCCTTTTTTAAGAATGGCTGAAGCGATTTTTAAGATCTGTTCGGGGGATTTTCCCTGACCGAAGATGACTTCCGGAGCCCCCTTGCGCAGTTCGCGGGAATGGTCCACCTTGGCAAAACCCAGGTCCTGGTAGGGGAAGTGAGCGAGCTTTTCCAGCGCTTCCTCAGGAGTGATTTCTTTCTGATAAAGCTTTTCCAGTATTTCCTTAAGAAGCGCCTTCACGCGCTAATTTTAGCATAAATTCCGGGTTTTGCCACCATGCGCCAGAAAGTTCTCGGCAACTTGCGGCGGCGGTTTAGTTTTTTATGGATGAAAGCTAAAAGCAAGCCTGAAAGGAGGTTTTCTCCTCATTAAATCTAACCCGGAAAGTGGTTTGAGACGAACAGAGAGGGGATCCGGTGGCAGCTCCTGGTTTTATCATAGAGAGAGCTGAGCTTTTCCGGTTTGCTTGATTAACGGCTATCTATGTTGTAAAATAGCAAAAACTTAAGTTAGAATGAGCAGGAGATAGCAGTGAGCGAAGCCAGAAGAAAAGATGATTATCAGAAAGCGCTGGCCCTCTACGGTCAGGCTATAAAAGAATTCCGCAAGGGCAATCATGAAGCTGCCCTTGCCCGTTTTAAGGAATTGCTGGAAAGCTATCCTGAAGAATACGAACTGGTTGACAGGGCTCGTGTTTATATTACCATCTGTGAAAGAGGGCAGAAAAGGGAATCAATTTCACCCAGGACGATAGAAGATTACCTTTTTTATGGTCAGATGAGAATCAACCAGGGTGATTATCAGGTGGCATTAAAACTTCTGGAGAAAGCTCTCGAGCTGAAAAAAGAGGAAGCAAAAGTTTATTATTTGATGGCTATAGCTTACGTCCAGAGCGGCCAGGTGGATGAAGCTCTGGAAGCCCTGAAAAAAGCGATTCAAAAAGACAGATCCCTGGCCATCATGGCTCAGAATGAATCCGATTTTGAGCCGATCTGGGGAGATAAAAGGTTTAAGGTTCTGGTAACCTTTTCATGAGAAATAAGCTTCTGATTCTGGCCGCAGGCCTGGACGGTGCGGGTTTACAGAACGACAGGCTGCCTTCGCTTCTCTCTCCCTCCGCTGTAATAGATTATCTGGCTGGCTTCTGGCTGAATTTCAGACCGGAGAAGATAGTTCTGGCTGCTGTCGGGGAGGCAGAGGAAAAGCGGATTAAAGATAAGAAGATAAAGATAATCCCCGAAGAACTTCTTGGCGCTCCGGTGGCCGTCTTAATGGAAAAAGTCAGCAGAAAGCCGGCCGCCTGCGATTTGCTCATAATGACGCGAGAATTTTTTCCTCTTCAGCCCGACCTGATCAGGAAAGTTCTTAAATTCCACCGGAAATCGGGAAATGACCTGACGCTCACAGGAGAAAAACTCTCGCCTGAAAACGGTGGGTCCGGAGAAGATTATTTTGTCTATCCGGGTCTGGCCGTGATCAAGGCCAGCGGTGGCCAGAAATGGCTGAGGCGAGCGCGTCCTTTTAAGCCGGGCGGGGAGCTCGATGTGGTAGGGCTGGTGGAAGCAGCCTGGTCTGAGGAGAGAAAACTCGGTTTTTACTGGATGGAAGAAGCCGACCGCCACGGTTTTCTTCAGATAAGCACTCCGGGAGATTTTGCCAGACTGGCCGCTCATCTTAGAAACCTGAAGATCGCTGAACTTGAGAAAGGCGGAGTTTTTTTCCTGGACCCCGGCGCGGTCTGGATCGATCCTGAAGTCAAAGTGGGCAGGGGCACGGTCATCTATCCCTGGGTGGTGGTTGAAGGTAAAAGTCAAATCGGACGCGACTGTTTAATCTATCCTCACTGCCACATAATTAACAGCAGAATCGGCCACAGGGTTAAGGTTTTCGGAGCGACGGTGATCGAAGGAAGCAAAATCGAAGATGAAGTTCAGGTTGGCCCCTTTTCCCGTCTGCGGCCGGAGACCAGATTGCGGCGCGGAAGTCGGGTGGGAAATTTTGTGGAAATGAAAAAGACGCTGTTCGGTCGCCGGTCGAAAGCGATGCATCTGAGTTATCTGGGAGATGCCAGGGTGGAGGATGATGTTAACGTCGGAGCAGGCACCATAACCTGCAATTATGACGGGATGCGCAAGCATAAAACTTTTATCGGACGAGAGGCTTTCATCGGCTCGGGCACAGAGCTTGTGGCTCCGGTCAGGGTGGGGCGGGAAGCTTACGTAGCTGCCGGTTCCACCATTACCGAGAATGTCAAACCTGGAGCGCTGGCCATCGCCCGCGCCCGGCAGGTTCAGAAACCGGGATGGGTAAAGAAGAGAAAGGCCGAACTCAAGGCTTCAGAGAAAAAGACTCCTAAAAAATAATCTCCATATAATAATTCAGCAGGAAAAGCTCATTCAGAGGAGGTCTGTTTCTCTTTTTCAGTACGGTAGACGTGGAGAATTCTCTGAATTGCTGTCAGGTTGGAAACAGCCGCCAGGAAGATGATGACGACGGCCATCACCGCTTCCCTGTGGCCGATAATCAGCGTCAGGAGAGTGCCGAGAATCAGAAGCACCATTCTCTCGGCTCGTTGCATGATTCCCAGCTGGCAATTTATTCCGAGACTTTCAGCTCTGGCTTTGGTGTAGCTGACCATGGTGGAACCGAGGAAAGCCAGGGCCAGCACCCAGAGGATCCAGTGATGTCGGAAATAAAAACCCAGCCCTAAATAGATGGCAAACTCTGAATAGCGGTCGAGGCTGGAGTCAAGGACCGCTCCAAAAATTGAGCGGCGGTTGCTGTTACTGGCAACCTTGCCGTCGAGAATGTCCAGAATTCCACAGAACAGCAGAAACACCAGCGCCACACCCCAGTTCCCGAAGGCAAAAAATAGACCGACCATAAGGCCCGCAACCAGTCCCAGAAAACTGAGGAGATTTGGATGGAGCTTAAATTTCACCAGCAGGAGGGAAAGACGGTCGAAAACTTCCAGAACGAAAATGATTAATTTTTTTGGCAGTAAGCGGAACCCTTTGTTTTCATATTTCACCATTGCCTGAAAATTATAATTTTTTCCCTGGAATAAATCAAATAAGGAAACTGGCTTCCTGGAGGATAAACCCTGAGTTTACCGAATCCGGATGGCAGTTACATGGTTGAAACTCTCAATGGGCAGGAAAGAGAAAATTTTAATTTTCTGGATTATCAGTCAGCAATCGGGAGAGACATGAAAAAATGCTTTTCTTGAACGGGAGAAATCAATGTGATAACCTTAAAAACACAATGGTATGAAAATGCTTATAACTTTTATTAAAGCGTTTATTGAAAGGAGTTAAAGATGGAAAAGAAAATTGATATTAAAAAACCCGAAGGAAAGCTCGGGGTGATGATACCCGGACTCGGGGCAGTGGCTACCACCTTCATTGCCGGTGTTCTTCTGGTGAGGAAAGGCCTCGGTCGCCCCTTTGGTTCTCTTACCCAGATGGGGACGATCAGGCTCGGGAAGAGGACGGAAAAACGTGTTCCCAGGATAAAAGATTTTGTGGAGCTGGCCGAGCTGGATGACCTCGTGTTTACCGGCTGGGATATTTTCCCCGACAATGCCTATGAAGCTGCTCTCAAGGCCGGGGTTATGAGAAAAGAGCATCTGGAGCCCATCAGGGAAGAGATGGAAAAGATAAAGCCGCTTCCGGCCGTGTTCGATAAAAATTACGTGAAAAAACTCGACGGGCCAAACAAAAAGTCCGGAGCCACGAAATACGAACTGGCCCTGCAGCTGATGGACGATATCAGAAAGTTCAAGGAAGAAAATTCCCTGAAGCGGCTGGTGATGATCTGGTGTGCCAGCACCGAAGTTTATCTGAAACCGGATCCGGTGCATCAAACAGTTGAGGCTCTGGAAAAAGCTATGAAAGAAAACCATCCGGCCATAGCTCCGAGCATGATCTATGCTTATGCCGCCATAAAATCGGGAGTTCCGTTTGTCAACGGCGCACCCAACTTAACAGTTGATATCCCGGCGATGGTGGAACTGGCTAAAGCCAATAATGTGCCGATTGCCGGAAAGGACTTCAAAACCGGCCAGACCCTGATGAAAACCATCATCGCCCCCGGACTGAAAGCCCGGCTGCTTGGTCTGAACGGCTGGTTCTCCACAAATATTCTGGGCAACCGCGATGGCGAGGTGCTGGATGATCCTGAATCTTTTAAGACGAAAGAAGAGAGTAAGCTAAGCGTTCTTGAGTACATCCTGCAGCCCGAACTCTATCCGGAGCTTTACGGAAATTACTATCATAAAGTTCGCATCAATTACTATCCGCCGCGCGGAGACAATAAGGAAAGCTGGGATAACATCGACATTTTCGGCTGGCTCGGTTATCCGATGCAGATCAAGATCAACTTCCTCTGCCGTGACAGCATTCTGGCAGCGCCGGTGGTGCTCGACCTTGTTCTTTTCATCGACCTGGCCCAAAGAGCCGGTTTCCGCGGAATTCAGGAATGGCTGAGTTTTTATTTCAAATCTCCGATGTGCGCCCCCGAGCTCTATCCGGAACATGACCTTTTCATTCAGCTGATGAAGCTTAAAAACACCCTTCGCTACATGAAAGGCGAAGAGCTGATCACGCATCTCGGGCTGGAATACTACGACTGAAAAAATCTGAACTTAAAAAACTTTTTCAGTTTTCAAAGTTTTGTTTCGGTGCAAGACAATGTGTGCAAGATCGTGACGATTTGTTCGGTCTGGTGGCGCGTTTTTCGTCTGTGGTCGATTGACACTTATATGGTAAAAAGATTAATTTTTAGTTGTTTATATCGATAATAAAGAGAGGAGCAGGGTCATGATTCAAAGATTCCTTTCAGTTAAAAAGATGATGGTTTTTTCGGTTGTTTTAATTTCAGGCTGGTTGATCCTTTTAAACGGAATCGGTTTTGCCCGGAGTAAATACGACCTGAGCCGGGAAAAAGTGTTGTTCACTGTTGGTTACGCTCATCTCGATACCCAGTGGCGGTGGGATTACCAGAAGACGATAAAAGAATACATCTGGAACACCATGGTGGACAATTTTGCCCTTTTTGAGAAGTATCCAAATTATGTGTTTAATTTCAGCGGAGCCAATCGTTACCTGATGATGAAGGAATATTATCCGGAACAGTATCAAACGGTAAAAAAATATGTGGCAGCCGGACGCTGGTTTCCGTCCGGTTCTTCGATGGAAGAAAACGACGTGATGGCTCCTTCTTTTGAATCTATAATCAGGCAGATACTTTACGGCACGGAGTTTTTTAAGAAGGAATTCGGTTTCAGCAGCAAGGAGTACATGTTGCCCGATTGCTTCGGGTTCCCGGCCTCTCTGCCCTCGATCCTGGCTCACTGCGGTTTGAAGGGCTTTTCCACCCAGAAGCTCAGCTGGGGGTCGGCTGTTGGCATCCCCTTCAACATCGGAGTCTGGTACGGCCCTGACGGTCAGTATGTGGTAGCAGCGCTCAACCCGGGAGATTACACCGGAAAAATTACCGGGGATCTTACTCAGAACCAGACCTGGAGGCTCAGAGTAAGCGAAAACGGACAGAAATACGGAGTTTTTGCCGATTATATGTACTTTGGAACCGGGGATGTCGGCGGAGCGCCTGACGAAAATTCAGTCAAGAATCTCGAGCTGAGCATTCAGAGCAGCCGGCAATCCGACCTGAAAGTGGTCTCGGCTAAGGCGGATGAATTTTTCAACAATCTGAATGAAGCTCAGAAAAAGAGGTTGCCTTCTTACACCGGAGAATTTTTGCTGACCAATCACTCGGCCGGGTCCATCACCTCCCAGGCCGCGATGAAGCGCTGGAACCGCAAGAATGAATTTCTCGGATATTCGGCGGAAGCGGCTGCGGTGCTGGCCGACTGGCTCGGCGGCGCTGTCTACAACCGGGAAAAAATCAATGAGGCCTGGCGCCTGGTGCTCGGCGCTCAATTTCATGATATTCTCCCTGGAACGAGCATTCCCAGAGCTTACGAATTTTCCTGGAACGATGAGGTGCTGGCTGCCAACCAGTTCAGCAGTGTGCTCAAAGATGCTGCCGGAGCGGTAATCAGAATGCTGGATACGAGGGTAAGCGGCCTCCCGCTGGTTGTCTACAACCCGCTAAGCTTTGATCGGGAGGATGCGGTTGAAGCCGAAATTACTCTCCCCGTTTCCGCCGAATTCATCAGGATTTTTGGTCCTGATGGACTGGAAGTTCCTTCTCAGGTTATCGAGAGAAAAGGACAGAGAATAAAATTTGTTTTTCTGGCAAAGGTTCCTTCACTGGGCTTTGCCATTTATGACCTGAGACCGTCATCTGAGCCCTGCCGTCTTAACACCGGCCTTAAAGTTAGTCCGGAAGTGATGGAAAACAGCCGGTATGTAGTGAAGATTAACAGGGATGGCGATGTCTCCAGCATTTACGATAAAAAAGCTGGCCGGGAAATACTGGCCTCGGCTGCCCGTCTTTCGTTCCATTACGAAAAGCCGCAGCAGTGGCCGGCCTGGAATATGGACTGGGAAGACCGGATGAAGCCTCCATCCGGCTATGTATCAGGCCCGGCAAAAATCAGAGTGATCGAGAACGGGCCAGCCAGAGTGGCGGTGGAGATAGAAAGGGAAACCCGGGGTTCCCGCTTCGTTCAGGTGGTCAGACTGGCGGCCGGGAGCGCCGGAGACCGGGTTGAATTTTATAACCAGATAGACTGGGCGACGAGAGAATCTTCGCTGAAAGCGGCCTTTCCTCTGACCGTTTCCAACCCGCTGGCCACTTACAACTGGGGTCTCGGGACGGTGCAGCGCGGCAATAACGACCCGAAAAAGTTTGAAGTGCCTTCACACCTCTGGTTCGACCTGACTGATAAGAGCGGCAGCTACGGCGTTTCCATCCTTGAAGATTGTAAGTATGGTTCAGACAAACCGTCCGATAATATGCTGAGGCTGACGCTTCTTTACACTCCAGGAGTGCGTTCCTGGCCCGGAGAGCAGGCCAGCCAGGATTTTGGGCGCCACGAAATTCTGTATGCTGTTTACGGGCATCAGGGAGACTGGCGTCAGGGAAATACTGTTCAGCAGGCACTGCGTCTGAATCAGCCGCTGCTGGCATTTCAGACGGTTCCCCACGAGGGCAGGTTCGGTCGCAGCCTGTCTTTTCTCCGTTTGAGCGACGAAAGTATCAGAATTTCTGCCGTCAAAAAGGCGGAAAACTCGGATGAAGTGATCATCCGGCTGGTGGAAACCACCGGAAAGAGTCTGAAGAAGGTCTCGCTTTCCTTCATCGCTCCAGTGGTTTCCGCCAGAGAAGTCAACGGAGTGGAAGAAGAGATAGGTCCGGCTCAGGTGAAAGATGGCCGTGTTATTTTTGACCTGAATCCGTACGGTATTAAGACTTTTGCTCTGAAACTTCAGGCACCAGCCAGCAGGCTGGAGCTTCCTCCGTCTTCTCCGGTAAAGCTTCCTTACAACCTGGACATCTTCAGTTATGATCACAACAGAAACGACGGTTCTTTTGATGCTGACCACCGCACTTATCCGGCTGAGTTGATTCCTGATTCCATCGTCGTTGACAGCGTAAAATTTGAGCTTGGACCGAAGGAAGATGGAGCTAAAAACGCCGTAGCCTGCCAGGGACAGGTTATTACCCTACCTGAGGGCGACTACAACCGCCTGTATATCCTGGCGGCGGCATCTGAAGAAAATCAGAAAGGCGAATTCAGGATCGGCCAGACGCCGGTTGAAGTTTCGGTGGCTTTCTGGTCAGGTTTTATCGGCCAGTGGGACAACCGGACCTGGGCCGAAGGACCGGCTGCCAGCATCGATTTTGACCGCGAGAAATATACTTACACCGGCGTGGTCCCGGGATACACCAGACAGGACAACGTGGCTTTCTTCGCCACCCATCTGCATCATCCAGAAGAAGGAAATGAGCCTTACATATATGGTTACGTGTTCAAGTATGCTTTTGACCTGCCTGCCAGTGTGCGCGAAGTTACGCTTCCTTCAAATCCGAAGATCAAAATTCTCGCCATGAGCGTCGCCAGAAACGAAAACGATGCCAGCCAGGCGGTCAGTCAGCTTTTTGATGTTCTGGAGAGGGACCCGGCTGATTACGAAAGATGGGCGGTGGTTCCGGCTCCGGTTATCAATCCTGCGAAAGCCTATGTCAGTCCGTCAGAACCGGCCAGCGTGACCATTTCAGTGCCGCTGGAGGGAGCGGAAATTCGCTACACGCTCGACGGCAGCGAGCCGACGGATAAATCTCCAGTCTATCAGGGACCTATCACGATCAAAGGAACAGCAGTTCTCAAAGCGATGGCTTTTCATCAGAAACGTCAGCCGAGCCCGGTAGCCACGGCTTATTATAGCCAGTCCTATCCGGTTAAAGATATTATCTACTTCAGCGTTCCGTCTCCTTCCAGGCCTGGAGCGGCCGCAGAAAAAACGCTTGTTGATCTGGTTAAAGCGCGTGCTGAGACCAGAGATCCAGCCTGGCAGGGATATGAAGGAAACAATCTGGAGGTCGTTCTGGATCTCGGCCGCAAGCTTGACCTCTATGAACTTGAGCTCAGCTGCTTTGAAAATCACAACGCCCGGATTTTCCTGCCGGTTAAGGTGGTGGTGGAAGTGTCGGTTGACGGGCGGAAGTTTGAAAAGGCGGCCGAGAAGGAATTTCCTTTGCCTGAAAAACCGGGTCCGGCCGGAATTAAATCCCTGTATCTATCACTCCGGGGGTCCGAGGCCAGGTTTGTTCGCATCAAAGCTGTAAACGCCGGCGTTGTTCCTGAAGGTTTCCGCAACGCTGGACAGAAAGCCTGGATGCTTTTTGATGAAATTTATGTGAGATAAAGCGCGAAAAAAACAATGTAAAAAATCTTTGGCGAAGAAGTAGCGGCTTTCTCTCCGGCTGTTTTATTCTACAACCAGAACCTTTCAGTGTTCGGCCAGAAGGCGGCGATAAGTGTTTACCGTTTGCTCGAAGGCGCCGCTGACATAATCATGGAGCATTTTCGCGGCTTTTTCCGGATTTTTTCGGCTCCCGGCAGTGAATTTTTGTTCGAATGGTTTCCAGTTTTTAAGAAATTCTCTCTCGAGAGGATGGAGTTCTTTTCTGATGATTTCAATCCTCTCCCCGTAGTTCTCTTCAACTTTTCTTTCTAATTTCAACACCATGGTGTTAAGGAGCTGGTCCTTGACCGACAGCAGATGGTCAGGTTGAAAGTGCTGGCTGTAGAATATCTCGTAATCGTGATCGATCGGACCGTAACCGGCGCCGGACGGGAGCGATTCCACTCCGTAATATAAAGGCAGATATATGGTTGTGTCCGGCTTGCCGAAAGCCAGCCAGAGCATGATGGACAGCGGTTCAGGTTTCCGCTTGTTTAGGACAGCCACAAAGGAATTGATGGTGGAACTGGTGCAGATCGTCCGGAATTTTGTACGGTTGGGGCTGCCGGATGTGTAGCCGTCGGTCGCATCGTACTCAGTTCCCTCATAATGATCCCTGAGCAGTTCGATTAACATTTCGACCGTTACCTTTTTTGCCGGCTTGAAGGAAAAGGGATAGTCGCCGCCAATTTCCCATTTTTTGCCGCTCAGCTTTTCCAGTCCGCGCCACATTCTCAGGGTGTTTCCGTCAAAAATCGGTTCCCGGCTGGAAGGCCGGGAGAAAACTTTCTTGAAGTCAAACGGTCCGTCTTTTTGCCGGTCGTACCAACCCTTTTTTTCTGCGTATTCTATTATTTCCCGGCTGCCGAGGAAATTTTCCGGGTCGTCAGGGTTTATTTCTCTTATGGTGTAATAATTGGGAATGACCGCCACCTCATCGTCCGGCACCCTGCGGGCAAACCAGTGGCGGCCGCGGATGACCGCCAGCATCCAGGCTTCATCTTTATCGGCGATAGAGTAGGTTCTTCCGGAAGCCCGGTAGCCATACTTTTCTATTAGTTTACCGGCGAGCAGGACAGCTTCCCGGGCCGAACGGGCTTTTTCCGCCACGATTCTTCTCAGCATGTAGCCAATACCGCCGTCAGTGTAATCCTCTTCTGTTTCTCTGGAGGCGCAGGCGTCGGAGGTGATTAACACTCCATGCTCGTTGACGAAGCTGTCGGCAAATTCCTGCGTGGTGGCTTCAATCCACAGAAAGCCGCTGGTACGGCCGTCAGTTTCATAATATCCGCCATGGCCCAGGCTGATTCTGACAGAAGCTCCGTAGTTGCGCGGGCGGATTTTTCTGACGTTGACCGTGATGTCTCCGTAATCATCTTCGTTGTGAGCTACCATCACCGAGCCGTCAGCGCTGGCCCTTTTGCCGACGAGCACCGTATAGCAGGTGAATTTCTGGTTGTCCGCTGGCAGGAGAAGAGGGCTTGAACTCAAAATAAGGAAAATCAGAGCGATGATAAAAGTCAGGCGGCGGCGCATGTTGACCTCCAGAATTCTGATGTTCTTCTGAACATTCCGGCAAATTAATATAACTTAATAAGAATGTTGAGGCAACCCGGTCTTAATGCCGGGTTAAGACAGGTATCCAGCTTAATTTAATCGATGTCGCAATGTGTTTTTAAGTCATTATTCTGATGATGGTTTAGTTTCCCCTGTGTTTTCAAGGTGTTTCAGTTTTCCCGGGTCGGGAGTAAAATCTATATAAAAGAAATTGGCAGGAGGAGATTATGGCTGGCAGAGAATTTATAACTATTGACTGGCTTGATGGCATGGCTTTTCAGGCGGATATTGACGGTCATCTGCTGATTCTGGATACTCCAGCCTCTGCGGGCGGACGGAATCGGGGACCGCGCCCGAAACCCCTTCTTCTGGTGGCGCTGGCTGGTTGCACCGGGATGGATGTGGTTTCCATTCTCCAGAAAATGAGGGTCCCGCTGGAAAAATTCAGGCTGCTGGTGGAAGGTGAGCTTACCGGGGAACATCCCAGGCAGTTTGTGCGGGTGCACCTGATTTATGAATTTACCGGGAAAAATCTGCCGGAAGAAAAGCTGCGCCAGGCGATATCTCTTTCTCAGGAAAAATATTGCGGGGTGAGCGCCACCCTGAAGAAAGCCATCCCCGTGACCTGGGAGATTAAAATTATCGAACCCTGAAAATAATTCTTCATTTTCAGTAAAGATTTAGATAAACATAATTTTAATAGACTTCACCTCTTGCTATGAGCTTTTTCTCCGGAAGAGGCTGGATGATTCTCACAAAATGATTATGCAAAGCAAAAAGCGTTTATGTAAGCAAGCCGCATCTTTTCTACTTTCCGGTTTTCCTGCCGGATTTTAATTCACAGTCGGTCATCGTCTGGTTATGATTCTCTTCTTTAATCTCGCCTGAATCTTCTCCAGATTGGTCACGAAGCGGTTTTCTTCTGCGAGGACAGGAAGTTACCGGACAGACGGAGCAATCCGACGTTCGGTCGAGTTCCGAATAAAAATTCCTGATGAATTCTTTCAGTTGCTCATCGCTCATCCGGTTGATGTCTTTTTCATCCATGGTTTTCTCTTTCCTGGTTATTTTCTCTCAGGCTGAACCTTCACTCCTTAAATATTTTTTTTCCAGTCGGTTGAGCAAGCGCTCAAATGTCCGGTGGAGACCGGCTCCCGCGATTTCTTTTTCTATTCTCTTGAAGTCTTTTCCAAGGTCATTCTGTGTTTTCTGGCTGAGATGGTTTTCCGCCAGGGGGAAAAGAACGTTGTCCTCTTTTTCAATATGATTGATCAGAAGATCAGCATAAGCCCGGGCCTGGCGAGCAAAATTCAATCCAGCCCTCTCTTCTCCTCTGATCATCCTGTCCAGCGCTTCTTCCATTTCTCTGGCCATACCCCGACCGCATTCATGGTCTTTGAGGATAACTCCCACCGGCCCTTCTTCCCGCGAGATTCCGGCTTTTTCCAGTGCCGGGAATAATAATTTCTCCTCCTTCCGGTGATGGCAGCTTTCGGCAAAAACTTTCAGGAAGTCAATTATATCATTCAGGTCTTTTATTTCCGGACTTTCACCGGCTTCCAGCCGTCTCGAAATCTCCAGCAATATCCTGGCCATGATTTTTATCGCCCGGTGTTCTTCCTTAAGTTCTTCAACCGGCTTCATTTTCCCCTCCGCTTCCAGATTAGTCCTCCTGGAAGGGAGTGTCAACATCGAGCGGAGGGTTAATTGGCGGTTATGCCAGAAAAGGAGAGATCAAGGGCTGCTGTCTGCCGGTCAATCCTTTTTCAAAAATTATCCTTTAATCTCTCACCGGATGGGACCTTTTTCCCGGCTGCCAGACCATGGACGGAATAATTTTCCGGTGTTTTCAACTGAGATTGGCAGTTGATTTAAATGGACATCAGTCCCCGGCTATTCGGAGATAACCTGAAAATGGCTATTTATTTGCAAATCAGGCAGGAATGCCGAGGGCCGGACTCGAACCGGCACGGAGCTCACGCCCCGAGGGATTTTAAGTCCCTTGCGTCTACCAATTCCGCCACCCCGGCGGCTGCAGATAATTTAAACACAATCGGGCAGACCGGTCAATAACCTGACCTCAGGCAGGCGTGAGAATTGCTGGATGAATGCCAGATGTCCCAGGGAGTTGGCTGTTGTTTTTCAGCGTTTTACAGGGTGGATGAGGTGGCGCTTCGAATGGTTAGCTTCAGAAGAATATAGATACACCGGCTAAGAATTGAAGATAGTTAAAGCTTTCTTTTTCGTCATATGCTTCCAGCCGGCTGTGGAGGGGGTATCTGTATTCAAACCTGAAAGCAGCACCGATCCCGATGAGATATTTGAAGCCGTCCCCGGCATTGATGATAACTACTTGAGTAATTCAAAGGACGGACCGGAGGCTTGACGGAGTGAAGGGTCGGGATTACTCTAAGATTGAAAGGCGGGCTGTGGATCGGGTGAAATATAAAAAATGTGTCATTGTTTTCAGGTGAACGGGATGAAAATGCCCGGACAGATGTGGCTCCTTTTTCTGGTTGTGTTTTTTGCCGTAAACGGTTACTGCCTCCAGGAAGTCTCTGCTTCTCAGGGCTTGATCGAAAAAAGCGAAGGAGGAAACGGCCGGACGCCGATGGGGAATGCTGTTCCCCAGGAAACGAAGCGGGCTTTTCCTGTTCCGGATTTCGGTCCGGATGGACTTAAAGATCTTTCCCGGGAAGAGGTCAAAAGAATCCTTTCAGGCGAAGTGCTGGTTTTTGCTACTCATGAAGAGAGCTCCGGTGGCAGGACGGTGATACAGGCAGGTCTGATGTTTAAAGCGCCAGCGGAGAAAGTCTGGGCGCTTCTTTCAGCCACGGAAAAGCAGAAAGAGTACATCCCTGAAATAGAAGAATTAAAACTGATTGAACAGGGAACCGGATACAACCGGATGTTTTTCTTAGTTAAAATTTTCGGTCAGAAAGTCAGCTATACAGTCATCCATCGGTTCGAACCGGAAACATTCAGTATCTGGTGGGAACTCGACCGGCGGGAACCGCATGATTTAAGAGAGCTCTTCGGTTACTGGAAATTTTTCAAATTCGCGGAAGGGCGGACGCTGGCTCGTTACGGAAGTTATGTTGTGCCCGATTTCCCGGTCCCTGCTTTTATCCGGAACTGGCTCTCCAGAAAAAATGTTCAGGCCACACTGGTCAGAGTCAAAAAGTATGTTGAAACCGCCAGAAATTATGATGGCGAAAAGGAAAGCGAATGGGAAGAATAATTTTCTGGTTTAAGAGAGATCTAAGGATTGAGGATAATCGCGGTTTGCAGGCGGCCGCAGCTGCCTCATCTGAGATAATTCCCGTTTTTGTTTTTGACCGCAGGTTGCTTCTCCATCTTGATGGGCCGGAGAGCAGAACCGGATTTCTGGTCGCTTCTCTGGCTGAGCTTGACCGAAAACTGCGCGAAAAGGGCAGCCGTCTTTATTGCTTTTACGGCCACCCAGAAAAGATTTTTGAGAGATTGATAGCAGAACTTCATCCGGAGGCCGTTTATACCAACCGGAGCTATTCCTGGAGCGGGGAGAGAACCCAGAAGAAGGTAGAAAAGCTGTGCCGGCAGAAGGGAGTTGATTTCAGGGATTTCAACGATTCGCTTCTGGTCCCGCCGGAAAAAATAGAAGCCCGGAAAGTCTACACGCCCTTTTTCAGACTCTGGCTCAGTGCTCTGAGTTCAGAGGAAGTCTCGATAGCCACGATGCCGGAAAGGTTGAAAACGCCGCTGTTGAAGCTGCCTTTTCTTTCAGATTCCATAAAAGAGCTGCCGCATGAGATAAATCGATACTGGAAGCCTGATTATGCCCTGGAGCGCCTGAAAGAGTACGATTTTAAAATATATGACCGCGATCGCCATCGTCTTGACCTTGACGGCACCAGCCGGCTGTCGGTGGCCCTGAGGTTCGGGCTGGTTTCGGTGAGACAGGTTTTCCGGCAGGCGATAAATAAGCTTCCGCCGGACAGCCAGTTTGTTAAAGAGCTGGCCTGGAGGGAATTCTGGTATCACATTCGCCACCATTTTCCGTGGACCGAAAACCTTGAATTTCAGGAAAAACTTCGAGGTCTCAGGTGGTTAAACCGGGATGAAGATATTCGGGCGGTCGAAGAAGCCCGGACAGGTTATCCTGTGGTCGATGCAGCCATTCGCCAGCTGAAACAGGAAGGCTGGATGCACAACCGGGCTCGGCTGATTGTGGCCTCTTTTCTGACGAAGGATCTGCTGATTGACTGGAGAACGGGGGAGAAACTTTTCAGAAAATATCTTCTCGATTATGACGAAGTGGTCAACACCGGAAACTGGCAGTGGTCGGCTTCTGTCGGAGCGGACCCTCGTCCGTTAAGGATTTTCAACCCTCAGCTTCAGGCTGAAAAATACGACCCGCAGTGTCGCTACATAAAAAAATATCTGCCGGAACTGAAAAAATTCAGCTGCCGCCAGATCCATGCTCTCGAACTTCCCGGCTATCATCAGCCGATCGTGGACCATCGTTCGGCACTCATCAGATTAAGGCAGGTCTATTTCAGTAAAGCTTGAGGGTTATCCTGCGGTTCGGGCAGGCGACTGGATTTTAGAGAGATTTTCAGGATGAAATCTGAAAGCGGAAGCTTCTGACGGCAAAAATTACTTTACCCTGAGCTTTACCCTGAGCGCTGGCATTAAAGATGATCGAGCCGGCTTTTTCTGGCTGCAGGTCTGAACTAACAGAATCTCTCAAGCTTTAATCCGGTTTACAGGTCGAGAAGCTTTATGGTTTCGGCATAAACCATTCTTCTATATTTTTTAGGAACAGCAGCGACAGTTCTGGCTGTCTTATCGATTTCGTCGGTGTCAAAAAGCTCGTATTCGCGGATGGCTATTCTGTAGTCCTGCAGTTTAAGTCCGGAAGGAATCTTTAGGGTTCCCTGCCAGGTGAACGAGCCAGCCTCGGCCCCTCCGGCCCTCTGAGGTTTCAGGATAATCACAGCGTCTTGTACCGGTTCCCAGCCGAGTTCATCCGGAAGATTAAGTTTTTTGCGCTCTAAAGCCACTTCCACTTCACCTGGACCGCTTCCGGCATATCCCTGAAGGTAGGAAACACCTGACAGCGTTATGTTTATCTGTGTCGGATTGGCCGGGTTGAAGGTAACCACGAGATTTCTTTCCGGCAGAATCTGGGCAAAATTAGCTACCACCACCTGTGAAAGGTGGGCACCTGGCACCGAATCTGGCTGGAACCTGGCCAGCGCCAGCCTGATGAAGGGGAAATATGCCTGACCGGAGTCGAGCTCCAGGTCACAGAACCACAGGCGACGCTCTTGGTCGTATTCAACCCTGTGTCCGACAGCGATGAATTTTCTATCTTCCGGCAGCTCGAGAAGCGGCAGCTCTCCCATTATTTCCACAGCCGAGGGGAAAGCGTCGGGCAGGGGATATTCAGGAGGGGCAACCGGCCCAGACCTCCATACGGGGTCTACTCCCCACATCGTTACATAAGGTTTGTATCTTTCAGCCACCGGCGGTATGCTGATGGAAACAGCCGGGGGAATCGTCTTCCGCTGAATCTGGGGTTGAATTTTGCCGGCAGTCTGAGCAGTGGACGCGGATCTGATATTGGTGGCGGCTGTCTTCCTGGGTGTGACCGTTATTCCGGGCGGCAGGATTACCGCCAGCAGTTCCCCTTCGCCCGACGAATACCAAGGTCTTTCCAGGTAAACACGCAGAGCTGTCTTTCTCAGGCTCGAAATCTGTTTGCCTTTCTTGCTTCTCTCCCATTTGAAGGAAGGAAGAATGTAGACGATTTTCGGCATCGCCGGCGGTGCTGTGTTCAACACTTTAACTTCCACCTGTTCGCTCGTTCTGGCATATTCAACTCCCTCCGGGATTTCATCCTCGGGAAATTGTTCCATGTATCTGGTGGTGCAGACCAGGCGGTAATTTACCCGCCTGAATTTGGTATCTCCAAATTCGTGACGGTAAACCGGCTGGCGTCTGGCCGGGGTCAGGGCGGTAACTGGAGGCTTGAATTGCAGTTGAGACTGCGCGGACTTTGAAGGCGTGCTGGCTTCATCTCCGGGTGTTAAAGAAAGAAGATTCATGCCCGGGTCAATTTTGAATTCGAGCACATGAGCTTTTCCCTGAATGGTTCTGGGACCGGGCTCGTGGATGTAATCCACCGGTTCTTCCCAGCAGGCCAGAAGCTCTGCTTTGGAAGTGCTCGGCCCGTGGATTTCAAATTCTCCGAACAGAACGGCAGAGGTCTGGCCGAGCTGTCTTTCGGCTGCCATAAACCTTGACCGCGGGATGCCGACCGGCTGAAGTGTGGCATGAATGAGGGTTATTTCACGGAATGGGGTCATCAGCCAGTTGCGGCCCTGAATGGATAGTGTCCTGAGTTTGTTTAGATCTATCTTTGGCGGCTGAAGGGTTCTTAAAACCTGAATCTGGCCTTCGGGCAATCCGCGAGGCGGCTGGAGAACTTTCTGAGGAATGATCCTTTCCGGTTTCTCCAGCCAGCGGTACAGACCCTGGACTGGCAGAAATCTTTCCGGAAAATAGCAGCTGAGTTTAAGAGTGACCGATTCGCCTTTATTAAGACAAATGGTCAGAAGACGTTTTGCTTCATCCCAGCGAGCCGGTTGACCGCCTTCCTGAAGTCTTATTCTGAAAGGACGAAAATCCGGCCAGTCTCCGGAGAATTCGATCAGCATCGGGTCAGGCGACCCGTAGGGGAGTCCTCTGATGCAGACGCCGCGGGCCCAGGGATCAGGAAAATACGGAAGTTCTAACTGCTCACCCGGTTCCAGCTCTTTGAATTGACCCGGGTCTCTCTGGCAGATAAGAGAGTAGACTTCAGGCTTCAGACCGGATGGGCTATCAAATAAACCGTGGAATTCACAGTCGAGCTGGGAGATTTTCGGAGGAGCAAGATGACGGTCAGCAACCTGATCGGTGGGAACGGCATCTTTCGCAGCGGAGTCGTTGTAGCTTTTAATCACTACGTGGTCGACGTCTTCGCCGCTTTTCGGCGCCTCCCGGAGTATCACCAGCGGGGAAGGCACCGGGTCGAACCTGGAGAAAACAAAGGGAGGTTTTGAAGGAGGCGGGATGGCGCAACGGTCGTCGAGATTCTCCAGAGGCTGGGAATTGCCGGCCAGGTCCACCGCCCTGGCTCTCAACCTGTAGCCGACTCCGTACCGCAATCTCGGCAATGAACCGGACTTAGGCTTGAATCTTGTTTCCAGCAGGAAATCGGTCATCGCTTTGTTCTCAATCGATTGCGGGCTGTCGTTCGGGTCGATTGTTTTTCCCGGTCGTGGTGCTACCAGGCTCCAGCCATCCCAGTGAAAAAGCGCTTCATGAACGAAGATATCGTCCGATGATTCATCGGCCGACTGGGTGACGGCCGGAGAGATAAAACCTTCATCTTCCAGCGTCAGCTCACGGTCGATCCGGAGGAATTTATAAGTTCCGATTCGCTGGCAGAGAGAGCGCCAGGTTCTTGTTTTCTCGTCCCAGAGGTCTACCCGGTACCCCTGAATCAGGTCTTCGGCGTAGAGGGTGATTTCTTTCTTTCGGACGAAATCGTTGTTGAGTTCAACCGCCCGAACCAGAACTTCCGCTATGTTTTTTCCCTGCTCATTGCGAACAACGCCGAGTCCGCTCGAGCGCAGGGCTGGAAGTTCAGCTCTTGTTCTGGTCTCGGCCGTATCGGCCAGTTCCGCCGTCTTCAACGCGACGGAATCCACATCCAGCTGGACCAGGTCGTACTGCTCCTCATCCGACAGGTTCAAGAATCCTCCGACAATTTCCGGCGGCCTCTTTCTGGCTGCGGCTTCAAACACACCGCGGGCGGGGTCGAAATTGTAAGCGGTCCGGGGGCACTGGTCGTTGCGGTCGCCGGGCACGATTTTTATCCAGCCGTTCGCAGGAAAATCCGGTGGAATGTCGACTTCAAAGTCCAGGGCCAGCCCCAGGAGTCTCATCAGAGCCGGATAGTTGGTGAGGAAAGCCAGCGCCTGATGGAAATCTATTTCCGGTCTGGAGATGGGCACTTTTCTTACGATTGGCTGTTTCGTTTTCGGGTCGAAGGTAATTCTATTCTTTGGACGGTGGAAATCCCTGAGCAGGAAGAAATCTTTTGGCGGCTGCGGGAGCGGCGAGACCTGAACCGCTCTGAATTTCTGGCTTTCAGCTTCCCGCCTGACGGCCTGAGCCATAACCTGAGTGGTGGTTCTCAGCTGAACCGTCCGGGCAAACCTCGGTTCGGTGATCGGCTTCAACCTGATTTGAGCCAGGCCTTCGGTATGGAAGACTTTTTCTATTGGCGGGGGTTCTTCAGGCGACTCTGACGCCACGTTCAGGTACTGGGAAGCGACGAAGGTGAGCACGTTCCTGACAGGATAGGATACCACCAGATTCTTGCTCAGGTCGGCCATCTTGAAATTCAAAACCGGAGCTTCGGGTCTGAAAATGGCCTGCCAGAGTTCGAGCTCGGGGTCGGGGGAGAGTCGCTTTACCTCGAGCGGCTCTGGGGATTTTTTTCTTTCGTACAGCAGGCCGAAGTTGATGGATTTCGCCGTTTCCGGCCAGTTGAGAATTTCCGGAAACAGGTGGAGAGCGGGCGTTTTCCCGCCGGCTTCATCTTCCAGACGGATGGAGACGGCGGCTGAAAACCGCAGTTTCCCGTCCTTTACTCCATCCGGACAAAAAGTCCACATTATGGTTGACCTTGCCATGCTGGTCCTCCCTTTCAGGCAAAGGCTTCACAGTAAGCCCGCCAGTCTTTCTCTTCCATCAGGTCGCAGAAAAGCGGCGCAGGGGAATGCCCGAACTCGCGCTCGACTTTCAGTGTGACTTTCGTGCTGAAAAAGATGACTTTGATTTTTACCGTCAGAGATGCCTGACCCCAGACCCGATTGCGAGCTTCTTCGTAGGTCAGGGAGAGATAGAATTCAGCCGAGATGCTGATAAGTCCCAGCACCTCCAGCTCGCCGGTGCAGCGGACATAGCCGGTGAGCGTCAAGGCATCGTCTTCGTATTTGAAATAGATTCCGGCCATCAGGGTGACCCCGCCGCTGGCCACCCCGAGGTTCATGGCAAAACTGCCGCCAAATTCGAGAGCCCCTTCTATCAACTTTATTCCGTGCGGCTGGAGCACGATGGCGAAGAAGCCGCCGCCGCCAAACATGGAAACAGTGACCAGGAAGGGATTATTTTTTTCGTTGAAGGCAAACCTGAAAGAAACCGGGTCGCCGGTGAACGGCAGCTGGATTTCTCCGCTGAACTTCAGGTTCTGCAGGGTGAAAACACCGAAAGCCACATCAGGTATGGCGAGCACATAACCCATTTTCGCGCCGGCTGCGTCCACCTTGATTATCGGTTGTCCGCCGAAACCGCCGTTACCGCTGAAGCCGCCGGGCAGCGGGATTTTATCCAGCAGTTCTTTGATGAATTTTAAAGGTCCGCGAAATTCAATGGAGGCGATCTTCGGGTCGACTTTAGTTTTTTTGCCCTTTTCGGAGGTAAAGGTGAATTTTGAAAATTTAACCAGGACGAAAGTACTTATCCCTTTTATCAGGTCCAGGGTAAAATCAGTCAGCTCGCCTTTGACCCTGTAAGTGGCTTCTTTGCCGTTAAAGTAGGTTATGGTTTCAGCATCGAGCGTGAGTTTAGAGCTGGTGCCGTCGCGGCTGGCAATGAATATCAGAAAGTCGTGCACAGAAGGTGTCCATTTGAGTAAGGTCTTGATGCCGGCTGGAGTTTTGCCGTTGCTTTCGTAAATCTGCTCGTTTTTAATCTTCAGCGCCTTATCTGTGCCGGCAGGATCGGTGAAATCATTAACCCGGTCGATGATATCTTTGAGCAAAATTCCGCCGAGAATTTTTGCTTCTTTGCTGAAAAATTTTTCAGGGTCGAATTTGCCCTTGAGAATATTATTCAGAGCCTCGTTGAAAGCGCTTTTCAGTTCTTCTCCGGCGCTGTTTAAGGTGTTTTTTAAGCGCTCATCTATAATTTCAAGTCCAAACTTTTTCTGAAGCTCATCTTTTAACTTTTTTGCCGCTGCCTGCAGGTCGTTCAGGGTTCCCTGGAGATAATCCCGGAGTTCATTTTCGATCGTCTCCCTGATCAACTTTTCCAGCTCTTCCGGGTCTGGCAGCTGCGAAGCTAGTTCTTTCTTGAGCTCATCTATTATTTTTTCGATCGCTTTGTCTACATCCGGCGCGCCTACAGGTCCCAGCGTTCTGGAAAGCCCTCCTGCGGAAAAGCTGGGGGTGGCAATGCCGCCAGCTTTATCAGTCTTGCCGCCTGACCCGAAATTCACCCGGGGAAGCGAGGGAATCTGGAAAAGAAGTTCGCCCTTGTTAGCGACGGAAGAAAAGCCGTTTTTGAGGTAGGCTTCGACATATTGAACCTGTGTAGTTTCAAACCCGACCAGGTTTCTTAGCGCCGGTATGTTAATTTCAGCTTCTTCCAGCGCCGGAAAGCACATCGGCTGATCCTGAAGCTGGAAAGCATCGATCGAAGAACCCGGTCCGGCTTCGACTAACTTCCAGGTCAGGAAATAGGCTTCGAAAGCGGTGTCTCCTTTACTTTTTTCAGGGGCAAAGGTAATGCTCTGACCCATCAGAGACGGTCTTCTTTTTTCCAGAGGGGTCGATATTTTTGAGTTGTAGATGCCTGTAACCTGTTTTATTTTATTTATGTTAAAAGCGTATTCGTTATCGACAAAAATCATTGGGAGGCGGAACTCTATTTCCTGGCCACCATGGTCGATGGCTACTACATGAAATTCAAAATCTTTTCTGCCAACCCTTGGCCAGAAAGCGCCTCTCCCGGAGCCAGGCAGGACCTCGGTGTTCTTCGGATCGTCCAGCGGTGGCGTCTTTTTACTGGTTATTCTCACCATTTTAAAAGGCAGATCCCGACCTTCATTAGGCTGGAAGGGCGCGGGGAAAATCCTGTCGGGATCGCGAATTATCAAATATTCTTTCTGGAAGAGGTAAGCTGTATTATGTCCATCTTTAGACTTATAAAATTTTCTTTCCACCTCTTTCACCAGAGCTGCCCGGTGTCCGAACGGCAGAAGATAGCCCTTGTACACCACCCTGACAAAATAGTCGCGTCCCATTGTGGCTAAATGCTGCCAGGTGATGATCGACAGAGGGCTAACAGGATACCAGTTCCCGATAGAATCCAGCCAGGCGCCGAGAGAACTGAGCATCATTCTGTTGACTTTAACCGGTCTGGGGTCATAGGGGCTCTGGTCAGGATTTTTAAGAGCGAAATTGCTGCTGAGGTGGACAATCTGATGGCGGTCGTTCGGGCTCAAAGACAGACGCGGTTTTGATTCCTTTGGCGGACCGGATAAATTATTCAGGTCAACGTCGGGCGACCAAACCGCTCTGACCGCCAGATAGGGACTTTCTGATTCGTTGACCGTGCCGTCAGGATTCAGGGCGGCCAGTCTGGTATGCCAGAGTTCAGTCCAGCCAGCGGTGGAGGTGGTGCCGGCGGAATGAAGCCAGACGTTGTACGGGTTGGGCGATAGTATCAGCCGGTAAGGAAATTCGATGGCAGTCTGATGTTTCTCCGGCGGTGAAGGCTTCAGAGAAGCTCTCAGAGAAGCGCCGACCTGCGTCTGAACGAGCCGACCCTGTCTCAAATAGAGAGTCTGAGTCGATGGTCCTGTTTTTGTGAGGAGCGAGCGGGTAGCGGTGGCTGGCCGGCTCGTTGAAAGTTGAGTGACCGGAGTTGTCTTTGGCCCCGGCTCAGGGAAAATCCGGGCCACCGGCACCAGGCTCGGCTGGTACAGGTGCCAGGCCAGAAGAGATTCCAGGGTCAGAGGAATTTCCTTGATCTCGTCGGGTATGAGGAAAGCCAGCCGGCTTCCTCCGGAAATTCTCGTGAAAACTGGCGGGAGCTTCGGCGTTTCTGATTCGGCCGGAGTGCTGGCCTCATAAAAAACTTCTTCGGCAATACTCTGCGGGGGAAGGTGCACGATAAGGTAGGCTGGAAGCGACGGGTTTTCCCGTACCAGGTGTGGGCGCGGCAGGTTGACCAGTTTAAGGTTCAGGAATTCAAAGTCCAGAAGCAGCAGGTCGTCAGGTCTGAAGGCTTTGAGCAAAAGCCCGTCCCGGGGCAGAACTATCTGTTTTTGTGGAACAACCTTTTTCTGGATCTGCTGCAGCTGGCCGATTACTGGCGCGGCTCCAAGGATTCCGGCGTAAGAAAGGAATTTTCTTCTGGAGATGGAACCTGTCTTTTGAGTCTTATCCTTTTCCTCTGGCTTGCGGGATTTCGGGTCAGACATGGGTGGCTCCTTCTATTAATGAGGGTTGTCTTCCGGTGGGCGGTTCGAAATTAATTGCTGGTGCCTGGAAATGAATTGAAGAGGTAAATGAAAATTTTCCTTTTTGCCCTCCTGAAAAAACCCTTTTCTATTTTCTATTTTTTTAGAAATAAAAGTCAAGATTGAATTTTTTTAATGGAAGAGGTGGTTCTTATTGGAAAGGCCGGTTATGAAGCAAACGATATAGTAATGCTCCTGGTAATAAAATAAACAGGAAAAGACACGGGCTGTAAATTTATGGAACAATAATTCAGGAAAATAAAGGTTGGTAATTTTTCGAGATATTAATCGTATTCGTCCCAGGATTTTATCTTGAGGCTTTCAATTTTCCTCGAGGCAAAAGCATTCACCAGAGACTCGGCTAACTGCAGGTTGGTGATGACCGGAATACCCAGGTCCACTGCCAGCCTCCTCATCCGATAATCGGAGTCAAAGGCTGCCGGTTTTCCCGGGTCGGGAACGGAAATCACAAAATCAACCTTTTTTTCCAGAAGATAATCCCGCAAGTTGGGCTGTCGTTCTTCGTGTATCTTGAAAAGTTTGAAGTTTTCTATCCGGTGGCGCTTTAAGAATCTGGAAGTGCCTTCGGTGGCGTAAATTTTAATTCCGGTCTTTTCTAAAATTCGGGCTGCTTCTAAAAATTTCTGTTTGTTTTTTTCACCGCCGAGACTCAGCAGAATCGATTTTTCCGGAAGCCTGTAGCCGGCAGCCAGCATGGCTTTGAGAAGCGCTTCGTTAAGGTCATCGCCCAGGCAGGCCACCTCGCCGGTAGAAGCCATTTCCACGCCGAGTCGCGGGTCTGCTCCTTTCAACCTGGAGAAAGAAAACTGCGGGGCTTTAACTCCGACGTGGTTCAATTCAAATATCGAGCGGCTGTTACTTACAGGAAGGCCGAGCATGGCTCTGACCGCCAGTTCGATGAACGGAATCCGCGAAACTTTCGAGACGAATGGAAGAGAGCGTGAAGCTCTGAGGTTGCATTCTATGACTTTAAGTTCGTTCTCTCTGGCCAGAAGCTGCAGATTAAACGGGCCGGTTATTTTAAGAGCCCTGGCAATTTTTTCGCCAATCAGACGAACGCGCCGGATGGTTTCGAGGTAAAGCTTCTGAGGCGGAAGGACCATGGTGGCGTCGCCGGAATGCACACCGGCATTCTCGATGTGTTCGATGATGGCGGAGGCTACGATTTTACCGCGGCTGGCCACCGCTTCCAGCTCTATTTCTTTGGCCCCGGTGATAAATTTGGAAATCACCACCGGATGCTCTGGAGAAATCAGAGATGCTTTTTTAAGGTATTTTTCCAGAGACTTTTCTTCAAACACCAGGCTCATGGCGGCTCCGCTGAGCACATAGGAAGGTCTGATGATGACCGGATAGCCCACTCCGTCGCAGAATTTTCGGGCTTCCTCCAGGCTGGTGGCTTCTTTCCACGGTGGCTGGTCTATTCCCAGCTCATCCAGCAAGCGGGAAAATTTATGGCGGTCTTCCGCCCGGTCAATGTTCTCCGGTGAGGTGCCCAGGACTCGCGCTCCGGCCTGATGAAGTTTTAAGGCTAAGTTGTTGGGCACCTGGCCGCCCATGGAGATTATGATTCCGGCCGGCTTTTCTTTTTCATATATGTCCAGCACTCGCTCGAAGCTGAGTTCATCGAAGTACAGGCGGTCGCACATATCGTAATCGGTGGAGACAGTTTCCGGATTGTAATTCACCATGAGCGTCTGATACCCGAGCTGGCGCAGAACCCGCACGGTATTAACGGCGCACCAGTCAAACTCGACAGAAGAGCCGATGCTGTATGGTCCGGAGCCGAGCACCATGATTTTTTTCCGGGATGGACGGAAGCGGACATCATCCTCCCGTCCGTTGTAAGTCAGGTAGAGATAATTTGTTTTTGCCGGATATTCGGCAGCCAGCGTGTCGATCTGTTTGACCGAAGGCCTGATTTTAAGCTGGCGACGTCTTTCCCTGACCTCAACTTCACTGCTTGAGGTAAAAATGGCTATCTGTTTGTCTGAAAATCCCTTTTTCTTGGCTTCCAGCAGAAGTTCATCCGGAAGCGACTTCAAAGAATAGCTGCGGAGTCTTTTTTCCATTTCCACCAGGTCTTTCATTCTGTGCAGAAACCAGGGGTCAATTCTGGTCAGACTGGCAACTTTTTCCACTGACCAGCCTTTCCTGAAAGCTTCGGCAATACCGAAGATTCTTTCGTCGGTGGGATTCGATAGTTCTTTTTCCAGGTTCTTAAAAGAATAATTTTCGTTACCGACAAAACCGTACATCCCGATCTGGAGCATCCGCAGAGCTTTCTGCAGGGCCTCTTCAAAATTCCGGCCGATGGCCATAACCTCGCCCACGGATTTCATCTCCGAGCCGATCTTGCGGGAGACACGGGCGAACTTTTTCAGGTCCCAGCGCGGTATCTTTACCGTGACATAATCGAGAGCGGGCTCAAAGCAGGCAGTGGTGGCGCGGGTGATGGGATTTTTGAGCTCCGGCAGAGTATAACCAAGCACTAATTTAGCGGCCATGAAGGCCAGTGGATATCCGGTGGCTTTGGAGGCCAGAGCTGAGGAGCGCGACAGCCGGGCGTTTATTTCGATGATCCGGTAGTCGCTGTTCTCCGGGTTCAGAGCGTACTGAATGTTGCATTCGCCGATGATGTTCAATTTTCTGACTGCCCGGAAAGCTATTTCCCTCAGGCGGTGGTATTCGGAGTTGGTTAAAGTCTGAGAGGGCGCGACCACGATGCTTTCGCCGGTATGGATGCCCATCGGGTCGATATTTTCCATGTTGCAGATGGCCAGGCAGTTGTCGGCCCGGTCGCGAATGATCTCATATTCAATTTCCTTCCATCCTTCGAGGTATTCTTCGACCAGAACCTGGCGGGTTTCGGAGAGAGCTACCCGTAATTTCTCTTCAATTTCGTCTTTTCTGTAACAGAGGAAACTGCCCTTGCCCCCGAGAGCAAAAGCCGAGCGGAGCATTACCGGAAAGCCAATCTCTTCAGCTGCTCTCAGTCCATCCTCAACTGATTCCACCGCGAGTCCGCGAGGAACTTTCAGCCCGGCTTCTATCAGAGTCCGGTTGAACAGACCGCGGTCTTCGGTAATTTCCACCGATTCCAGGCTGGTGCCGGGCACTTCTATTTTATGTTTGTCCAGAACGCCTTTTTTCCAGAGAGCCAGCCCGCAGTTGAGGGCGGTCTGTCCACCGAAAGAAATCATCATCGCCCCGGGTTTTTCTTTTTCGATGATTTTTTCCACAAAATAAGGCTCGACCGGGAGAAAATAAATTTTATCGGCCAGGAATTCGGAGGTCTGAATGGTGGCGATGTTGGGGTTGACCAGGACCACCTCCAGTCCTTCTTCTTTCAGGGCTTTTATAGCCTGACTTCCGGAATAATCGAACTCGCCGGCTTCGCCGATTTTTATGGCTCCGCTGCCGAGAAGAAGAACTTTTTTTATTTTCTTCATCGGAGCTGCTCCAGAAAGAGGTTGAAGATAAATTCGGTGTCGGTCGGTCCCGGGCAAGCTTCCGGGTGAAACTGAACTCCAAGGATGGGTCTCTTTTTATGCCTCAGTCCTTCATTTGTTCCGTCGTTGGCGTTTGTAAACCAGATTGACCAGTCGGAAGGAAGTGTCCCGGCATCTACGGCATAACCGTGATTCTGGCTGGTGAGGTAGCAGCGCCGGGTTCCTTCTTCCAGACAGGGCTGGTTCTGGGATCGATGGCCAAATTTCAGCTTGAAGGTCCTGGCGCCGGCGGCTAAGGCTAAAATCTGATGGCCGAGGCAGATACCCAGTATCGGCAGGTTTTGCTTCAGAAGAGTGATAACGGTCGGAACCGCCCGGCATTGTGCGGGATCGCCAGGTCCGTTGGAAATGACCAGACCATCGGGGTTGAACTCCAGAATTTTTTCTGCCGGGTAGTCATCCGGCACCCTGACCACCGAAACCCCACGGGAGATTAAGCTGCGGATGATCCCCCACTTCACACCGCAGTCAATGAGCACCACTCTTTTCCGGCCTTCGGGATTGTATATGTGAATATCGCGCGCGGATACTTCAGCTACCAGGTTTTGAGCGTTCGGGTCCGGCAAACTTCTGGCTTCTTTTATCAGCGGTTTGATTCTTACGGGTTTTTCTGAGACCACTAAAAGACCGGGAATAACTCCGTAATGCCTCAGCCTTTTAACCAGCGCTCTGGTGTCGATATCATAAAGCCCGGGGATGCGGTGTTCTTCGAGCCAGCGACGCAGGCTTTTCCGTGAAGAATGATGCGAGGGATATTCTGTGTAATCTGAAACCACGTAACCCTTAACCTGCGGGTGCTCTGATTCAAAATCTTCAGGATTAACGCCATAGTTGCCGATGAGCGGATAGGACTGAACCAGAATCTGTCCGTGGTAAGAAGGGTCGGTCAGGGCTTCGACATACCCGACCATCCCGGTATTGAAAACGACTTCCCCCCAGGTGCGACCGCAGGCTCCAAATCCTCTGCCCTCAAAGACGGTTCCGTCCCTGAGGACCAGCGCTCCGTACTTCGTGTTTCATCCTCCAGAAATTTTTAAGAATTTAGCACAATTAGGTCGTGCTGGCAATAAGGAGATCGGGCCTGAAAAAAATTTAATAAGAGGGCATAAATCTGGCATAAAATCGGTCGAGCCGGACTTTTTGAGATTCCATTTTCTGTCCTTTCCTCGCAGGCGAGGAAGATTGCCGTCTGCCTCAGCTAAGAGGCAATTTTTTGATAAGACGGTTTATGTAAAATTATTTAATTTTTCTTGAAAAAATTTTTGTATAAATCCGTTCTGAATAGAAGATTTGAGGGGGAGCTGATAATCTACTTATCTTAAAAAGCAGTTCTCATCTCCCGGCCTTCTATTTTAGAAGCTGGTACAGAAGTTGCTGTTATCCGGGTGGAAACAGGGGGTGAGCGATGAAAAAGATTATGGCCATCCTCAAAGGGAAAAGGGTCAGGGGAAATAAGGATTTTAAGGAAAAGCCGGCTGCCAGAACCGCCGCGCAGGTCAGAGAGCTAAGGGTAGCGGGAGATGATGATCAGCAAAAAGTTCGCCTGCCCGAGATTTTTGGAGACACTATTTTTATAGCCCGGAAAAATTTCAAGCTGATCCTCCTGGCTCTACCGCTGTCGATTTTTATCCATCTTCTGGCCGGGGCGCTTTTAATCGGGGTGCCTTTGATGAATCCGGGGAACCTGCCGCCGGTTCAGGTCTACAGCGCCTTTCTGGCTCCGGTGCCGCCTCCAACTCCTCCGCCTCCACCACCAAAGGACGGCGGGAAAGGCGCCGGAAAAAGAGCGCCGATTAAGCAGCAACCGGCCGTGGCACCGGGGGTGCTGGTCGCGCCGGTCGATATTCCAGAAGAAATTCCGGAAGAAGGCCTCAGCGGTTACGGCCCCGGCTTTGGCGTTCCCTGGGGTATTGAATACGAGGGAGAACATCCGGTGTTCAGCAAGGAACTGGAAAGGTTAATCAATCTCACGGTGGAAAAAGAAGAAGAGCCCGTTCGGGCGATCGGTGAAATCAAGCCTCCCCGTCTCATTCGCCGGGTAGAGCCTGTCTATCCTGAAATCGCCCGGCAGATCAGAAAAGAGGGCATCGTGATACTCGAAGCCACCACCGATATCTTCGGGCGTGTCCAGAGCGTCCGGGTGCTTCGCTCTGAACCTTTCCTGGACGAAGCGGCCATTGAAGCCGTGAAGCAGTGGGTTTATGAACCGATGATTATCAACGGACGTCCGCGCTATGTGACTTTCACCGTAACGGTCGTCTTCAAGCTGCAGAAATAAATCGAGTCTCCTGGTTTTTGGCCCCGGCTGGACCTTTGAGCCGCCGGGGGTTTTTATTTATTTTCAGGTTATTTTCAGGAAAACAGATAATCTTTTACCGTGGCTTGCGGTCATCAGTTAGAATTTAAGCGATGCTTTTATTATTTACCCCGGCTCCAGGAATAAACGGCTGTATATCGAAGATGATGCGGAAAAAAGCAGGGGAGGCTGGCAGCCGGAAGCCTTTCACGCTCCCGGGACATCTCAGTCTTCAAGAGATATGCGTTTCTGCTGTCCGATTGTAAATACTGCCCCCTTTTTTTATAATTGACAAAAATCCATTATGAGAAGGATAAGATGAAAGTAAGTAAATTCAAGCAATATCTTCTGTCGGGGGTTTCTTATGCCATTCCCTTTGTGGCTTCGGGAGGAATTTTAATTGCCATATCTATTGCTTTTGCTCCGATGACCTCCCAGGGACCGGATTTCAGCCGGGCGCCTTTTCTCAAGCTGATTAACGACATCGGGGCGGCGGCATTTTCACTGCTGATTCCGGTTCTTTCCGGCTATATCGCCTTCGGCATAGCCGACCGTCCCGGCCTGGTTCCCGGGTTTGTCGGCGGGTACATCGCCAATCAGGTTGGAGCCGGATTCTTAGGAGGACTTATTGCCGGACTTCTGGCTGGTTTTCTGGTTTTCTATCTGAAAAAGATCAAAGTTCCGGTTTATATCCGTCCGGTCATGCCAATCCTGGTGTATCCGGTAATATCCTCGCTGATAATAGGCTTTTTCATGTATAAAGTTATCGGGGCTCCGATTCATGACCTGATGATGAGCATCACCCGCTGGCTGGAAGTGATGGGGACCGGCAACAAAATTATCCTGGCAATTATACTTGGTTCTATGATCGCCTTCGATATGGGCGGGCCGGTCAACAAGGTGGCTTTCTTTTTCGGCGCGGCCATGATTCAACAGGGCAATTATTACATCATGGGAGCCTGCGCCTCGGCCATCTGCATACCGCCCCTGGGGCTGGGACTGGCCACGCTTCTTAACAGGAAGCTCTGGAGCGAACAGGAGAGGGAGGCGGGCATGGCGGCCATGGCCATGGGAGCCATAGGAATCACCGAAGGGGCCATTCCTTTTGCTGCGGCCGACCCCTTCCGGGTTATCCCGGTGATCATGGCCGGATCCAGCGTCGGTTCGGTGATTGCCATGCTGAGCGGTGTGGGCGACCACGCTCCTCACGGAGGTCCGATCGTCCTGCCCGTGGTCGACAATAGATTTATGTATGTGGTCTCGATAATCGCCGGGACGCTATTTGTGGCCACGGTGATGAACATTATCCGGGCGAGGAGCAAGAAGGAGCACCTATCCATGTCCTGAGCCCGCTCTTTATCAGGTTTTCGCTCACTGAAAATTCCGTGAGATATTTTCAACCGGCAGAGAAGTGATAAAATAATCCCTTAAAATTCTGTTAGCCGGAGGTTCAGATGAAACTGGTGGCTGTAACTGCCTGTCCCACAGGAATCGCTCATACCTACATGGCAGCCGAACAGCTGGAGCGAGCGGCGAAGAAGATGGGCTATTCTATTAAAGTGGAAACTCAGGGCGCAATGGGCATAGAAAATGAGCTGGAGCAGGAAGAGATCAACCAGGCAGACGCCGTTATTTTTGCTGTCGGCATTACCGTTCAAAAACCCGAAAGGTTTGAGGGTAAGAAAATCTTCGAGTTTTCCGTTCAGGAAGCGATTAAAAACGCTGACGGAATACTTCAGAAAATAAGGGAAGAAATTGGCGGTTGAATTCACCTTTGAATTTCCTCTGCCGCTGGGACTTCACGCCCGCCCGGCCAGCTTCATCCAGGAGAAGTGTGAGAGTTTTCCTGGAGAAATTGTGTGGGAGAACCTGAGAACCGGGAAAAGGGCTGAAGGTCGGAGCGCCATTTCCCTGCTGACGACCGACACGCGCCAGGGAGACCTCTGCCGGGTGGTGGTTAAAGGCCACGGAGAAAAAGAGTTTGCGGCGGAATTTCAGTCGTTCCTGCTTGAAGAGTTGCCAGTCAGGGAAGAAAAAGCTCTTCGGGTGGAGCCTGAGGGAGAGGCCATAATTCCTGAAATCCTGCGGCTTCAAAAAGAAGTCTTTTTCGTCGGGCACCCGTCCTCGCCAGGCATAGCTGCGGCGAAGGTAATACACGCTCGCCGGAAGCCGGCTCTCGCCGAATTGATTTCCGACCGGAAGGGGAAAACCGGGGAGCCCGGAGAAGAAATTTCCAGATTAAAGAGAGCGCTTGAAGATTTGCGGGAGGAACTCCAGAAAGAAATCAGCGAGAAAGAAGGAGCGGAGAAAAATATTCTCAAAGCCCATCTTTCTCTTTCTTCAGATGCGGCGCTATTCAGCCGGGTGGAAGAGCTGATAAAAAAGGAAAATGCGTTGGCCGAGACCGCCGTTGTCCGGGCGGTGGAAGAATTCAGTCAGCAGCTCCTTCAGACCAGAACCCAGTTGATAAGGGAAAGGGTGGCCGATCTGCAGGATCTGGCGTTGAGGTTGCTGGAGAAAATGGGTGTAAGAGTAAAGTCCGGGGAACCCTCTGAATGGCCGGAACAATTTATACTGGTGGCGGAGGACCTGCTGCCCTCTGAATTTCTCAGCTATCGGCCGGGTCAGCTTCTGGGGCTTGTTCTGGAAAAGGCCGGCCAGACCTCTCATACTCTGATCATGGCTCGGGGACGGAGAATTCCAGCTGTAACCGGCGTGGGCGAAGCCGGTCGGCTTATCAGCGCAGGAGAAGAAGTAATAATTGACGGAAACCGGGGAGTGGTGGTGGTTTCTCCGGGCGAAGAAACTAAAAATTATTACCATAGAGAAGTTGAAGCTGAGAGGGATCTTCAGCGGACCCGCCAGAAAAAAGCTTCTCTGCCGGGCGTCACCGCCGACGGAAAGAAAGTTGAAATTGCTGCCAACATCGGGCATCCGGAAGAGCTGAAAAAAGCCTGGGATGACGGGGCTGAGGCGGTCGGAATATTCAGGACAGAACTTCTCCTGTACGGGAAAACGACACTTCCAGAGGAAGAAGAACAGTTTGTTCTTTACAGAAAAGTGGCTGAAGAGGCTGAAGGAAGACCGATCATTATCCGCACGTTTGATATCGGAGGTGACAAACCAATTCCTTCAGTTAAGCTGCCGGAAGAACCAAACCCTTTTCTTGGATACCGCGGGATAAGGATTTATAAAGAATATTATGATTTATTCCGAAGCCAGGTGCGAGCCATCCTAAGGGCAGCGGCTTTCGGAAATATACGGCTGATGTTTCCGATGGTGGCTCTGGTGGAAGAAGTCATCTGGCTCAAAGAACAGGTTAAAAAATTTGCTGCGGAACTCGAAAGTGAAGGACTGACCTTTAACCCGGCGCTGGAAATCGGCATTATGCTGGAAATACCCTCGGTGGCTCTGCTGGCGGATAAGTTTGCCCGCGAGGTTGATTTCTTCAGCGTTGGTTCGAACGACCTGGTTCAGTACTTTTTCGCCGCCGACCGCGGCAACCCGCAGGTTAAGTATTTCCATCAACCGCTAAATCCGGCCTTTCTTAGGCTTCTTAAGATGGCCATAGATAACGCTCATGCTCACGGACGCTGGGTCGGGCTGTGCGGCGAACTGGCTGGAGATGCGCGCCTGACGCCAGTTTTTATCGGCCTTGGTTTTGATGAGCTGAGCATGAGTTCAGCTTTCATCCCCGAGGTAAAATCGGTTTTGAACCGGCTGAAACAGTCAGATTGTCAGAGGCTGGTGGAAAGGGCGATGGAATCAGCCACGGCTGAAGAAAACGAAAAGCTTCTGGAGGATTATTATCAGGAGCATTTTCTGCCAGAATTGATAGAACCGGAACTTGTCATCCTGGAAGCTGACTGCCGGTCGAAGGTTGAGGTGATTCAGAAGCTGGCCATAGTTTTTGAACAGTCCGGACGTGTCGGCAGCCGGGCGGTTTTTGAACAGGCTCTCTGGAAGAGAGAACAGGACATAGCCACCGAGATCGGGTTTGGACTGGCCATACCGCACTGTCAATCAGCCACCGTCAGAACCCCGAGCATCGGAGTTATGAGACTTCAACATCCGGTTGACTGGCTCTCCAGGGAAGGACAGCCGGTGGACCTGGTCATCTGTCTGGCGATACCTTCCGGGGATAAAGTGCGTCCAAAGCTTCAGTTGCTTCCGAAGCTTTCCCGGAAGTTGATACATGAAGAATTCCGGGAAACACTGCGCCAGGCAAAGACGCCTGAGGAAGTTGTGGCTCTGATCAAATCAGCCACTGGTTGACAGACCGAGATCCCCCAGATTCTGTTGTTTTCTATTTTTTCCCGATTGGTTCTGGCAGTCGTTTGTATTCGAACACGCCGCCGGGCTGAGAAATTTCCAGACCGATTACCTCGCCTTTCTGGTCGACGATAAATTTTATTCTGACGACTGACACCTGTTTCAGGGTGAATTCATCGCCCGGCACCGGAACCAGTTCGTAAATCGGTTGACCGGGCACGGTCATGGTCAGCACCTCACCTTTAAGATCCACAGAGATTATCTGTTCCAGAAGGCTGTATTTGCCGACAAATTTCTTCAGGAAGCCCGGGTCATAAAATTTCTCGTCCGGTTTTTTCTGAAATCTGATCGGGTCGGCTGCCGGCTCGAACGGCGCTGACAGCGCCGCCACGATTCCACTGGCATCTGTTTCGAAGGTGATCTTCATGTCTTCAAACGTCGGATCTTCCCCGCGCAGGCCGTTAAAGGTTTCATAATGCCAGTGTTCGAGCGGTGTGGTGATGCCATTGTAGATAAATGAAAGCTTTTTATCTTTGAGGATAACCTTCAGCTCTCCATAACCCGGATGAAAATAGGTGCCGGCATACTCTTCAAGCGGGTGAGCCGGGCGTGTGCCTTTAACCCGGCGAGTCTGCGCCTTCTGCTCCGCCTGAGCTTCCACTTCTTCCCCCTTAGCCATGTTGCGAGCGGCTTCACCGATCCAGTCGACCGGTTCGAGTCCGAGGAGCCTGTCAGTTAGAGTCCGGACAAGGAGTTCGGGCAGGGGTGTCCCGTTACGATTGGTAAGAACCACAAACCCGAAGCCATCCTTCGGGAGCATGCTGACCAGAGCCGAGAAACCGTCGATATTTCCACCGTGATAAACTCTCTGGTGACCTCGGTAATGGTCAACAAACCAGCCGAGCGCGTAGCTGGCCGGGCTAAAGTGAACAGTCGGCGGTGTCTGGGCGATCGGCATGTAGGGAAGATGAAGGTCTGCCATCGTGGCCGGGTTAAGCAACTGTTTCTCACCAAATTTTCCCTCGTGCAGGTGGACCAGTACCCAGTTGCTCATTTCCCGCACAGAGGAATTGATGGAACCGGCCGGTCCCATGTTGGTTATGATGCGAAATGGGATTTTTTCCAGTTTCTTCTGGCGGTAAGCGTAGGGCTGAGCAAAATCCTGGTCTTTCTGAGAATCCAGCACCGAAAAGTTTGACCTTTTCATATGGAGCGGTTCGAAAACGAGTTCTCTGATCGCCTGTTCCCAGGTTTTCCCGGTGAGTGTTTCCAGAAGATAGCCAGCGGTGAGATACATGAGGTTGTTATACTGGAATTTTTCTCTCAGGTCGGCCGTGAATTGAAGATGGGCCAGACGTCGGACGAGCTCTTCCCGGCTTATCTGGTAATTGTTGTACCAGACCAGGTCATGGCGGGGAAGACCCGAGCGATGAGTAACCAGGTCGCGCGGGGTTATTCTCTCGGTGATCAGCGGGTCGGAAAGCCGGAACCAGGGGATGTAGGTTCGCACCGGCTTATCCCAGCTCATTTTCCCTTCATCCACAAGACGGGCAAGAGCGAAGGTGGTGAAGGCTTTACTGGCCGAGCCGATGGCCAGGAGGGTGTCCGGAGTCATCGGCAGCCTGTTTTCCAGGTCGCGATAACCGTATCCTTTCAGCAGGACGATTTCTTTATCTTTGATAACCGCCAGGGCCAGACCGGGGACCTTTAAATCGGCCAGCGCTTTGTTGATGATTTCATCGGTACCCTCGAGGGCTTTTCTGGCGCGGGCTACCGGATCCTCCGCCTGATTCAGGGAAAAGGGAAAGCTCTGTCCGGACTGACTGAAAGTGCCGGAGATCTTTTTCCCGCTTTCATCCAGTTTTCCCTTGAAAACGGGGTTTCCCGGCACGCCCGAAATGGCAAAACTGATTTCGCTGCCCTCAAGCTTGAGGTCAGAGAGAGGCAGGTCTCTGGCCTTTTGCATCGGGATCGATATCGTGCCTTCGAGCTTTTTTTCTGCTGACAGCTTAAAATCCACCTGGATTTCCAGTTTCATCCCGGGCAGCTCAATGGCTCCTTCCCAGTGCCCGGCAATTTTCTGTCGCAGGTCTTCCTGCTGAGCCGGCAGGGCAAAAGAATGTGTGAAAAAAGGAATGCTCAAGCAAAAAAATATGATGAGAACCAGGGCTGATTTTCTCATTAATTCCTCCTTAATTGATTGTTCTCTTTCATAGAATATTGAATCCTTTCTGTAAAATCAATTTATATGCTGGCGCAGGAATAATTTTTTGTTATAGCTCTCACCGCTGCCTTCTCTTCCATTTCTTTAATTTTTTCTTTAATTCTTTGGTTCGTTTTTTAAGTCTCTCTCTGAACGTTTCAGAGTTCTGGTGACTGACTCTGGCCTGATTTTAAGGCTCCTAAATTCTATACGTTAAGTAACAGCTCGAGGTCCCGGTAAACAGGAAGGAGAATTATTTTCAGATATATTAATCGAAAGGGAACCGGAGCCGGAAAAATTTCGTCTTTAAAGATGCAAGCTTTTTATAGCTTAAAATTAAATCCTTCTGGCGAAGGAGGCAGGATGAAATACAGATGGTCGCATAAATTTTCTGCCAGGTTCAGTTTTTTACGGATAATTATGACCGTTTTCCTGGCATGGGCTTCGGGCAGCGCCTGCGTCGACTTCATCGATGCCACCTACAGATATGAGGAACCTTTCAGTCAGACCATACAGGTTAAAGAACCAGGTTCTTTTTCTCTTTCGAACATCAACGGATCAGTAACCATCGTCAGCTCGCCGGTGATGGAGGTGAGCATTAGAGCCACAAAATACGCACGCTGGAGGAAGGAAGATCTAAACAAAATTAGAATCGAAGTGGTCAGCGGCGAAAAGTCGGTGCTGGTGGAGACCATCCATGAGAAAAGAAACCTTCAGGTGAAGGTTGATTACGAAATAACCGTTCCGGAAAACATGGCGCTCGAGCTGGTAAGAACAGTAAACGGCCGCCTGGCGGTAAACGGCAGGTTTGACCGAGCCAGTTTGCGCACGACCAACGGCAGCATCTCGGGCAGCATCCAGGCTGACTGGCTGGAAGTCAGCACCACCAACGGGAGTATTGAGTTAAGACGGGTCAGGGGAAAATGCAGTCTCAGAACGACTAACGGCAGTATAAGGCTGGAACTGGATGAGATTTCTTCTGACCTTGATGCGCGTACCACCAACGGAAGCATTATGGTCAGGGTTAAGGCTCAACCCGACGGCTATTTCAGCGCGGTGACCACCAACGGCAGCATCAGAGTGGAATATCCGGTCACAGTCGAAGGTCAGCTGAGCCGGAGGAGGGTGGAAGGGAAAATGGGCAGCGGGCAGGGTCCAAGAATTGAACTGAGGACGACCAACGGTTCAATCAGCCTGCTAAAATTTTAGTAATTTCTCGAACATCCCCGCCCATAGCCCGATACCGGTCTTGATATGCGGAGAAATTTTTTTCAAAAAAAGAGTTCAACCTATAGATTTTTCGCCGGACGATGTATTTCCCGCGGGAATTGATTTGAGAGATGACTTCCTGTCAGCTGGTATGAAAGAAGTTTCTTCCGTAGCTCGTGAGTGGTGTCGATTTTGGTTACTTTTTAGTTTTTCCTGTAAGTTCTTCTATAGTCTGGTGCAGGCGTATTACGATGACCGGAGTCTTGAGGTTTTCGTAAAGAATTTTTGAGGATTCCAGGCTGGAGCCGTAAAAAGCGTTGTTCGCTTCTTTATTTACGCGCAGAGTTCCTCCTTTGATCGAAACCCCGGCAAAAAGACCTTTGCTCCTGGAATAAGAATAGATTTCCGCTTCCATCTCCAGGTCGGTGCTGGCTTCGGCGCTCCGTCCAACGGGACCGGCCGCCACGCTCATGTCGGCTCCGAGAGTAATTTTGTTCGAGGCGATGTTTTCTACTCCCTTTCTGTTTTTGAACACCAGTACCAGGTCAGCTTTCTGAACTCCGATCTGCCAGCCGAGACTTCCTCCGATCAGGTCGATGAAAAGCGGGTTGCTCCACTGGCCGTCAGGCCTTTTAACCATGACAATGCCCCTTCCATACTGACCGCCGATGCCCCAGGCAGCCTTGACCACGCCCGGGAAAATCGCCAGTCCTTCGGCTTTTTCCAGCAACTTCAGCGGGATGCCCTCTTCACTAAGGCTGGCCAGGTCCTTTAAAACCTCTATGGCCCGGGCAACTCTTTCTTCTCCCGGCCGCGGGCCTGTTTTCTGCTGTCCGGGGAGCATCGGAGAAAAAAAGGAGAGAACGGCGAATAAAGTCAGAAATAGAGACAGGTAGTCCTTCTTACCATTCTTTTTCATAAAACTCGTGTTCATGCTGGACCTTCTTTTTGAATATTTGTTTAATTATAATATCTTTCTGACCTTCCGACAACTTCCAGCAGGCCTTATTCGCTGCCTCTCCTGGATTTTAATGCCGGCAATTCGAGAAATCGATTGCCTGAATCCCGGTCATAGGTTAGTTTATATGAGTAGGAAATCAGGAAGCCGGAGGCGTTGATGGATATCTTTGGCAGAGCGTTTGAAGTGGTGGCGGCTCAGATGGGGATAGCGGTCGTCGGTTTTCTGATCTTTCGAGGTAAAATCCAGGATAAGGAAAGCGTCCTAAAATTTCTTTATACTCTGGGTATAGACCTGGCCCTTCCCTTTTTTGTCTTCAGCATCATCATCAAAAATTTTGACCCGGCTGCCTTTGGCCGCTGGTACCTTTATCCTCTCTGGTGGCTGGCGCTGACAGTCTGTCTTTTTTTGCTTTCTCTGATTTTTACCCTGGCGGCGGGGGGAAATAAGGAGTTCTTTCTTTCCCTGTTTTTTCAGAACGGAATATTTTTTCCGCTGGCGCTGATGACCGGCCTCTTCGGTTCCGATTCAAGGGAAGTGGCCATGCTGTTAATTTTCATGATATTTTATCCGAGCTTTTTTTTCCTGGTAATTCCGGCTGTTCTACGGGTGAAACAGAAAGTCAGCTGGCGACGAGTTGTCTCTCCGGTTTTTCTGGCTACGCTCCTGGCGATTGTACTCAAGTTAACCGCGCTTGATGTCTATCTGCCGGGTTTTTTGAAAAGCACTTTTCTGGCCATCGGTTCTCTTTCCACTCCGTTAATTTTTTTGATTCTCGGTGGCAACATCTACCTTGATCTGACTCAGTCCGGACGTTTTTTCCCTGCCCAGATAATAAAGTTCGTTTTGATTAAAAATTTCCTTTTTCCAGCTATCGGTCTGCTGATGATAAAGTTTTCAGGCATAAGCCAGCCGTTATCTCTGATTATGATTTTGCAGTTAGCCGTGCCCCCGCTGACTGTCGTCCCGGTTATGGTCGGAAGGGCAGGTGGGAATCGAGCATTCGTCAATCAGCTATTCGTGGCCAGCGCGGTTACCTCCATCGTAAGCCTGCCCTTATTTATTCAGCTTTTCTACCGGCTGGAACTATAAATTCATGGCCGCGGGGGAATTAGCCGGGCAGAATTTTCTTGACGGGGGAAACATTAAAAGGTAAAAAATTAGAGCTGGAATTGAGTCAGGAGGATATTTTGATGTCGAAAAAAATCTTAAACAGAAGAAAATTTCTGGAAAAAGCCGGCGGGGCTGTTGCCGGTCTTCTGGCTTATCACCGGACTTCGTTCTCCCGGGGAGTAACGGAAAAGCAGAGAAGCCAGGGTGAATTAATAACAAGAACTCTCGGCCGCACCGGATTACGGGTCCCGATAGTTTCGATGGGCGTGATGAATGCCGACAACCCTGAACTCGTGCGGCGGGCTTATGAACTCGGCATCAGGCACTTTGATACCGCCTATGTCTACCAGCGCGGACGCAATGAAGAAATGGTCGGTCGGGTGCTGGTGGAAGAGCTAAAGGTCAGGGACAGGGTGGTGATCGCTACCAAGATTCTGCTGCGTCCCCAGCAGCGCAGCCTTCCGGTTGAGGAAATGAAGGAAGTGCACCGCCGGATGCTGGAAGAAAGTCTTCGCCGCCTGCAGACAGATTACGTGGACATCCTCTATTCGCACGATGTCTCTGACCCGGCCTGGGTGAAGAATCCGGCCCTGATAGAATCGCTGCTTGCCCTTAAAGAACAGAAGAAGGTCAGGTTTATAGGTTTCAGCACCCATCAGAATATGAATGAAGTTATCAGGGCGGCCATGGAAGTTAAGGTTTACGATGTCATCCTGACCACGCTCAATTATTCACTCTACGACTATGCTGAGTATCTTGAGACTCTCCGGCAGGCTGCGGCTCAGGGTATAGGGCTGGTGGCCATGAAAACCCAGTGCCAGCAGGCCTGGTACCGGGAATCGGTTCCTCCCGAAATGAGGCGTTTTTATGAAGGACCGATCATTCACAGTGCCCTGCTCAAATGGGTTCTCCGTCATGAGTTTATGGCCACGGCCGTTCCTGGATTTACAACTTTCGAGCAGCTGAACACCGATATTCCGGTGGCCAGCAATCTGGAATACACGGAGGAGGAGAAGAAATTTCTGGAAGACCGGCTGGTAAAACTGCAGATGGCTGCTGTCTGCCGGGCCTGCGGGCAGTGCCTGGGAACATGCCCGAAGGGAGTGGACATACCGGTTGTGCTCAGGGCTCATATGTACGCTGCCAGCTACGGCAATTTTTATCAGGCGCGAGAAACTCTTGACGGACTCGAACCTGAAAGAAGCCTCAAACTCTGCGCCGAATGCCAGCAGTGTCAGGCAAAATGCGTCCGCGGGGTGAACATCGCCCGTCGCCTGGATGAATTGAAAATCCTGCTGGCCTGATTTATTTCGATCCAGAGCTAAATCTTCAGCCCGGCAATCTTTTCGAGGCAAAGAAATCTGTCTGGAGAAGCTTCTGTAAAAAATACAGTGAAAAAAATAAAAATAAAAAATGGGAGAAACTCCCGGAAGCTGAGACGACTGAATCTCAGGAGAGGTTAACGTCATGATAAAGTCAGACAGAATCGTCATCAGGATCAAAAATCAGTTTTCTTTTCTTCTTCTCCCGTTATGTCTTCTTCTGCTGCTGACAGTTTTTCTGGTCCGGGCCAGCAGCCAGCAGCTCGGACGGGAATTTGTCCGGAAGGAAAAAGCTGCCGTTAAAAGTTCGTCGGTTTCCAAGGTGATCATTGGCTATTACCCGGGGTGGAAAAAATCCGAATTCAATCACACTCTGATCGATTTTTCCAGCCTGACCCATTTAGCGCATGCCTTCGCCTGGCCGGACAGCGAGGGTCATCTGGCATTTTACAGCGATTTTCTTTATCCTGAACTCATTTCGGCTGCCCACCGGTATTCGGTTAAAGTTCTTTTGAGTCTCGGCGGCTGGGGAAATTGCAGCGGTTTTCCCGCGATGGCCGCCTCTCCGGAGAAGCGAAGCCGCTTCATATCGCAGCTGGTGGATTTCTGTAATACAAATGGTTATGACGGAGTGGACCTCGACTGGGAGTTTGTCTCCAGCGAAGAGGAAAGTCGGAATTTTTCAGCGCTCGTTCGGGAGCTTTCAACCGCTCTCAAAGCGATGGACCCGCCGCGCCTTCTGACTGTGGCCGCTCCTTCGGGTCCTTACTGGGGAAGGTGGATAAATTTTGAAGAACTTCATCCTTATTTTGATTACATTTCGTTTATGACTTATGATTATCATGGCCCCTGGAGTGACCATTCCGGTCACAACTCGCCCCTTTATACCTGTCAGAACGATCCCTGCGGTTCTTTCCACGACAGTTTCACCTATTCCATCATAAGAGAGATTCCTGTTGAGAAACTTCTTCTGGGAATTGCTTTTTTTGGGCGATCTTTCAACACCGGAAAACTTTACAGTCGTTTTACCGAAAGCCGGTCTTATAATTACTCAGAAATCCAGAAACTGCTGGCTTCCGGCTGGAAATACAACTGGGATTTCTGCAGCCAGGTTCCTTTTCTTCTGAGTCCCGGCCGGGATGTGCTGATTTCTTTTGACGACATTCGCTCGGTTTTCCGGAAATGTCGCTATGTGCTGGAAAAAGGCGCGGCCGGCGTCATCATCTGGGAGATAACGGCCGATTATCACCGGGGGCGTCCGGAACTTCTGCAGACAGTTGCCAGAACCTTACGCGGTCAGGCTGTTAAATAATCTTTTAGGACGACGGATTTCAGAAGATCTAATCTTTCATCCAGAACTCGTCCTGAAATATTTCTCCAGATAACTATTTCATTCATAAGCTTTAATCCTGTATGTATTGGTGTCGCTTGTTTGAGCTGCACTCCGGTACGGAAGAGCAGTTCGCAGTATAAGGGCAGGGAATCCTCATCTCTTCATTAATTTTCATCAGCAGATTAGCGGTCGGATTTTATTTTCAGCGAAGTAATGGATTGGTTCTCAATAAGCAAAAAGAGTCTCAAATAGAATTCTAGAAGGTTAAAAAAATTTCTGAATTGTAGATAATATTTATACATAACAAATTAAAAAGAGAGGTGAGCATGAGAGTTAACCCCGGGTTTAAAAGAATTCTCTTTCTACTACTTTTGATTCATTTTGGTCTGGTGCTTCAGGTCAGATCCAGTTCCGGTGGAGCGGGTCAGGAAAAATTCAGCAGAATGTCCTTGCCCGAAAATTTTTTCCCGGTGGCTATCTGGTACACTGGCGGCAAGGTCAGAGCGCCGATGATAGAACCGGTGACCGCTTCTTCCCGCTCAGAATGGAAGAAGGACCTGGAACAGATCAAAAAACTCGGCTTTAACACCGTGCGTTGCTGGGTTGAGTGGGCATACAACGAGAAGGAGGAGGGAAAGTACGATTTCTCCAGCCTGCAGCTTCTGACCGACCTGGCGGCTGAAGTCGGGCTGAAAGTTATCTGTCAGGTCTACATCGACTCCGCGCCGGAGTGGGTCGGTAAGAAATACCCGGATTCGGCTTTTGTCGCTTCCAACGACCTCAGGATTCATTCTCAGTCTTCTCCAGGTTTCTGTTTCGACCATACTGGCGTTCGGGAAAAAGTGCTGAACTTTTTCAGAGAAGCTGCCCGGGCGGTTAAGGGGAAACCAGCTTTCTACGGATGGGACCTGTGGAGTGAGCCGCACATCATCAACTGGTCGGAGGTTTATCACCTTGGTGACCTAAGGTATCTCATGTTCTGCTACTGTCCTTCGAGTCAGGCCCGTTTTCGAGACTGGCTGAAGAAAAAGTATCAATCAATAGATAATCTCAACGAAGCCTGGCACCGTACCTACCGGGATTTTCATGAGGTTGAGCCTCCCCGGTTCGGAACTATTCTGACCTATACCGACTATGTGGACTGGCAGGAGTACATCCAGGACAAGCTGGCCGAAGACCTGGCGCTCAAAGCCAGAGCGATAAGGGAAGTTTTTCCCGAATCGGTGGTGACCAGCCATTCGGCCATTCCAGGTCTGTTCAGCCGTCCATCCTGGGACGGCACACCGGACGACCGCAAGATGAACGACAGCGTCGATTATTATGGGGTGTCCATCTATCCGAAACATGCGGGGGCGGTCAGGCCCTGGCCGCCTTTTTTCCGGGCAGCCGGGCTGGATTTTGTCAGGTCGATGAGCTGGAAAAACGGCGGTTTTTATGTCGGCGAACTGCAGGCCGGCTATGGAGTTTTCGGGATGAAGGTCAGTGTGCCGGTGACCGAACAGGATCTTCGAGACTGGATCTGGAGCATGATAGCTTATGGAGCCAGAGCGGTGAATATATACGCCTACTATCCGATGAGTTCGGGTTACGAAGCCGGTGGTTACGGGCTGGTCGAACTTGATGGCAAAATTACTCCGCGAGCTGAGGAAGCCGGCCGGATTGCCCGAACGATCGACCGTAATATGAGTCTGTTCCTCAGAGCCATGCCGCCCGAATCCGAAATTGCTGTGGTCTACAATCCACTTTCTCACATGGTCGGTGGTCAGCAAACATTCACTTCCGAGGGACAGCCGGTCGGCTACAACAATCTGAGCGAATCGCTTCAGGGGGTTCACCGGGCGTTTTTCGAGCGAGGTCTAAAAGTCGATTTTCTTCATGTAAGAGACCTGAAAGAAAAAGCCTCCCGCTACCGTTTAATCATCGTACCTTATCCGGTCATGATTTCCCGGCCGTACGTTCAGGATTTGATCAGGTATGTGGAACAGGGAGGGACGCTGCTTCTGGAAGCCAGAGCCGGCTGGGTCGACGAAAAAGGGTTTGCCTTTTCGGTAATTCCAGGAGGGGGTTTCGATAAAGTGCTCGGCTGCCGGGAAGCCGGGTTATTGCCGGTTCAGAAAACCGGGAAGATGATTATAACCCAGAGACATCCAGCTCTGCCCTGGCTGTCGCCCGGAGATGTGCTGGACACGGTGTTTTTTGAAGAAACCTTTGAGCTGACGGATAAAAAAGCAGTTGTTTTGGCTGAAAGTCCCGAAGGGAAGCCGTTGCTGGTGCTGGCTCCTCACAGGCGTGGGCAGGCTCTTATTGTCGGTTCTTTTCCGGGTTTGGCCTATCATCATTTTAGAAATCCGAATAACGGGAAATTTCTGGCCGGACTGGCTGAGTGGCTCGGGATAAAACCTGATGCTGAAGTGTCCATAGAGCCTGAAAATACGCTGATCGAATGGCGCTGGCTGAACGGCCAGGATTATCGTCTGCTGTTTGTGTTTAACCGCGGAGAAGAAGAATGCAGTCTGAATTTCAGGATTGAATCTCTCTGGACCGCCATCGACTTCCGAAATCTGGAAACAGGTGAAAAGGTTCCGTTCAGCCTGGAAAAAGGAAAGTTGAATTTCTCGCTGAAGCTGGAACCTCAGGGGGTAAGAGTTTTTCTCCTCAGAAAAATTAAATGAGACCCGGATGGCAAGCCGGATGAGAAAAAGATTTTTTATTTCAAAGTTTAATTCAACCCGGGGAATTTTTTTACTGAAACTGAAAAAATAATAGCAGCGCGGGTTCAAAATCAGGAAAATATGAAACAACAGGTAGCAATATGAAACGAAAAATAAAACAGAAGAAATGGCAGAATTCAGAGTTGAGAAGGCTCGTCGGAGCCGTGGACATCGGGGGAACAAAAATTGCCTCAGCTCTTTTCAGCCAGAACGGTCAGAGACTTTTTGCCAGCCGGGTTCAGATAGGCGAGAGGGGAGGGAAGGAGGTTCTGGAGCAGGTAATTTCCCTCTGTTACCAGCTGCTGGCTGAAGCTGAGAACCGGAGCTCCCGCCTGGCGGCCATCGGTCTGTGCGTGCCGGGTGTGGTTGACCCCGGAACCGGACTTGTCTGGGCGCCAAACATCCAGGGGTGGAAAAATTTTCAGCTGATGAAAAGGTTGAAAAAAGAAATTCCCTGCAGGCTGACAGTTATCAGCGACCGGACAGCTTATGTTCTTGGAGAAAGCTGGAAAGGCGCAGCCCGGAACAAAAAAAATGTCGTTTATCTGGCTGTGGGCACCGGTATAGGCGCCGGCATCATGGCAGAAGGTTTGATAATCCACGGTCAATCTGACCTGGCCGGCGCTGTCGGCTGGATGGCTCTTACCCGCGAGCTTAAACCCGAATACGCCAGATGCGGATGTTTTGAGTGGGAAGCTTCAGGAGGGTCCTTTTCCCGGAAAGCGGCAGAGCTCATGGCTTCCTGCCCGGAGTTTTTTCCCGTCGAAAAAAGCAGGTCGATCCCGCCGGCGGAAGCCGTCACTGCAGTATGTCAGGCGGCCCGTAATGGTCTCCCTCAGGCGTTGGAGCTGGTTGAAGAAATTCAGGATTACTTGGCGATGGGAGTGGCCAACCTGGTTTCTACTCTTAATCCGGAAGTGATCGTTTTTGGGGGCGGATTGTTTCAATCGCCGGACCTTTTTTTCCGGCCACTCAGGAAAAAATTCAGGCGCTGGGCACAACCGCTGGCCGCTCGCCAGGTAAGGTTGAAACTCTCCGCCCTGGGTCAGGAAGCGGCGCTCTATGGATGTGCCAGGGCGGCCTTGATGATGATCGATGAACATGGCTGATGTTGTAAGAAGAAGCGCCGCTAAAAAAACGTGTGAAGCGATGAAAAATCAAGCGCTGAAACACGGATTTTTTGTACAAGCTCTGTATGGAGCTGAAAGCGTTAAAAAATTTCAGCTTAAAGGAAAGATTCCGCAGGCTAAAAATTTTTTCGTTAAATAGAGCAAGGAGAAAACTTCATGTCGGCAGAAAAGTATTTTGATAGGATTCAAAAAATTATCAGTAAAATTCAAAAAGCTCAGCTCAGGAAAATAAAAAAAGCGGGGAAAATAGTGGCTGAAGCCATCGCTTCCGGAAATCGCGTTTATCTTTTTGGCAGCGGACATTCGGTCATCCCGGTGATGGATGTTTTTCCCCGCTATGGCAGTTTCATCGGGTTTTATCCGCTCTACGACCCGAGGTTGATGTGGCATAACGTAATCGGTCCAGGTGGAGCCAGGGAACTCCTGTGGATAGAAAGGCAGGAAGGTTACGCCTCTGTTTTCCTCCGGAGTTATTCTCTTCATCCGGGCGATGTGATGATCGTTTTTTCTCACGGCGGGCGAAATGCCGCGCCGCTGGAAGTGGCTATCGAAGCTAAGAAGCGCGGTCTCAGGGTAATTTCTGTTTCCAGCCATCAGAATATGAAAGTTTCGCGCCCGTCTCATTCTTCCGGAAAATTTCTGGCGCAGATTGCCGACATCGCCATCGACAACTGCACTCCGCCGGAGGATGCTCTGGTGGATGTGGGAAGACCGGAAAAAATAGCTGCCGGTTCGACGGTGGCCGCAGTCTCGGTGGCGATGGCTCTTCTGGCTGAAGCCGGAGCTTTGCTGGCGGAACAGGGGAAATTGCCGCCGACGTTTGTTTCTCCAAACGTGCCGGGGATTTCTCCTGACCATAACGACCGGGTTTACCGGGCTTTTACTGAATTTTATTACAGCCGGCCGGTGGGAGAAACCTGCGCCGATGAAAATTATCAGCAACGGAAAATGGCGAGACTCGATAAAAAGAAAAAATGAAAATGAAGTTTACCCGCCTGTGTACGGAGAAGAATCCGGGCGTTATGAGGTAGCTTGAAGGAATTAAAAGTGAGGGAAGAGGTAAATATGGAAAATATGAAGACCGTCGATAAGGAAAACTTAAAGGATTCCAGCCTTGTCCTGAAACTGACGGCGGCCAGCTGTTCTTCGATTTTTGTCTTCGGCATGGTCATGGCCATTCTCGGAGCGATCCTTCCGCAGCTGGTGGAGAAGCTTGACCTGCAGCGCGCTCAGGCTGGAAATCTTTTCTTTTTTATGAACCTGGGGATGCTGGTGGCCACGATGTTTTTCGGTCCGGTGGTTGATCGTTTCGGGTTCAAACTGCTCCTGGCTCCGGCCTCTCTGCTGGTGAGTCTGGCTTTTGCCGGGCTGGCTTTTTCCGGAACCTACCGGATGGTCATGCTGTCGGTGGTATTTCTCGGGCTGGCCGGTGGAGTTCTCAACGGCGGAAGTAACGCTCTGGTTAACGACCTTCATCCGGAAAGAAGGGCGGCGGCGCTGAATTTTCTTGGCGTGTTTTTCGGTTTTGGAGCGATGTTAGTGCCGTTGATCATCGGCACTTTTTTGAGGCAGCTCGGTCTTCGTCCGGTGATTTTGATTCCGGCCGGGATGAGCCTGGTGCCTTTTATTCTTTTTATGATATTCAGCTATCCGCGGCCAAAGCAGGCTCAGGGGTTTGAGTGGAAACAGTTAGAAAAACTGTTAAGTTCCGGCCTGCTCTGGCTGGCGGCTTTTGTGCTTTTCTTTCAGTCGGGAAACGAATTTTCCGTTGGCGGCTGGCTCAGCAGTTATTTTCAGGAGAGGTTCAATTTCAGCCTCAGCAGTTCAGCCCTGATTCTTTCGGGTTACTGGTTTTTTCTGATCGTCGGGCGATTCCTCTATCCGGTTGTAAACCGGGTCTGGAAAAGAGAAAATGTAGTGCTGGCGAGCGTTCTGCTGGCGCTGGTTTCAGTGGTCGGACTGATGCTCAGCCCCTCAGGATTGCTGGCCGCGGTTTTTGCTCTGTTAATCGGTCTGGGGTTTGCCGCCATCTATCCGACCACTCTTTCGGTTATCGGAGAAAGATTTCCGCAGTTTTCCGGAACGGCTTTTTCTCTGGCCATCACCACCGGCCTGGCTGGCGGCATGCTGTCTCCATGGTTGATAGGTCAGGTAAGCCAGAACAGTTCTCTGCGAACAGCTCTTCTGGTGCCGGTTTTCAGTCTAGTCATCATTCTCGCGCTGCAGCTGGCCATCAGGAAAAAAGTGAGTTCCGGCTCCTTGAAATCAAACGCAGTTTCCGCTAAAGCCTGAGAAAGGAAGATGAAGCCTGAGAAAATGAAACAAGGATTGGTTAAAGAAAGCAGTGAGTTTTGCGCCAGGACAGGGCTGGAATAAAAAATAAAAATTGCCCTGTCCGGTGAAAATGGATAAAAAGTGAAACCGGAGGGCTGAAAATGAAACAAAATGTGGCGGTGAGAAGAAACACCTCGGGCATTTTTGCTGTGTTTCTGACAGTTATTCTGGCGTTTCTTCTGGTCAGGGCCAGAGAACTTGAGGAAAAGGCGCAGCCGGTGGAACTGATAATCCGGGGCGATGATATGGGCATGACCCACTCGGCCAACGAAGCGTTTGAGATAGCTTTTAACAAGGGAATTCTGACGGCTGGCGGCCTTCTGGTTCCGGCGCCCTGGTTTGAAGATGCTGCCAGACGCTGTCGCGAAAACTGGCAGTGGTCAATCGGTGTTCATCTGTGCGTTAATGCCGAGTGGAAGGACTATCGCTGGAGGCCGGTTCTGCCTTATAATCTCGTGCCGACGCTGGTGGACGAGGACGGTTATTTTTTCCCGACGGCCAGAGATTTTCTTGCGAGAAACCCCCGCCTGGAGGAAGTGGAAAATGAACTGCGGGCTCAGGTGGAAAGAGCCTTAAAGCTAGGACTTCGTCTGGATTACCTTGATACTCATATGGACAGCCTGGAAATCAGGGAGGAATTTCGGGCGGTCGTCAGAAAGCTGGCAAGGGAATACAGGTTGCCGATTTCCGGCGAATGCGGGGAAGACCGGGAATTTTTCAACATTTACAATGTGCCGCCCGAATTGAAGGAAAAAGTTCTCCTGGAAAAACTGAAAACGGCTAAACCCGGCCTGTATCTTCTGGTTGTTCACCCAGGCCTTGACACTCCCGAGGAGAGAGCCATCGTCGACCTCAATCCTGACGGACTGAAAGATGTCTACCGACACCGTTCGGCTGAGGTAAAGGCCATCACCAGTCCCGGGGTGAAGAAGGTTATCTCCAGAAGAAATATCAGGCTGCTGAGCTATCGGGACCTCAGGGAGCAGGGACGGGTGAATCTGGACTGAAAAGCCGACCCTCCCGGAGCGGGAAGGATTTCCCGTCTCTTCTGGAAAAGTGTTAGAAACAGCTTAAAATTTTTATTATTGATGTCCGGCTGCCAGGGTTCAATGGAATTAATCGGTAACCGATTTTCCTCTGCCAGTGGTAAAATTCAGGTAATTATTTTATTATTGAAAGGAGGAATTCCGGGATGGTGAAAAGAGCGATAAAAGGAAATTTGATTCTACCTGACCGGGTGGTTGAAAACGGGATTCTGGTGATTGCGGGCGAGAAAATAGAAAAGATATCGTGGGATAGCTCTCAGGTCAACTTCGAGGCGGAAGGAATCGTTGATATCGATGATTACCGCGGACAATGGGTGTCGCCGGGCCTGCTGGACGTGCATCTTCATGGAGCTCTCGGCCATGAGATTATGGATGCGGATGTTGAGGGACTTAAACAAATTGCCGCTCATCAGGCTGCCTGCGGAGTGACGGCGTTTTTCCCGACAACGCTTACCGCACCCCTTGATAGAATCCTTGAAGCCATACAGGCGGTCAGGGAAGCGGCATCACAAAAGCTGCTGTCCGAGATCGCCGGCATTCATCTTGAAGGTCCATACGTCAGTCTAAAAAGAAAAGGTGCCCAGGACCCGAAATACGTCCGGGAGATTCAGGAATCTGAACTTAAATCTCTGCAGGAAGTTCTGGGGCCGCTCAAAACACTGATCACCATCGCTCCGGAAGCAGCCCGCAACATTAGCTTTATACCGAAGATGGCCGAAATGGGCTGGGTGGTCTCAATAGGGCATTCTGATGCCACCTATGATGAAGCCATGGCGGCCATAGCTGCCGGCGCCAGCCACGCCACCCATCTTTTCAACGCCTGGCGGGAATTTCATCATCGGGAACCTGGAGGTCTGGGAGCGGTTATGGACAGCGATAATGTATTTGCTGAATTAATCTCTGACGGCATTCATGTGCATCCATCTTTTATCCGGCTGGCCGTGTTTCGCAAAAAACCGGAACGCATCTGCCTGATAACTGATTCGCTCAAGGCCGCCGGACTTCCGGACGGAACGTATGATTGGGGAGACATGCAGATTGTTCTCCAGGGAGCCGAGGTCAGGTTAAAGGATTCAGGCGTTCTGGCCGGGTCGGTTCTCCGTCTGAACCAGGCGGTGAAAAACGTCCTGAAATGGACAGGTCTTCCCCTGCCGGAGGTCATCAGGATGGCTTCACTCAGTCCGGCTGAAAGCGTCGGTCTCGAAAACATGATGGGCAGTCTGGAACCAGGGAAACTGGCTAATATAGCCGTTTTTGACCCCGAATTTCAGACTCTGGCCACCTACGTTCGGGGCCAGAAAGTTTATCCATGAAAGGGGAGGAAAAAGAAATGGAGAAAGCCATTTTCTCTATCAGAATGCAAAGCGTGTCTCTCCGGGTAGCAATGCTTTTTTTGCTGCTCCCTGGACTGGCATCTTTTAACAGCTTTCTTCTGGCCGGACAGAAAACAAAGTCCGGCCGACCGGAAGTTCCCGGTTTTGAGTATAAATTTCAACCGGCGCCTGCCAATATCGCTGGCTTTCCTGAGTGTTCCTTTACCCTGCCTTTCGGTTACCGGATGGAAAAATTCGGCAGAACCGTGGCCGAAGGAAATATCGACAACGACCCCGAAGGAAGCGCCTGCCCGGTCGGCGGGCTGGGTGCTGGCGGCTACGAGTGGACGATCAGCGGTCATTTCCGCTACTGGTTTTTCAAATCGGGCTGGTATGTCGACGATTACCTCCCTGCCAGCGCTTTTCACGTTTTCATGAAAAAGGGAAATCAGAAAATAGTGCAGACGCTCTCGGCCGGAAGACCGGAAAAAGTCCTGGAGAGCTGGAAATGGGATCTCCCGCCGGGAAGCGGAGAATATTTTGCGCTGTATCCTAAAAGCGGTTTTTCCTTTGAAAGGAAAAAGGACTGGCCAGTGGCCCTGGCGGTGGTGCAATTTTCTCCGGTCATCCCGCACAACTACCGTGAGAGCAGTTACCCCGTGGCGGTCTATAAATGGATAATTAAGAACACTTCCAGGTCGGAAGCCGAAGTCTCGCTGATGTTGACCTGGGAGAATATGGTCGGCTGGGAAGCTCGCTGGCCCGGTGGCAGTGTGCCAGCGACGCAATTTGTCTGGGACAAAAACAGTTCAGGAAATTTCAGTCAGTTTTCTGAAGATGGACCCAGGAAGGGAATAATATTCCGCCGGAAGGGAATCGATATAAAATCCGGAAATGCCCTTTCCGGCACGATGAGCATTGCCGTGCTGGAGGTTCCCGGAGCCGAAGTGAGCTACCTTCTCGATTTTAACCCGGCTGGCGATGGCTCGGAAGTGATGATTCCGTTTGCGGAGAATGGTCGCCTGCCCTCTGGTCCGGCTCAAACGGCCTCCGGGTTGAGACGTTCGGCTTCAGCTCTGGCCGTAAAAATAAAACTGAAACCCGGCCAGAAACTGGAAATTCCCTTCTCCGTCAGCTGGGATTTTCCGTATTACGAATTTGAAAAAGGTGTGAAATATCGCAAAAAATACACCGAGTTTTTCGGAGACAGCGGAGAAAACGCCCTGAAAATCTCTTTTGAAGCTCTGGACAGGTACCGGGAATGGGAAAAGGCCATAGACAACTGGCAGGCGTCTATTCTTAACCGCAAGGAGCTTCCTCCCTGGTTCAAGCAGATTCTCTTCAATGAGCTGTACATCCTTTCTGAGACCGGAATCTGGGAAGCCACCACCGACCTTTTCACCTACCTTGAGAGCGCTGATTACCTGATGTACGGCACCTTTGACGTTGACTCTTACTGCTGGCAGCTGCTGGAGCTCTGGCCTGAGCTGGAATGGCGAAACATCAGGTATTTTGCACAAACCATCAGAATGCTGGACCCCGCTTATAAAATTTATCAGTACAACGTAACTTTTCCGGATGAAGTTCCGCCTGAGAAAAAAAGCTATTACTGGAATGTCAACAAAGAACCCGGGATGATACCGCATGACCTCGGTTCTCCCCGTGGTCGACCTTGGGTGGTGCTGAACGCCTTTGACTGGCAGAACGGAAATGTCTGGAAGGACCTGAATCCTAAATTTCCTCTCCGGGCTTTGAGGGATTATCTGGCTGTTGGGCGGAAGGACGTTGATTTTCTGAGGGAAGTCTTTTATTCTTCCGTTCTGGCTCTTGACACCCTGGAAAAGAGATTCGGACATCCGGAGTCGCATATTCCCCAGAATGAAGCCATTCCAGACCAGACCTATGACACCTGGCGGATGAAGGGCAGCAGCGCTTATGTCGGGCTTCTCTGGCTGGCTTCTCTTAAAGCTACTATAAAACTGGGAGATCTTTTGCTGGAAAATGGAATACATCAGGTGGAAGGGTTGAATGTGGACCGGGTGCAAAAAAAATATCTGGATTGGCTGGCGGCCGGGAAGGCGGAAATTCAGAAACTCTGGAATGAGGAAAAAGGGTATTTTCACATAGACAGCCACACGGATGACATCATGACGGATCAGCTCTTCGGTTTGTGGTATGCGGCCATGCTCGGGTTAGAAGAAAATGACCCGGTAATCAGCTCGACGCAGATAAAGCGAGCGCTGAACACTATTTTCCGTCATAACGTCGCCGGTTTCGGCGATGGCTTGATGGGAGCGGTTAACGGCCGGAAAGCTTCAGGTGAACAGCTTCTGAGCCAGCAGGGAGACGAGGTCTGGGTGGGAACATCTTACGCTTTTGCTGCAAACTGCCTGCTTCACGGGTTGATTAAGGAAGCCTGGCAAACGGCCTATGGAATTTACCGGGTGGTCTGGAGTCCGGAAGGGCAGGGTTATTTCTTCAAGACACCGGAAGCCTATCTGAACCCGGAAGAGAAAGTCTGGAACAGACCTGATCAGAAATACGGCCAGAGGCTGTTCCGGGCGATGAAATACATGAGACCGGGAGCGGTCTGGGCTGTTTATCGCGCCTGGCTTGAGAGAGAAAAAATAAATGATAAGTAAAAAAAGATGGAGCGGATCTTGGCTGATTTTATCCTGGTTATTTTGATTATTCTGGAGGTTAGGTGATGACTGCTGGGATTCAGTCTTTGAGGCAGAAAACAGCCAGTTAATCGAACTGGATTCAGAGAAGAAAGTGCAGACGTGGCTTCTGAAATATGGTGAAGGCTTGGGGCAGCGGTCAGAAAATAAACAAAGGAGCTTTTCTCCGGCACGCCGTTTTTTTCAGGAATTTTTAAGGTGTTATATAATAGCAGTGGTAAGAGTAAAATGGTGATTGCCTGATGGGCGAAAAGAATAACCGGCAAAAGCCTCTTCCGGAAAAAAGCCAGCGGAAGAGTACGGCTGTTAACCTTATAATTCTGGGAATAACAGTTCTGATAGCGGTTGGCTGGCTGGTCTGGAAAACCTGGCTCCAAGCGCCAGCTTCTCTCAGAGATTACTGGAAAAGGCAGAAGGTGGACCGGCCGAATGTCCTGCTGATCACTCTCGACACCACCCGAGCCGACCATCTTCCGCTTTATGGATATAACGGAGTTCAGACTCCTCATCTTAATGAGATGGGTGAACGAGGCGTGGTATTTGAGCAGTGCGCCACGGTGTCTCCGCTGACATTGCCGGCTCACTGTTCGATACTCACCGGTTATTATCCGCCCTACCACGGGGTCCGGGTGAACGGCAACAATGCACTTTCTGATTCTGTAACTACAGCGGCGGAAATTTTTTCCAGAGCCGGGTATAAAACAGCTGCTTTTATCGGAGCTTTTGTGCTGGATGGTCGCTGGGGACTCAAACGGGGGTTTGATCATTATGACGACCAGTTTGACCTGAAAAAATATAAACAGCTGGACCTGGGAGCGGTCCAGCGGCCGGGAAACGAAGTGGCTGATTCCGCCCTCAGATGGCTCGAAGAAAACGGGGAAAAGCCTTTCTTTGCCTGGGTTCATTTCTATGACCCCCATCTTCCTTATGAACCGCCGGAGCCATATTTTTCTCGATATAACTATTATCCGCCGGTCAGTCTCTATGACGGCGAAATCGCCTTCATGGATGAACAGATAGGAAGGATTCATTCATGGTTGAAAACGAAAGGGCTCGACCGCCGGACGATAATTGTTCTGGTGGGAGATCACGGTGAGGGCCTTGGTGATCACGGGGAGCTGGCTCATGGATTCTTTATTTACGATTACGCTGTTCATGTGCCACTGATCATGGTTTGCCCCGTCCCCCGGTTGCAGAAGGTGAGAGTGCCGGCTCAGGTCAGCGTGGTCGACATACTGCCGACGATGGCCGCGTTGGCCGGACTTGAGATTCCTCGGACTCAGGGGCGTTCGCTCATGAGGCTAATGCTGGGCAAAAAAGAAAAAGAGGTCCCGGCCTACTGTGAGTCGCTCAGCCCGAACCTACATTATGGCTGGAGCCCTTTGCTCGGAGTTCGCACTTCAAGCTTTAAGTTTATAGACGCTCCCCGGCCAGAGCTTTATGACCTGCGGTCTGACCCGAAGGAACTGAATGATGTGCAGAATCTGTATCCTGAAGTCGGATTCAGGCTTAAAAACGAACTCGACTCGCTGGTGGAAAAAATAAGCCTGGGCGCTCCTGAACCCCAGGACGCCAATCTCGATTCGCAGACGATAGAACGACTGGCCGCTCTTGGATACATCGGAGCTTCGGTGGCCATGAAAACCAGACCGGCCAGGGAGCTGGCTGACCCGAAGGATAAACTTGAAATCTATGAACTCATTCAGCAGGCCGGAGACCTGATCAACCATGAAAAATACGAGCAGGCAGCCCGGAATCTCGAAAGGGCGCTTTCTCAGGAGCCGGGAATTCCTCAGGCCCGGCTGCTCTTAGCCACCTGCTACACAGAACTCGGCCGTAAAGCTGATGCCCGTCGTATTCTGGATGAAATACTTAAAGAAGACCCGAATTCGATTCAGGCCCTCATTGGACTGGCCAACATTCTGCTGGAAGAGGGAAGGGAAGATGATGTTCTGGCGCTGGCTCAAAAAGCCCTTTCGATTGACGACCGCAACACTCAGGCATACATCCTGATGGGCGAAGTGTACATGGCCAGGATGGAACATGATAAAGCTCGTCCCTATCTGGAAAAAGCTGTGGCCATTCAACCTAAAATCACCCGCAACGTTTTGAATTTAGCGGTATGTTTGATCGGACTGAAGGAATATGGTCAGGCGGAAAAGCTCCTCCATCAGGTGATCGAGGAGTACCCAAAATTTCCGCTGGCGCATTTTCATCTTGGCCTTTTGCATGAAGAACAGGGAAAAATCGATGAAGCCTGTCAGGCTTACGCCCGGGAAATTGAATATTATCCCGACCATTACCGTGCCCGCTTTAATCTCGGCAAGCTTCTTCTGAAAAAAGGTGACCTGGATGGATATCTCGAACAGATGGAAAAAGTGATGAAGACAGCTCCCGAGCAGGCAGAGGGATATCTTTTTCTGGCCAGGGGAAAGCTCCTGAGAAATGATCCTCCGGAAGAAATTCTCGAACTGGTGAAAACCGGACTGAGCAAAGCGAAAATTCCCGAGCTGAAGGCTCTGGGATATTTTCTTCTGGCTGATGTTTACAGCCGGCTCGGCCAGCCGGCCAGGGTGCAGCAGGCGCTGGCTCTGGCCAATCAATATAAAAATCAGCAACAGGAGTTAAGAAAATGAAAGGAACAAAAAAAATCCTGAGAAGTTTATCCCCGGCGATTCTGGCTGTGATGTTAATTCTGCCTGGCATTTCATCCGGTCTGGCTCAGTACCGCGAATACCATATCTATGGTGTGGTAGTGGACACTGAGAGGAATCCAGTGCCCGGGGTTGATATATTCCTGAAGGATCTGAATACCAGTCGCAATTACCGGGTGAAGACTGATAAAAGCGGTAAATACGTTCTCTCCGGCCTGCCGCATGGCCGCTATCAGGTGACGGTGAAAAAGGATGGGTATGAAATAAGAACCTTTGAATGGGATTTATCCCAGCCGCAGGAGAGGATGCAGAAAGTGGAAATGGAAACCATCGTCATAGCTTCCACCGAAAAAATGAAAACGTTAGCGGCTCTGAAAGAATTGAAACAGGCTGTAGCCGAAGTGATGGAGAAAATAAACAGGAACGAGCTGGAGGAAGCTCTCTCGATGCTGCAGGAGCTGGCGGCTAAGTATCCCGACGATTCCAACGTTCATTATCTTCTCGGTGTTACCTTCGGACGGTTGCGTCGGTATGAAGAAGCCATTCCGGAACTTACCCGGGTGACCGAACTGGCTCCGGAGTTTGCTCCCGCTTATCAGCAGCTCGGTTATTGCTATCAGAATCTTAAAAACATGGAGAAAGCGCTGGAATATTATAAAAAATCCGCTGAACTCGACCCGGCCAATTTTGCCAATTTTTACAATCTCGGCCTGATACTTTTTGAGATGGACAGGGTGGATGAATCGCTTGGCTATTTCGAGAAAGCTCTTTCCATAAAAGCTGACGATATCGACACACTGGAGATGATCGCCAGATGCTATGTAAATAAAGGAGATCTGCCGAAAGCTGTAGAATTTCTGGAGAAAGCAAAGTCTGTGGCCAGGGATGAGGAGAAGATAAGGTTTCTCGACAGCTTTATTTCAACGCTCAAGGCGCAGATAAAAAAGTGAGACTTCATCCGTGTCTGCTGATAAGGGCGGATGATTCGAAATCGATGATTAAGAGGCTGAATTTCAGACAAAAAAACTTGACATTTATTTTCTTAATGAGGTTAAAATAAAATAAGCGTGATTTGAAGAGAAAGGAGGTGGGAATGAGAAGCGCTCTCATGGAAAAAGGATTTAAAGGGTTTCTTCCTGCCTTTTGCTTTCGCGGGAAGATGGATTAAAGGAAGAAGGAGGTAAAAAATGAGAAAGGTGTCAGTGAGAGAAAAATTATTCTCATTTGCTTTGATTATCCTTCTGGTGGCGCCGCTGGCTTTTTCCCAGACAATTGAATACGGGAAGATTACAGGGACGGTGGTGGACGAAGAAGGCTCTCCGCTTCCCGGGGTGACGGTGGAAATTGCCGGCCCCACGCTGATGGGCGGGAAGAGAGCCACAACCACCTCAGCCCGCGGCAGCTACGTTTTTATGAACGTTCCGCCGGGCAGGTATACATTGACTGCTTCTCTCCCCGGATTCAAGACCACCAGACAGGAAAACATTGTGGTCACGGCTGGAGCTTCGGTGGTGGTCGATGTGAAGCTGGAAATCGGTAAGTTAGAGGAGACGGTCACCGTCACCGCAGCCGGACCTGTGGTCGACGCCAAGACTTCAACCGTGGCTACCAACATTCAGAGCGAACTGCTGTCGAAGCTTCCGACCAGCCGTGATGCCTTCTATGACCTGGCGCTGAGCACACCGGGAATGGTGGCTCAGGGCAAGGATGGCAGCTGGTTGCCAAGCCCGAACGCTTACGGAGGTGCTTCCAACGAAAATGTCTTTTTGATCAACGGCGTCAATACTACCAACCCCAGGTCTGCCGCCTACGGCTCACTGGTTAACGTCAACTACAACGCGGTGGAGGAGGTTAGAATCATCGCCCTCGGTTCAAAGGCTGAATACGGCAGCTATTCCGGTGTGGCCATAGACGTTCTGACCAAATCCGGGAGCAACGAATTTCACGGCAACTTCATGGTAAACGGCGCTCCGAAAAAATGGATCGCCGACAATCAGCCGAAACCGAAGAATCCGGGCGAACCCGTTGACCTCGGACCGCTCGGTCCTTTCGGTGAAAGACTTTTCATCGGTCCGGGCGATGATATTCTCAACAAAAATGTGAAGGAATATGAATTCAATTTCACCGCCGGCGGGCCGATTAAGAAAGACAGATTGTGGTTCTATGGAGGCGTGGATTACATTCGCTCGGAGTCGAAGACACCCTTCTGGCCGCTGCTCAACAGGTACTGGGGAAGGTTTGGCGATATCAAATTGACGACCGAACCCTGGAGCAACCACAGGGCCTGGATTTCCTATCACTACGAGAGAAACAAGGGCGATGGCTGGACCTGGAATCCTCACTGGGATGAGACGATGACCTACGGCCAGAATAGCTCCACCCACAGCATCTCGGCCCAGTGGCAGTTCATGGCCACCGGCAAAACCGTTTTTACTGTCAAGTACTTAGGCTTCTGGCGCGACGACCAGCCCTTCATCCCGGCCGATGCTCCGGACCATCCGGGTTACATCAACTGGTGGAAGTGGAATGTCTACGGCATAAACGGCGCCTTCCCTTACGTTGAAGCCCAGAAGTCCAGCCGCAACACAATTCAGGGCGACGTTTCCCATTACGCCGAAAACTTCTTGGGCGAGCATGACATTAAATTCGGAATTCAGTACACAAGAGGCCGCGGCAACTGGCTGGGCGGTTACTTCCACAATTATGCGAATTTTGCCTACCCGGCTCCCTGGACGCAAAATATTAACTACCTGCGCGACTGGTACGGGGCCACCGGTCTGGTGTTCTACAACCGTCAGACCTGGCTCAATCCGTTCCTGACGGTGAGAACCGCCGACCAGTTTGGCCTCTTCCTGGATGACCAATGGACGCCGACCAGGAGACTGACTGTCAACCTGGGCCTGCGGTTTGACCGCATGACCACAAAGTACGGGAAAGGCAAAGTTTACGAATACATTAACTCGCCAGAAGAAATTAACACCAATTTGAGAGTCCTGAGAGAGAGACAGGGCACCGGCAACATCTTCGATTTCAAGCTGTTCTCGCCGAGAATAGGGTTGACCTATGCTCTGACCAGGGATATGAAGACGATATTCAGAATAAGCTACGGCCGTTACTATCTGCCGCTCAGCGTCGAATACCTGAGAAGGTTCGGTCCGGACATGCCCGTGGCCAATATCCACTACATCTTCTACACCATTCCCTTTGACCTGGTTGATCTTAACGGTAATAACTATGTTGACCCGGATGAAGTCACCAACGCCGCCAGATATCTGCACGGCGATACTTACGTTGACCCGAACGCCCGTCCTGATTGGTGGGAGGAATATCAAACTACTGACTATTCCTGGCAGCTGAAAGTAAAGGAAGGCACGAAGGATCAGCATACCGACCAGATCACGGTCAATTTTGAGCGGGAGCTGATCAGGGATCTTTCTTTCAGCGCCACCTACATCTGGAAGAGAACAGCCAACATCTTTGTCAACTGGCCGCTGAATGAAGTGACCCAGGAGCCTTTTGAGTACGAACGTAAATCGTTCACCACCATGTACGGCGAGACGGTCCAGCTGTACAGCGTCGTGCTCAAAGATTACAACGAGGATGGCCAGATAAACGGCGCAGACGTTGGCTGGATAGGTTCTCACCTCGACTACATGGTCCAGAACATGCCGGAGGTTGACGGCATCAAACCTCGTCGCCTCTACCGGGGTCTGCAATTTATGCTGAACAAGCGCTACTCCAACCGGTGGCAGATGCTGGCTTCCGCTCTGTTCTCCTGGTCGGATGGAATGGCCATGAGGGCGGTGCGGCAGGATTTCAATTTTGAAGGACCGATGGTCATGGATACGACCTTTCTGGCCGGTTTGAACCAGACGATCAACAATATGAAGGGACCGCTCCCGCATACCCAGAAGTTCGAGTTCAAACTGTCAGGATCTTACCGTATACCTGTCATCGAGATGGATATCGGCCTCCGGTTCAGGTACAACTCGGGCCGTCCACTCTGGCCGCTGCAGACTTATCCGGTGATCACCCAGTGGGGCTATCCGGCCGGACTGGTAGTCAACACCGGCGATAATTACATCGTGGCCATCGACCCGACGAAGCCGTGGTATCTGCCGCATGAGAAGATTGTTGACCTCAGACTGGACAAAGCTTTCAGGATTAAAAATGCCGGCTACATCAGGCTGGCCGTGGATATTCTGAACCTGTTTAACGAGAACGCGGTGGTCAACGCCGGCTACGGCGGTCCTCATGAGCCGCAGATCGGCCGGGTGTCCGGTATCACCTATCCGTCGAGAAAGATCAGGCTGAATTTCAGCTACGAGTTCTGATTCTGCCTGAGCTCAAAGCCAGGGCGTCCGGGTTTTCCCGGACGCCCTTTTTATTTTTACCATTCCGGGATAAAGAGCTATAATTAAATCATGAGAAAAAAGATTGGGCGCACGGGAAAAAATTTTTTTCTTCTGTCCATATTTTTATTTGCCGCTTTGTTTTCATCGATGATGTCTGCTTCCCGCCTTCCGGAAAAATACCGCAGATGGCTGGAAGAAGAAGTGGTGTACATCATCACACCGAAGGAGAGGGAAGTTTTTCTGAGACTGCAGACTGACCGGGAAAGAGACATCTTCATCGAAGCCTTCTGGAACCAGAGAGACCCGACGCCGGGCACGCCGGAAAATGAATTCAAAGAGGAGCATTACCGCCGGCTTAACTATGCCAATCAAAACTTTGGCCGGGGAAGCGGAAAACCCGGCTGGATGACCGATCGCGGTCGGGTTTACATCATACTCGGGCCGCCGAATAACATAGAAAGCTATGAAAACATCATGGGCGTTTACCCGACCCAGATCTGGTTTTATTATGGAGACCCGCGCTACGGACTGCCGGCAGGTTTTAACGTGATATTTTTCAAGAAAGAAGGGACCGGCGATTACATCCTTTATTCGCCCTCAGACCACGGGCCGCAGGCCCTGATTGCTGATTATCTTTACAACGCACGTGATGCCCGGGACGCTTATCAGCGGCTTTATCAGCTTTCGCCCAACTTAGCCGAACAGACACTCACGCTGATTCCCGGACAGAAGCCCGAGCCAGGGGTTATTGACCTATCCTCCAACCGTTTGTTAGCCACCATCATGGCTCTGCCGCAGAAAAAGGTTGAAGACGCTTACGCCGAAGCCTGGTTCAGGCATAAGGATCTGATTGAGGTTGAATACAGCACGAAATATATCAGATGCGATGGCGACCTCTGGGCCGTTCGCACTTCTGAAGGTCATTATCTCGTTCATTACCAGCTGGAACCGGCAAAGCTTTCGGTCGTTCAGGATGGTTCGGACTACATCGTCAGGTTTGACCTTAACGGCCGGATATCCGACGAACAGGGAAGAACCATCTACCAGTTCGAGAAGACCTTCCCGCTTAAACTCACGCGGGAAGAGCTTTCGGAAATCAGGCGAAGGGCGGTCTCCTTCCAGGATGTCTTTGCTCTCGTCCCGGGGACCTATACGGTTGATCTGCTGCTGAAAAATCCCCTGTCGAAAGAATTTTCCAGTTTCACCCGACGGCTGGTCCTGCCCGCCCGGCTGGAAAAACCTGCGGTCAGCCGGATTCTGCTGGCCTATGATTTTCTCGAACTGAAGGATAGTAAGGGTGTTTTGCCTTTTCAGGCTGGAGGCAGGCAGCTGCTGAGCTGGAGCCGGAAATCATTCGCCCGAGCAAATAAGCTCGTTGTCTGCTTTCAGGTTCAGGGAGTTGACGAATCCCTGCGAGACAGGTCTGTCATCAGGATAAGACTTATGTCGGATTCTGATAAAGTCTGGAGTGTGGAGAAAACCGGACGGGATTTGCTGCCTGATTCGATGATCATTGAGTCCGTGCCTCTCGGTTCGCTTAAACCCGCTTATTATTCTCTTCGGGTCGACCTTCTGGTAGGGAATAACCTGGTTGATTCCAGGCGACAGGACCTGGAAATTTCCGGCCTGGAAAATGTTCCTCTGCCGATAATTATGTCCAGAGGAAGTCTCGAGCGAGCAGATGAGTGGCTGGCAGCCGGGATGCAGCTGTTTCATAAAGGACAGCTGGCCGAAGCCAGGCAGCTTCTGGAGAGAGCTCATTCCCTCCGTTCAGAGCTGTCGACCGCGCTGCCGCTGGCAGAAGTTATGTTCAGAGCCGGAGAGTTTTCTGAGGTGATAGAATTGCTCAAACCTTACGATCAACCGGAAGCCCCGGCTGAGGTGGTGTCGCTTCTCGGAAGGGCTTATCATTCGATAAATCAACCAGCCACAGCCGCCGTTTATTACGAGCAGTATCTTAACCGCTTCGGAGTGAATCTGGAGATCCTCAATTTTCTCGGCAGCTGTTATTATCAGATGGGCGATAAGGAGCGAGCTTTGAATCTGTGGGAGAAATCGCTCAGCCTGAATCCGCAGCAGGAAAAGTTGAGGGAGCTG